>Ga0197143_1001224_pt1 | contig 22458 bp, 26 predicted proteins | sample GBS70_MetaG_FD_148603 | JGI IMG/M metagenome (GOLD analysis project Ga0197143, IMG submission 148603) | Sediment microbial communities from Great Boiling Springs, Gerlach, Nevada, United States - GBS 70_MetaG | ecosystem: Environmental > Aquatic > Thermal springs > Hot (42-90C) > Sediment...
GGAGTCCAAGCTTAGGATTAAGGAGCTTCACGACTCCATGCTCATAGACGTGGAGCACACCGAGGTGGGTAGGGCTGGGAAAGTTGGCGCCGTCATCGCTGCTTTTATACAGGGTCTCGGCTCCTTGATTTTCTCCCTCACGGTCCTCAGCCCCTACCTTTACGCGGTAAACTATGGCCTAGCCGGGCAGACGGCTATGCTGTCATCCATAGCTCTCGGACTCGTAACACTATTTGTCCTCGGGGCCTCACTCGGTAAGCTAACAAGGCAGAGCCTCATGCTGACGGGTGCTAAGATGATGGGCGTAGGACTCATCACCACAGTCCTGATATTCGTGGTTGAGGTGCTTTTCTAAAAAGCGGGCGGGTGCTTCGTATAGTCTTAAATATAGAGTGAAAAATCCTATAACCGTATGACCCAGAAGGTGGAGCAGGGCCCGCTTGGTAGGGTTTTTGACGAGTTTGTAAAGTGGCTGGTTGACAGGCTTGAGAGAACCCCCATCGTCACCTTCAGGTTTCAGGTCCCACGTCTTGCGGTCAGCCCGTTTGGATATCTTGGCACGCTTACAGGCATTGTCTTCCTGATCCTCGGCGTTACAGGGGGGTTGCTGATGTTCTACTACAGGCCAGACGTCAACCTCGCCTACAACAGCGTCAAAGAGATACAGGAAAGCGTACAGTTCGGATTCTTTCTCAGAAACCTTCACTACCACGCCTCAAACGCGATGGTCTTCCTCGCCGTAGCTCACCTCTTCTACCAGTACTTTAGCGGAAGGTATAAGGTCAAGAACGAGGTCATATGGGTGACTGGAATAATCCTCGGAACCGTAACCGTCCTCGAAGCCTTCACAGGCTACGACCTAATACTCAACCAGAGGGCGATGCTGGCCGTCAACATCGCTGTAGGCCTCTCAAACTCAGCCCCGGTTCTCGGGCCCATGGTCTCCTCATTACTCCTCGGCGGAGGCCTCTACGACCTCATAATCAGGTTCTACGCACTTCATGTCTTCATACTGCCGATGGTCATGATTCTACTGGCCTTAGTGCATTTTCCGCGAAACCTAGTTTTCGACCCACCCGCCGTCGCCGGAGTTATTGGTGCCCTGTTAATAGCGGGCGGGTTGTACCCTGTAGACCTCGGCATCAAATACGACCCAACTCTGGCAATAGTGGAGGTACCGGAATGGTATCTCACCGCCATATACGCATTCATAAGAACCGGGCTAGAGAGATTCATATCGGGAGCCTTGCTACCCCTGCTCTTCATACTCTTCTTCCTAGTCGTGCCCTTCGTCGACAGGTCTAAGAGGCTCAGCTGGAAAGATAGGCCGTTCCTCACGGCCGCAGGTCTAGCATCAATAGTTCTGATAATAGTTACAACCGTTTGGGGATTCTATACAACACCGCGGGTAGACGCCTTCACCGCGGTCTACATAGAACCGCTCATATTCTACCCAACGCTACTATTCCTGGTTGCCGCAACATTCATCATAAGCTACAGATACATAGCGCCGCCGACTGCAGAGGCCGCAAGGCCTGCTCCAAAGCCGCGGCCGATAACATTACAGCTGCCGTTCGAGTGGGGTGTAAGGTTGATAATGGGTCTCCTAGCGGCCATAGGTATTCTGTCGCTTCTCGCCTTCCAGCAATATCTCGAGGGGTTGAAGAACCTCTCCATGTTCAACCTCGGGGTTGTCGTCATGCTCTTCGGCCTAATAGCACACATTTATAGACACATCATGCAGCAGGTCAAGTAGGTGGGCTAAACTTTTAAGACACAGAGGTTTCTATATAGCGGCTTGCAGCTAGTTGACGGCTTCGGACGCGTGGCGAGAAAACTACGTCTCTCCGTGACGGACAGATGCAACTTTAGGTGCGACTTCTGCATGCCCCTCAACCCCGTGTGGATGCCTCACTCAGAGATACTTACATATGAGGAGATGACGCGGGTCGTAAAGATTCTTGCCGGTATGGGTGTTACGAAGATAAGGCTTAGCGGGGGCGAGCCGTTGATGAGGCGCGACCTCGAGTTAGGAGTGAGGATGTTTAAATCCACTCCAGGGGTTGAAAGCATCTCCATGACAACCAACGGGTATTTTCTCTCGGAGAAAGCAGCCGCTCTCAAGGAGGCTGGGCTGGACAGCGTTACCGTAAGCCTTCACAGCCTAAAACCTGAGAGGTTTGAACAAATAGTTGGAAGAAAAGACGTCTTCGGCAAGGTTCTCGACGGCATCAAGACTGCTCAAGCTGTCGGGCTAAAACCCGTAAAGATAAATTGTGTAATAACCCGGGGATGCAACGACGACGAAATACTCGACTTCGTTGAGCTCGCGCGGCAGTCCGGCATGGTGGTTAGGTTCATAGAATACATGCCCTTCGACGGCCGCCACGCCTGGAGCACTGATAAGCTTGTAAGCGGTGAGGAGATAATTCAGAAAATAGAGGCGGTTTACAGGTTGGAGAAGCTGCCCCGCGAGCCGGGAAGCACATCCACCGGATACAGATTTATAGACGGCTCGAAAGGCATGGTTAACGTAATAACCTCTATGACCAAGCCCTTCTGCGGCGACTGCGACCGAATAAGGCTCACAGCCGACGGAAAAATAGTGCCATGCCTATTCAGCAGAGACGAGTACGACGTAAAAAAACTCCTCAGAGGCGGCGCGTCAGACGACGAGATAGGACAGTATATAAGAAGCGTGTTTAAGCTAAAGTTTGCGGGAGTTGAAACAATCATAAAAAGAGGTATTATCTCACCGCATATACGACCTATGTACACCCTTGGCGGATAGTCTGCGGGGGATGTATAGATAAGGGAGGATGCAGAAGCCTCACCGCCTGCAACAACCCATTTTGACATGGCAGTTAAAATGGGGGCTTACCAACCAGAATTTACGGTATGGGTTTTTACAAAATCTCGTAGACCATCAGCGGATGCATGTGTAATGGACTACCTAGGCCCCTCGCTACATAGTTCAGACCTACTTAACGGATATATTCAACCTGCAAACCGAGATGTTTGTTGAAAGTCGGGCTTATCATCCCATCCTCAAACACAACGATGGAGAGGGAGTTCTGTACAGCTCTCCAGGGCATCGCCACCGTACACTCGGGGAGAATTAGGCTTGTCAACGCCGAGCTGGGGGAGCTTACTTCTTTGGAGGAAGGTGTCCACGAAGAGGCTGAGAAGCTCTCAACAGCGGAGGTGAACGTGATAGTCTATGGCTGTACTAGTGGGAGCTTCATAAGAGGGCATCAGCAGTACGCCGCCATCGAGGAGAAGGTTGAGAAATCCTTCGGCATCCCCTGTGTTGCCACCGCAGGAGCTGTCGTCAGGGCCCTGAACCATCTAAAATCCAAGAAGATAGCACTAATAACACCATATACGCATGACATAACCGAGATTGAGAGAAAATATCTCTCAGCACACGGCTTTGAACCCGTCGCAACATACTACGCCTCAATAAAACAGAACACCTCGATAGGGAAAATCAAGGACGAGGAGGTTTTTGATTGGGTTGTCAAACACTCAGGCGAAAATGCGGAGGCGGTTTTCATAAGCTGCACAAATCTAAGCACCTTTAAAGTTTTGGGAAAAATCGAGCAAACACTAAACATTCCCACCGTATCAAGCAACTCTGCAACACTCTGGAACGTACTCCGGAGGCTAGGGCTCACATTACATAACGAGTCTCTGGGCCGGCTATTCGCAGAATAAGTGTTGCATTTAGGGACTATGCTAAATCCACATTTTAGGTCTCGTAAGACGTGTACGAGAGATAAATAGGAAGCTTCTCGGATTTCACAGGGAATGCTGGAAGATTTAACTGTTGCCGTCGATGTGGGCGGGACCTTCACAGACCTGGTTGCATACAGCCGTAAGACGAAATCGCTTTTCCGTGTTAAGGTGCAGAGTAGTCCGCGGAGACCAGAGCAAGGGTTCATCGAGGCTTTTAAGAAACTTTTTAAGGAATATGGGTTGAGCCATCACGCGGTCTCCTTGACAATTCACGTTAACACCGTGGGGACAAACCTTTTCCGTGGACAGCTCGGCCTCGAATCACCTAAAACCGCTCTCATAACGACTGAGGGGTTTCGCGATGTTCTTGAAATAGGTAGGCAGAACAGGGCCGAGCTTTACAATATCTTCTATAGTAGACCAACCCCACTTGTTCCGCGTGAGATGAGGTTCGAGGTTGGGGAGAGGGTTGACGGCAGGGGCCATGTGTTGAAAGAGCCTTCGAGGGATGAGCTTAGCCGGCTGGTTGATGTCTTGAAAAAGCAGCATGTTGAGTCCGTGGCCATCTCCTTCCTAAACAGCTACATCAACCCGTCAAACGAGAACTTGGTGAAGAATTTTCTAGTATCGTCCTTAGACATTCCTGTATACACTTCGTACGAAGTGGACCCGGAGCACAGAGAATATGAGAGAACCAGCACCACGATCGTGAACGCGGTCCTCGCACCCGTTGTAGCCCGCTACATCACAGCCGTAAGGGAAATGCTCAAAGAGATAGGGGTTGGGGCTCCGGTGCAGATAATGAGCTCTTCAGGTGGGTTGGTCGATGTTGACGAAGCTGTGACAAGGCCCGTTGCATGCATCGAGTCCGGGCCTGCTGCGGGTGTTATAGGGGCCTCGGAGTTGGCGAAATCCCTTGGGCACAGGAAGGTCATAAGCCTTGATATGGGTGGCACGACCGCGAAGGCGGGCGTGGTTGTGGATGGGAGGCCGGCGTACGTTCCGGAAATAGAGGTGGGGGGCTCCGTGCACATGGGTAGGGTTGTGAAGGGCAGCGGCTACCCTGTTCGCTTTCCGTCGGTGGATTTGGCTGAGGTGAGCGCCGGAGGGGGGACGGTGATAGATGTTGACGAGGCCGGCTCGCTTAAGGTAGGCCCGCTGAGCGCCGGCTCCGACCCGGGCCCCGTCTGCTATGGGCGGGGAGGCACCATGCCAACAGTAACCGACGCCAACCTCATACTCAACAGGCTCGAACACCTCCTCGGGGGCGGGATGAAGCTCGACAGGGATTCAGCGGTCTCAGCCATGGAGAAGGTGGCTGAAAGGGCTGGGCTAACAGCCATTGAGTGTTCCCGGGACTCTCTCGTCCTGACAAACCTTCAGATGGCGAGAGCCATACACATAGTCACGTTGGAGAGGGGGCTTGACCCCGCGGAGTTTGTCCTCTATGCATTCGGCGGGGCGGGGCCCATGCATGCAGCGGAGCTCGCCATCCAAGCAGGTGTCAACACGGTGGTCATACCGCCGCATCCAGGCCTCTTCTCATCCCTCGGACTGTTGATGACGGACATGCGTTACACATATGTTAAAGGTGTCGTCAAGGTTTTGGACGAGAGCGATGAAGCATTCCTTGAGGATATGTTTCGTGAGCTTGAGACTACCGCGCTATTCCAGCTAGGCAGGAGGGGGATAGACTTGGGGAAAGCCTCTGTAGGCCGTAGCATGGACTTAAGGTATCACGGGCAGGGGTATGAGATAGAGGTGGAGGCCGGGCGTCCCCTAAAACTCAAAAACTGCATCACCCTGTTTGAGGAAAGACATGAGGCAACATACGGCTACAGACATACGGGAGAGCCCGTTGAGGTGACGGCGCTAAGGGTGAATGTTACAGTTCAGAGACAGAAGCCCGCCCTCACCAGGCCTGCTGCAGAAGGAAGGCCCCGTGAAAAATCGCGGAAATCCTACTTTGAGGACGAGTGGCTGGAGACACCGGTCTACCTCAGGGACAACCTCCCACTGGGGTTTGAGCTCGAGGGCCCGGCAATCATCGAAGAATACGACTCAACCACCGTCGTACCTCCTGGATGGAGGTTGACCGTAGACGTGACTGGGTGCATGGTGATGAGGCGATGACTCTCACTGAAGTAGTCAAACACAGCCTCATCTACATCTCGGAGGAGATGGCGGTTGCCTTGAGGAGGTCCGCTTTCTCGCCGAATATAAGGGAGAGGGCGGATCACAGCTGCGCGATTCTCGATGCGGAGGGGAGGCTGATTGGGCAGGCCGAGCACATACCAGTCCACATAGGGTCCCTGCCCTTGGGGCTGAGAAACACACTAAAGTACCTAAATGAAAACGGTGTCGAGCCTAGGCCGGGTGATATGTATGTTTTAAACGACCCGTATATAGCTGGGACGCATCTCAACGACGTAACCACTGTAAGGCCTGTCTTCATACGTCGGAGGTTGGTGGCGTATGTCGCTAACAAAGCTCACCAAGTTGATGTCGGCGGCATAGACCCCTCAAGCATCTCGATACGGGCTGAGACGTTGTGGCATGAGGGCTTTATTCTACCCCCGGTGAGGCTGATGAAGGAGAATAGGCTTGTAGAGGATGTGGTCGCGATAATTAAGTCGAACACACGGATGCCGGAGGTTACGCTAGGGGATTTGAGGGCCCAGATAGCCGCGAACCTAATGGGTGAGAGGAAGCTGCTGGAGCTGATTGAAAAGGTCACGCCTCAGGCCTTTAATGAGGCCGTTGAGGATTTCCTAACAAAGACCAACATACTTGTGAAGTACGAGCTTTCACGTCTGCCCCACGGGAGATGGGATGGTGAGGACTACCTTGAGCTTGACGACCGTGACATAGTTATCAGGGCCGCAGTAGAGGTTAGGTCTGACGGCTTCAGAGTAGGCTTCGAGGGAACAGACCGCCAAGTCGACAAACCCTTAAACGCGGTGCTCGGAGTTACAACAGCGGCAACAACATACACCTTGAAAACACTCCTAGGCAAAGACATCTCCCTCAACGACGGGTTCATGCGTACGATTGAGATAAGGGCGCCGGAGGGCACCGTGGTTAATCCCGTCAAACCCGCGCCAGTAGCCGCAGGAAACTTGGAGACAAGCCAGAGAATAGTTGATGTCCTCTACAAAGCTTTGTCCAAGGGGATGCCGGATAAGATACCGGCCGCAAGCAACGGAAGCATGAACAACCTGATGATGGGAGGTGTACACCCCGAGACAGGCAAAACATGGGCCTTTTATGAGACAATCGGGGGAGGCGGTGGTGCGAGGCCCGGCATGGACGGCGTCGACGGAATACACTGCCACATGACCAACACCATGAACACGCCCATAGAGGTTATGGAGCACTACTACCCCATTCTGTTCAGGTCGTACAGGTTCAGGGAGGGCAGCGGCGGAACCGGTAGGTGGAGGGGAGGGATGGGGATTGAGAGAAGCTTCACAGCCCTCGCCACCATAAGAGTGGCGGTCATGGGTGACAGGTCGCGGCACAGGCCGTGGGGACTGCAGGGCGGGGGCGACGGGGCTCCCAGCGAATACTTTATCCAGAAGGCCGGCGGAGAAGTGGTTAGGCTTCGGTCAAAGGATGTGGCGGTTCTAGAGCCTGGCGATACACTGGTTATCAGGACTGCGGGTGGAGGTGGATACGGTAAACCTTGATACATGTGTCGAGGACGTGAAATAAGGGTATGCTATGGTGGTGATACATGGCTGAGGATGTCGTTAGGCTGATTGAGCAGTCCAACCTCTCACCTCCAAACCCTCATCAGCTTGTGACTGGGCTACTGCTTCCGGCCATCCTGTTGCAGGCTGTGGTTGCGGTGGTTAGGGTTTTCAGGGCCCGCGGCGGCAGAGATGTAGCTTTCCAAATAGTCGAGATGAATTTTGTCGCTCCAATATTAGCCGTCATCGGGGCTATCTTTGCGATGTTAATCGTTACTTTCGTTTTGTTCGCGGCCAGAGCGGGTTTGTCAGCTTGGATTGAGATTTTAACAACCGCAGAATCATCCACAGCCGTTGAGCCAACAGCGGTGCTGGCAAACATGCTCTACGTCCAACAAGTAATAGTCTTCATGCTCTTAATGGCACCGGCCTTTCTACCCCTTTGGGCCTCCAGCTACAGGCGACTCGCAGCAGTCTTCGCTGTCCAGTTTCTCATCTTCCTAGCGTTTTCAAAGTTAGCCGATATCCAGTCTATAGAACCTTTTACAAATCTTCTCCGCAGCACGATGTCTGAAAGCTTTGTAACAGCCGTTGTCCTCGCAACGGTTATACTGTCAAGATACGCCCTGCCATGGGTTTTGGGCAGCATGGTCGCAATCCCGGTCTACGCAGCCCTTAAGGCGTTTAGACACAAGTTAAAAGATGGTAGTCTTAAGCATGGTTAGATTATGTTGTCTATTATTATTGCGAGCATTAGGATGAAGAGTTGGGGGCTTGTTAGTTTGAAAAGCTTGTAGGCCGTCGACCTGTTTGGGCTCAGCATCAACGCAAAAGCGGTCAAGCCTATCGCGGCGCCGCTCAAGCCGGCGGCCACGAGGTAGACGGGACCGTATTTATCTGGGTGGAGCAAGAAGAGGAGGAAGCTGAACAGAACCGATAGAACGGTTGTGGACGCTATGCACCTTATCGCGGTGGCCTCAGAGGTAACCACAGGAAGCATTGGTACATGTGCGTTTCTATAGTCCTCGCGGTAGATTAGAGCGAGGCTCCAGATGTGCGGAGGTATCCATAGAACTATTAACGCGGCCATTATCCACGCCTCCGGAGTAGGCCAGTAGCTTACAGCCGTGTATCCCGCCATGAGCGGCGCACCCCCCGCGTAGCTGCCCAAAATAATGTTGAGCGGCGTTCTCCTCTTGCTCCAAATCACGTAGATAACTAAGTAGTCAACCATGCCTGTAGCCATGAAGAGGAATGTGACAGGGTTTATCGAGGCTGCAACCGCGAGAGAGACTGCGATAAGGCTTAGCCCGAATACCAAGGCTTTCCACGCCGGTTTTATCAAGCCCTTGGGGATTACCCGTTTAGAGGTTCTCTTCATAGTCGAGTCCAAATCCCTTTCAATATAGTTTGAAACAGCCTCCGTACCCGCCACACCGGCGATAATGGAGGTCATCGCAAGGAAGAAGACATGTATTTCGGGGATGCCGCCTGATGCGGCGACGAGGCCTGCCACACCCGTGAAGGCCAGCAGCCACCAGACGTTTGGCTTTGTAAGAAGAAAATAGATTTTAGCTGTCTGGAGAAGGGATGCGGCCATGATACCCCTAACGTTTCACGAAATATTTGTACTCTCCCTTCAAACCAATCCTTGACAGGATGTCTTTATCATAGAGTATTCCAAGGGCTTGGCTAACCTTCCTGCTCTGAAACTTAATTTTCACAAGGTCGTAAAGCTTTTGCCTCACATCGGCGGTGGACCTGGGCTGGTTGAAGAAATCAGTTGGAAGGAGTTTTTCCTCGATAAGCTTCAAGACCTCCACGGCCTCGGACTTCCCGCGCCGTTTAGAGGGGCGTGTTACCGGTTTTGCCTTAACCCTCTCAGCGACTTTCTGCGACAGATCGATGAGTTCGTCAAGACCACTGAGCACCTCCTCCTTTGAGCCTGCCTCACACGAGACTTCGATATCGCCGACCTCGATTGTTACAACATACTTCATGACCTACACCCTCTAAAACCTTCTAAACTTAAGGTAAAGCTCGTTGTTGACCAGGCTGATCTCGAAAGAGGCCATATTCTCAAGCTTTTCACGGATGGCGGGGGGAAGGTATATCCGCCCATACTTGTCAGGCTCGAAAACATATTTGACGTCCTCAACAACCATAGCCACTTCACGTTTTCTCGCCTTCTTCAGAAGCTTCATCGGAATGGTTATCCGACCATGCTCCTTAACCGTCCTACCTAGCTTGCGTGAGACGCTCACTGATTCGGCCATGCTCAACCCACCCGCTATCGAGGGTATAATGTAAACAACGTCCCCGTCCTTAATCTCAGTGTCCAAGCCCTTAAGGTATCGTATGTCCTCGTCGTTTAGAAAAACATTGACAAAGCTCCTCACACCGCCAGTTTCTGTGAAAAGATGTCTCTGTAGGGCTGTGAACCGCTTTACAAGCTTTGTCAATACTTCGCCTACCGTAGAACCCTCCAGCTCGACAACTTCACGGCCCTCGGCGTATTGACGGAGAGGTGTGGGTAGATACACTTTCACAGCCATATACTGATGGATATGTTTAAATGGCTATATTTATATTAGAGTGAGCTGGCGCCACCAAAGATTATGTACGCGGCATCACCAGTATTACCCGCCTATCGTCCATTAATTTAAGCAGTTTGTCGGGTGTTGCGGTGAGATCGGCGGAGTAAATACCGGTTGGCCTTGAGAGGTCGGCGGCCGTCCCGGTGAGCCATTCCCTCTGCCGGCCCGGTGCATCCGCAAATCCATACCACCTAGTTATCTGCACATCGTTCCTCTGTACTAGGTCCTGCAAATCATCCGGCTCAAGCGGCTCTCTGAACGGTGTATATGCTGTAACGGGGGTTGCGGGTGAGGTGCTGAGCCGTTGCTGCAGCCATGCCACCTCAGTCCTGTATTCTCTTCCATAGCCCACTCTACCCTTCATGCCAGTGGCGTAAATTGTGCCGTCACCATCCACCTCAATAGTTATCTCTGGTAAGCTGTTTGTTGGGTAGGGCTGAAGCGCCGCAGGCCCCTTTACGGCCACACCGGTGTCAGCGTTGTAAACAGTTCCGTGACACGGGCACTGTATCTCTCCCTTAGTCTCGAAGTAGTCATAGAGGCACCAGAGGTGGACACAGACCTTGCTGTATGCCCTCAGCTGGCCGTTGGGCAGGTGTATCAATATGCATTGGCGGAAGGGGTCGCTGTCAACCATCGGGTCGCCTGTTGCGGGGAATGGGAAGGTCAGCTTGCTGTTTGGAGGGAAGTCCTTGAGGTTTATCAGCCTTTGTCTTATAGCTCCAGAGGCGGCTTCCTGTCTGAAGAGGAAGCCACCCCATGAGAGGAAGGGTGCTAAAGTCACAAGAAGAGATGTCCCAAATACCGTCTTGAGGATGCCTCGTCGCCGGCCCGCCATGGTAGAAAATAGCGACTGCTTTTTAATATAGTTAGCTCAAAATTCACTCAGAATTTGTATTCGACAGTTTGGGAAACATGTAAATTTTAGGCGTGAAGGCTCGTTTTGAGTTGGATGCGAAGTATCTGGTTGAGGTCAAGGTTGGGGAGAAGGCTTTGAAGGCGGAGCCGGAGGCCCTTGAGGCGGTAAAACAGGTTGTTAGGGGAAAGATGCTGGCAAGAATGAAGAAAGAATATGTTGAATGCCCGCTGGCGGGGACGCAGGTGGCTTTCTTGACGTGTTTTGTGTGTGTCAGCCACATCAGAAGGGTTAGGGGCGTTGTGCACTGTGCAGGTGTTGAGAAAAAGACACGAACATAAAGCCCTAAAGCATCTACTGTTCCGGATTAGCCTAGGCACCAACACTTCTACAAATGGAGCTTTCTGGTTGGAAAAGGGACACCTCCCACATATTTATATACCCAAAACGGAGGATAGATAGAAGGTTTGCGGGGGTGCCTCGGACATGGCTATGCCGGCTCAGGATTGGCAGGGAAAGCGACAGCAAGTTGTACAAATACTGGAGACGATCATCAACGACACAGAAACCCCGCGGAATATAAGGCGGATAGCTAAGCAGGCATTCGACGAGCTCTTTAACGAGAAGTATGCGCCCGCGGTGAGAGCTGCTAACTCCATTGAGCTTATCGAGGAAATTATCAATGACCCGAATATGCCTAGCTTTACGCGGACGCAGCTTTGGATGGCGATAAGCATTTTGGAGACGATAAGGTCTTCGCAAACAGCTTGATTAATGGATAAGGTAAAATATCCTTAACGCTCAAACCACTCGCATGGTGTTCCGTCGTGGTAAATAAGGCCGTAAAATACTCGGGCATACTTGTAGGGCTGGCCCTGATAGCGTATCTACTGGGGCTGGAAGTCAGACAGGCTGCATCACTCATGGTTCTAGGGGCCATGATCGGGGCCACACTGATGTTCTGGAGATTTAGGCTGGTTTTCGCATTCTTCGCCCTGGCATTCATGCTGGGAGCTAACCTATTGGAAGTACAGCTTTTAATCGAGTTCGCAAATCTGGACACAATTCTCTTCCTCGCCTCAATGATGGTTGTGGTGGGATATCTTGAGGAAGCCCGTTTCTTCGAAGTTGTCATCGACAAAATTCTCATCAGAATTGGGAATAGGCCGACTGCCGTCGTTATCTTTATCATGGGCATGTCTGCACTTCTTGCGGCCCTAGTCGACGAGGTAACATCAATACTTATAATGATAGCGATAATACTGGACATAACCTCCCGCTACGGATTAAACCCCGTTAAATTCATAATTCTCTCCATCTTTGCTACAAACATAGGCAGCTCAGCCACAGTTGTCGGCAATCCTGTAGGAGTAATTATAGCGTTTCAGGCAGGGCTTGGATTTCTTGATTTTCTCAGATGGGCCACACCCATATCAATAGCATCTCTGCTTCTATGCATAGTCATAAGCCTATACATTTTCCGGAGGGATATTAAATCGCTTGCACAGGCAATGTCGGCTACGGCCGTCACCGTGAAATCAGTAGAACGGGCGAACGGAGGCGCGAGGCCTGACATAAGACTTCCGGCAGCCATCTTTATCCTCACCATAGCGGGCCTAGTGCTTCACACACCGCTGGAGCAGCTTCTGGGGCTGGGAAAAAACTCCATGCTTTTAGGCGTTCCAATGCTGTTTTCAGGGCTGGTGCTGTTGTTTGAAAGAGAGAGGGCTAGGGAGATTGTGGAGAGGAGGATAGACTGGTGGACATTACTATTCTTCATGATCTTCTTCGCAAGCGTCGGTACGTTGAGCCACACCGGGGCCACAAACGTTTTTGCGGAAATAATCAAGGCTGTCGGAGGTGATTCCATCCCGGTTCTAATGTTCCTCGTGATGGTTGTGGGAGGTTTGATGTCCGCTTTAATGGATAACGTGTTGGCTGTAGCTACATGGATACCGATAATCAAGGCATTGGGAGAAGGTGGCTTAAACATCTTCCCGCTGTGGTGGACCATGCTGTTTGCAGGAACTTTCTGGGGCAACCTCACAATAATCGGGAGCACAGCAAACATCGTGGCCGTGGGAATGCTTGAGAAACGTGAACGCATACACATCACGCTTAGGCAGTGGATAGGTGTCGGTGCAGCCGTAACAATTCCCACAGTGATATTGGCGCTGTTACTCCTCTTTTTGCAACTTCCGTTTATGACCTAGTCCCCGACTGGTTTAGCAACTATAACCATTTTTTCCTTCTTCCTTGTCACCCAGACCTCGTAACCATACTTCAGAAGTGTTGCAAAGCAGTCATACCAGGGAAAATAGGCTGGTTCCGCAACCTCTATCTCAAACCCTCCATACTCCGTCTTGACCTCGCCTGCTTTACCCACCTGAAGCTCTAAGCAGGTCCTAAGGTCCACCACCACTTTCTCTGAGTTGGTTTTAGAAACATTTTCGCCCGCATCGACGGCTTGAGATATGCGTGAAATTTTCGTATCCATGCACATTCATGGAGTTTTACGGTTAATTTAAGGTCTTTGAAATATCACCTTTTTATACCGTTTTCAGGGTTTACGGGACGTGAAGGTAGGCTTCCAGGGAGAGAGAGGAGCGTACAGCGAGGAGGCTGTGAGAACGTATTTCGGGGAGGATGTAGAGGTTTTACCCTTCAAAACTATCAGGGACGTTTTTAAGAACACTGAGGCGGGGGTTATCGATTACGGCGTGGTCCCGGTTGAAAACAGCATCGAGGGCAGCGTCTATGAGACGTACGACATGTTTCTAAGCTCAAGCGCCAGGGTCGTCGGCGAGATAATCCTGAGGATCAGGCACTGTCTCATCGCCTTACCTGAAACATCCATAACTGATGTCAAGGTTGTTTACTCTCACCCCCAGGCCCTAGCCCAGTGTAGGGGTTTTCTGTCATCGCTGGAGGTTGAGACGGTTGTGACCTACGATACTGCTGGAAGCGTTAAAATGATTAAGGAACATGGCTTGAGGAACGCTGCCGCGGTAGCCAGCGAGAGGGCCGCGCAGATCTACGATATGGCTGTGTTGGCGAAAGGCATAGAGGACTACGGCCACAACTACACAAGGTTTCTGGTAATCTCCATGCGTGAGGCCCAGAGTGGTAGAGAAAACAAGACTTCGATAATTTTTTCCACAGCCCACCGCCCCGGCTCCCTCTACAACGCCCTCGGCGCCTTCGCCAGACACAACATCAACCTAACCAAGATAGAGTCGAGGCCAACCCGTCAGAGGCCTTGGGAGTACTATTTCTTCGTCGACTTCGAGGGTCATAACGAAGACCAGCATGTTAGGGATGCGTTAAGGGAGCTCGCCAACAACACTGTATTTATCAAAGTGCTTGGCTCATACCCTAGGGCTCAGACCGATTTCTAGAAGTCTCTGACAAACGCTCGTAGAGCTCGTAGAGGGCTTGCGTCCCCTCCGAGCCGTAACCCAACACGTCGAGGGATTTGAACAGCTCTGAGGCAAAAGACGTCCCCGGTAGGGGTATTCCCAGCCTTTCCGCAGCCTCCCTCACTAATCGTAAATCTTTACGCATGTGGGAGACCTTGAATCCCGGCCTAAAGTCTCTGGAGGCGATTCGTGGCCCGAGGTTTGACAGCTGCCACGACCCGCCGGCGCCGGTGGAGACTACCTCGATAACTTTTTTCACTTCAAGCCCGGCCTTTGAAGCCAGAAGCAGCATTTCACACACACCTTGGAGGTTGAGGGCCACCGCCACTTGGTTGCAGAGCTTCGTAAAGCTTCCGGCCCCGTTCTCCCCCATATAGAAAATGTTTTTACCCATCGCTTGAAGAACGTCTAAAACCTTTTCAAACGCCTCCCGAGGGCCGCCGACCATAATAGTAAGTGCACCCTGCTCAGCGGCAAACGTGCTGCCTGAAACAGGTGCGTCAAGCATTAGCCCTCCGCGGGACTCGACAAGCTCAGCCATCCGACGTGAAAAGAAAGGCGAAACGGTAGACATATCAACAAACACCGCACCAGGTCGCAAACCTTCTAAAACTCCTGAAGGCCCAGCCAATACCTGCTCTACAGCGACTTCATCGGGAAGCATCGTTATGACTACGTCGGAACGCATAGCCACATCAGCCGGGGACTTGCATGGAAAAGCTCCTATAGAAGCCAGCTCATCGACGGGGGCCCTGCTCCGGTTGTAAACAGCGAGACGGAAGTTTTTACCGAGAATGTTTTTAGCCATGGGCTTGCCCATCAACCCTAAACCGATAAACCCAATTTCACGCATGTATGCTGATGAGTTGAGCTGGATATGAGCTTATGGTAGGTTTTTTAGCAGGCAGCTGGTTACATGGTCCGGCGAAGAATCAGGTAATGAAGGCAACTTCGAGGAAGAGCCCCGTTCCAGTAGAGGTCGAGGACTTGGCCAGCCTCGCCAGGCTCGTTTCAACACGCGCGGACTACATAGCACCTCTACTTGCATACCTAAATGAAGACAGATACGTCATTTCACACACCTTCTCCATCCCTTTCGGCAGATACAGCATCCCACTCTTCTTATACACAGAGCTGAAAGAGCCTCCAAAGGCATACCTGGTTTACACGCCTCTAGAACATGAAGAAACATGGTTCTCGCACCTACCTGAGACAGGACGGTACATCTCCTTCCCGGTAGTTGAGGCATTTCACGCCCCCGACATTATAGAAAGTGCGTTGTCAACGCCGTTGAGGAGGAAGATTGGAGGGCTTGTCTCAGTCCGCCTCAAGAATATGGAATCCCTTATGAGGATGGTCTCCGCTCTCACAGACGAAGCCAGCAGCCCACCTGTTTGGTGCTTCGCCAACAAAGACAAATATGTAGCAGGCATCTTCTACCCCGTCTTCGAATACTATGATTCAGCGGCACTTCCCATTCTCTACCATGTCGAGTTGGATAAGAAGCCGGCAGCACCTTTCGCAGGATACAGGCCCACCCCATCGGGAGGCGTGGTTGAATACACCTACTCAATATCTGACGCCAGATATGTCTACGGCCGGATAGTCTATCTCAAGTCCTTCCCCTTCCAGATATGATGCTTGCGGTGAAAGTCCCCAAGCAGAGGGCTGAGGAAGCCCGCCGCCACGTCATCAAGCTAGGTCTCTACGATTATTCGAGGAGAGTAGTCCGGGACGCGGACTATGTTCTGATACCTGTACTCGAAAAACCGGGCCCTGAATACGAGGTTGTCGAGGCCGTCCTCCCGCCAGCTGCTGAGAAAAAGGTGCTGGCGCCGCGGTTTTCATATGACATTTTGGGGTCCGTCGCCATCATAAACGACCTAAACATGTCGTTGGAGAAGGCCGCTGTGGTAGCTGGCGAGATTATAGCCAGACACAAGGCGGTGAAGACGGTTTTGCTGAAAAGGGGTGAGGTATCGGGTGATGAAAGGGTGGCCAGATACATCGTTGTGGCAGGTGAGCCTGAAACAGAGACTTTGTACAGGGAGTCGGGATGTTTATTCAGGCTTGACCCAACCAAGGTGTTTTTCAGCCCGCGGCTCGCTGGCGAGAGGCTACGGGTTGCTTCACAGATTGGCCGAGAAGAGAGGGTGCTGGATATGTTCGCAGGTGTCGGCCCCTTTTCCATAGTGATAGCACGCAAACATCCCGACGCAACCATTTACGCTGTGGAGAAGAACCCTGAAGCATACAAGTACCTATGCATCAACGTAGAGATTAACAAGCTTGTTGGCCGTGTAACACCAATTCACGGTGACGCTGCCCAAGTAGTCCCCGCTCTTACGACCAAGTTTAACAGAATTGTGATGAACCTCCCCCATCTCTCGCTCCGCTACCTCCCCACAGCCGTAGTAGCACTTGAAAACCATGGGAAAATACATCTATACACTCTCGAGGGAAGGGACGACGAAAAGGTCGTGGAGGAAACTTTAGCGACGATAGGTGGACTCGAGCTAGTCTTCAACCGCGTAGTCAAAGAGCATTCGCCAAAATCTGTGATCAAGGTCTACGATATAGTTAAAACAAACTAAAATCCTTCTAAGCGAACCACCTTATGTGAAGTTTTACAAAGTTGATGCGAGAAATCTTCAGACAGTGCTAGATGAGATTCTTTCCGGGAGGCTGAGTTTGGATAATTACGTTCCCCTCGTCAAGCCCATTATAGATGACGTAAGGTCTAGAGGCGATAAAGCCTTACTAGAATATGTACGCAAGTTCGACTACGGTGGTGCCTCAATTGAACGGTTTCGCCTACAGCGTTCAGACCTGGCGGAGGCCTACAGCAGAATAGATGAAAAATTGCGGGCAGCGTTGAATACTGCCGCTGAAAACATCAGGAAACTCTCTCAAAATCTGCTCCGCCGGTTGCGGTCCTCTCTAAGTCTTGGTGAAGGGGTCAGGGTTCTACAACGTCCCGCGCCCATACCATCGGTTGGGTGTTATGTGCCCGGGGGTGGTGCAAGCTACCCAAGCACCGTTTTAATGACGGTAGTGCCTGCCAAAGTGTGCGGCGTGCCCTACGTAGTTATCTGTACACCACCGTCCAAAACAGGTGAGGTGCCTGATGTTGTCAAGGCAGCCCTCTATGTGGCCGAGGTTGACGAGGCCTACTCGATGGGTGGGCCACACGCCATAGCCGCCATGGCTTACGGGACCGAGTCTGTCAGGAGGGTTGCTAAAATCGTTGGGCCGGGAGGGCCCTACGTAACAGCCGCCAAGAAACTGGTCAGCCAAGATGTCGCAATAGATATGCTGGCAGGAGCCACCGAGCTCGTCGTATATGGCGAGGATGTTGATGACAGCGAGGACATAGCCTTCGAGCTATGCGCCCAAAGCGAGCACAGTCCGGACACATTTGTTGGACTCGTAACGACCTCTGAAAACCTTGCCAGCGAGGTAATGAAGTACCTCGACATAATGGTTCCTAGGCTTGAAAGAGGTGATGTGGTGCGTCATGCTCTTGAGAGAAACGGGTTTGTAGCCGTCTGCGACAAAATCTCTACAGCCGTACAGCTAATAGAGAAGCTGGCGCCGGAACATCTATACTTGGCCTCCAGCCCAAACAAGATAGCTCCCAAGATAACGAGCGCCGGCCTGATTTCGGCGGGCAGACACACATCCCCCGTCCTCTGCGACTATATCGTCGGCGTAAACCACATACTACCCACCTCCGGACATGCAGCCCTCAGAGGTGGTCTCAGCGTCATGGATTTTGTGAAGATAGTTACGGAGGTCAGGGTTTCCAAGGCTGCTGCGAAAAGGCTTGGGCGACAGGCCGGTGTACTGGCCCGTGCTGAGGGTTTAATGGCACACGCGTACGCTGCGGAGAGATGGCTGTAGAAGGGGTATGGTGGGCGATTTTACACTTAAATAAATAAGTTTATCCACACTCACTAGGAAACGGTCGAATGGCTTTGAACATAGTCTCCAGAACTGAGGAATCGGTGACGGTCGACGTCTCAGACATTCCACAGCATTTAGCTAACGCGTTGAGGCGGATGGTTATCAGAGAGGTTCCCACCATGACCGTTGAGGAAGTTTTAATAATTGACAACACCTCACCGCTGACGAACGAAGTCTTGTCTCACAGGCTTTCCCTGATACCTTTTGTAACCGACCTCGAAAACTACAACCTACCAGAGGAATGCAGCTGCCAAAGTAGGCTAGGCTGCGAAAAATGTGTCGTGAGGTTCGTTCTTCACGCCGAGGCCACGGACAAGATTATAACGGTTTACTCGAGGGACATCAAGCCTGAAACGTCCTCCGGCATAGTAAGACCATTCAGCGGAGACATTCCCATAGTAGTCTTGGCACCGGGGCAGAGGGTTGAGCTGGAGCTCTACGTAAGGCTCGGCAAAGGTAGAAAACACAGCAAGTGGCAGTCGGGGATAGCAACACTGTACGAACAAGACGGCAAAAGATATCTTTACATAGAAAGCTACGGATTCCTCCCACCAGGCAGGATTCTGACGGAAGCCGTCAAAGTCGTGGCTAGAAAACTCGGTGAGTGTGAAAACCTTTTCATGAAGTTGGTGAGCAGCGGTGAGAAGGAAAACTCTTGAAATAATGCTGGACAGGTCCAAGTCCGGTTTTTGCAAAAGACTCTATAAAGAGTTTAGGAGAAGCAGGCGTTCTATAAGGGAGGTAAATCTCTCACGCATACAGCGACACACCTCCGACGGCGAGGTTGTCTTCGTTCCGGGTAAAGTCCTCGGACATGGAGTACTCGACAAAAAACTGACTATAGGGGCCTTCAGCTTTTCGAAATCAGCCATCTCAAAGATTGCTGCCGCAGGGGGACGCGCCCTACTTGCTGAAGACTTTTTAAAGGAATTCAAGGACGGTTCGGGGGTGAAGATTATTGGCTGAAAAGACATACGTAATAAACGCCGAGGGCTACCGACTCGGTAGACTGGCGTCAAAGGTGGCCAAATTGCTGCTGCAGGGACACAGCGTGAAGATATACAACGCGGAAAAAGCCGTGATAACGGGGACCAAGAACTCACTTCTGGAGCACTACTCGATGCTGAGGGGGAGAAGACAGTTCAAGTCTCATAAAGTAGTCTCCGTCTGGTACCCAACCCTGCCCCACACTATCCTACGCTACACAATACTGAGAATGCTGCCACGTAAGAAACCTAAAGGCAGAGCTGCTGCGAGAAGGCTGGAGGTCAAGAGCGGCGTGGCCAATTATGTGGGGGAGCCGTTAGAGTTTGATGACGCAAAACTATTAAAGCCCGTGAATAGGTCGGGTAAAATCATCCGCTACATGACGCTTGAGGAGCTTTCAAAACTTTTGAGAGGTGGTAGGCTGTGAAGAAGGTTTCACACTTTGTCGGAAGGCGTAAAACCTCTGTTGCGAGCGTTCTCGTCAGCCCGGGTAGCGGCAACATCATTGTAAACAAGACACCTCTAAATCTTTTTAACGAATTTTTCAGAAGCAAAGTTCTAACACCACTAAAACTCTTGCCAGAGTTCTGGAAAAGCCACGACTTCACCGTAACTGTACGCGGCGGCGGTTTCTCCTCCTCAGCGGATGCAGTAGCTATAGCTATTTCTAAGGCTGCCGCGGCGCTTACACCGGAGGGACGAAGCATTCTCGCCTCGTACGACAGAGCGCTTCTGGTTGACGACCCGCGGCAGGCTGAGCCTAAGAAACCGAACCGCAGGAGTGCGCGGAGGTTTAAGCAGAAGAGCTACAGGTGATTCCTGTCTTGATGATTCCGATACGGTGTTTTAGCTGCGGCCGCGTCATAGCGCATAAGTGGGATGAGTACCGGAAACGGGTGAGTGCAGGGGAGCATCCCGGCAAGGTGCTGGACGACCTCGGCTTCAGCAGATACTGCTGCAGGAGGATGTTTATTTCAGCTGTGGATGTCATGGAGGAGGTTGCACAGTTTTACGCCAAATATTCGGGAGGAGTGAAGGCAGCTGAGTAAGATTACCGGCGCATCGGCTTTGGTTATTTTTGACAGCCGGGGCTCTGAAACTGTGGAGGTTACACTTCAGTCGGGAAACATCTCCGTAAGTGTCGGAGCCCCCTCAGGGAAGAGCCGTGGAGCCAAGGAAGTGACTCCATTCTCCGAAAATGATGCACGAAAATCAGTCCAGGTCTTTAACACTGTTTTGAAGCAAAAACTTCTAGGCTTCGACGCGTCAGACCAGAAAGGGATTGACGAGCTACTGAAGACAACAGATGAGACGCCGAATTTCTCAAAAATAGGCGGAAACCTCGCCTACGCCGTCTCAGCGGCCTCGGCCCTACTTGCGGCGAGGACTCGGAACACATCAACATGGGAGCATATCGCCAAACTTTCTGGACTTAAACCATGTTACCCGCTTCCTCTTGGCAACGTGTTGGGTGGAGGTGCCCATGCAGGGGTGGGGGCGCCTGACATACAGGAGTTCCTTGTCTTCCCTCAGAAAGCTGCAAATGTTGTTGAAGCGGTTAAAAAGAACATGGAAACTCATAAGAGGCTTGGCGGAATACTGCTCAAAAAGGTGGGGGGTTACGGAGGTGGACGGGGAGATGAAGGGGCATACGCGCCCCCTTTGAACGACGAGGCAGCCCTCGATGCCGTGAACGAGGCCGCTGGAGAGACAGGCATGGGTCTAGGTCTGGACGTTGCCGCGTCCAACCTGTACAGCGCTGAACGGGGAAAATACTTTTACAGAAACAGGGGCGTTGAGAAGACAGCTGAGGAACAGCTTGAGTACATAGCCGGTCTTGTCGAGAGGTTTAGTCTAACCTATGTTGAGGACCCGTTTCATGAAGAGGATTTTGAGAGCCATACGAGGCTTTGCAGGATGTTTCCGAGGCTGTTGGTCTGCGGCGATGACCTTGTTGTTACGAGGGCTGAGCTTATTAGAGAAGCGGCCCGAAAGGGGGCTGTGAGGGCGGTAATACTGAAACCCAACCAGGTTGGAACAATATCGGACACGGTTGCGGCCGCGGTGGAGGCTGAGCGTAATGGGATTGTGAGGGTTGTTTCCCATAGGTCGGGGGAGACGTGCGACGGATTTCTAGCCCATCTGGCGGTCGGGCTCGGCGCCACCTTTATTAAGGCAGGTGTTTTAGGGGGAGAGAGGGTGGCTAAGGCTAATGAGCTTGTCAGGATTTACAGCGTGCATGGCGAACGTCTCCCGCTGGCGGAGGTGGGTGGTGTTTGACTCTCTCGGCTGAGCAGGAGGCCGCTGTACTTGAGCAGCTTGTCCGCTACAACGTCCACGTAGGTTCGAGGATAAAGGTCAAACACATGGAGCCCTTCATTTTCAAGATGCGCTACGACGGGGTATACCTCTTCGACGTCAAAAAGATACTGGAGAGGCTTAATCTCGCCGCTAAAATGATCACTTACTATCCTCCTGAGTCCATTGTTGCTGTTTCCACGCACGTCTTTGGTATGAAGGCTGTTGAGAAGTTTGCGGAGCTGACGGGTGGAAAAGCCATAGCAGGTAAGATGAGGGCGGGCATGTTCACCAACAGGACGTTGAAAGACTATTTCGAGCCGTCGCTGGTTATTGTTTCAGACCCGAGGTACGACGTGCAGGCGCTTGAAGAAGCCCGTGTCGCAAGGGTCCCCGTGATAGCAATGTGCAGCAGCGACAACACCTACTCCAACGTCGACCTAGTCATACCCATGAACAACAGGAGCAGGACATCCCTGCCCTACGCATTCTGGTATCTGACGAGGCGTGTTCTTGAGGAAAGAGGCCAGCTAACGGCTGATTTTGACGCAGTCGTCAAGCCCGAGGACTTTATGTCGATAAGCACAACCCCCGAGACCGAGTAATTCTACAGCAGGGCTATTTCCGGGGTCAGAGGGTTTTTCAGACTGTATATCGCTGGGCAGCGTTCCTCAGCCTCTTTAACAACCTCCTCAAGTCTCTGACGTGATGCATCTGATTCTAGGGATAACTCGAAACGTATTGACCTGAGTGGTTTTGTGTCCCCTATGCCGAGGGGTTTTCTGAAATCGACCACGCAGCTGGCCTTGACCGCTGCTTTTTTCAACAATATGCCCTTCTCGGTGGCCACGCCGACCAAGGTAGCCATGAAGCATGATGAGAGACCGATCAGGCAGTAGTGCATG
>Ga0197143_1001225_pt1 | contig 22435 bp, 17 predicted proteins | sample GBS70_MetaG_FD_148603 | JGI IMG/M metagenome (GOLD analysis project Ga0197143, IMG submission 148603) | Sediment microbial communities from Great Boiling Springs, Gerlach, Nevada, United States - GBS 70_MetaG | ecosystem: Environmental > Aquatic > Thermal springs > Hot (42-90C) > Sediment...
GATGAATATAAATGTGAAAAAATTTATGAAGTTATTTTGAACCAACTTATTGTTTTAGACCTTGTTGATAAAATAAAGTTTAAAAAAGTTTTGCTTAAACCAAACTTATTAGGAGCACATAAGCCTCAAGAAGCAGCAACTACACATCCTGAATTTTTGCGTGCTATAATAAAGCTGTTTAAGAAGAACAATGAAGTCATTGTTGGTGACAGCCCTTCTGTAGCAAACTTTGAGGAAGTTGTATTAAAGACAGGAATAAAAAAGGTTTGTGAAGAAGAAAAAGTTTTGCTTTTAAATCTTTCGGTATATCCTACAATAGAATTTGAGTTTAATAAGTTTGGTTGTAAGAAACTTGTTGTTTCAAAAATTGTTGAGGAAGTTGATTATATTGTCAATTTACCTAAACTTAAAACACATTCTTTAACGATAATCACTTGTGGAATAAAGAATATGTATGGTGTAGTTGCTGGTTTTACAAAATCGTTATATCACAAATATGCTTTGCATCCACAAGATTTTTTTGAAGTTTTATACGCTGTATATTCATATAGACCACCTGATTTAACTATAGTTGATGCTATTGAAGGGATGGAGGGAGACGGGCCTGCCTCAGGAACTGTTAAAAAATTTGCTTTAATTATAACATCAGAGGATGCTAGAACTGTTGATTACTTTGTAGCAAAAGATTTGTTTAAGTTGCCAAAACATTTTTTGTTTATAAACAAATATCTAAAGAAACCTACCGAAATTGTTTTTATAGGAGTTTCTAAAGAAGAAATAAAAAACATAAAAGTTGTTCTTCCTCAAACAGCATCTTTTGTTAACTATTTTCCAAAAATTGTTGTTAGTTTTGTAAAACCTTTGGTTTGGTTTAGACCAAAAATTGTACAAAAATTATGTAAACAATGTGCGAAATGTTACCAAATATGTCCTAAGAAAACTATAAAAAAAGTTGGCAATAAATACTTTATAGATTATGCAAATTGTATAACTTGTCTTTGTTGTTTTGAAGTTTGTACATATAAGGCTATAAAGATAAAAAGAAGTATTTTTTATGAAATTTTTATTTTGCTAAAAAAACTTTTGAAACTTTTAGTTTAATGAAAGTCAAAATACCAGAAAATTTAGTTGAAGCAAAAGGCTTACAATTAGAACTTTCAAAAAAAGTTATAACTAAAGATGTTGTTAAAAAAATTAACTATGTTGGCGGTATCGATGTTCATTTTAAAAACCAAAATGTTGTTTTAGGCTATGTAGTTTTGTTTTATCCTTATGGAGATATTGTTGAAGAAAAAATAAAAGTTTTTTCTATCAAATACAATTTCCCATATATTCCAGAATTTTTATGTTTTTCAGAAGGTCCTTATATTGTTGAGTTTTTAGATAAATTAGACAAACCAGATGTTTTAATTCTAGATGGTCATGGTGTTGCACATCCAAGACGTATGGGGCTTGCAAGTTATATTGGTGTAATTCTTGACTTACCAACTATAGGTTGTGCAAAAAAACTTTTGTATGGGAAATATTTGTCAAAGTTAGGTACTAAACGGGGAAGTTTTACAAATATAATTGATGATGAAACAAAAGAAGTTATAGGTTATGCTTTGAGAACAAAAGATAATGTAAAAGAAGTTATTATATCAATTGGACACAAAGTTTCATTAAATACAGCGAAAGATATTGTGTTAAATTTGTCAAAATATAGAATACCTCAGCCGATACGTCTCGCACATAGCATTGCAAAAAATTATGTTGTAAAAAAATAATTAAAAAACGTAGGACGAAGATTTAGACTTGCTTTTTATTGCAAGGCTAAAAGTTTTTCAATATATTTTTCTTTATAAGTTATAATGTTTTTTTAAATAGATGAGTAACACTGAGATATCAGCTGGAGTTACACCAGAGATACGAGATGCTTGCCCGATAGTTTTTGGTCTTATTTGTGAAAGTTTAGCTTGAGCTTCTTTAAGTAGGCCTGGTATTTTTGTATAATCAATATCTTGTGGTATTTGTTTATTTTCATATTTTTTAAGTTGAGCAATTTGTTGTAGTTGTTTTTCAATGTAAGGAGCATATTTTATCTGGATCTTTGCTTCAGTTAACATATTTTTTGTATTCCAAAAAATGTCTGTTTCAAGCTTGAACTGTTCTAATTCAGATTCGGATATTTCAACATCCTGTGATTGAACAATTAAATCAGCAGCTGTTGTGTCAGCGTTGACTTTTTTCTTTTTTAGATATTCTATTAATCTATTTAACTTTTCTTTGTATTCTTGGAAAATTTTATAGTAGTTTTCTTCCACTAAGCCATATTTATGGCTATATTCTAATAACCGTAAATCAGCATTGTCATTTCTTAAAAGTAGCCTATATTCTGCACGCGAAGTAAACATTCTGTAAGGATCTAACACTCCTTTTGTCACCAAATCGTCAATTAAAACACCTATATACGCTTCGTGCCTACCTAATATTAAAGGTTCGAACCCGAGAATTTTTGCTGCTGCGTTGATTCCTGCGATTATCCCTTGCCCTGCTGCTTCTTCATAACCAGTAGTCCCGTTAATTTGTCCTGCAAAGAAAAGACCTTCAACAAGTTTTGTTTCAAGTGTTGGATAAAGCTGTGTAGGTGAACAAAAATCATATTCTATTCCATAACCATATCTTGTAATTTTTGCGTTTTCAAGTCCTGCAATAGAATGTATTATTTTTTCTTGAGTTTCTTCAGATAAACCTGTAAACAAACCGTTTAAATACATATATTCTATTCCATAACCATATCTTGTAATTTTTGCGTTTTCAAGTCCTGCAATAGAATGTATTATTTTTTCTTGAGTTTCTTCAGATAAACCTGTAAACAAACCGTTTAAATACATCTCATTTGTATACAACCCTTCCGGTTCTAAAAAAAGTTGATGACGTGGTTTATCTTTAAATTTTACAACTTTATCTTCAATAGATGGACAATATCTTGGTTCAGCAGCTTTTATTTTTCCTGCATAAGTAGCTGAGAGGTGTAAATTGTCAAGGATAATTTTGTGTGTATTTTCGTTTGTATATGCGATATAACAATTTAGCAATTTTTGATAGGGAAATTTTGATAATGGTGTGAAATGTGAAAATGGCATTGGATTTTCATCAGAAGGTTGTGTTTCAAGTTTTGAAAAATCAACGGTTTTTCCGTTAATTCGTGGAGGTGTTGTTGTAGCTAATCTTTTTACTTCAAAACCTAATTCTTTTAACGATTCTGACAAAACAGATGGATATTCAGAATACCGTCCTGCAGGGAAACTTTTAAGACCAATATGAATCACACCATTTAAAAAAGTACCAGTACAAACTATTACACATTTTGTCTTGTATAAATTTTCATGTTTTGTTAATACACCACAAACTTTTTTATCATCAGTTAATATTTTGATTACTTCTTCTTGTCTTATAAGAAGACTTTTTTGTTGTTCTAACTCTTGTTTCATTACAACACGATACAAAGTTCTATCACACTGAGCTCTTGGGGACCACACTGCAGGGCCTTTTGAAGTATTAAGCATTTTAAAATGTATTCCTGTTTTATCAGCCACTTTTGCCATGATACCACCTAAAGCATCAATCTCACGTACAATCTGTCCTTTTGCGACACCACCTATTGCAGGGTTGCATGACATCATCGCTATTGTTTCCAAATTCATTGTTAAAAGAAGTGTCTTTAGGGAAAGTTTTGAACAAACATACGCTGCTTCACAACCTGCATGACCACCACCTATTACTATAACATCAAATTTTTCCGGATAAGTATACATAGTTTTAGCTCTGTAAAAAGTTAGTGTATTTAGAGTGTATAAAATTAATGTTGTTTATATAAAATTGTTTATATAAAACTATGAAGAATTAAACAATATTTATTGATTAAAAAAAAAGTATTTATATTTAGTTGTATCTCAAGCGCCCCTTACCTTTTATATTATATTAAACAAGTTGTCAAGTTTGTATTGATAATGATTTTAAAATGTTATATAATTGGGATAAATGTGTATAAAGTTTGTAATTGACAATTAATTGCCGACTAATCTATCTTTTAAAAAATTTTAGATTTTAAGGAGGGTTTAGAAAATGCCATTAACAGGACTTGAAATATATAAACTTCTTCCTAAAACAAATTGTAAAGAATGTGGTTTTCCAACATGTTTAGCGTTTGCGATGGCACTTGCTGCAAAAAAAGTTTCGTTAGAAAGTTGTCCTTATGTATCAGAAGAGGCAAAAAAAATTTTAGCAGAAGCTGCTGAACCACCAATAAGAACTATAACTGTCGCTGAAAAATATAAAATTGGTGGTGAGACAGTATTGTTTCGCCATGAGAAAACGTTTTTTAATCCTTGTCTACTTGGTGTGTTGATAAAAGATACTTATAGTGATGATATTATCTCTGATAGAATAGAAAAATTTAAGAATCTCAAATTTGACCGAGTTGGCCAAAAAGTTAAAACAGAACTTTTGCTAATAAAATCAGAACAAGATAATTTGGAACGAATTAAGAATATTATATCTCAAGTTGATGAAGATACTGTTTTAGGTCTGGTATCAAAAAATTCTAGTTTTATTGAAGATGTTTTAAAAACTAAAAAATTACATTTAATAGGTATAGTGGAAAACAGTTCTTCTGAACTTGAAAAATTTGTTAATATTGCCAAACAAAATAATATTCCGTTGGTTGTAGGTGGGAATAGTTTGCAAGAGATTGTTTCTTTAGTTAGCACAATAGTGCAAAACTTTGGATATAGAGAACTTGTGATTAACCTTCCTGTCAAAAACTATGTCCAACTTACAGAGGATTTGACACAAGTGCGAAGATTAGCTTTGAAAAAAAACTTTCGTCCATTAGGTTATCCTACCTGTGTAATAATAGAATCAGACGATGTTGTAACTACACTTTCATATGCATCTTTAGCAATACTTAAATATGGTAGCATTGTTGTTGTTAATACTGCAGAACCAGAAATTCATTTGCCACTTATCACTTTAAGATTTAATATCTATACTGATCCACAAAAACCTGTCACTGTTGAGCCTAAATTATACAAAATTGGTGGTGAGCCAACAGAAAATTCGCCATTGTTAGTTACAACAAACTTTTCTTTAACTTATTATTCAGTTGAACCTGAGATACTAAATTCGAAAATACCTTCATGGCTTTTAATTGTTGATACAGACGGACTTTCAGTTCTTACTGCATGGGCTGCGGAAAAATTTACGCCTGAAAAAATTGTTGAAGCAATAAAAAAAGAAAGAGTAGAAGAATATATAAGACATAAAAAAATTATTATTCCTGGATATGTTGCAGTTATGAGTGGGAAACTTAATGATTTACTCCCAGATTGGGAGATAATTGTCGGTCCTAAAGAAGCTTCTGGTATACCAAAGTTTTTAAAAACAATCTTTAGTTAAAAAATAATTATGAGTGAATTTGTTAAACTAAGAGTTTTGCCGTATAATAAAGAAATTGTTGTTGAAAAAAATAAGAATTTGTTACAAACATTAATTTCTTCAGGGATAAACATTTATGCATCGTGTGGTGGAAGAGGAACTTGTGGTAAGTGTAAAATAAAAATTTTAGAAGGAAAATATACTACGGAAAGTTCACAGTTTATCTCAGAAGAAGAAAAACGACAAGGTATTGTTCTTGCTTGTAAAACATTGCCAGTTTCAGATATTATTGTAGAACTTTTAAGTCAACTCAATTTTATAGAAGAAATACAACAACATAGTTTTTTACATAAAGAATTTTGGCAGAAAGATTTAAAAGAATATATTATAAAAAATTTTGATTTTTCACCGTTAGTAAAACTTCTTCATTTAAACTTACCAAAACCCTCTATTGATGACCATGTTGCAGATGTTGACCGTATGATAAATTATATTTCTCAAAAAGAAAAAATTAATGTTGTGTTTGATAATATTGAATTAATAACTAGTCTGCCTGAGTTGTTAAGAAAAAACAATTGGGTTGTAGATACTGTGTTGAACGAAGAGTTTTGTGTTAATGAAGAAACTTCAGTGTATAAAATTAATTGTATTTCTAAAGTTGAAAAATTGTATGCAATAGCAGTTGATATAGGTACAACAACTGTCGTTGTTGCATTAGTAGATGTTTTAAATTCAGAAGTTTTAGGTGTGTATTCTGCAATTAATCAACAGATTGTCTATGGTTCAGATGTTATTACAAGAATTATTCATTCAGAACAGGAAAATGGGTTAAAAGAATTAAATCAAAAAGTTGTTTATACTATCAATGAACTTATAAATCTAGCAATAAAAAATGCAAATATACAACAGAAAGATATTTATGCTGCTACTGTTTCTGGTAACACCACTATGATACATCTTTTTTTAAACTTGCCTGCAAAATATATTCGTAGAGAACCGTATATTCCTGTAGTAAATCGTGTGCCACCAATTGAAGCATATAAAACAGGGTTAATGATAAATCCTTTAGGAAAAATTTATTGTTTACCTTTAGTTGCCTCATATATTGGTGGCGATATTGTTGGCGGTGTTGTAGCATGTGGTATTGATGAATCTCAAGAATTGTGTGTGTTACTTGATTTAGGTACAAATGGTGAGATGGTTGTAGGGAATAAAGATTTTTTGGTTTCAGCAGCATGTTCTTGTGGACCTGCATTTGAAGGTGTTGGGATAAAGTCTGGTATGGTTGCAACTGTTGGTGCAATTGAAGATATAGAAATTAGAGATGAAGAGGTACTATACAAAGTTATTGGTGATACAAAACCGGTTGGTATTTGTGGTTCAGGGTTAATTGATATCCCAGCTGTACTTTATAAAGCTGGTGTTATTGACAGATCAGGCAAGTTCATTGTGGATAATAAAAAGTTTAAAAATAGAATAAGAGAAAATGCTGATGGCGAATATGAGTTTGTTGTTGTTGAAAAAGAATTTACTTTAAACAAACAAGATATTGTTATTACAGAAAGTGATATTGAAAATATTCTGAGGTCAAAAGGAGCAATTTTTCATGGATTACATACATTGATAAAATATTTAAATTTATATTTAGAGGATATTAAAAAAATTTACATTTCTGGCGGTTTTGGAAGTTTTATTGATATTAAAAAAGCGCAACTTTTAGGGTTGTTTCCTGATATCGAACAAGAAAAATTTGTTGTTTCTGGGAACACCTCGTTGTTAAGTGCGATATTATTTTTGTTATCATCTTATGCAAGAAAACGTATATATAAAGTTCAACAAAAAATGACTTATATTGATTTGTCAAGTTTGCCTATGTACATGAACGAGTACACATCAGCTTTATTTATACCACATACAGATCTGTCTTTGTTTCCCAACATAGCTAAAGAACTGCGGAGGTAGATATGCCTGAGATAAGACAAAATATAGCTACTAAAGAATGGGTTGTTATATCAACAGAACGTGCAAAACGTCCCGAAGATTTTATAACAAAAAAAGAAAAGAAAATTTTGCCTGAGCGATCTGAAACATGCCCGTTTTGTCCAGGGAATGAACATATGACACCATATGAAGTGTTTGTTGTAAATGATGATATGGGGAATTGGAAAATAAGGGTTATACCAAACAAATACCCAGCTGTTGTCTATGAAGGGACTGTTGAGTTTAAATCTGAAGGGATAAAAAGATTTGTGTCAGGTGTTGGTTGTGCAGAAGTTATAATAGAATCAGCAAAACATAACCATTTGTTAGCACTTATGCCTGAAAGAGATATTGAACAGATTGTAAGGGTTTATAAAGAAAGATATAACGCTGCTGAAAAAGATAAAAGAATAAAAATGATAATTATTTTTAGAAACTATGGTGAACAAGCAGGGGCTTCTATTGAGCATCCTCATTCACAACTTATTGCTATACCTGTTGTACCGTTTCATATAAGATATAGAATTGAAGAAGCAATGAGATACTATGATGAGACAGGTAGATGTGTGTTTTGTTATATGTTAGAAGAAGAATTAAAGTTACAAGAACGTATCGTTGTTGAAACAGGACATTTTGTTTCATTTGTTCCCTATGCTGCGTTAGCACCGTTTCATATGTGGGTTTTACCAAGAAGGCATACAGAATCTTTTGGAGATATCACAGATGAAGAAATTACTGATTTAGCTAAAAATCTTAAACTTACATTGTCAAAACTTTATTATGGCCTTGATAACCCTGACTACAATTTTGTAATACGAAGTGTACCAGTGAATGAAAAAGGTAAAGAGTATTACCATTGGTATATAACAATAATGCCGAGGTTAATAAAAACAGCTGGGTTTGAGATAGGTACCGGTATGTCTATTAACTCATCTATACCGGAAGAAAATGCAAAATTTTTACGAGAAATAAAAGTAAGATAAAGACGCAGCCGATATTTAAATATTGGCTACAATAGATAAAAGAAAGGAGTGATGCAAATGAAAGTTTTATTTGCAAGTTTTGAATGTACACCATTTGTAAAAGTTGGTGGATTAGCTGATGTTGTCGGCAGTTTACCAAAAGTATTAAAAGAGTTAGGAGTTAATGTAAAAATTGTTATTCCGTTACATAAAAAAATTGATAGAGAGAAATTTAAACTTAAAAACCTTGGATTAAAAGTTTTAATACCAGTTGGACAAGAATATATTGAAGGACATATTTGGACAACAAAGTTAAACAATCTACAAGTGTATTTTGTAGAGAATCAAAAGTTTTTTGACAGAGAAGAAGTTTATGCTACTGAAGAAGGTGATTATCCTGATAATGCGTTAAGATTTATATTTTTTAGCAAAGCTGTGCTAGAAACTGCAAAAGCTGTTGATTTTCAACCTGATATAATACATTGTCATGATATGCAGACGGGTTTGGTTCCAGCATATTTAAAAACATTATATAGAATAGATGCTTTTTTTCAAAATACAAAAACTGTCTACACGATACATAACATAGCATATCAAGGGTTGTACGGTGCTGAGATACATTTTGTTGCTGGTTTTTCATGAGTGCTGAGATACATTTTGTTGCTGGTTTTTCATGGCATGATTTTGTCCCTGAGAAACTTGAATATTATGGGAAGATAAATTTTATGAAAGCAGGGATTGTTTTTGCTGATATGGTAACTACAGTATCACCAACTTATGCAAAGATGATATCAAGTTTACATTCTGAAGGAAGAGGACTTGAAGGAATTCTTGCAAAACGTGCCTCTGAGGGAAAACTTATAGGCATACTAAACGGAATAGATTATTCTGAATGGAATCCTGAAACAGATGTTTTTATAAAAGCAAATTTTAATGAAAAAACTTTGGAAAACAAAAAGTTATGTAAAGAAGATCTACAACAAGTTTGTTCTTTTGAACAAAAAGATGTTCCTTTATATGGTATGGTTTCTCGGTTAGATCCACTTAAAGGTGTAGATTTGATTGTTCAGGTTTTACCAAAATTTTTATCTGAACATGATGTCCAAGTTGTAATTTTAGGAAAAGGATACAAAAATTTGCAACAACAACTTGAAAATATACAAAAACAGTTCCCAACAAAATTTAAGTTGTTTATAGAGTTTAACAATCCGTTAGCACATAAAATTTATGCTGGATCTGACTTCTTTTTAATGCCATCAAATTCTGAACCTTGTGGTTTAGGACAGATGATCGCAATAACTTATGCTACCGCACCAATTGTGTACAAAACTGGCGGCCTTGCTGATACTGTAGAACAATTTAATATTTCAACTCTTACTGGTAACGGATTTGTTTTTGAAGATTACACTGCTGAGAGCTTTTATAAATGTCTTTTAAGTACAATAGGAGTTTATAAAGATAAAGATCTGTTAACACAACTAAGAAAAAATATGTTTAAATACGATTTTTCTTGGAAAAGCTCTGCTAACAAATATTTATCAATGTATTCTCAACTTACAGGTATTCAGTTGAGAGTTAAGAAAACAAAGAGTAAAATTAAGAAAAAATGAAAAAAATTTTATTTTTTGTAATACTTGTTTTACTCTTTGTTTGCATTTTGATATCTATTTTTAACATCACGAGTTGGTATAAGTGGTACATTAGAAAAAAAACAACGTTTGTTGTTGACATTGATTTTTTTATTTTAACAGAGAAAGATATTCAAAAAATTATTTATGAGTTTAATAAAGCAGGTATTAACCTTTTTGCAATAGATGTTGGAAATTTTCTCTCAATAAAAGATAAGACATTTTTTAATAATTGTAAGTTTGTATTAAAAATATTTAGCCAAAAGATATATAATGTTAATGAAACCTTAGATGCTATTGATAAAAATAAGGACAAAATTTTTTCTATAATTTATTTGAGATCTGATAAATATGCTTTTTTATTACAACAAAATTTTTATGGTAGAAAAATTGCCTTAGACGAAGTTTGTGAGTTTTTAAAAAAAAATTTGTTATCATCACAAAATAAATTGTTTAAACTTAATTTTGAACAACAAGATTTTGCTGTAAAAATTGGTTTTGCGCATTTGAACTTCATTCCTTTAAGAACTTTTCTTTGCGATTTTAATCAAGTTGAGGTTAATAAGACTTCTGTTTTGTTTCTTAAAATTAAAAAAGCAGTTTTTGAACGAAGTTGTTCTATTGTATATATAATTCCTTCTGAATATCAAGAGTTAACAAAGAATATTGAAATTGTTAAAAAATTGGTTAATGAATTTGGTAATAACAAAAATTTTTCTTTTGAAAAATATTCTTCTTTATGTATTGACAAAGTTTTTAATTTTATTGTTGTTGTATTTTCAATTTTCTTTCCTTTATTTTTGTATAAAAAAATATTAAATGTTGTTTTACAAAGTTCTGTAGATAAAGTTTATTTTTTTATAAACTTGTTAACGATTCTTTTTGGAATAATAATTTGGGGGTTTTTACAAAAATATGAATATGTTGCAAAAGAAAGCTTTGTCTATGGTACAAAACTAATGTTTTCAGCACCAATTATACTTTCTTTTTTTGTTGTTCTTAATAAAGAAGAAAAAATTTTTTTGTTTAACTATAAAGTTTCATTAAAAGAGATTTTGGTTGTTTTTTTGATTTTGATAATTTTTTTATATCTTTTAATAAGGATGGGAAATGTTAGTAAAGAATATGTTTTAAAGTTTGAGTTAGGTTTAAGAGAATTGATAGAAAGATATATTCTGTTTCGTCCAAGGTTTAAAGAAATATTTTTTGCGCAACCATTGTTTGTTATCTCTTTATGGTTGCTAAAAAAATTTAAACAAAGTTTAGTATCTAAACTTTTATTTTGTTTAAGTATAACTTCGTTAGTTTCAATAATAAACACTTTTCTGCATATTCATACGCCGGTATGGATATGTGTTTTACGAAGTATTGTTGGTGTTATTTTAGGCTGGTTTATTGGGAAAATTTGTTTAATTTTTATGTCATAAAATAAATGAGAAAAGTTTTATTGTTTGGTTATTTTGGGTTTAACAATTTCGGTGACGAATGGTTGTTGAAAACATCTATTAAGTTATTGAATATATCTGCTGAAAGAAAAAATTTTTTCGTTTTATATAACATTAAAGAAAAAATAACAGTTGAAGAAAATGTTACCTATATTCCAAGATGGGATTTTATAGAAATTCTTAAATCTATATCTCAAGTAGACACAGTTGTTTCGTTAGGCGGTTTGTTCCAAGATAAGACAAGTAGGTTAAGTTTGTTATATTATCTATTAATCTTGTTTCTTGCAAAAATTTTTAACAAAAAAATTTTTGTATTAAACACAGAGATTGATGTTAAAAAAATACCAAAAAGTTTTGTTGTATCTATATTAAATTTTTTTGCTGACAATATTTTTGTTAGGAATAAAGATGATTTAAAATATAGTAAAAAAGCAAAGTTTTGTCCTGATATATGTATATATGATTTTGAAGAAGAAAAAGTTTTTGTTTCGGAAACAGTGAATACAATTGGAATGATTGTTAAACAAATAAAAGATTTTGAGATATTAAAAACAATGTGTGAAGTTTTGTCAAAACAATATAGGATAGTGTTTATTCCGTTTCATGTTGAAGAAGATTATCCTTTTTGTTTAAAACTTTTAAGTAGGATAAATAATGGTGTAATTAGAGTTTGGGATAAAGTTGGAAATTATAGAAACATTTTTTCAGATATAGATTTAATAATAACATCAAGATTACATGGAGTAATTATTGCAGCTGTTTTATGCAAACCTTTTATTTGTATATCCGAAGAAGAAAAAGTTAAAAAAATGATAAAATCTATGTTTATGATAGGACCAATTTCTTTGTCTTTTTTGGGACAAAAAAATTTTTCTATACAAGGAAATATTTTTTATCCTGAAATGAACAAAATTAAAGAATACAAAACTTTGGTTTTGAGAAATTTTATAAGTTTGTTTTAAGGAAAAAAATGAAAGTTTTTATTGATTTAGCAAAATTTTTTGTTAGTGTTATATTAGCAATTTTTTTTGTTATAATGTTTGATATATATAATTTGTTCCAATGGGTAGAAAATAAATTAGTAGATAAATTTGTTTTACATTTTGTATTATCTGAGGATGCTATAGTTGAAAATGTCTTAGAAGTTTTGAAAACTGATTTTAAAAAATTAAAACTTAAAGAAGTGTCTTATATTACGAAACAACAGATTTTTGATGAAGTTAGACAAAAAGAAGAGCTTGCTGTTGTGTTGAATGTTTTGAAACAGAATCCGTTTTCTGATGTAATAAAAGTAAAAATAGAAAATTATTCAAAAAAAGAGTTTGAGGACTTGGTTAAAGCTATGAATTTAGCATCGTATGTAAAACAGAGTTTATTTGATTATAATATGAAATCTTATCTTGATCGTATAGAAGAGTTAAAACCTGTTGTAGTTTTAGTATACAAAATTGTTTTTATTTTTGTTGTGTTAACTATAATATTTTATCTTTTTAACACTAAAAACTTACAGACAAATTTTGCTATAGTGTTGTTGTTTACTATTTTGTATTCCATTATTATGTTGTTTAACAAAAAATTTATTAACTTAATTGTAATGTCTGAATTGATTAAGTTTGATTTATTTACGGTTTTTATTTTTATAATGATATATCTATTTTGTATTTTACAAAATTTTAAAGTAGTGGACGAAAATTTTTAAACAAATGGTTATCAGAAGGATTTGCACTATTCTTTTAGTTATAGAATTTTTTTATTCTTTATCTTTTTGCACCAAAATTAAACAGACGCAAAAAAAACTTGATGAAGTTAGTAAAACTATTCAACAGAAAGTTCAACAAAAACAATTGTATGAAACACGCCAAAAAGATTTAGCAAAAGAACTTAAAATAATTGAACAGCAAATTAAAAAACTAGATAACGAAAAGAAAAATATAGAGTTAAAGATTGAACAAACAAAAAATACGATCGAAGATATTAAGAAAGAAATAGATCTGCTTTCAACTGACGAAGAGTTTTTCTCAAGAATATTACGGATGTTGTTAGTAAAGTATGTGGAACAATATTTGTTAACCGTGCCATTATTTGAAGAAAATTTTTATCGTAGGATTAAAAAAGATATATTGAAACAGTATACTAAAGAATTGTTGCAAACAAGAGATAAAATATACATTTCTGAAAAGTTGAAACAACAATACAGTTACCAAAAAAAGAAGTTGGAAGATCATTATAAAGAACTTTTAGATAAAAAGAATCAACAAAAATCGTTATTTGTTAAAAAAAATCAGATTTTAGAGTCGTATAAAAAGAAAGAACGAGTAATAGAAAAAGAAATTGTTGAGTTGCAAAAAACACAAAAAGAGTTAGAAGATTTGTTAAAAAAATTAAAAAAAGAAGAACAAAGAAGAAAACAACAAATTGTAATTGACAGAAAGTTTATAAAACCGATAAATGGCGAAGTTGTTCGTAAATTTGGCAAACAACAAATTCAAAAAGATGGTAGTTGTTTTATAAGCAATGGTGTAGTTTTAATCGGTCTTTCAAATGACGATGTTGTTTCTGTTGAAGATGGTGTTGTACTATTTGTTTCAAACAATTTCCGTAGTTATGGCAAACTTATAATTGTTGAACATAAAGAAAATATCCATACGATATATGGTATGCTTGGAGAAATATTAGTGTATGAAGGTGCAAAGGTTAAGAAAGGACAAACTATTGCAAAATTAGATTCTAAAGGTCAGCTATATTTTGAATTAAGAAAAGATTTTGTGGCATTAGATCCAGAACTTTATTTTGAATAAATTATATGAAAACATATAAATTTTTTGTTTTTTCTACATTTTTTATTGTTTCCTTATATAGTGCTGTAAAAACTGATATATTTAATTATAAAATTTATTCAACTGATAATTTTGATATTTATTATTCTGAAAAAAAACTTGAAAGAGTATTAACACAAATAGAACAAATTTTAGAAGAAATGTTTGTTCAAAACACAGAATATTTTGATATCAAATTTGATTACAAAATACCATTTTTTGTTTATTATGGATACCAACAATTTTTACAAAATAGAATCGTAGATGTTACTGAACAAACAGGTGGTGTTACTGAAGCGTTTAAAAATCGATTTCTTGTACCCTATACTGGTTCAATGAAATTTTTACAACATGTTATTTGTCATGAACTTATACATGAGATACAATTTAACATTTTATACTCAGGTGTATGGAGAACACCATTGTTGTTGAAATCAATTTTTTATCCAAACTGGTTGTTAGAAGGACTTGCTGAGTTTAAATCTTCGTTGTATACAAAAACATTGCAGGAGATGTTAGTAAGAGACATGGCTGTTTCGAATAAATTAATACCGCTAGAACATCTTCACAATTTTGCTCATTTAAAACCACATATGATATTACCAGCATATGAACAATCAGCAAAACTTATGGAATTTATAGAAACAGAATATGGTAAAGAAAGGCTTGTTAATATTTTGAAATTATATAAAAGTAAATTTGATGCTAACAGTGTGTTGTCTATTGTATTGGGTTTGGATTTGAGAAAATTGCAACAAAAATTTTTTGAAGAAATACAAACTTTTTATGATTATGAAGTAAAAATAAATTCTATGACAGATTTGGATATATCTAAAAAAATTACAAAAAATGATATTTATCCAGTACATTATTATTCTCCAGTAATGTATAACGACAAAATTATATATCTAAGTGATCGTGAAGGAAAAAACATGTTTTATATTAGAGATAAGAATGGTAAAGAAAAATTGTTGATTCCAAAAAATGTTTTTGACACAAACATAGATTTTGTTCAGACAGATACAACACGTGTTTCTGTTTCAAAAGATGGTATTTTATGTTTTATAGGATTAAAAAATAATAAAAGTTATTTATATTTGTTTGATATAAATAATAAAAAGTTAAAAAAAATAAGTTTTGTTCAAGATATAGATATACTTGTATCAAGCTATATATCGTTTGATGGTAAAGATGTATATTTAGTTGGAATTAAGGATTGTGAAAGTATTATTTTTAAATATGAAATAAAAAATAAAAAACTTTTTAGACTTAAAAAAGATAAAAATTTTATTTCTCAATTATATTTTGACAATGAAAAATTGGTTTATATTAAAGAGTTAGAATGTGAAAAAGCAGATATTTTGACTTGGCAGACAGATGTATTTTTGTATGATCTACAAAATAATATTGAACAACAAGTAACTTCAACAATATCAGATGAAGAATTCCCTTTGTTGTTAGATGGCCAACATATTATGTTTATTAGTGATTATAACGATGATTATGATAAAAAATTTTATGGTGTAAAAAACTTATTTATTGTTAATATTTCTTCTCCAATAAAATTTGTGAAACTTACGAATGTTATAGGTGGAGTTAATTATGTATATTATTTTAAAGAAAAGGTTCTTTTGTGTTATTATCGTAATTTTAACCAAGATATTTATTTGTTCAACTTATCAGATTTTGTTTACAATGAGATATTTTTATCTGAAATTCCTTTTGATACAAAAGATAGTATAGATAAAACTCAAAGTGTTTCGTTAAAGAAAATAAAACCATACAAATTTGATTTTTCAACAGATCTGATGTTACCGTTTTTATATTATTCTTCGTATGAAGGATTGCTTATGTTGTTATATTGGCAAGGATCAGATATGGTTGGCGAACATAAAACTGCGGTTTCATCTATAGTGTTAGGTGATAAAAATTATTCTGTTAATATACAATATGAATTTTTGAGATGGAGGCCAATAATCTTGTTAAACTTTTTAGCAGAAAGTGTTTATGATATCCAGAATGATGAAATAAAAAGATTATTAGGAATGGATTTAGGTGTTTATTATCCATTAAGTAGAATTTCAAGTGTTGGAATTATTTTTAGTTATTATAAGAGAGATAAAGAGTCCCCATCAGAATTTTATACTTTACGGGAAAATATTATTACTTTTGGATATGAAGTGAACACTATTGTAGGCAAATATTTAGAACCTGTTAAAGGGTATAGTAGTTTGTTACAGATAAATGTTTCTGACAAATTTTACGATGGCGATTTTTCTTATTGTATTTTAAGGTATTATTTTGTAAACTATTTCAATTTAGGGAAAGATTGGTCTTTGTTTACACGGGCACAGTTAGCAGCAAGTTTTGGTAAAGATGTAAAAAAATTTTATTTTGGCGGACCTGAACGGTTTAGTGGTGTAAGAGAGAATGAATTATTTTCTTCTAAAATTGCTTTGTTAAGGTTAGGATTAAGGATACCGCTTGTTTATGATGTTAATTATTACATGTGGTATTTATTCCCAGATTTGTTTTTCAAAAGTCTTTATCAAGAATGTTTTATTGATTTAGGTTTAGATGGTGAAACACAGAAATTTTACAGTGCTTTAGGTACAAAGTTTAAATTATACAGTTTTGTTTTACAAACATACGTTTTACGGTTTGAGATAATTTTTGCACAACAGTTCGATGTAAATAAACCATTTTGTCTGTATTTTACTATAGTTGGTGGAATCTAATATGTCAAAAAATAAAAAAATAAAAAATCTTTTGTTGTGGTTAATATTTTTTTGCATAATAATATTTTTTTGTATTGTGATTGTACTTTTATATCATATAACAGGTAAAATTGTTCATTCAAAAAGAGAAGTAATCGTTCCTAACATTGTTAATAAGTCTTTGTATGAAGCGCTAGATGTGGTGTCAAAATTAAATTTGAGTCTTAAGAAAATAGATGAAGTTTACAACCCAAACTATCCTGCTGGTACAGTTGTAGTACAACAACCACAAGCAGGAATGGTTGTTCGGGAAGGACGATCAATAAATGTTATTTTAAGTCGTGGTGGAGAAAAGGTTTTTGTACCAAATATTGTTGGAGAAGATCGTCGTAAAGCAGAGGTTTTGTTAAGACAGTATTCGTTGTTCGTTGGAACTGTAACATATCGTTATTCATTGAGATTCGAAAAAAATAAAGTAATCCAGCAACAACCAAAAGAAGGTGAGATAGTCGATAAGAATACAGGTGTTGATATAGTTGTATCATTAGGTCCTCCTCAAGAAGATATAATACTTATGCCAGATTTTAAAGGTAAACATATAAATGAAGTATATGAATGGGCAGAAAGGTATTCTTTTATATTGAAAATTAAGGAAGAAGTTGTTGAAGGATATGATGATGGCAAAGTTATTTCTCAATTACCACAACCGGATGAGGTTGTAAATGATACAACAGCTATAGAAGTTGTAGTAGCTAAGGTTAAGGATGTAACGCAAGGAGAAGTATTTTATAACTTTGAATATGAGTTACCATTTTTTGGTGATACACCAAAGAACGTAAAAATAGTGCAGATTAGTTCAGATGGGGAAAGTATTTTGTATAATAAACCAACACTACCAAAACAAAAAATCCAACTTTATGTCCCTCCGAAGAAAAATTCACGAATAAGAATTTTTGTAGATGGAGTATTAATTGATGAAAAATAAAACTTTAAAAGAAGTACTTTCACCATTGCCAAAAATTTCTGTTTCAATACTAAATAGTGATTTTACAAACTTAAAAGAAGTAGTTAAAAAAATCGAGGAAGTAGGGTTTACAGTTTTACATTTAGATGTTATGGATGGCAATTTTGTACCTAATTTAACTTTTGGTCCTCCTATTATAAAGTTACTAAGAGAGCATACAAAATGTTTTTTTGATGTTCATTTGATGGTAAACAATCCTGATACAACATATATGTGGTATATAGACGCAGGAGCAAATTTAATTGTTTTTCATTATGAAGCGGTTAAAGAAAACAAGATTGAAAGATTAATTTATGATGTTAAAAAACACGATGTTTTTTGTGGTATTTCAATAAAACCTAAAACAAGTGTTAAAAGATTAGAACCTTATTTGAGTATTTTAGATTTAATATTGGTAATGACAGTTGAACCAGGTTTTGGTGGACAAAAAATTTTGTCCAGATGTTTATCTAAAGTTGAAAAATTGGCAGAAATACGAAAAAAAAGAAAGTTTGATTTTTTAATTTCATGTGATGGGGGGATAAATGAAGAAAATATTGTTAATATAATTGACTTAGGTTGTGAATTACCAGTTGTAGGTAATGCTATTTTTGGAAACAAAAATTTTGTTAAAAAAGCAAAAAATTTTTATTTATTGACAAAAAGATTAAAATTTGATAAGAATAAAAAACATGGCTAAACTTAAACAAATAATAAAAAAATTAGTGACTTTACAAAAATATGATGAAGAAATACAGTTTTTAGAAGAAGAAATTGACTCTATTCCCATTGAGATACAAAAACAACAAGATTTGCAATTGCAGAAACAGCAAGAAGTTGAAAAAGAAAAAGAAGAGATCAAACGTTTACAAATTCAGTTAAAAAATAAAGAATTAGATCTTCAAACTATCGAAGAACAAATAAAAAAACATACTCAAGAGTTAAATACTGTAAAAACAAACGAACAATATCGTGCATTGCTTAATGAAATAGAAAGGTTAAATCAGCAAAAAGATACAGTTGAGACAGAAATCCTTGAATTAATAGAAAAACAAGATTTTTTAAAAAAACATATTTCAGAAGTTGAAAAAAATTTTTCTATTGAACAAGCAAAGATTAAACAAACTATAGAACAACTTAATCTTAGAAAACAAGAGTTGGAAACGCTGCTTGAAGAAAAAAGAAAACAACGTAGTGATTTTGCTCAACAAATTGATGATAAGTATGTTTCGATTTATGAACGTGTGCATAGTAATAGAAACAGTGTGATGTCTGCTGTGGTATCAACTCCGGATGGGTATAACTGTAGTGTTTGTAATATGCGTTTAACAGAGCAAGAAATAAATGATATCCGTAAATACGAAGAATTTGTTCTTTGTTCTTCTTGTTCACGAATTTTATATATTGAAGAAGATTTACAACAAGAGACAGAATGAAAGGGTATCGCCTCTTTCGTTAATGAAAGGGGAGGAAAGTCCAGCCTTCCTTCTTAAGACAGTAATGTCTTAAGAAAAAAATGCAGTTGGTGACTATAAGACGTCCCGAACTTATCGGGATTCTTATAGGAAACCAACCATCCCGTTCTTTGACGGGATAGAGGTGCGAACAGAGACGCTCCAAGAGGTAACTCTTGGGGATTCCAAAGAGGATACTCTTTGGAATAGTCTCCCTATAAGCCTTTTTAGGCAAAGGGGAGGGTGAAACGGCTAAACCCTTGCAGGAAGCAAGACCGAACTTTGGGTGGGTCGCAGTAGACGAATGATACCCATCCCGCACTCAACACATATTATTGAGTGCGGGATACAGAAGCTGGCTTACATTCTGTCTCTTGTTGTAGTTAAAAAAAATTTTTAAAAGATATTAATTTTTATGGAATTAAATTTTTTAAAAAGCAAAAAATATGTTGGGTTAGATATTGGCTCAAAAAATATTAAACTTGTATATTTGACTCCTGTAGGACAAAAAAGTTTCTCTCTTCGTGATTGGCAAATAAGACAATTGCCTGACGAAATTGTTTCTTTAGAAACATTAGCTGAAAATAGAAATCCTGTTGTTGTGGAGATATTGAAAGATATTTTTCAAAAAAATAAAAGCTTACCTAAAAAAACTGTAAGTTCTGTTTCAGGCACATCTGTTATTGTTCGTCCTATAAAAGTACCATCGATGACTAAAGAAGAACTTTCCAAATCTATCACAATTGAAGCAGAACCATATATACCTTTCCCTATAAAGGAAGTGTATTTAAGTTTTGATATATTAGGAGAAGTTTTGGAAGAAGGTGTACGAAAAAACGAAGTTATGATTGTTGCTGCGAAAAAAGAATTTATTGATAGACATATTGATATTTTATCACAATGTAAGCTTACTCCTAGATATATTGATGTTGATATTTTTGCAATTGAACGTGCACTAAGATATAATTACGAGATAGAAAATGAAAATGTTTGTGTAATAAATATTGGTGCGAATATAACAAATATTGCTATATTGGAAAACGGTGTTGTAAAAACATGCCGTGATTTACCTTTAGGAATGTTTTTTATTCTTAACGAGATAAAAAAGCTTAGAGAAATGAATATAGAAGAAATCATAAGTTATTTTAAAAATGATGGGTTAATATTGACGGATGAAAAAAAAGAGGAATATCTTTCTTTGGACAAAAAAATTGAACTTAGTATTTCAAAGGATTTAGTTGTTTTATTAAAAGAATTTTCTACTGAATTACATAAACTGATTGATTTTTATTATTTTCAAAAAGGTGAACAAAAACCTATATCTAAAATATTTTTATCTGGTGGTGGATGTGTTATAAAAAATCTATCTTTATATTTTTCTTTAGAATTTAAAATGGAAGAAGTAGAGATAGTTGATCCATTCAGAAAAATAGCTAATTCAGATAATGTACCTGTAGAATTAAGACCTCTTTTCACAGTAGCAGTAGGGTTAGCAATTAAAGGGTATCAAAATGGTTAATATTAATCTTTTACCAAAAGAAATTATTCAAAGACAAAAATTTAAAGAGTTGTTATCTTTAGTCATTGTAGCTGTTTCTATGGTTTGTATAATTTTGGTTGCGATTTATATTTCGCAAGTTATAACATTAATGAGTTTAAATTCTCAACTTTTAAATATTCAGAGAGAAATTAAAAATTTGGAGCCAATAGTAAAAGAAGTTGAGCAACTTAAAAAAAATAAAGCTGAATTAGAAGCTAAGAAACAACTTATTGAACGACTTTTGAGTTGTGGTCTTGTTTATCCAAAATTTATGTTAGACCTTGTGAAAATTTTGCCGGAAGGGGTATGGTTAAAAAATATGAATACAAATGCTATTAGAGATGCAACAACTAATATGATGTCTTCTTTAGATGTAAAGCTTACATGTTCTTCTTATGACAAATTTTCTATTGCAGATTTTTTATCAAACTTAGAAAATTCTGATAAATTTCAAAATGTTCGTTTAGGACAGATAAGTATTTCACAACAAGATAAATACGAACTACACAATTTTACTGTTGATTTTAAGTATGTTGTCAAGTAAAATTTTATGAAGAAAGAACAGCAGACACTTTTGATAGTGGTGGCAAGTTTTATTGTGTTTATTTTTATCTATTTTAGTTTATTGTTATCTCCAATAAGAAAAAAAATTGTTGAAATTAATCAAATTATAAGTAAAGAAGCTAAGAGGCTAGAAGAAGCAAAGATGTTGCAAGAACAACTCCCTCAACTAAAACAAGAAACACAGATGTTACAACATCTAATCGAAGAATTGAAACAAAGGTTACCAACTTCGCCTAACATTCCTGAACTTATAAAAATTATGAGTAAAGAGGCGGAATATTATAATATAAAAATTTCTAATATAGTTCCAGGCGCTATAGATACTTCACCAAAAGAGTTTAACGAAATACCTTTTACAATAAATTTTGTAACAAATTATCATAATTTAGCACAATTTTTTGCTTCTCTTGTTCAAGGGAAACGAATTTTTGCTGTGTTAAGTTTACAGATAAATTATACTCCGTCAACACAAACAAGTTTAAATGTATCAGGTAATTGTGCTTTAGTAGCTTTCACTTTAAAATGAAACCAAATATGTATATAAAATTACAGCTTTTATTATTAGCAATAATATTAGCTTGTTGTGGGAAAAAACAACCACTAGCTACTACACAAAAACAACCTTCTGTTAAGAAAGAAGTTCTTGAAACAAGCACTGTTACTGTTCGTTCACCAATATTTGAGAAATATGTTTATGAAGGTTTGTCATACAGAGATCCGTTTGTTCCTTTATCACCAGAGAAAATTGCAAAAGCTAAGTTATGTTTAAGTGGTGAAGCTGTTATACCAGGTCTTGGCAGTTTAGAACTTAAAGGGTTTATTATAGATAAACAAGATAAAATTGCGTTGTTTAGTAGTCCTTATGGCAGTTATCTTCTTGTAAATGGTAAACTTTATGATAGACAAAA
>Ga0197143_1001226_pt1 | contig 22423 bp, 18 predicted proteins | sample GBS70_MetaG_FD_148603 | JGI IMG/M metagenome (GOLD analysis project Ga0197143, IMG submission 148603) | Sediment microbial communities from Great Boiling Springs, Gerlach, Nevada, United States - GBS 70_MetaG | ecosystem: Environmental > Aquatic > Thermal springs > Hot (42-90C) > Sediment...
TTAGGTTGTAAATTTTCTTCAATCCAATATGTTGCATCAGGTGGAAGTTCTGCAATTAATCCTTCAGCAGTTGATGTTATAACTAAATATCCACCATCTTTGCTATATTGTCTTGTCGAAGAATAGATTCTATATCCATCAATATAATATGTTGCTCGATGTGTCCAACTCCATTTTATTGAAGTTGAAGATAAAGCAACACCATTAAAATCATATGCACGCAGCGGTAAAGGTTGATAAGTAAAATTTATATTTGAAACTTCAGGCGTTGTTGTCCCATCAGTATAAAACACTATCTTATATTGAATATATCTCCCACGAGGGACTAACCCTGAAGGATCACCATTGTTGGGTAACTCATATGAAGAAAAAGAAGGGTATGTACTCAAAACTGTAAAATAATAATCAGCAGACCGTGCATAAATTTTTGCTGTTTGTCCATTTACCGTCCACGATGAATATATAAATTTTGTATTCTCACCTTGTGTATCAAAAACATTAGAATAATATTCTGCATATCTATAGTATAAACTCCATTCCTCAACCTCTTTTGCTACCACACGTTGAGACATTTGAGTATCAAAAGTATGATTATATTTTCTTACAACAATTTTATCTATAAAACCACGGTCAAAATAAGCGATACCTGTAGCATCTTTCTCATATTCCCACTTTATGATGTGTTCTCCCAAAGAAATATCAACACTTTCAAACCTCCAACCTACCTGTCCTCCAATTCTACGTTGCTCTGCTTCTCCAATATAAAAGCTTAAATAATCAAAACCTGGCTCAGAAAAACATGCCCAATAAAATTCTATTTTTGCTGGATAAGATAAGGATAAAGATGTTTGTAGATATATGTTTGAACTATGAGGAATAGTTCCCGAACGTATACAATAGTTCCCTTCAAAAATATTAAATGTTGCTGTTGATAAGTTAGTGAAATCCCATAATATATCTGTTGATGTATGTATCTCAAACTTTACACCTACACTTCCACCCATAACCCAACCTGTAGCAGACCATGGTGTAACATTTCTTATCTGTCCTGTCTCCCAATCTTCATATAGGTCAAAAACTGCATCTCTATCCGATAACGGATTTGTTGAAACATTTCGAATATACATATAAATTTGAGTTTTTGTATTAGGTGGTATTTGTGGAACTTTAACCCAAATCTTTGACCCTGTTGATGTTGTAATATTCCAATTTTCTATCCAGAAAGGTATCAAAGTTTTACCATCAGGTCCTGTAATACGTATTGCTGTACCAGCAGGATCAAGTTTCCCTGCATCAACTAAAACTTTGGTATTAGTGATAAACCAAATTTGATAGTCATATAAAGTTTCATTTATACCTACTGTATTAATTTCAATAGGAATTCTTTGTGGCCAAGAAGTGTTCCACCAGTCATCCCATTGACGAACTTTTAACACACCATCAGTTGTTACTGTAGATCTAAAAAAATATCCGTCTTCAAAATCTGATTTAGTTTTTTCATTCCAACTGAGATAAGCAAATAAATTGTAGGAAAGAATAAAAATGCTAAACAGTATAAAGCAATGGCAGGTTTTATTTTTCAACATAATAATTTTTAATTTTTTAGAAAGATTTTTACCTTATTTTAAATTTACACTATTTTTTTGTGAAAATCAACTGTTTGGAAGATAATCAATAGCTTTACTGCAAAGCATATGTCATTGCATAACAAGAAAAGTTTTCTTTAAATAAAGATGAGTTTTCAATTTGTTCAAAAAATTTTTTATCCAAAGGATAGAAATCTCGCATTTTTTTATTTATTAAATTTCCAATTTCTTTTGTAAACCTTCTACAAGGGTAGATTCCACCATCAGATAATACTGCACAACCATTCGTTCCACATACACATTCTGCTACACAAACTTCTATTTGTTCTGTATTTACTATTTTTAAAGCAGGATAATTTTTTATTTCATCAAAATCAATATCTAACTTTTCCGCAACAACTGAATAAAATTCTAAAATTTTTTCTTTATTCACAACTTGTTCTTTTAAAGTTTTTGCTCTACCTACAGGTATGAAGCGTTCAAAAATTATTTCTTTTACATTTATTGAAAAAAGTTTTTCTAAAAATGCATCAAAAGTAGAAATCAAATTGTCTATATTAAAATTCATCAAAGTTGTCATAATAGCTGTATCATAAACTTGACAAAAATGTTTAAGGTTAGAAAATACTTTTTCAAAACTTCCTTTACCGCGAATTATATCGTTAATTTGAGGGTCTACACTTTCCAACGATATATAAATTTTATTAAATTTTGACAAACTTTTTAGTTTTTTTTCATCAGGTATTATGCTACCATTTGTTATAAAATTTATCTCTTCAACACAACTAAATTTGTCAATATAACTTACAAGTTCATACACTTCTTGTTTTAAAAACGGCTCACCACCTGTAATAGAAATTGTTAGACTATAGTTTCTTTCTTCAACAAATTCTTTGATTCTGTCTGCTATAATCTTAAGTTGTTCAAAACTAAGATCTTTCCTAAAAGGTTCTTTATAACAATGTACACAATTAAAATTACACTTCTCTGTTATATGCCACTGAATATGAAAACTTTGTTTCATAAAAATACAAAAAGTAGGTCCTAACAAGACCTACTTTGTTAAACCTTTTTATTTTTTAAACAAAATTTTGACATCAAGTCCAACTTCGTAATTTCTTCCCGGTTGAGGATAACCAGCACGATTTATACCTTTTTGGTCCAACAAATCATTAACTTGAATATATAAGTTAGCAAAATTTAAAATATTCTTCTGAATTCTTATATTCCATAATACAAAGCCATTCAATTTGGTCCCACTTTCGTTATCAGAAGAATATTGAGTATCAACACCTTTTATATTATTTATCAAATTTATGCCAAAAGGTAAAGAGAAATCTGAATACAAAACAGTAGTTACAACAGGTGAATAAGCTTGTTTTTGCCAACCTTTTTCTTCTTCTCCTTTTTTCTTTATTCTATTATCCGAAACTAGTATAGAAAGCTTATTATTAAAAAATGAAACTGGAACAATTTCACAACTTATTTCCACACCTTGAGCAATTGCTTGGTCTACATTTGACGGAGTCCAAGCTGAGTAAGGATCTGATGGGTCAACAGGATACCACCTAATTTGATCTTTTATATATCTATAAAACGGATTTATATTAATTGTAGCAAATTTAAAGTTTTGTTCAATACCAAAGTCAAAAGAATACGATTCTTCAGGTTTTAGTTTAGGATTACCTTTTGCCCAGATTTGATCTGGCCAGTATAAATCTAAAAATGTTGGTGCACGCCAAGACGTTCCTAAAGAGAAAGAAAGTTTCGTATCTTTAAAGTTATAAACAAGCATAATTTGTTCAGAAACTTTATTACCAAAAAGAGAGTTAGAATCCCATCTTAAAGTTGGTATGATATTAAGTTCAGTATATTTAAATTCTTTTTGTAAAACAACTCCTACATTTGAAACATCTTTTTTAAAATTATCAACAGGATTTAAAAGATATTGTTGATCAATTTGTGTCCATTCAAAGTTTAAAGAAACAAAAAATTTATATGGTAAAGATACTGTGTTTAAAAAACTTATAGTATATAGTTTTGAATCAGTTTTTTCCTGCTTCCAACTTATAGGATCTTGAGAATTGTCATACAAAAGTTTCTGGCTGTTAAACGAAATTTTTGAAGAAAAAATTTTATCTTCATAACCTAATCTCACAATATACAAATCGTCGTATTGTTTAGCATAAGGAGTAGATGCTTCTTTTTCTTTTTCACCATCCCATTCTGACATGGAAACTGTTGCAGGTCCCGCAACACCTAATTTTGATCCAACAACAATAGAATCAACCAAAAGCTGACCTTTTAAAACAGGTACTGAAAAACTACCATATCCAGACAATGTATCATAATCAGAATTTCTGCGCCATCCATCAGAATGTTTATTAGCTCCTGACAAAATAAAAGAAAAACCATTATTCGTATATTCAGAACCAGCCACAAAACTGTATGTATTAAAACTACCATATGATAAACTTAATGAAACAGGTTTTATTATCTGTGCTTTTTTTGTAATAATATTTACAATACCACCAACTGCATTCGCTCCATATAATCCGGAACAGCTTCCTTGGATAATTTCAATTCTCTCAACAGATTCTATAGGTATCAAAGATAAATTCATCGCTTTTTTCCCAGCACCACTTATTGGGATACCGTTGAGCAATATTAAAACTTGATCAGAAGTTGAATTTCTTATTCTTATATTTTTTGCGCTACCTAAAGTTCCATAATGTGGTACATCCAAAGTTGTCAACATATCCAACAGTTCACCAACATTTTTTGCATTCGTCTTAATTATTTCTTTTTCTGTTATAACAACTGTATTAGAAGGAAGAAACTTTTGTGCTACACCTTCTTTTGTTACAGATAAAAATATTTCTTCTGCAAAAATAGAGTTTGATATTATCAAAATAAAAGACAATATTTTTTTCATGTTACCTCCCCCTTTCTATGATTTTTTCTTAAGATATGATTTTTCTTAAGATTGAAAAATTGATAAGAATGTAATATATTTTTTTAGCCGGTGGGAAATTTGGCACCCCCCTATTTAATATCTCCCCACCGGCTAAATTTATAATTTTCTTTTCATATTTTACTTCCAGCAAATATTGTTAAAAACAAAATCTCTAAAATTTCGTTTATAAAACCAAAAGTATCACCACTTACTCCACCGAATTTTTTGTTAAAAAAACTTACAATAACAAACGAAAATAAAAAACAAAGAAAAACAAAAAATAAAGAATATAAGATATTGCGCAAAATCAACAAAAATATCATCAAACTAAATACTGAAGACAAAATAGTAACAAAAAAACTCTTATGTAAAAACTTTTCTCCAATACCATCAGTTAGTTTTCTACCAAACAGACCTACAAAAACTAGCCCTGTTTTACTAAACACAGGTGTCAAAATATAAACCAATTCTTTGTTATTAAAAAACAAAAAATATTTTGTAAGTAAAACCATAAACAGAAATATACATCCAACAACACCTATATGTGGATCCTTTAAAATCTCAACATATTCTTTCTTTATAGATCCAAACATAGCATCTATTGTGTCCACAAAACCATCTAAGTGTAAATAATCAGAAATTAAAACGTAAAAAAATAAAGTAAATATTACAGAAACTTCTAAACTAAAAAATCTTTTAAAAAATTTTATTAACAAAAAACATACAATACCTATCAATAATCCTACAAAAGGGAAAAAAATAAACATCTTAAATCCAAAATTTTTACTAATTCTTTTACTTGGCAAAATTGTTAAAAAACTTAAAGTTGTCAAAAATAATTCAAAAATATATTTCATACCAACTCTCTTGATACAGACGCACTATCAAATGTAGCCATCTCATTTAAAATTTTACAACTTAATTCAATTATACTAGATGCTAAAACAGCACCTGTACCTTCGCCTAATCTCATATCTAATAACAAAATTGGTTCTAATCCTAAAAATTCGAGCTGTATTTTATGGCCAGGTTCTAATGACAAATGTCCTGCAAACATATATGGTATAACTTTGCAAGTAAAACAGCTTGTCATAAGAGCTGCTGCAGTTGAAATGAAACCGTCTAATACAATAGGTATTCTGTAATACGCACAACCTAATATTATTCCCACCATACAAGCAATTTCACATCCACCTATTTTTGACAAAATATCTATTGGGTCATTTAAATTAGGTTTATTTACTTTTAGTGCTTTTTCAACAACATAAATTTTATTTTTCAATTTTTCGTCATCAATACCAGTCCCCCTACCCACAACTTCATAAGCAGGCTTACCACAAATAAAAGATGTTAAAGCTGAAGCAACAGTCGTATTTCCTATCCCCATCTCACCTATACATACAAGAAAATTTTCGTTGTTTCTTTTTGGATAGTTTATAATTAGTTCTTCTATTAGTTCTATTCCATTTATAATTAGTTGTATTGTTTCGTTTTTTGTTAAAGCAGGACCTTTTGTAAAATTTTTTGCTCCGTTGTTTACTTTTTTTATTTTAAAATTTTTATTTTCATTAATATCAAAATCTCGTTTAACCCCAGCATCTACAACTATTACTTCACACCCAACATGTTTTGAAAAAACATTTATAGCAGCACCACCATTTAAAAAATTTAACACCATCTGATATGTAACTTCTTGAGGATACAAAGAAACATTTTCTTCAACAACATCATTATCTGCAGCAACAACATAAACAAATTTTTTTATTATATTAGGTTTTTCATAACCTGTAATTATTGCTACTTTTTTTGCAATCTCCTCAAGTTTACCTAACGAACCTTTTGGTTTTGTAAGGTTATCAAGTATTAATTGTGTCTTAGAAACAACTTTTTCATTAAGTGGTTGAATATTATTTATTATCTCATCTATTTTATTCATTTTTTATTTTTCCTCTACTTTTACTTTCTTAATATCCAAAAACCACGCTGGCCAAAAAGTTTCTTTGTATACAACACTACTTTTTAAAATTTTTATTCTTTTTTTAAATATTGGTCCATCGTAAACAAAAGTATGGTACTCCCCATTCTCACCACAAATACAACAACTATGTTTTTGTAAATCATAAATAAACTTCTCATCAACTTCTCTACCAACAAATTCTTTTGAGAGAATTTTTGCATTTACACTTACAATTTTTGCTTTAAAACCCAAATTTATAAACTCTTTTAAAACATCAACTGTAGGTTTTTTCCATAAAGGTTCATATAATATAATGCCAAATTTATCACATTGTTTCTTAATCCAGCTGGGATGTTCTTCAAGATAAATATCCCCACATATAAAATACTGAACTTTAAATCTTTTTAATTTTCTTAACATCATGTGAAACTTTTTTTCATATGAAATGTTTTTTAAACCTACATGATACTGCAGTAATTTAATTCCAAGACAATCAGCTTGTAATTTTATTAAATCTTTTTTTATTCCATGAAATGAACTTCTTTTATATTTTTGTGAAACAAAATTTATTAAAAACTTTACATCATAACCTTCCTTTAAAGCATAATATAAAGCTAAAGTCGAATCTTTACCGCCACTAAAACTTGCTGCTGAAAGTTTCATTTTATTCTAAATGGAATACCAGAAAACATAAAATAAAACCTATCTGCATAACTTACAAAAATTTGATTTACTTTACCTAAAACTTTTTGAAATTTTCGTCCAAGACTATTCGTTGAAACCAAACACATCCCAACCTCGTTTGAAACAACAACAGATAAATCAAACTTTTTAAGTGTTTCACATAAACATTTTGTTTCCAACAAAATTCTTTTTTCACTGAAATGATTTATCATATTTGCAACCCAAAAGTTTATGCAGTCAACAATTACACAAGAAGATCTTTTTAAATTTTTTAATGCTGAAATAATATCCAAACTTTCTTCAATTGTTATAAATTTTTTTGGACGTAATTGTTTATGTATTTTAATACTCTCTAACATTTCTTTATCTTTTGCTTCAGCAGTAGCTATAAAATATACCTTCTTTTTATTTTTTAACAGATCAATAGCAAATTTTGACTTCCCACTTTTTATTCCCCCAGAAATAAAAATCAATCTGCCCATAATCAAAACTCCACTCCTTTTCTTCTTTTTACTCCTTCATCATAAGGATGTTTAATTTTTTTAATCTCACTTATATAATCAATATAAGGTTTAAGTTTATCAATTATTGTTTTATTTGCTTGACCTGTAAATACTAATTCAGTAGAAGCAGGTTTTAGTTTTATTAAATTTATCAAATCATCAATATCTAAAACTTTTTCTCTTATACAAACTAAAATTTCGTCTAAAACAATCAAATCAAAATCCTTAACAAAAATTTTATTTTTAATAAACTCAACTGCTTGTTTTATTTCTTCTTTTATTTTTTCCACCGGATAATTTTTACAAAAATAAGGACATTTTTTAGCAAAATGATATAATTCAACATTTTTTAAATTTTTTAATATCTTAAATTCTCCATAATTATATTTTTGTGGGTCTTTAAAAAAAGTTATAAAACAAATTTTAAAATTGTGACCTAAAAAACGAACTGCTAACCCTATTGCAGCAGTTGTTTTACCTTTTCCGTCACCTGTGTAAACATGTATTAATCTTTTCATCTTTTATTTCCTCCACATCATTGGTACCGGTATAACATATGGTTTGTTTGATATTGGATTGTCTTTAACAATAACTTGAGTATTATAAACTTCTTCCAAAATTTCGTAACTTAACACTTCTTTTGGTGTTCCAATTTTTTTAATCTCACCACAAGAAAATAAAATTAAAATATCACAATATTCAGATGCAAGATTTAATTCATGAAAAGAAGCAATTATAGTAAGATTATTTTTTTGATTTATTTTTTTAAGTATATCAAGAATTTTAATTTGATGCCCAACATCAAGATGTGATACGGGTTCGTCTAAAAGTACAAGTTTTGTTGTCTGAGCGATAGCTTGTGCTACAATAACTCTTTGCAATTCTCCACTTGAAAGTTCAAAAAGATGTTTATTAAGAATTTCATTAAGTTCAAATTCTTCATACAACCATTCTTCTTCATATGGTGCAAAATTCCAAGGATATCTTGCTAACAAAATAAAATCTTTTACTGTATAGTTTAACGAATAATCTGTAATCTTTGTTGCAAAAGAAACAAACCTTGCATAATCTTTATAATTATACTCTCTGATATCTTTTCCAAATATTAAAATTCTGCCACAAATAATAGGAACAACTTTACTGATAGTCCTTAACAAAGTTGTCTTACCTGAAGCATTTGGCCCTATTATACCTACAAACTGCCCTTCTTCTACAACAAAACTTATATTTTTTAAGACGATTAATTTGCCATAACCGGTATATAAATTGTCAATTCTTAAAATTTCCATAATTCGCCTTTATGTTTAAAAATATAAAATATAAAAAACACACTTCCTGCTAAACCTGTGAACACACTTATTGGTACTTCTATTGGAGAAAACAAATTTTTTGCTAAAATATCGCAAAAAGTAACAAAGATACCACCCACAACTGCTGAATATAAAATCCATAATCTATGATTTAACCTAATAAACATTTTTAAAAAATTTGGTACAATTATACCTACAAACGAAATTACTCCAACTAAAGACACACATAAAGCAGAAATAATTATTGAAAAAAACAAAAATATTTTTTTAACTTTTTGTTCATCAACACCTAAAGACAAAGCTTTTTCTTTACCTAATATAATTATATCAAGCTTTGAAGAATAAAAAAGAATAATAAAAATAGAACCTATGATTAAACAACTAACTATATACACATAGAGTACATCTAAAGAAGAAAAACTTCCCAAAAGCCACAACAAAATATAATGTAACCTGTAAGGATCAAAAAATATTGTTAAAATAACAATAATGCTTGAGAAAAAAAAGTTTAAAATAATCCCTGCTAAAACAAAACTTATATCTACTGTCTTTTTAAACAGTTGCAACAATATAAGAATCGCTAACAAAGAAAATATTACACCAAAAAATGAACTAAAAAATTTAGGTAAAGGAATTTTCAATAATGTTCCTAACACTACACCTAAACCTGCAGAAGAGGAAATTCCTAATGTATATCCATCACATAAAGGATTCAAAAATATGCTCTGTAATACACATCCAACAACAGCTAAACTTGCTCCAACTACAAAAGCAGCTATTGTTCTTGGCAATCTTATTTGAAAAAAAATTTTATACTCTACTGAAGCAGGCTCAAAAAGTTTAAAAATGTCAATATTGTAAAATAAAGAAAAAAAACTTACTATAAAAAATACAACTGTTATAAAAACTAAGATTTTTTTATTCATTTATTCATCTAACAATTTACTGATTTCATTTATAGCAACAAAAAAATTTTTAATTGTAGGTTGACAAAGAATATTACTTGGCAACACAAATATTTTATTATTTCTTATAGCAGGAATTTCTTTGTAGCGTAAAAAAAATTTTTTTGCTTGTTTTTCTTGTATTCCCATAGAAGGCAAAATTATAACATCCGGTTTAAGTTTCAAAATTTCTTCTATATCAACCTGAGGATATCTTATATCAGATTTTATCACATTTTCTGCACCGGTATATTTTATTATTTCTCCAATATAACTTTTTTCAGATGCAACAAAAATTGGCTGAGTACTTAATACACACAAAACTTTTTTCCCTAAAATTTTGTTTGATCTTTTTATTTTATCTATTTTTCTTTCATACTCCTTAATTATTTTTTCAGCAATTTTTTCTTTATCTAAATTTTTTGCAATAGTTAAAAATTGTTTTTTTAATTCATCATAACTATTTACTGGATCTAAAACAACTACATTTATACCCAACATCATTAATTTATCTACAGCTTCTTTCTTAAATCCCTCTTTTGAGACAAAAACTATATCAGGTCTCAGTTTAACAATTTCTTCTACATTTACCTCAAGATAAGTACCAACAACTTTCTGTTTTTTAGAAATTCGTCTACAAAATGTTGTGATTCCAACAACATTTTCTTTTTCACCAAGTATATACAAACTTTCAGTTATAGAAGGCGTAAGTGAAACTATTCTGTTCTCTTTACTTAAACAAAAAACTACATAAAAAAATAGCAAAAGTTTAACAAAACTTAATCTTATCAAATTTTGCATATCGCTTTATATATTTTTCTTTAGGTAAAATAAAAGATTGAATTTCACTAATCCATTCTTCCGGCATAACAGTTGGATCAAAAGTTGTTCTAAATTCGTATTGTAAGTTTGAATTTCTTAAAATGTTAATACTTTCAATAATTTTACTTACATCAACTTTTGTCCTACAAACTAGTTTATATTTCTCTTCCTGTAAAGGAGCCTTTATATCAAAAGATACATAATCAATAAAAGGTAGAACTTTTTCTAACACTTCTGGATTACTTCCATTTGTATCCAATTTAATCAAAAATCCCATATTTTTTATTTTATATATTACCTCAAATAAATCACTTTGAATTGTTGGTTCACCTCCACAAAAAACTACTCCATCAATTAAATTTTTTCTTTTCAAAAGATAACAAAATATTTCTTCCATAGGTACTATAGGACCAAACAATTTTGGATATACTAATTCAGGATTATGACAATAATAACATCTAAAATTACACCCCTGAGTAAATACCACACAACAAACATACGGAGGAAAATCAATCAACGATGTTTTTATAAACCCTCCTATTTTCATCTTACACAGAAACACTACTAACCTTAAACATATTTCTAAGTCTAAACTCTTCTCGTTTACCATCATTCCATTGAGAAACTGGTCGTAAATAACCAACAATCCTTGAATATACTTCACACTCTGCATTACATTTTGGACATGTTTCAATTTTCCCTGAAAAGAAGCCACAATTTGGGCAAATACTAAAAGTTGGAGTAATTGAAAAATAAGGTAATTTATAGTTCTCGCATATTTTTCTAACTAAATTTTTCACACTACCATAATCATCAATTGTTTCTCCTACAAATATGTGAACCACTGTACCACCAGTAAATTTTGTCTGCATTTCATCTTGAAGATCTAAAAATTCAAAAATGTCCAAATTATGATTAACAGGTAGATGAACTGAGTTAGTATAAAATGGATATTTTAGGTGTGCAAGTACACCATATTCTGTTTTTAAACTAGGAAAAAACTTTTTATCTAATAAAGCTAATCTATAACTTGTACTTTCAGCAGGAGTTGCTTCTAAGTTATAAAGATTCCCTGTTTCAAGTTGAAATTCTAAAAGCTTTTCTCTTATAAAATCTAAAATCTCTATTGCAAAATTTCTTGCTTCTTCGTATAAAAGATTTTTGTTAAGAAAGTTTAAACAACACTCATTCATACCTACAATACCTATTGTAGAAAAATGATTTGTCCAGTACCTACCTGTTTTTTTCTTTATGTTTCTTAAATAAAACTTAGAATAAGGATATAAATTGTTTTCAGTGAAAGTTTCTATTACTTTTCTTTTTATCTCTAAACTTATTTTTGCAAGATTTAAAATCTTCTCTAATCTTTCAAAAAACTCCTGTTTAGATTTTGATAAATACCCTATTCTTGGCAAGTTAATTGTTACTACTCCAATTGAACCTGTTAATGGTGCTGCTCCAAAAAGTCCTCCACCTTTTTTCTTCAACTCTCTATTATCAAGTCGAAGTCGACAACACATACTTCTAATATCATCCGGTTTAAGATCTGAATTAACTAAATTAGAAAAATATGGTATACCATATTTACCTGTAACCTCCCATAAAATGTCTAACTCTTTATTATCCCAACAAAAATCTTTAGTAATATTATAAGTTGGTATAGGGAAAGTAAAAACCCTTCCTTTAGCATCACCCTCTTTCATTACTTCAAGAAATGCTTTATTAATCATAACAATCTCTTTCTGAAACTCTGCATATGTTTTTTCTTTTAATTCTCCGCCAACTACTACTGGTTGATTTTTAAGACTATCTGGAACGGTTAAATCAAATGTAATATTTGAAAATGGAGTTTGGAAACCCACTCTTGTGGGAACATTCAAATTAAAAATAAATTCTTGTAAAGATTGTTTTACTTCTTCATATTTGAGATTATCATAATACACAAAAGGTGCAAGCAATGTGTCAAAATTCGACAATGCTTGAGCACCTGCTGCCTCTCCTTGCATAGTATAGAAAAAGTTTACAATTTGTCCCAAGGCAGTTCTGAAATGTTTGGGCGGTTTGGATTCTACTTTGCCTTTTACCCCTTTAAAACCTTCTACCAATAAATCATATAAATCCCAACCAACACAATATGTACTTATAAAACCTAAATCATGGATATGGATATCTCCATTAAGATGTGCTTGTCGTATTTCATCAGGATATATTTTATAAAGCCAATATATCTTACTTACTTCAGAAGAGATATAATGGTTTAGCCCTTGTAAAGAAAAATCGATGTTGCTATTTTCTTTTACTTGCCAATCAGATTTAGAAATATAATCATCAATTAGTTTAACATTAAATTTTGAAGCAATTTCTCTTAATTGTTTGTGTTGTTCTCGATATAAAATGTATGATTTTGCAGTTTTTCTAAAAGGAGATTCTAACAACACACTTTCAACAACATCTTGTATTTGTTCTACTGACGGTATTTCTTCTTGTAAATATTGAGTTAACAAACTTAAAACTTTTAAAGCAAGATATTTTGCAATTTCTTCAGAGAATTCTCCAGTTGCTTTCCCAGCTTTTAAAATTGCGTTAAAAATTTTTTTAACCTCAAACTTTTCTAACCTACCATCTCGTTTTTTTACAAATTGAAATTCAAATACTGTTTTAGGATGTTCAAGCTTCATAATAGTCAATCTCCCTAATAAACTGCAATTAAAATTCTTTTTTCACTATAATTTCTCTTTCTTCATCAATCTCAAAATCATCAAAAGCTGAAGGTGCATGATTTTTTAAAATTTTTAAAATTTCTATAACAACTCTTCTTATCTCCCATTGAGAATTAATGTCTCCTCTTAACTCTATAATATGTCTCCATTCTCTAAAATTAGCTGTGATAACTATTTGAGTTTGCGTTGCATTTGGTAAAACATATCTTGCATCTTCTTTTTCAATTCCTAATTCTATTAATTTTGCATAAACTTGTTTAGAATTTTGCATAAAATTACAAAATAATTCATGAGCATCTGAATTCTTTCTAATAGAATCTGGTTCAACATATTCAAAATTACTCTCATCAACATATCTTTGAGATTGTTGAGTAAAAGAACAAAGTCTATGTCTAACCAATTGATGGCTACAAGCTCTTGAAATACCAGAGATCTTAAAAGTAGCATAAGCATGTTCTAAAACAGAAAGATGACCTAACTTCACCATTTTTTTAACAAAAGTTCTCTGAGAATCTTCTGTTTGATTATTATAAGAAAGGTGAGAAATTCTTCCTGCAATTTCTATAAGTTTTTCTGCATCATGAGTGATGGAAAGAAGTTCTATTTTCATAAAAACCTCCAATAAAGAAAAAAATTAATAAGCACGAAAGTATTTAAAAAATTGAGGGAAGATACCTAGGTTGGATAAAGGAAAGAAAAAGAAGATAAATAGTTCTACGGTGCTTCATTCCCCACCCAACGTAGGTACTTCCCTAAGTCGGTGATAGACCGGGCTCCTTCATCCTGCTTTTTTGCAGAATGAAGATTACCGTTGCGTGGGCAGCGGCCTGAATCTCACAGGCACTTCCCCCACCGACCCGGTTGTGTCAAACAAAACCAATAATTTTTAACAAATTACAAAATTATTTGTCAATAGTTTAACAAACATTTAAAAAATTTATAATCTTTATAACTTGTTTACGTAATTCTTCTTTTGAAACATCATTATTGTTAATAACAAAATCAGACTTCTGGATTTTTTCTTTAACACATTTTTGTCTGTTAAACAGAAGGTTTAACAAATTTTTATTTATGTTTCTTTTCTTTAACCGTTGAATTTGGTTTTGTTTAGAACAATAAACTGTAATTACATAGTCAAACTTACTTTCCAACTTTTTTTCGAACAGAAGAGGAACATCTACTACACAAAGCTTACAACCTTTATTTCGTAATTTTTTAATTTTGTCAAAAACTTTTTTCAGTATCACTGGATGAACAATTTTTTCAAGTTTGTAAAGATTTTTCTTATTATCACATAATACCTCTGCTAATTTTTTTGTAGAAATTTTATTCTTATCAAGTATGTTTTTTCCAAAAGTTTTTACAATTTTATTTTTTAAAGTTTCATCTGTTTTAAGCAAATTGTGGTATACATCATCACAACAGATCGTAGGATATCCTAAAGATGCAAAAATTTTTAACACAGTTGTTTTCCCTGAAGCAATGTTTCCTGTCAATGCTACTAACTTCATTCTTATTCCTCACCCCAACGAGATAAAATTTTAGTATCAACCACAAGCGGTACTTTTAAGTTTACAACGTTCTCCATAATATCTTTAATTTTTTCTACTGCAAAATTTAAAATATCTTCTTGTATTTCAAACAAAAGTTCATCATGAATTTGAACCAACATTTTTATTTTCTCATCAAAATTTTCGTTAACGATAAACTCATCAATTTTAACCATTGCAAGTTTAATAATTTCAGCAGCAGTACCTTGTATCGGAGTGTTTACTGCTAATCTCATCCCAAAAGATTGTAACGATTTATTCGTCGAATTAATCTCCGGAATATACCTTATTCTTCCAAAAAGTGTTTTCACATAACCATTAAGTTTGGCAAATTTTATTGTTTCTTCAATCCAAGATTTTACATCTGAGTATTTATCAAAATATTTTTTTATATATTCTTCAGCTTCAGAAACAGAGATTCTTAATTCCTTTGCCAACCCTTGAGCAGATATACCATATATAATACCAAAATTTATTATTTTTGCAACACGGCGTAAATTTTCATTAATATTCTCCTCAGGTATACCGAAAATTTCGCTTGCAGTTGATTTATGTATATCTTTATTATCAAAAAATGCTGTAAGTAAAGTTTTATCGTTTGAGAAATGTGCTAAAATACGTAACTCAATCTGAGAATAATCAAGAGAAACAAATTTATAATCTTTCTGTGGAACAAAAATGTTACGTATCTTTTTACCCAACTCAGTTTTTACAGGAACATTTTGCAAATTAGGCTCTTCAGAAGATAATCTTCCGGTAACAGTGCCAGTGAGGTTAAATGTTGTATGTATTCGTCCTGTTTTAGGGTTTATATATTGTGGTATTGGTTCTAAATAAGTATTCTTAAGTTTTTCTAATTCTCTATATTTCAGAATAAGTGGTATAATAGGATGAACATTTTCTAAATAAAGTAATACTTCTTCATCGGTTGAAAAACCTGTCTTTCCCTTTTTTACTGGTGGTAGCTTTAATTTTTCAAACAAAACAAAAGCTACTTGTTTAGGAGAATTAAGATTGAAATTAAATCCTACATAAGCAAAAATTTTTTGTCTCACATCTTCAATTTCTTTATCAATTTCTTCCTTCAAATCATCAATATACTTTTTATCTACTAAAATACCATTTGTTTCCATTTTAACCAATATTTTAACCATAGGAAGTTCTATAGTTTCATAAATAGATTTTATACTTTGAAATTCTTTTTCATTACAAATTTTTTGATAAATTTCATAAATTGCTTCTAAAGAATCAAACATACGTAAGACAAATTTTTCTATCGGGAATAATTGAAAATTTAACTCTTTTGGTAAAGAAATTTCAGATACAGGTTTCTGGATCAACCACAAACTAGCTAACTCTTGTAAGGAAGTAATTTTTTTATGAGATTTAATTAAATGTGACAACAACAACACATCATTAATCTTGGTAGAAAGAGAATTTAATTCCAATTCGTAAATTGTAGCTATTTTTTTTATTTGTGACTTTATATCGTAAGTGATTATATTTATTTTGTTTTCAAAAAATAAATATGAAATAAATTTTTTAGCTAACTTTTGTTCTAAAGGGTCTAAAAAACTGTTATTCGACATTATATGCTTAATAAACGGGGTATAAAAAAAAGTTTTCTTTTGTTTTGCATATATTATACCTATACAACCGATCAAATCATCAGTTTTCTCTTTATACAATACACAAGATACAACTTCGTCAGCAGTTTGTGTTATTTTTAAAAACTCATCCAATGTCGTCAAATTGTTAACATATAAAACCTCAGGATCTTTTTTCGGTGGAACAAAAGAGAACAATAAACTTTCAGCATCACTACTTTTTTGTTGTTCAAAACTTGTATACGGTAGTTTATCCATTTCACGGAGGATACTTTTCATTTCGTATTTTAACAAAAATTCTTTAATTTTATGTGTATTTAACTGTAAAATCTTTAGGTTTTCTAAAGAGATATTTTCAATTTCAGGAATTTCTACAGCTAAACTTACCAACTCTTTACTTTTGTATATTTCTTCCTTATGATCCAAAAACTTTTTCTTTAAATCATGTTTAAGTTTGTCTAAATTAGAATATATTCCATCAATAGAACCAAATTTTGTAAGTAATTCAGCTGCTGTTTTTGGTCCTACACCGTCTAACCCAACAATATTATCTATTTTATCACCTACTAACGCAAAATAATCTGTAAGAGCTGAAGGTGAAACACCATATTTCTTTTTTACTTCTTCTTCGTCATACCAGATGTCTTTATGTTCATTATAAACTAAAACTTTTTCGTTCACTAGTTGTAATATATCTTTATCACCACTAATAATAACAATTTCGTTTTCTTTAGCAAATTTTTTGACTAGACAACTTATAACATCATCAGCTTCAAAACCATCAACTGATAAATAAGGTATTCCACTTTGTACAACAAACTCTTTCACAATAGGAAATTGCATTTTAATATTCTCATCAAGTTTTTTTCTTGTTGCTTTATATTCTTTATAAACTTTATGCCTAAAAGTAGGCTTTTCTGAATCTAAACAAATGCAAAAATATTCTGGTTTAAAATTTTTCAATATTTTAAATATCATACGAATAAAACCAAATACTGCATTAACAGGTAAACCAGATGAAGTTGTTAACAATGGTATTGCATGATACGCTCTATGAATATACGCATTACCATCTACAAGAAAAATCTTTGAGGTGTTTTTAGAAGAGTTCATTTTTTTACTTATTTTTCTATAGATTTTTCTTTTTCTAACAGATGTCCTTGAAGAACATTAATTTTTTGTTGCAAATTTTCTTTAGTTTGCTCCAATTTTAAAATTGTACCTTTTAACACGCTAATTTCTTGTAGAAGATTTTTTATTTCATTTTCATGTTGTTCTCTTAACTTACGTTCATGATTGATCAATTCTTTAATCCTTATCTCGTAATTATTGCGTTCAATAGTAAGCATTTTTCTTATTTCATTAATTTGTTGTTCACTTTTTGCTATAATCTGAGCAATCTCAATCATTTTTTTCTTTCTTTCTTCATCTATTAACAAATTCAATTGTTGTATTTCCTTATCTTTTTGTTCAATTTTTTGTTTCATCTCTTCTTCTAACAATTTTATTTTGTTAATATATTCCATCTCCATATCCTTCAACGCTTTGTTTGTTTGCTGAAGCTCAATAATTTGTGTATTCAACAACTCAATTTTTTTTATCAAACTAAACCGTTCGTTATTAAAACTGTTTAATTGTTGTTCAAAATTTTGTTCCATTTGTTTTATTTTAGCATTATACTCATTAATAATAGCAGTAATTTCATTATTTTTTGCTACCTGTAAATTAGAAATTTCTTGAAGTAAATTTTCAACTTGTTTTTTAAGTTCATTTACCATGTTTTCATAATATCCTTTCAATTGTGCAATATTTTTATTATACTCATCATTTTTTGTTTCTAATTGAGAATACAACTGTTCATTTTCCTGTTTAAGCTGGTTAACTTTTAACTCTAAATCAGAATTAATGTTTTGAAGTTTTTTATACTCTGTTTCATATTGTGCTAATTTTAACAATGTTTCTTCAACAGATTTTTTTAAACTTTCAATTTTTTCTTCATAGCTTTTTTTCAAATTGTCAATTTCTATTGTATAACTTTTCACACGTTCTTCCCAACTAACACGTTCTGAAGATAAAATCTCTGCAAATCTATCACGTTCAGTTTGTAATTGAGAAGACATCTCTTCTATTTTTCTTGTCATCCCTTCTATATCAATACGCATCTGTTGGTTCTCAAACTTTGTCTCCTGATACATTTTAAGTAATTCGTTATATTCGTTTTCCAAATTCACAAGTTCTTTTTGCAACCTATCAATCTCTTCATTACGTAAAGAAATTATATTCTCATACCTATCAACCAAAGTTTTTATATGTTGTTCATTACGTTTTTGTTCTTCTTCAAACGATTTTTTCCATGTCTCAACTTCGTTAACAAGTTGTGCAATACGTTTATTTTTTTCTTCTTCTACCTGAGATATTTTTTGTTCAAGTAACAATCTTAACTTATGTTCTTCTTCATATTCATGTTTTTTCTGGTTAATTTCAACAACTAATTTTTCATTTTCTTGATTCAAGAAAGAAATCTTATCATTAAGCTGTTTAAACTCTTGAAACTTTACAGCATCATAGCTTGAAAGTTTATTCTCAAGATTTTTAATAGTTTCATCTTTTTGTTTAACTTGTTCCTCTAAAGACTTGTATGTTTCTAACAAAGATTGATATTTCTTATCACTTTCTTCTAAAATAAATTTCAATTTTTTAATTTCTGTTTCATAACTTTCTTGCATCTGTTTTTTTTCTTCTTCAAACTTATTTTTCTGTGATTCAATTTGGTGTTCATAACTTGCTAACTTTTCTTCATACTGTTTATATTTAATCTCAGCTTGTTCTTGCAAATGTTTTTTTTCAAGTTCTAATTGCTCAATTTTTAACTCTTTTTGTTGTAAGTTTTCTTTATATTTTTCTGACTCAAATTTGAACTGTTGTAGTTGTAGGACTGTTTGATTTAAAGCATCTTGCAATTTTTGAATTGTACCATAGGCTTCTTCAAGTTTATTTTCATAACTTTCTTTCTGTTGTTGAAGTTGTTGTTGTAATTTTTCTATTTCTTCTTTTAAGTGGTTTACTTCATTGTTATGTTCTGAATTAAGTTTAACAATTTCTTCCTCTTTTTGTAAAAGTTGTTCTTTATATTTTTGTAACTCAAGCTCTAATTGAGCGAACTTGTTTTCCCATTCTCTAACTTTTTCTTCATGAAGGTGTTTTAATTCTTGATATCTTCTAATTTCTTCTTTTAATCGCAATTCTGAGGAATATGATATTTCTTTAAATTTCTTAATTTCTTCTTCAATAGCACGCCATTTCTCAATTTCTTTTTCTTTTTGTTTCTGTAACTCCTCTGCAGTTTTTTTAAGTTTCTCAATTTCTGAATGTTGATACTCTTCAAGCAAAGCTTGAGTTTGTTTTAACGCTTGTTCTGTTTCCTTTAATTTGTTTTTCAACTCTTCTATTTCTTTTTGTTTTAAATCGTTAATTTTAACAAACTGTTCTTTTTGTTTAACAAGTTTGTCCCTCAAATAATTAATTGTATGTCTTATTATCTCTTCTTTAGTTTCAGCTAATTCTTTATCAAAGTCTTGAGTATTTAAATCTATATCTTTTTCTTCGTTCATTTTTTCACCACTAACCTTTGTGTTTCATTAACAATAAAACTTGTATAAATCATTGGAGTGATACAACTTATTATTTCATAATATCCTTTCTTTTTTTGCTTAACATCCAAAACTTTTGTATAAAAAAATTTCTCTTTTTCAGAAAAAAGTATTTTTATTATATTCTTAGCTATTATTCTATTATCTATGAATTCACACAATATCTCATAATTTGGTTTAATTTTTTCAACAGTTACACCTTTTTTTCTGTCAATTACAGGTTTTGTTTTTATAAAAAACTTTTGTTGTTCAACAGAAGCAACCATCTTATCCACTGAATTATAGTTTATATCGCTTTTTAAATCAATCTCCGACTTAAGTAATTCAATTAAGTATTCTGTCTTTATTTTACTACATTTTTTATTTATAGCAAGCTCTGAAAGAATTTGATCTAAAATAAAATCAAAGTTTTCCTTAGTAATTGCATTAACTATTTTTTCTTCACAACTATACAACTTAAAAAATATCTTGTTTGCTAGATTAGGACTGTTACCATCGTCAAACTTATATCTATAAATTTCATTTTCAACTTTTTTAATATCATTTTTCAGGTTTATCTCAAATACTGCGGGATTGTATGAAACAACACAACATGTTCTTAAAACAACCTTCATGTTTTCTTTAACAACTATAAATCCACAAAGATATAAATGTTTATCAAGAACCGCTATTTTATATTTTAACATTTTTAAATTATCACTTTCTTGGGTGAACTTTTTCATAAACATTCCTTAATCTTTCCAAGGTTAAATGTGTATAAACATTTGTTGTAGATAAACTTTTATGTCCTAACATTTCTTGGATACTTCGTAGATCACAACCTGCATCTAATAAATGTGTAGCAAAAGTATGTCTAAATGTATGTGGTGAAACTTTCTTATGTATAGCAGCTTTTTTAACCCATTTTGCAACAATTTTTCTTATCCCGCGGACACTTAATCTATTACCAAACTTGTTTAAAAACAATTCTTTTTTTCTAATTCCCAATTCATACTTATATTTTAAATATTCTTTTATACAACTTATTGCAACACTTCCCACAGGGACACTACGTTGTTTACCACCTTTCCCTTGTACTGTAACTAATCCTTCGTACAAATCTATATCGTCTTCGGTAAGTTGAGCAAGTTCTGAAATCCTTAACCCTGATGAATAAAGAAGTTCTAATATAGCTCTGTCTCTTGCAGAAATAAAATCTGTTGGTTCTATTAAAGAAAACAACTTTTCTATTTCTTCTTTTGTAAGAAAATTTGGCAAACTTTTTTCCTTCTTTATACTACTTAAATAAATAAGAGGATTTGTTTGCAAAATTTTTTTTCTAACCAAAAATTTAAAAAATGTTCTCAAAGAATTTATCTTTCTTGAAATAGAAGATTTTTTATATCCTAAATTCTGCAGTTTTGTGACATAACTTCTTACAACGGACCTGTTGACATTTTGAACATTTTTTATTTTTAACTCATAAAATATATAATTAAAAAACTCAAATAAGTCAGTAGTATAAGAAATTACTGTATTATTTGAAACATTTTGTTCTGCTATTAGATATGTTTTAAATTTTGTTATCAAATTTCTGTAATATTCAGGAAGATCAGTTATTTTTTGTTGTAACATCTTTTTCATCATAGTTTGTTTTATATTTACATTTTGGAAAATTTTCACATGATAAAAATTTTCCATATTTACTTTTTCTAACAACCAAACTGCCTCCACAAAGTTCACATTTTTTTGAAACAAAGATCTTATTTTTAGCAGGAACAATCTCAACCGTTGCTCTCTTAATATCTTTCATCAAAGGTTCATAAAACATATTAACAACTTTAACCCATTCTTCTTCACCTTGAGCAATTTTATCCAACAATTTTTCTATCCTTGCTGTATAAGATTTATCAACAATTTCTGAAAAATATTTTGATAAAAGTTCAATAACTTCTTTACCTAATTCTGTTAGATAAAACTTTCTTTCTTTAAGTATAACATATTTTCGTTGTTTAAGTGTATCAACAATAGTTGCATAAGTTGAAGGTCGACCAATACCATTTTTCTCAAGTTCTTTAATAAGCGAAGCTTCTGTATATCTTGTTGGTGGTTCAGTAAAATGTTGTTTAGGTATACAATCTTTAATTTTTAACAC
>Ga0197143_1001228_pt1 | contig 22409 bp, 23 predicted proteins | sample GBS70_MetaG_FD_148603 | JGI IMG/M metagenome (GOLD analysis project Ga0197143, IMG submission 148603) | Sediment microbial communities from Great Boiling Springs, Gerlach, Nevada, United States - GBS 70_MetaG | ecosystem: Environmental > Aquatic > Thermal springs > Hot (42-90C) > Sediment...
GGGGCTCGTCGCGGCGCGGCTCCAGGCCCGTCGCGACGGATGTTTACTCCCCGAGCTCGAGGTGGGGATCGAAGCGCCACCGGCCTTTCTCCCGCCGGATGAGGCCCTGCTCCTTCAGCCTCCCAAACGCTGCCCTGGCTTCAGCAAAACAGCCCGGTCTGCCAGGGGCACAAGGACCACGGCCTTTCAAGGCTCGCTTTCCCTCGGGCTGTGATCTCCCGGCAGAGCTTCTGTCTCTCAAAAGCGGGGGAGAAGTTCCGGACAAAGGCCAGTACCGTTGCCGCTACATCCAGGAGTTCCCTGGCTATTCGGGAGTTGTAAAGCCTTTGGGGAGGGCAGCCCGCCCCGTTGGGGTAGCAGGAGATGAGATATTGGCCGTCCAGACGCTGGGATGCGTCATGGACTTCCGGAGGGACGGCGAACCCCTCATTTTCCAACGCTTCCAGGAGATCCAAGCAGGAATGGGTTCGTTCCTACAGGTGTCCGGTGGCAATGGTAGCCGCCTTCAACCCCTTTTCCGCCGCCTGCTGGGCGTGAAAAGCCACCCCCTCGAAGGGCTCCGCTTTTTGCAGGGAAAGAGCCATCATGAGATCCCGCTGGGCCGCCTGCCACCACCAGAGGGCTTCGGAGCGCACTTTTTTGCCTCCTCCGTGTGGTATAATATTGCCCCGCGATCGGCTTTCCTGGCCTGTGGCATCAAGCAAGAGATCCGGGCTAGGGAGCTGGCGCGGTGTCCTTTCAGGCGCCCGTAGCTCAGCGGATAGAGCAGTGGCCTCCGGAGCCACGTGCGGGGGTTCGATTCCTCCCGGGCGCACCACCATCGCGGTGACTTTTTGGCCCATGCCTGCTCCACGGCCTAAAAGCTCTGAAGTTCACTCCCCGATTATCTTGATCACCACCCGCTTGCGGCGGCGGCCGTCGAACTCGGCGTAGTAGATCTGCTGCCAGGGGCCGAGATCCAGCTTTCCTTCGGTTACCGGGACCACCACCTGGTGGTGGACCAGGATGCTTTTCAGGTGGGCGTCGCCGTTGTCCTCCCCCGTCCGGTGGTGACGGTACTCCCTGCCGGTGGGGTCCCGCCCGTAGGGGGCCAGCCGCTCCAGCATGTCGTCCAGGTCGGCCAGAAACCCCTCCTCGGCGTCGTTCACAAACACCCCGGCGGTGATATGCATGGCGGAGACGAGGCAGAGCCCCTCCCGGATGCCGCTTTTGGCCAGGGCCCCGGCCACCCGGGAAGTGATGTTTACATACTCGCGCCTCTTGGGGGTCTGGAACCAGAGATACTCGGTGTAAGATTTCATCACGCGGCGGGGTGGAACCAGCTCTGCCGGAAGCGGTTTATGTAGCGGTCCCCGAGGTAGTTGAGCACCCGTCTCACCTGACGGAACTCCCCGGCCAGGCTTTCCAGGAGGCTCTGCAGCCCGCTGGGCCGGGCGCGGGGATGTTCGGCTGCCAGGTGGTAGTAGTGGCGGCCCTTCTCGTCCAGGGCCTCGATGGCCGCCAGCCCCGGGGGGAGGGAGGGGAGGAAGGGGAACACCGGGATCGGCCCGTGGGCCGCCCGGCCCACGTGGTCGGCAAATATGCCGGCCAGGAAGAGGACCGAGTCCCCCAGGCGCCGGCAGAGGAAGAACCGGTCCTCCGGCGCGCTCAGCTCGAGGAGCTTCTCTAAAGAGGCGGGATCCATCTCGTGCACCCGGAGCTTCCTCAACCTCCCGCCCCGGCGGTACCAGACGGTGGTGCCCTGCACCCGGCTGAAGGAGGCCAGGAGCTCGGCCAGGTAGGCCAGCCGCAAGGGGTCCTCCAGCGCCCGGAAAAGGGCTGGGGCGTCGAATACCGGCACCCGCTGGCGGCTACCGGTCCACTCCACGGTGTAGCTGGCAGAACCGAGCTCCCGCCGGGTCTGGCGCAAAAGGATCTGGAAGAGGAAATAGGGGGTGAGCCTCACCAGAGGGGAGGCGTTCCCGGGGCGACGCTCCTGCTCCCCCGGGGTGCGGCCCTCCTCCAGCCAGGGGCTGAGCCGCCGGAAGAGCCGCTCGTCTTCGAGAAGCCGTTCCACCAGCTCCGGCTCTTCAGAAAGGAAGGCCAGCCCCCGGTGGGGGTCGCTCCCGGGCGCAACTGTCTCCCATATGAACTCCAGATCCGCAGAGGACAGATGCTCGAGGTGGAAAAGTTCCGGCCGCATGGCTCCAGGTATAGGTATTATCGGGCGGGCGGGCCTTGATTTTCAAGGATCGGGCTGGTCGGGCCCCGGCCACTCGGCCATGCTCCGGTCACCTGGAGTTAGAGGCGCCGGTAGGCCCTCCCCCGTGGCCGGATGGCCAGGACGATCACCACCTCTTCCTGAACCATGTAGAGTATGCGCCAGTCGCCCACTCGGGAGGCTCGCAGGTCGGAGACGCCTTTGAGGGGCCTGGAGATCCGGGGATCGAAGGGGGTCAGGGCCAGTTCCCTGAGCCGCCGCCGAACCCGGGCCTCGGTGTTTCGGTCCAGGCGATCGAGGTCCTTTTCCGCTTCGCGGGCGAGTTCAACGCGCCGGCTCAAGGCCGCGTTCTGCTTCGTACTGCTCGATGGTCTTCACCCGTCCGGCCCGCACGTCTTCCAGCCCCCGTTGCACCGCCTCCAAGTCATCGGGCGAAAGCTCCTCCTCCAGGCCCAGGAACTCCTCGAGATCCTTGCGCCTGATGCGCCACACCCGCCCGGCCTTGGCTGCCTGCAGCCTGCCGCTCTGTAGCCACCGATACACTGCGCGGCGCGTAACCCGCAGCTCGTCGGCTACCTCGTCCGGCGTCAGCCACTCGGCCATGCTCCGGTCACCTCCGTCCTCTATTGTAACGGAGTACCATCGAATTGAATTGAAAGTACCTGAAATGTGTTGGTGGAAATGGAGTGTAGTCAGATGTCCAGGGGGGGTTGGCAACTGCCGGCGAGTTTATAGAAGGACCACCAGGGGGCCAGACCCGCTCGGGGAATGGAAGGATGGGAGGCTGAGGGCGGAGAACCCGGAAGGGAGGGGGGGATCGTCTTTTTGCGGAAGTGGTTTCGAAGGGAGGAGGGCGAGGGAGCGGAACAGGCGAAGTTCCAGGGGGAGGTGGAGGTGCTCAGGCCCGGGGGTCTCGGGGAGATCCGCTCCCTTCTCCGGGAGATGGGGGTGCACCCCGGGGGGGTAGAGATCATGGCCCCCAAGGGGGTCTTTCTCCTTCTCCGGCTGCGGGGGGTGGATCCCCGGGCGGCGGCCATCCTGAAACAGGAGATGCTGGCCCGCGGGGGGGAGGCGGCCTTGCCCTGGCAGGTGGTGGAGTTCTCCTCCCAGCCGGTGGACGTCCTCCTCATGGGTACCCTGGCCCAGATGGAGGGGCTTCTGCGCAAGCTGGAGATTCAGCCCTTTTTCGGGCTCCGGTCGCTCAAGTCGGGGATCGAGCGGGCTATCCGGCAGGCCGTCCCCGGCTGGCGCCCTCCCCGGGATGTGGCCATGCTGGAGAGGGAAGGGTAGGGGGGAGCTGGCAGTTTTTCTATAAATTTCTGGAGCGAACTTGTGGTTCCGGGAGAGCGGGGAGACAATAGGGCGGAGGCGGGAGGGAGGCCGGAGCTTGACAAGCCACGACATCTTGGGAGTAGCGGATAGCGGAGCAAGGAGGCATCCCCGGTGAGGGTGGTATTGGCTTATTCGGGGGGACTCGACACCTCGGTGATCGCCGCCTGGCTCCGGGAGGAGAAGGGGGCGGAGGTGATCTGCTTTTACGCCGACCTGGGGCAGGGAGGCGACCTCGGGGAGATTCGGGAGCGAGCCTTCCGGGCGGGGGCGGTCGCCTTCCACGCCGAGGATTTGCGGGAGGAGTTCGTCCGCAACTACGCCTTCCGGGTGCTGCGGGCCGGGGCGGTCTACCAGGGGAAGTACCTTCTGGGCACGGCCATGGCTCGGCCGCTCATCGCCCGGAGGCTGGTGGAGCTGGCCCGGAGGCTGGGGGCGGACGCGGTGGCCCACGGGGCCACGGGAAAGGGGAACGACCAGGTGCGCTTCGAGGTCACGGTGCGGGCCCTCGACCCCTCCCTGGAGATCATCGCCCCCTGGCGGGAGTGGAAGATCCGCTCCCGGACCGAGGCCATAGAGTACGCCCGGGAAAGAGGCATCCCCGTCCCCGCCACCCCGGAGGAGCCCTTCAGCCGGGACGGAAACCTCTGGCATTTGAGCCACGAGGGGGGGGTGCTGGAGGATCCCTGGGAGGAACCTCCTCCCGGTCTTCTGCAACTGGTGCGGTCTCTTGAGGCCACCCCGGATGTTCCCGCCTACATTACCGTGGGCTTTGAGCGGGGCTGGCCTGTTTCCCTGGACGGGGAGAGGCGGGATCCCGTCTCCCTTCTCGAGCGGCTGAATGGCCTGGCCGGGGAGCACGGGGTGGGGGTGGTGGTGATGGTGGAAGATAGGCTCGTAGGGCTTAAATCCCGGGGGGTGTACGAGACTCCCGGAGGGACGGTCCTGTACCTCGCCCACCGGGAGCTGGAGAGCCTGGTCCTGGACCGGCGGACCCGCTTCTTCAAGGAGGAGGTGGCCCGCCACTATGCAGAGCTGGTTTACGATGGGCTATGGTTCTCCCCCCTGCGGGAGGCTCTCGACGCCTTTGTGGAGGCCACTCAGGAGCCGGTGACCGGGGAGGTGCGGGTGAAGCTGTACAAGGGATCGTGTCTGCCGGTGGGGGCCCGCTCCCCTTACTCCCTCTACCGCCAGGAGCTTTCCACCTTTGAGGAGGGGGAGGGATTCGACCAGGCGGCGGCCGGGGGCTTCATCCGCCTCTTCGGCCTTCCCCTTGAGGTGCGGGCCCGGGTGCGCGGTGAGGGGGCGGAAGAGCGAAGGTGACTTCCGGATCCGAAAGCCTATTCCGCGAAAAGCCCTGGGGAGGGCGGTTCGGTCCCGAAGGGGGGCGGGAGGCGGAGCGCTTTACCGCCTCCATAGGCTTTGACCGGCGGCTCTGGCGGGAGGACATCCGGGGGAGCGTGGCCTACGCCCGGGCGCTGGGCCGGGCGGGGATCCTCACTCCCGAGGAGGAGGAGAGAATCGTCCGGGCTCTCGAGGAGATCGGGGAAGAGATAGCCCGGGGGGAATTCCCCTTCCGTAGGGAGCTGGAGGACATTCACATGAACGTGGAGGCCAGGCTCTTCGAGAAGATCGGGGAGGTGGCGGGGAAGCTGCACACCGGCCGGTCGCGGAACGACCAGGTGGCCCTGGACCTCCACCTTTACCTGCGGGGGGAGGTCCGCGCCGTCCGGCTGGGGATCCTGGACCTGCAGGAGGCGCTGGTGGAAAAGGCCCGGGAGGTGTTCGGCTGGATCATGCCCGGCTACACCCACCTGCAGCGGGCCCAGCCCGTCCTCCTCTCTCACCACCTTCTGGCCTACTACCACATGCTCTCCCGGGATGACGGGCGCTTCCGGGACTGTCTTTTGCGCCTCGACCTTCTGCCCCTCGGCGCCGGGGCCTTGAGCGGGAACCCCTTCCCCGTGGACCGGGAGTTCCTCTGCCGGGAGCTGGGCTTCTCCGGGGTCTACCCCAACAGCATCCAGGCGGTCTCCGACCGGGACTACGTAGCGGAGTTCCTCTCCGCCTCAGCCATCCTCATGACCCACCTCTCCCGCCTGGCCGGGGAGGTAGTGCTCTGGGCCACGGAGGAGTTCGGGTTTGTGGAGCTGCCGGAGGCCTTCTCCACCGGCTCCTCCATCATGCCTCAGAAGCGGAACCCGGATGTGGCCGAGCTGGTCCGGGCCAAGGCCGGGAGGGTCTTCGGCTACCTGGTGGGTTTCCTCTCCGTCCTCAAGGGGCTGCCCCTGGCCTACAACTCCGACCTCCAGGAGGACAAAGAGGCCCTCTTCGACGCCGGGGACACGGTCAGATCCTGCCTTGAGGTGCTGGCTCCCTTCGTGCGGTCCCTGAGGTTCCACCGGGAGAGGATGCACCGGGCGGCGGGGGGGTTTTCCCTGGCCACGGAGCTGGCCGACTACCTGGTGACCCGGGGGCTGCCCTTCCGCCAGGCCCACCGGGTGGTGGGAGAGCTGGTGCGGGATCTCGCCGCCCAGGGACGGTCTCTGGAGTCAGTGACCCGGGAGGAGCTTTCCGCCCGTTCCCCCCTCTTCGGGGAGGAGGCCCTCGGCTGGCTTTCCCCCGAGGCGGCGGTCCGGAGGCGGGACTTCCCCGGGGGGACGGCCCCCCGGCAGGTGGAGGCGGAACTCCGGCGGGCGGGGGAGGAGATGCGGAGAAGGAGGGAGGAGCTTGGAGAATGAGAGGCTTTACCGGGAGGCGGTGAGGCTCATGCCCGGGGGGGTGTCGAGCCCGGTTCGCTCCTTCAGCGCGGTGGAAGGCACTCCCCTTTTCGCCCGGCGGGCCCGGGGCTGCCGGATCTGGGATGCCGACGGGAGGGAGTACATAGACTACATCTGCTCCTGGGGACCCCTTATCCTGGGCCACGCCCATCCCGAGGTGGTGCGGGCGGTGGAGGAGGCCCTCCGGGAGGGAACCAGTTTCGGCCTTTCCTCGGAGCGGGAGGTGCTTTTGGCGGGGATCGTCTCCTCTGCCCTCCCCGGGGTGGAGATGGTGCGCTTCGTCAACTCCGGCACCGAGGCCACCATGAGCGCCCTCCGTCTGGCCCGGGCCTTCACCGGTCGGCGGGTGGTGGTCAAGTTCGCCGGCTGCTACCACGGTCACGCCGACCCCTTCCTCGTGCAGGCCGGCTCCGGGGCCCTCACCCTGGGGGTGCCCTCGAGCCCCGGGGTGACCGAGGGCACGACCCGGGATACGGTGGTGCTCCCCTACAACGACCGGGAAGCGGTCCGCTTGCTCTTCCGGGAGCGGGGGGAGGAGGTGGCGGCGGCGATAGTGGAGCCGGTGGCGGGGAACATGGGGGTGGTGCTGCCCGAGGCCGGGTTTCTTGAGACCCTGCGGGAGGAGACCCAAAAGGCGGGGTCTCTTTTGATCTTCGACGAGGTGATCACCGGCTTCCGGGTGGGTTGGGGAGGGGCTCAGAACCTTTACGGCATCGTCCCCGACCTCACCTGTCTCGGCAAGGTCATAGGGGGCGGCCTGCCGGTGGGGGCTTACGGCGGTCGGAAGGAGATCATGGAGCTGGTGGCCCCCTCCGGCCCCGTCTACCAGGCGGGTACCCTCTCCGGAAACCCCCTGGCCATGGCCGCAGGCATCGCCACCCTCCGGATGCTCTCCGCCCCCGGGTTCTACGAGGACCTGAACCGGCGGGGGGAGAGACTGGTCGGGGGCATCCGGGAGGTGGTCTCCCGCCGGGGCCTTCCGGTCACGGTGAACCATCTGGGTTCGGTCTTCACCGTCTTTTTTACCCCCGAGAGGGTGCGGGATCTCGCCACTGCCCGCTCCTCCGACACCCGGGCTTTTTCCCGCTTCTTTCGGGCTCTCCTCGAGGAGGGGATTCTCATCCCTCCTTCCCAGTTCGAGGCCTGGTTTCTCTCCTCCGCCCACGGGGAGGAGGAGCTGGAGAAGACGCTTGGGGCGGTGGAGAGGGCTTTGGAGAGGGCCTGGTCCTGAGCCTAGCGGTAGGGGCGCTTTGGGGATGCGGGTGCCGGTGGAACAGGCGGCGGGGATGGTGGGGGCGCGAGGTGTTCCGTTCTTCGCGGGTGGCGGGGCGAGCCGGCGCGGGGGTTGAGGTGGCGGCGAGCCCGAGGTTGAAATGGTGGAGGTCTACGCTCTCATAGGTCCGGCCGGCACGGGCAAGAGCCACCGGGCGGGGATGCTGGCCCGCCGCCTGGGGATCGAGTACGTCATAGACGACGGCCTGCTCATAAAGGGGGGGCGCATCCTGGCCGGGGTCTCGGCCAAGCGGGAGGAGACCCAGTTCGCCGCCGTCCGCCGGGCCATTTTTTCTGACCCCCAGCACCGGGAGGAGGTGGCCCGGATGCTCAGGGAGGAGATGCCCGACCGGGTGCTGGTCCTGGGCACCTCCCGGGAAATGGTGCACCGGATCACCGATGCCCTCGACCTTCCCCGGCCCGAACGGTATCTCGACATCAGCGAGGTGGCTACCCCGGAGGAGATCCGGCTGGCCCGCCACATCCGGCGGGTGGAGGGCAAGCACGTCATCCCCGCTCCCACCATGGAGGTGAAGCGCAGCTTCGCCGGCTACCTGGTCCTTCCTTTGCGGCTCAGGAAGAGGCAGATGGAGGTCTTCGCCGAGAAGTCCATCGTTCGCCCCGCCTACAGCTCCCTCGGCCGCTTCTTCATCTCCGACTCCGCGGTGCGGGATCTGGCCGAGGCGGCGGCCCGGGAGGTGGAGGGGGTGGCCGGGATCACGGGAGCCCAGGTCCGCTCCGGCCCGGAGGGGGTTTCCCTCTGCCTCGACGTGGCCGTATACTACGGAACCTTCATTCCTCCTCTCCTCCGGGCGGTTCAGGAGCGGGTGCGGGAGAGGCTCGAGTCTCTGGCCGGGCTCACGGTAATAAAGGTGGAGGTGTGGGCCCGCCGGGTGGTCTCCTCCTCTTCGCCGCGGGATTAGGCTCCCTTATCCTCGGTCTTGGTCTGGTCTCCCGTCACTTTGCTCTTGCCGGGGCCCGTCGCGACGCGGCTCTGGCTCGTCGCGGCGCGGCTCTGGCCCGTCGCGAAGTCTCCCTTCGCGAGACATGTGCTTCGCACGACAGGTTTACGGCAAGCCGTGGTTTTTCGCTACGGGAGTGGGGGTCGCTTGGGGGCCGGGTCCTTCTTTCCTCCCCCTTCCTGGCTGGAGTGGGGGCCACCTTCCTCCTCCAGTCCTCCAGCGCCTCCCTGATTGGGCTCCTGGGTCTCGTCCGGGCGGGCTACCTCCCCCTTCCCTTCGCCTTCCGCTTCGTTCTGGGAGCCAACGTGGGTACCACTTTCGTGGTCCAGGCCCTGGCCTTCGACCCGGGGTGGGAGCTGGCCGGAGGACTGCTTCTCCTGGCGGGCGGTGTCCGAATTTTAAGAAGGGGGGAGCGCTACGCTCTCCTTTTTGCCGGGGTGGGGCTGGCTTTCCTGGGGCTCGAGCTCCTCGAGGTGGGGGCCAAACACCTCTTTACCGCGCCGGTACTGGAGCAGGCCCTCCGCTCCGCCCTCCATCCCCCGGGGAGGGCCTGGCTTATGGGGGTCTTTATGTCCGCCCTGGCCTCCTCTTCTGCGGCTACCATAGCTCTCCTCGGCCGGCTGGCTCAGGCGGGAGAGGTGGGGCTTCAGGAAGCCCTTCCCCTGCTTCTCGGCCAGGACCTGGGTACTACCGCCGACGTCCTCCTCGCCTCCCTGGTACTGGGCGGTCTCGCCCGGACGGTGGGGCTCTTCCACCTGGGATTCAATTTGTGCCTTTCCGCCTTTTTCCTCCCCCTCATCCCCCATCTGGTTCCCCTCCTGACCGGGCTATCCCCCCATCCCGCCCGCCAGCTTGCCCACGCCCACACTCTCTTCAACCTCCTGGGCTCCGGGGTGGCCCTGGGGCTCCTGGCCATGGCGGAGCGGAGGAAAGGTTGAATCCAGGCCTTCTACTCTTCTTCTGTTCGCTGGAAGCCGAAGGAGGCGGAGGCTTTCTCCTTTGAGGCAGATGTTATCTATACGCTGCGGGGCCCCCGGCAGGTGGGGAAGACTAAGCCCAGTAATTATGGAATTCCGAATAGTTTGAACCCGTATTGGAGGAAGTTTCGATCAAAAGCGAAGGCCTCTTTAAGCACCAGGCGCTCCATTACCGCGAAGCTCAAAGCGTCCGTGAAAGAGAAGTCTTTGTCGGAGTAAGTGTAGATTATTTCCCGGGCTCTGGATTCGTCGGCTTCGGTGGCCCTCTCCACTGGCCACCGGAAGCTCTGGAGCCACCGCCGGGCGAGATCCCTGCCCAGCCTGGCCAGGATCAAAGCGTGGCATTCGGCCACCACGAAGTTGGTGGTGACCAACTCGTGGGCTTCTTCTCGGATCCTTTGTGCCAGCTCCCGCGCTCGGGGGTGGTGGGCATCGGAGCGATCGAGAAGGGCGTAGATGGCGCTGGTGTCTACGAAGAGCCGTGCCACCTAGCTATCTCCGCCTCGGCCAGATGGCGGTCGTGGGCCGAGGAGACATCTTCATAGCCGCTTTCTCCCATCCCCACCAGCTCCCACATGGGATCTTCAGGCGAGAGAGGAGAAATCAATTCTACTTTTCGGAGACAAACGGTTTTCCCCTCCACCGAAACCGCCAGGTAGTCTCCCTCCTTGAGGCCCAACCGTCGGCGAATCTCTACGGGCAAGGTCATCTGACCTTTGCTGGTGAGACGGACGAGGTTATGCCCCAAGCTTCTCCTCCTTCCAGTAAGCGATTCTTACATAGAGTCTTACCCGAATGCGAGCATCGGTCAAGGGGTGGGACCTGCCCCGGTATTTCTTGCTCTTCTCCGGTTGAGCGGGACCGGCTCCGGGGTGGCCCTGGGGCTCCTGGCCATGGCGGAGCGGAGGAAAGGTTGAATCCGGTTGAGGGGGGATCGGTCCCGGGTCGGCAGCAAGTGCCTTCCTTCACAATCCCCGAGGGCTTTGATATGATGGGAGAAACCGGGGCGGGCACCGGGATAGGGAGCGGGTTCCGGAACCGGGGCGGCCGAAGGTCCGGTTCTTCCTGCCGGGTCTCGGGAGCGAGGGGTCTTTATACCGGTTCCGGACCGGCCTCAAGCGCGCCGGGACCCGCTGATTTTCAATCCAGGGAGGTGGACCAATGCCGGTCAGGGTAGGGATCAACGGATTCGGAAGCATAGGGAGGAGGTTCTACCGGATCGCCAGGAAGCGGCCGGACATCCGGGTGGTGGCGGTAAACGACCTCACCGACCCGGCCACCCTGGCCCACCTTTTGAAGTACGACTCCAACTACGGGACGCTGGAGGAGGAGGTACAGGTCGAGGGCCAGGAGATAGTGTGCGGCTCTGACCGCATCAGGGTCACTGCGGAGCGGGATCCGGCCCAGCTCCGCTGGGCGGAGTTCGGGGTGGAGGTGGTGGTGGAGTCCACCGGCCGCTTCACCGAGCGGGAGAAGGCCGAGCTGCACATCACCCACGGAGGGGCGAAAAAGGTGATCATCTCCGCCCCGGCCAAGGGGGAGGACATCACCGTGGTGCTGGGGGTCAATGAAGGGAGCTATGATCCCGCCCGCCACCACGTCATCTCCAACGCTTCCTGCACCACCAACTGCCTGGCTCCGGTGGCCAAGGTGATCCACGAGCGGTTCGGGATCGAGCGGGGGTTCATGGTCACCGCCCACGCCTACACCAACGACCAGGTGACCCTGGACCTCCCCCACCGGGACCTGCGCCGGGCCCGGGCGGCGGCCATCAACATCATCCCCACCACCACCGGGGCAGCCAAGGCGGTGGCTCTTGTTCTTCCGGAGCTGAAGGGGAAGCTACACGGCTTCGCCCTTCGGGTACCCGTGCCCACCGTCTCCATCATCAACCTCGTGGCCCAGGTGAGCCGGAAGACCACGGAGGAGGAGGTCAATCAGGCCCTCAGGGAAGCGGCCCGGGGACCGCTTAAAGGAATCCTGGCGGTGGAGGACCGGCCGCTCGTTTCCTCCGATTACAAGGGCTCGTCTTATTCGGCCGTCGTGGACGCCCCCTCCACCTCGGTGGTGGACGGTAGCCTGGTCAGCGTCTCCGCCTGGTACGATAACGAGTGGGGGTATTCGGAGCGCCTCTGCGACCTGGTGGCCTACCTCGGCCGCCGGGGGCTCTAGCCGAGGGGCTCTCCAAGCGGAGAGAGTGCGCCGCACCAAGCTAATATGCACGATCGGGCCTTCCAGCCGGTCTCCGGAGGTTTTGGCTGCGCTTCTGGAGGCAGGCATGGACGTGGCCCGCTTTAACCTCTCCCACGGCTCCCGGGAGGTGCACGCCGAGGCCATCCGCACCTTGAGGGAGGTGGCCGCCCGCCAGGGGAAGACGGTGGCCATCATGCTGGATACCCGGGGGCCGGAGGTAAGACTGCGCACTTTCCAGGGAAGGCCGCTGGAGCTGCGCCCGGGGGAGGAGCTGGAGGTGGCTCTGGCCGACTACCCTCCCTCTCCCCGGGCCATAGCCGTGCCTTATCTCCCCTTCGAGGGCCTGGAAGCAGGGACCTCGCTACTCCTCGACGACGGAAACCTGGCTCTCGAGGTGCTGGAGCCGGGCCGGGAGGGGCTCCGCTGCCGGGTCGTCCGGGGAGGGCTGCTCTATGACCGGAAGAAGGTGAGCTTTCCCGGCAAAAGCCTCCCCCTTCCCGTGCTCTCCGAGGAGGACGTGGAGGACATCCGCTTCGGAGTGGAGTGGGAGGCGGACTTTCTGGCCGTCTCCTTCGTCCGCTCCGCCCGGGACGTGGAGACGGTACGGGCCCTTCTCCAGGAGGCGGGTGGGGACCAGCAGGTGATCGCCAAGATAGAGAGCCGGGAGGGAGTGGAACACTTCCCGGAGATCCTGGAGGCGGCCGATGGGATCATGGTGGCCCGGGGGGACATGGGGGTGGAGTACCCGGTGGAGGAGGTGCCCATTCTGCAGAAGATGATCATCGCCCGCTGCAACCGGGTGGGCAAGCCGGTGGTCACCGCCACCCAGATGCTGGAATCCATGGTCCACCTTCCCCGCCCCACCCGGGCCGAGGCCTCGGACGTAGCCAACGCCATCCTGGATGGCACTGACGCGGTGATGCTCTCGGCGGAGACGGCGCTCGGCTCCTACCCGGTGGAGGCGGCCCGCACCATGTCCCGCATCGCGGAGAGGATAGATGAGGCCCTGGACGGAGGGGAGCTTCCGGGGAAGATCCCCCCGGAGCCCAAGAGGACCGTCCCCGACGCCATCAGCCACGCCACCTGTACCACCGCTCATGATCTCGGGGCGGCGGCCATAGTCACCGCCACCCGCTCCGGCCAGACGGCCCGCATGGTGGCCAAGTACCGGCCCCGGGTGCCCATCATCGCTTCCACCCCGGAGGAGAAGGTGGCCCGGCGGCTGAAGATCGTCTGGGGAGTAACCCCCATCGTGGTCCCCGAGGCCCGGAGCACCGAGGAGCTGGTGGCCGACACCTTCCGGGAGGCGGTGGCCCGGGGGCTTCTCTCCCCCGGGGATCTGGCGGTGGTGGCGGCCGGGGTGCCTGCGGGTATAAACATGGTCAAGGTGGAGCGGGTACCCGGCGGATGAGGCTGGTACCGGTGGCGGGGGGGTGGTGGTAGGGGCGCAGATGCGGGATCGGATCTTGTCTCTGTGCTCAGGGGTGAGCTTCTCGACGTACGGCAGATGGGTGAGGGTGGGGCAAGGGTTTGGGGGGAACACCTATAGAGCACGCCGGCTGGAGGAAGCGGGCTGCGGCGTCGTGGAGGTGGCGAGGGAGCCATCCCGGTCGCCCGGCGGCGCCGGAGCCCCACCGTTTTAAGGTTTGAGAAGCGGATGGAGGCAAATGGAGAAGGAGAGACTTTTAGACCTGAAGGAGATCTCCGCCCTTCCCCTGGCGGTGCGGGAAACGGGGGAGATCGTAGCCTTTCTGGGGCTCGAGCGGGTGATCCCCGAGACCCGGGGGAGGGAGGATCTCCGGGAGGTGTTTCCCTTTCTCAACGGCCAGGTCCCCTTCCGCTACCTGGTCTACCGGGACCTGGCCCTGGGGGGAGATCTCCAGGTACTGCGGGAGCAGGGTTTCCGCTTCGACCTCACCTCCCTCCCCCCGGGCACCTGGGGGGAGGAGTACTCCAAAACCCACGGCCATTACCACCCCCCCGTCCCCGGAGTGGGTCTCACCTACGCCGAGGTGTACGAGGTTTATGCCGGAAGGGCCTACTTTCTCCTTCAAAGGCCGGGACTCCAGGCGGAGGAGTTGGAGGACTTCGTGGTGGTGGAGGCGCTCCCCGGGGACAAGGTGCTCATCCCTCCGGGGTACGGACACGTCACGGTGAACGTGGGGCGGGAGCCTCTCGTGGTGGGCAACCTCGTGGCCCGGGACTTTGAAGGGCTCTACGAAGAGTGGAAACGGCTGGGTGGAGCCGGTTATTATGTCCGGCGGAGGGGAGGAGTGCCGGTGCTCGAGCCCAATCCCCGCTACCGGTTCCTTCCTCGGGCCCGGAAGGGGGACGCCCGTTGCCCGGCCCTGGACGGGGTGCAGGACCTGCCTCTGTATCTTTTGGCTCTCGTCCACCCGGAGCGGTTCGCTTTTCTGCGCGATCCCCGGGAGGTTCTGCGGTGGTAGGGGGTAGGAGCGGGACTGCTGATGGCATGGGGGTAGTACCGGAGCAGGCGGGGGCCCAAAAGAAAGGCCTGCCTCTTAGAAGGCTGGGAGCCCGCCCCGGGCGGGAGTTGGAGGAGGAGGCGAAGGAGAGGGGACGGGTTGGCGGGAACTTTATAGAGCCTAGAGGGTCCGCATCCCGGGTCCAGCCCCCGGGGGACGGGCGCGGAGAAAATTAAAGGACGGAGGGGAGGCGGAAATTGAAACTTAGGAGCGTCAGGGATCTCCCGGTGGAGGGAAAAAGGGTGCTTCTGCGGGTGGACTTCAACGTTCCTCTAGAGGAGGGCCGGGTGGCCGATGACACCCGCATCCGGGCCGCTCTTCCCACCATCGAGCACCTCCTTTCCCGGGGGGCGGCGGTGGTGATCGTCTCCCACCTCGGCCGGCCCAAGGGGGAGAAGAGGTCCAAGTTTTCTCTCCAGCCCGTGGCTCAGAGGCTTCAGGAACTCCTGGGTCGGCCGGTGGCCTTTGCCCCCGACTGCGTGGGGCCGGAGGCGGAGGAGGCGGCCCGGGCTCTGGAACCCGGGCAGGTGCTGGTCCTGGAGAACGTTCGCTTCCACCCGGAGGAGGAGGAGAACGACCCCGAGTTCGCCCTGCGCCTGGCCTCTTACGCCGACTTCTACGTCAACGACGCCTTCGGTACCGCCCACCGGGCCCACGCCTCCACCGAGGGGGTGGCCCGCCATCTACCCTCGGCGGCCGGTTTCCTCATGGAGAAGGAGATCCAGGCCCTCTCCCGGCTCTTCCAGCCCGAGCGCCCCTTTGTGGCCGTGGTGGGGGGAGCCAAGATCTCCGACAAGCTGGGAGTGCTCTTCAGCCTCCTCGACCGGGTGGACGTGCTCTGCCTCGGGGGAGGCATGGCCAACACCCTCTTGAAGTCGCTGGGCTACCCGGTGGGGAAGTCGCTGGTGGAGGAGGGGCTCATCGAATCAGGCCGCAAGCTCATCTTCCGCTCCCGGGAGAGGGGCAAAGAGCTCCTCTTTCCCGTGGACGTGGTGGTGGCCGACTTCTTCCTGGCCACCGCTAACCACAAGGTGGTTCCGGTGAGCGAGGTGCCGGACGGCTGGATCATCATGGACATAGGGCCCCTCACGGTGAAGAGGTTCAGCGAGGCTATCCGCTCGGCCCGGACCGTCTTTTGGAACGGCCCTATGGGGGTGGCGGAATGGTCCTGCTTTGCTCAGGGGACGGAAGGGATAGCCCGGGCGGTGGCCGAATGTCCAGGATACACGGTGGTGGGGGGCGGGGACTCCATCGCCGCCCTGGAGCGGGTGGGGCTTTCCGGCCGGGTGAGCCACGTCTCCACCGGGGGCGGGGCTTCACTGGAGTTCGTGGAGGGAAGGGAGCTGCCGGGGATCAAGGCCCTGGGGAGGCAAGGGTAGACGTTCCGGCGGCGGCTTTTTTCGCGGGAGAACCTCCCGGAGGATCGGTTCCGATTGAGGCCAAGCGGGGGAGCGGGAGACCATCGTTCCGAATCCGACCCGGGCCGGTGGGAGACGGGGCTAGGGCCCGGGAGGATGACGGTGAGAACTGGCTGGATGGGGGAGGATGAAGGTTTGAGGAGACCTTTGGTGGCCGCCAACTGGAAGATGAACAAGACCCGGGGGGAGGCCCGGGAGCTGGCCCGGGGGGTGAGGGAGAGGCTGGATGGCCGGGCGGGGGCGGAGGTGGTGCTCTGCCCGCCCTTCACCGCCCTCTCCGTCACCCGGCGGGAGATAGAGGGGTCTTCTATCGCCCTGGGGGCCCAGAACATGCACTGGGAGGAGAGGGGGGCCTTCACCGGGGAGATCTCCCCGGACATGCTCCTGGACCTGGGCTGCCGGTACGTGATCCTGGGCCACTCCGAGAGGAGGCACCTTCTCGGGGAGACGGACGAGATGGTGCGCAGAAAGCTCCTCACCGCGCTCAGAAAAGGGCTTTGGCCCATCCTCTGCGTGGGGGAGACCTGGCCGGAGAGGGAGGCCGGGAGGACGGAGGAGGTGGTGGGCTACCAGATCCGGTACGCCCTCTCCGGCCTTGCCGAGGAGGAGCTTTCTCGGGTGACCGTGGCCTACGAGCCGGTGTGGGCCATCGGCACCGGTCGGGCGGCCACCCCGGAGGACGCGGTGGAGGTGATCCGCTACATAAGGGAACTGGCGGGGAGTCTGGTCAGTCCCCGAGCGGCGGAGAGTATGCGGGTGCTTTACGGGGGGAGTGTCACCCCGGACAACATGGGGGGTTTCGCCGCCCGACCGGAGATAGACGGGGCGCTGGTGGGCGGAGCAAGCCTTGATGCCGCCTCCTTCTCGGGCATCGTGGAGGCGGTGGAGGCCGCCCGGTCGGAGGCCAGGCTGGGCAGTGCTTAGGGCTTTTATTTCTGGCTTTTGCCGTTGGGGAGGGAGGGAAGCTTGAGCTCCATAGCCCGGGTCAGGGCGCTGGAAGTACTGGACTCCCGGGGGTACCCCACGGTCCGGGCCCGGGTGGAGCTGGAAAGCGGCGTTCGGGGCGAGGCCGCCGTCCCCGCCGGGGCCTCCACGGGGAAGCGGGAAGCGCTCGAGCTACGGGACGGCGGGAGTCGCTATCAGGGCCGGGGGGTCCTCCGGGCGGTGGAGGCGGTGGAGAGGGAGATAGGGCCGGCCCTTTCGGGCCTCGATCCCCGGGACCAGGCGGAGCTCGATCGGAGGCTCCGGGAACTGGACGGCACCCCTTCCAAGGGGAGGCTTGGGGCCAACGCCATGCTGGCCGTCTCCCTGGCCGTCTCCCGGGCGGCGGCCCGCGAGGAGAGGGTGCCTCTCTACCTCCACCTGGGGCGCCTTTTTGAAGAGACCGGCCGGCGCTTTTGGGAGCGGACCGTCTCTCCGGTCCCCGGTGCCGCTTCAGGGTCAAGGGCCGGGTCTCGGGGAAGGGCCGGGTCCCGCCCGGGATTTTCGCTGCCCCTCCCTCTTCTCAACGTCCTGAACGGGGGGAAGCATGCCCGCTCCAGCCTCGACTTCCAGGAATTCCTTCTCCTTCCCTATGGGTTTCCCTCCTTTTCCGAAGCTCTGCGGGCGGGGACGGAAGTGTACCACGCCCTCCGCCGGCTTTTGGAGGAGCGGGGGGAGAGCGTGGCCGTGGGCGACGAGGGGGGGTTTGCCCCCCGCGGCCTTTCCCACGAAGACGCTCTGGGGATCCTGGTCCTGGCCATCGAGCGAGCCGGATACCGCCCCGGGGAAGAGGTGGGGCTGGGATTGGACGTGGCCGCCTCTAGCCTCTGGGACCCCGGGAGGGGAGTTTACGTTTTGGAGCGGGAGGGGCGGGCCGTATCCGGGGGAGAACTCGTGGAGCTCTACCGGGACTGGGCTACCCGCTACCCTCTCCTTTCGGTGGAGGATGGGTTGGGGGAGGAGGACTGGGAGGGCTGGCGGGAGATGACCCGGATGCTGGGGGAGCGCCTCCAGTTGGTGGGAGACGACATATTCGTCACCCGGGCCGACCTCCTCGGCCGGGGAGTGGAGCTCGGGGTGGCCAACGCCCTGATCGTCAAGCCCAACCAGGTGGGGACGCTCACCGAGACCCTGGAGACCCTAGCCCTGGCTTCTGCCTCCGGATATGCGGCCATAGTGTCCCACCGCTCCGGGGACACGGAGGACAGCTTCATCGCCGATCTCGCCGTGGGGGCGGGGGCGGGGCAGATCAAATCCGGTGCCCCCTGCCGCAGCGAGAGGCTCTCTAAGTATAACCGCCTCCTGGAGATCGAGCGGGAACTCGGGGAGCAGGCCTCCTTCCCCGGGCCCCGGGCCCTTTCCTCGGCCGGGGTTTCGGCCCGCTAGTCTCCGCCGCCGCTTTTCTGCGGACCATCTCCTCGCGCACCTCGGGACCGCACTTCTCTTGGCTTGGATGGTGATGAACGGCAAAGGGCCCTCCTTGCCGGTTTCGGTACCCGATAAAACGTGCGACCCTTTCCCTCGCAGGGTATAGCCTCTGAGGGGAGCTACCAGCTCCCGGTAGGTGATATCAGGTAAAAAGGCCATTCCAGATGGACAGTACCTTCCGGAGCTCTCGGCTCACCTCTTCGGGCGGCCGCTCATCGGGGATGACCGGCCAGCCTCTCTCCCGGGCTAGAAAGAGGTAGGCTTCCCGCACCCGCTCCAGGAAATCCCCGTCCCGCTCGTAGCCGTCGGCCGGGCCCCGATGGCCGAGTCTTCTCCGGGCTACCTCCACCGGCACGTCCAGCACCACCACCAGATCGGGCACGGGAAGCCCGGCGTCGAGGGACTCAAGCCACTCGAGAGGTAACCCCCGGGCCACCCCGTAGGCCCAGCCGGAGGGGGCGTAGCGGTCGAGGATCACCACGTCGTTTTGGGCCTCTGCCCTCCGGAGGTCGGCGAGCTTCTCCCGGCGGTTTTGGGCGAAGAGCTCCATCACCTCCCGGGGCTCAAGACGCTCCTGGCCGCTCAGGTAGGCGGCGATCCTCTGCCCGGAGGGAGTCTCGTAGGCCGGAAAGTGGATGATCTCCGCCTGAAGCCCCCTCTCCCGGAGCCAGGCGGCAAGCATCCGGGCCTGGGTGGTCTTGCCGGCCCCGTCCAGCCCTTCGAGGTTTAGAAGCAACCGCTCATCCCTGGCCCATGTTATCATCGGGGGGTCTGGCCATCACCGGTGCGGCCCCGTGGCGGCCGGTGCCCGATGCGCGGGTGCTTTTAAGCCTTAGGCCCCGCTTGGCAGCATCGGACCTCGCTTCTCGGCGGCAAAGCTGACGTTTCCAGTCCCAGGACAGAGCCATTTAGGCCGGGTCCGTAGGGTCCCCGGAGTTTACAGTTTGTTTACGGTTGGCTCCCAAGCCTTGCAGGTTCCAGATAAGGCACGAATTCTTTTTCTGAGGGAGGGTCATGCCAGCCCAGACATCGGGTCGGAGTCAACCGCGGGAAGCTCTTTCCGCTCCTCCGGGAGGCGGGTGCCCGGTCGCGGGTAGTAGGGGCTTCTGCCGGCGGCCGGACGGAAAAGGGGCCTGGCTTCGGACCGGCCGGCAAAGGGCGCTTTTTTGGGGGGCGGTGCTCTGGGCCTCCCTCTTTTTGCTTTGGGTGGGGCCCGGCCGGGCTGAGGCCCAGTCCGGGGGCGGGGCGCCCGGGGCGCTTAACCCCTTCGCCACCTTCGAGGACCTGAGCGGCCACTGGGCCCGGGGGTACGTGGACTCCCTCCTGGCCGCCGGGGTACTGGATCTGGAGAAGGAGAAAAAGTTTCGGCCGGAGGAGCCGGTGACCAGGCTCGACTTCGCCGTGTGGGTGGCCCGGGCCCTGGAACTCGAGCCCGGGGGGGATCCGGGACTTTTCCTTGACTGGGGAAAGATCCCCGAGGAGGCCCGGCCCTGGGTGGCGGCGGCGGTCTATGCCGGGCTGGTGCAGGGCTATCCCCGCTGGGACGGCACCCGCACCTTCGAGCCAGAGAAGCCCATCACCCGGGCGGAACTGGCCACCCTTTTAGGCCGCTCCCTGATCCGCATCGGGGCCAGGCTTGAGACCCGCTATCTCTACCTCTTCGAGGACCGGACCGAGATCCCGGCCTGGGCCGAGCCGGCGGCCGCAGCGGTGAAGGAGGAGGTGCTGCTCGGCCGGCCGGGGATCCAGATGTACCGCTTCGCTCCTCAGAGTCTCACCAAGCGGGGGGAGGCGGCGGTGCTGATCAACCGCTTCATGAACGCCCGCCTAAGGCTCCTTCCCGAGCTGGCCCTCCGGCCCCAGCCTCTCGTGCGGCCCCGGATGGTGGTCTCGGGCTACTTCTACCGCTGCGATCCCGCCTCCCGCCGCTCCCTCCAGCAGGCGGGGGAGAGGGTAAACCTCATTTACTACTTCGGCTTTTCCCTCAACGCCCAGGGGGAGCTCGGGGGCTACCCCTGCACGGAGGATTTGGACCTGATCCGCTCCCGGGGGGTGCCGGCCCTCCTCGTGGTCACCAACGGGTTCGACAAAAACCTCACCACCCGGCTCCTTTCCGACCCCGAGGCCCGGAAGAGGGCGCTGGACCAGATAGTCAAGCGGGTGGAGGAGCAGGGTTGGAGCGGGGTCAACCTCGATTTCGAAAACGTCTCCCCTCAAGACCGGGAGCTTTACTCCGCCTTCGTGGAGGAACTCTCCCGGAGGCTCCGGCCTCAAAGGATGGTCACCGTGGCCGTGCCTTTGAGGAAGAGATCCTGGGAGAACCAGAGCTGGGCCCGGGCTTATGATTACCGGGCTTTGGGCAGGGTCTCCGACTTTTTGGTGATCATGGGCTACGACCAGCACTGGGCGGGGGCTCCCCCCGGCCCCATCGGGGAGCGGGCCTGGCTAGAGGAAGGGGTGGACTACGCCGTCTCGGTGGTGCCCCCGGAGAAGGTGGTGCTGGGCCTTCCCTCCTACGCCTACGACTGGCCGGACACCCCGGACTGCCCCCCGGAGAGGCGATCTACCCAGAGGTGCATGGCCAAGGGCCGGCCCATCCGGGATCTCCGGGAAAAGGAGGACTTCTACTCCGTGGAGGAGCTGATCGGCCGCTTCGGGGTCGAGCCGCGGCTTGACCCCGCCCGGGGGGAGGCCTACTTCCGCTACGTCAATGACCAGGGAGAACCGAGAATCGTCTACTTCACCCCCGGGGAGGGGCTCAGGCTGAAGCTGGAGCTCGTCTCCCGCTACGGGCTCGGGGGAGTGGCCATGTGGCGGATGGGCTTTGAGCCGGAGAGCTTCTGGGTGGCCTTCCGCGACCTCTACGAAGGCCGGATCGGCCGCTATGCCCGGGCGGGTGAGGGGATGTGAGGGAAGGCTTTCGGGCGGCTGCCGCCGGGCGGGATGCGCCTCCGCCCGGACCGGGCTTGGGGCTCATCGGGCCGGGCGGGCTTCTATCTGCTCCGGGCCGGTGGTTCCTTCTGGGGGTCTTCCTTACCGCCTTGCTTTTCCTTTTCCTTCCGAAAAAAGCCTACGCCTCTTGGTCGCCGGGGTTTTTATCCCTTTCTCCCTGGCGGTTTGCCCAAACGGTGGCCGAATACTCCCGCTCCCATCCCGTCTTCTCCGATCTCGGGGCCTCCTCTCCGGAGGCGGTGGACTCCTTCAACCTCCTCGCTGCCCTCGACGTTTTCCGGGGGGAGAGGGGAGTGGGGTCGGAGGCCCGTCCCCGGGCCGGGGTCACCCGGGCGGAGATGAGCGCGCTCCTCGTGCGCCTTCTGGGGGAGGAGGCCCAGGCTCAGGTGCTGGCCGAGTCCGGGGCCTGGCGGAGGATGTCCAGTGTTTTCCGGGACGGAGGGGAACTCGAGGAACTCTCCTGGGCCCGGGGGCCGGTAGCCCGGGCCTGGGAGCTGGGGCTCATCCAGGGGCGGCCGGACGGCCGGTTTGCTCCCCGGGAGGGGGTGACCCTGGCTGAAGCCCTCACCATGGTGCTGAGGCTTCTGGGCCGGGAGAAGGAGGCCCGGGAGCCGGTTTTGGGGGAGATCCCCCCCTGGCCCGAGGGGGAGATGGCTCTGGGCCGCTCCCTCGGGCTTCTGGACTGGGCGGGGGAGGATCCCTCGCCTGGCAAGGCCCTTACCCGGGAGGAAGTGGCTCTCCTTTTGGACCGGACCCTGCGGGTGTCCCGGCGCGACCCTGCCTCCGGCGAGGAGCGGGGCCCTCTCCTCGGCGATCCCCGTCGCTATCCCCTGGAAGCCGGACTTCTTCGGGAGATCCTGCCCGGGGGAAGGGTGGAGCTGGAGACCGGGGAGGGGGCCAAGGTGCGGAGGCTTGGCACCCGGGTGGTGGTGCGGGGAGCGGGAAAGCTGGAAGGGCTTTTGGGCCGGAGGGTGCGGCTGGTCTCCCTCTCCGGCCAGGCGGAGGTGGTCTACGTTGAACCGGCCCGCTAGGGAGCCCCGGGACTTGGCCCGCCTTTCCGGGCCGGGGGTTTGTTACAGTTTGTTTAAACCTTTCTCTCCCCGGGAGGGAAAGAGGGGGGCTTGGCGTATATGGTGAAAGCGGCGGTCTGTCTGCCCGGACAGGCTGCTTCCAAGACCCGGGAAAGGAGGTGAGACGCTTATGGGTCCTGAGGTAAGGGCATCAACCGCTCACGGGGAAAGGGCCTGTGAGCAAGACGCATGAAGGGAGGGATTTTCGGAGTGTCGAGAATGCACAGGCGTTACCGCCGTCTGGCCTCTATCCTCACCATCGTGGGGATGCTTTTGAGCCTGGCGGCCCCGGCCTTCGCCGGCCCCTTCACCGACGTCCCGGACAGCCACCAGTACGCCACGGCCATCAACCGTTTGGCCG
>Ga0197143_1001235_pt1 | contig 22272 bp, 18 predicted proteins | sample GBS70_MetaG_FD_148603 | JGI IMG/M metagenome (GOLD analysis project Ga0197143, IMG submission 148603) | Sediment microbial communities from Great Boiling Springs, Gerlach, Nevada, United States - GBS 70_MetaG | ecosystem: Environmental > Aquatic > Thermal springs > Hot (42-90C) > Sediment...
TCTAAATTAATATTTATTAAAGCCTTAAAAAAGGGAGGATAAATTTTACTTATATTTTGTAAGGTTATTAAAGCCATTGCAAATTATTATAATTAAAAATTTTATTTTAACAAATCATAGCAATATTACCTTCCCGGCAAAAATTACAAAGCTATAATAATAATCGGTATATTTTTCTAAAGTGTTTAATAGAAAAATTGGGAAGAAATAAAAGAGTAATTTGAAAATTACTTAGAGTGGAGGAAAAGATAAAAAATAGCCAAAAGTTTTTAGGTTCAAAAGCAAGAGTTATAATTTTTGGTTCAATTGTTAAAGGTGATTGGATACCTATAGTAATATAGACGTTTTAATTATTTCTGAAAAACTTTCAAAAAATTGGATTAAAATAGATTGTGTGGTTTTGCCTTCTTATAAGGAAGGTGCCAAAAGTTTTGCTTGAAGCTATGGTTATGAGGAAACCCTTTATTACTAACGATGCTTCAGGTTGCAAAATGTTTGCCATGATGAAATAAACGACTTCTTATAAAGCTAAAAGATATAAAAAATTTTTATTATGCCATGAAAAGGATGCTACAGTATACTGAGGCAGAAAGAAAGCAGATGGGTGGAGCTGGAAGAAAATTAATTGTAGAAAAACATGAAAATTAAAAAATTATAAACGAGTATATAAATTTAATTGAGAGCAATTTAAAATAAAAAATAATTTTGGAAATTTCATAAACTTAAGAAGTTGAAGGAGGAATTAATACATAGGATTTTAAAATTTTTTAGAACTCAGAAGTCATTAAAAATGTTTTAACAAATTTTTTTGACAATTAATATCTTTTTGTTATATTTAGAAAAACTTAAAAGGTAATTTTTTATGTTAAGATTCTTAAGAAAGGGTGCAACTTCTTTATATGTCAAGCTTTTTCTTGTAATTATTGTTATTGTTTTTATATTTTGGGGAATAGGAAACTTTACTTCAGAGAGAAAAAATCTTGTAGCTAAGGTTAACGGAATCCCTATTACCTTAAAAGAATTTCAAGAATATTACAATTTCCAAATTTCAAGATTAAAACAAGCTTTTGGAGAACTTTCAAGCAAAGATTTAGCTACTTTGAGATTAAAAGAACAAGTTTTGGAAGAACTAATAAAATTAAAACTTCTTGAAGATCAAGCTGAAAAACTAAAAATAAAAATAACTCCTGTAGAAGTTACTTATGCTATTTCTCAGATACCTTCTTTTCAAGAAAATGGAAAGTTTAGTCCTGCAAAATACCAATATATCTTAAGAGAACTTGGAATTTCTCCTGAATTTTTTGAAAAATTAATTAAATCTGATCTGATTTATCAGAGGCTAAAACTTCTTCTTACTGCACCTGTCATTGTTTCAGAAGAAGAAATAAAGGAATATCTTAAATATAATAAACAAATTTTAGAAATTTTAGAAGTTGATCTTCCTTTAAGAGAGTGTATGCAAAAAATAACTTTTACTGAGAAAGATCTTGAAAATTATTATCTTGCTCATAGAGACATTTATAAGGAAGAAGAAAAAGTTAAGCTTAGTTATTTTTTTATTCCTTATGAAACTAAAGTGAAAGTTACGGAAGATGAAATTAAAAGATATTATGAAGAAAATATAGAGAAATTTAGAACCCCCTTAAGAGTCAAATTAAAAAGAATTTTTATTTCTGCTGATCAACCTGATGCTTTTGAAAAAGCTAAAGCTATTAGAGCTGAATTAAAATCCTTTTCTGACTTTTCAAAATTTGGAGAAATTAAAAGTGAATGGTTTGAAGAATCTGCTCTTCCAGACACAATTAGAGAACTTATTAAAGCTTCTCATCCTAAAGATGTTATTGGACCTCTCAAAACACCTTCAGGATACTTAATTTTAGGAGTTGAAGAAATACAACCTCAAAGAGTTTTGAAACTCTCTGAAGTAGAATCGGAAATTCGTAAATTTTTAGAAAGAGAGAAAATAGTTAATGAAACAAAAGAAAAAGCAAATAAGATTTATGCAGAAATAGTTAAATCAAATAGCTTAAGCCTTTGGGCTAAAGAAGAAAATGTCACCTTAAATGAAACTGAATGGCTTACTCAAAAAGAATTAGGTGAAAAATTTAATAACTTTAAACTTGCTCAAAAAGTTTTCAATTCTCCTAAAGGAGAATTTTTTGCTCCTATAGATATCCCACAAGGAATATTATTAGCTGAAATAAAAGATAAAAAACCAGAAAGAACCCTTTCTTTTGAAGAGGTAAAAGAAAAAGTTAAAAGTGATTTCCTAAATGATAAAGGAAAAGAATTTTGCGAAAATAAAGCTGCGGGTCTTATTGCAGATTTAAAAAATAAAGAAAAAATAACTCAAAATGATCCTATTTTTAGGGAGTTCAATACTAAGGAATTTAGAATAAATAGATACGAATTAAGAGAAATTTTTTCTCCCTTAATTTCTCAAGAACTAAATAATGTGGGTAAAAGTGGACTTATAGAAAAACCTCTTTGGGAGAAAGACACTTTAAAGATCTTTTATATACAAAATATTTTACCTTTTGAGGGAGAAATAAAGGAAAATGAAATTTCAGAAGCTTTTTTTGATCTTTTAAGAGAAAAAAGAGAAATAAGCTTTAAGATCTGGTATCAACTTTTAAGAGAAAAAGCCAAAATTAAAATTTATCCAATTTTTGAAAAACTTTAATCTTTTTAATTAATTTTAGATTTTTAATCAAAAGAGAATGTTATAAAACAAAATAAATATGCCTAAAAGGACTGACATAAAAAAAATTCTGATTATTGGTTCTGGTCCTATAATAATTGGACAAGCTTGTGAATTTGATTATTCTGGAAGTCAAGCTTGTAAAGCACTTAAAGAAGAGGGCTATGAAATTGTTTTGGTTAATTCTAATCCTGCAACTATAATGACAGACCCAGAAATGGCTAATAGAACTTATATAGAACCTCTAACTCCAGAGACTTTAGAATACATAATAAAGGAAGAACGTCCTGATGCTTTACTTCCTACACTTGGTGGACAAACAGGTCTTAATATAGCTTTTGCCTTAGCTAAAAAAGGTGTTCTTGAGAAATATAAAGTTGAACTTATAGGGGCAAAAGCATCCGCTATTGAAAAAGCAGAAAGTAGAGAACATTTCAAAAAAGCAATGGAAAATATTGGTTTAAAAGTGCCTAAAAGTGTAATTGTGCATTCAGTTTCTCAAGCAGAAAAAGTTGTTAAGGAAGTTGGATTTCCCATAATAATTAGACCAAGTTTTACACTTGGTGGAACAGGAGGAGGAGTAGCTTATAATGTTGAAGAATTAAGAGAAATTGTGGAAATGGGTTTAGAGATGTCTTTAATCCATCAAGTAATGCTTGAAGAATCAGTTATTGGGTGGAAAGAATTTGAACTTGAAGTAATGAGAGATTTTAAAGATAATGTAGTAATTATTTGTTCTATTGAAAACTTTGATCCTATGGGAATTCACACAGGAGATTCTATTACTGTTGCACCTGCCCAAACACTTACAGATAAAGAATATCAAAGAATGAGAACTGCTGCACAGGCTATAATCAGAGAAATCGGAGTAGAAACCGGTGGTTCCAATATTCAATTTGCTATAAATCCTAAAAACGGAGACATGGTAGTTATAGAGATGAATCCAAGGGTTTCTCGATCTTCAGCTCTTGCAAGTAAAGCTACAGGTTATCCTATTGCTAAAATAGCAGCTAAATTAGCTGTAGGTTATACCTTAGATGAATTACCAAATGATATAACAAAAGAAACAAAAGCAGCTTTTGAGCCAACCATAGATTATGTAGTGGTAAAAATTCCGAGATTTACTTTTGAGAAATTTCCAGAATGTCCTGATGAAATAACTACTTCTATGAGATCAGTTGGAGAAACAATGGCTATAGGTAGAACTTTCAAAGAAGCCTTACAGAAAGCTATTAGAGGACTGGAAATTGGTAGATTTGGATTTGGAGCTGATGGTAAATCTCCTTCGGATCAAGGAATTATTTTACCTAAGGAGTTAATCAGAGAAAAGCTTGTGCGCCCTAATAGCCAAAGACTGTTTTATATAAGAGAAGCCTTTAAAACAGGATTTACTATTGAAGAAATTTACAACTTAACTTACATTGATCCTTGGTTTTTATATCATTTGAAGGAAATTTTTGATAAAAGTGAGGCTTTAAAAGGTAAATCTTTAGAAGAAATTAGCAAAGAGGAAATGAGAGAATTAAAACAAATGGGTTTTTCTGATTATCAAATAGCTTTTTTAACAGGAACAACTGAGGCTAAGGTAAGGGAATATAGAAAATCCTTAGGAATAAAACCTACTTTTAAATTAATAGATACTTGTGCTGCAGAATTTGAGGCATATACACCTTATTATTATTCTTCTTGGGAGACAGAAAATGAATCAAGGGTTTCTAAAAATAGAAAAGTTTTGATAATAGGTGGAGGACCAAATAGAATAGGGCAGGGTATTGAATTTGATTATTGTTGTGTTCATGCTTCCTTAGCATTAAAAGAGCGCGGAATTGAGGCTATTATGGTAAATTCAAATCCTGAAACTGTTTCAACTGATTATGATATCTCTACAAGACTTTATTTTGAACCCTTAACCCTGGAACATATATTAAATATTTACGAAGAAGAAAATCCTGAAGGAGTGATAGTTCAATTTGGAGGACAAACTCCTTTAAATTTAGCTATGCCTCTTTATAAAGCTGGAGTAAAAATTCTTGGAACCTCTCCAGAAAATATTGATAGAGCTGAGAATAGAGAAAAGTTTGATAAGCTTTTAGAGAAACTTGGACTTAAAAGACCAAAAGCAGGAACTGCATATAGTGTTGATGAAGCTATTAGGGTTGCTCAAAAATTAGGTTATCCACTACTTGTTCGACCTTCTTATGTACTTGGTGGTAGAGCAATGAGAATTGTTTATACAGAGGAAGAACTTAAAAGTTTTATTGAAACCGCAGTTAAGGTTAATCCTGAATATCCAATTCTAATAGATAAATTTTTAGAAGATGCTATAGAAATTGATGTTGATGCAATCTCAGATGGAGAGACAGTTATAGTAGCAGGTATAATGGAACATATTGAAGAGGCAGGAATTCACTCTGGAGATTCAGCATGTATATTGCCTCCTTTACACATTCCTCCTGAGTTAATAGATGAAATAAAAGAAGCGACCAAACTTTTAGCTAAGGAATTAGAAGTTAGAGGACTTATTAATGTACAGTATGCCATAAAAAATAATGAACTTTATGTTTTAGAAGTAAATCCAAGAGCTTCAAGAACTGTTCCTTTTGTTTCTAAAGCCATAGGTGTTCCTCTTGCAAAACTTGCTACCTGGATAATGATAGGAGAAAGTTTAAAAGATATAGGATTTACAAAAGAAATCATACCTCCTTATTATTCAGTAAAAGAAGTAGTTTTCCCTTTTAAGAGATTCCCTAAAGTGGATGTAATGCTGGGACCTGAGATGAAATCTACAGGTGAGGTAATGGGTATAGATTGGGATCCTGCTTTAGCCTATGCTAAAGCTCAATTAGCTGCAGGAATGGAATTACCAATTGAAGGAAAAGTTTTTATCTCTGTTAAAGATGAAGATAAACCTTTGGTAATTCCTATTGCTAAAACTTTAAAAGAACTTGGTTTTAAATTAATTGCTACTAAAGGAACTGCTCAGTTTTTAAAATCTTTTGGAATAGAAGTAACAGAAATTCCTAAAATATCTGAACATGTAAGACCTAATATATTAGATTTATTAAAAAATAAAGAAATAGCTTTAGCTATTAATACTGCGAAAGGTAAAGAAAGTAAAGATGATGCCTATCTTATAAGAAGATACAATATGGAATTAGATATACCCTATGCTACCACTCTTTCTTGTGCAAGAGCTATGGTAGAAAGTATTAAAAGATTAAAAGTAAAATCTTTTTCTTTTACCCCTTTACAAAAATATTATACCTATCTTGATTATAAATTTTATAAAATGTAAAAAATTTCTCCTGAAAAAGCCTCAAAAATTTCTTTTGAAGAAGTATCTTCTATTAAAAGGGTTCCTTTTTCTGTAATATCTAAAACCTTTCCTATTATTAAGAGTTCTTCTTTATCAAGATTGTGAGTATAAATTACACATCTTCCTATTGTATCTGAAAATATTTTAAAATCTTCCAATATTAAATTGACTATATTTTCTTCCTCAAGTCTTTTTCTCTCATAAAATCTTAAAAAACCAAAATAATATCTTAACCAGTAAAGAATATTTTCTAAAACTTGAAAAATGGATAATTCTTTGCCCAATATTTCTTTAAAACTTGTTGCAGAGATATTAGATGGTATAGGATTGTTAACATTTAGTCCTATACCAGCGATATACCAATTGTCAAACCTTTCAATTAATACTCCTCCAATTTTCTTTCCATTTAAATGGAGATCGTTAATCCATTTAATTTTAGCTTCATTTATACCAAAATAATTTGCACATCTTTGCATAGCTAAACCAAAAATTATAGAAACAAGAGAAGAATTTTCTATTAAAAATTCATCATAAATACTGATTGCCATCCAGACTCCACCTTCTAAAGCAAACCATTTTCTATCAAATCTACCTTTAGCTTTAGATAAAAAATCAGCTCTAATAACCCTTCCGTTAGCTTTTTCTGGCAAAAGATAAATTAATTTTTTAGCAAGATCCATCGCTCTGGAGAGTCTTTTAAAATGCCAGATTTCTTGACCTATTTCAGGAAAATATATAGAGTAGTCCAATTTTAAGATTTAGGCCATTCTTCTTTTATTCTTTCTATAATTTTTTGTAAGTGTGGAAGATTTTCCTCTAAGCAAAAGCCAATCAAAGGTTGATCTCTTTCTACTAATTGGAAAGGTGCAAAATAAACATGATATATCACAAAATCTCCTTCTTCTGGGAAATAGATAGGGGTTTCTCTTTTCATAAAAGCCATTATCAAAATCTCTTCTCCCTTTTTAACTTTAACCTTCCCTATACCCTGTTTTTCAAGTTTTGAAGCAAGTGAAGGGCTTAAAGTATATCTCGCTGTTTCAGGAGCTTTTACAATATAAAGGGCTGAAAGTAATATTTCTGAAACAATTTCTTCTTGAGAAAGGGGATGTTTTATTTCTAAAATTATTTCTTCAGCCTCTACAAACTTATTCAAAAGATCAATTCTTAACTTTTGAACTTCTCCACTTATTTTAGCTCTAATAACTTTTTGATTTCTTTCTCTTTCCAAAATAAAAAGTGGAGTACCTGGCTTTTCAAGCCATTTACCAGAAGGTCCCTTAACAAAATCTCTTTCTTTAACTTTAAACTCCCTTATATATCCTGTATGAGGCGTTAAAACTGGATAAATTTTATATGGATTGGTTCTGAATTTTTGTAACATCAAGTTTAGATCTTGGTATTCTATTTTCATATTTTTTACCTATAGTAGAGGTTTTTTCCTCCCATTGTAAGTAAAGCTAAAAATAATTTTTTCCTAAGTTCTCTTCTATCCCAAATTCCTTGAATATGTCCTCTTTTTAGGGCATTTTCTGCACTGTGATAATCAGGAGGAACATCCTGACCAGTTGTTTCTCTTATTACTCTTGGTCCTGCAAAACCTAATCTGGTAGATTTAAGAGCAAATTGATAGGGCGCTGAACCTAAAAAACTTGCCACTGGTCCAGCATAGGAATTATTATCATATACTACAATATATAATCCTCCAGCATCAACATAATCTCTTACAGCCATTGTACATCTTGGCATTTGGGTTAATCCAAGGGTCCCCTCATGTATTCTTATTCCCCCTGTGGTATGAACAAGAGCCAAAAAGGGACGACGGGTTACTTTAGCAAGCTCAATAGCTCTTATAAATTTCTCTCCTTCAGCAACTCCCACAGTACCTTGTCTAAAATCTCCTATTAACATCACTGCAACTAAAGAAATGCCTCCAATTTTTGCTTCAAAAGACAAAAGAGCTGACTTTAATTTTGTTCGTTCTCTTGCCTCCTTTAACTTTTCAGCATAACCTTCATATTCTAAAGGATTCCCTGAAGCTATATCATCATTAAAAGTTTTTACACTATTTTTATCAAAAATATTATTAAGATACCATTTATATTCTAATGGAAAATGATATCCACAATTAGGACAAACTCCACAAAATTCTCCATATAAATCAGGAACCCATATATCAGGACATCCATATTTTTCAGCAGAAGGACAAGTTACTGTTTTATCCTCCAAAGCTAAAGGACTTGTATAGGGAGTAATTTCTTCTTCAGTTAAAATAGGAGTGGGTATTTTAGCTTTAATTTTTTTGCCCACTATAAGATTGTAAACTGTTTTTACAGGATCTGAGACTGGTTTTAAAAGTAAAGAAGATTCACTTGTTAATTCATCAAGAAATTTTTTGAAAGTTTTATGACTAGGTCTAAGAATTCTATATTTTATTTCATTTTTAAATTTTAAACTAAGAGTATGTCCAAAATCAAAAAAGGTTTTAAATACACTTTTCGGTTCACAAACCGCCCATTGACTCATTTTTCTATACTTTTTATATCTATTTTCTATTAAGATCTCTATTTCGTCTTCATCTAAATCCCAATTTACAAAAAATTTAAATTCCTCAGTATCTTGTTTTGAAAGAACGTATTTTCTCAAAAATTTTAAACTGCGCGTTTGCAAAATTATTTCATCAGTTGCTTTTATTAATTCAAATCTCAGTTTTCTAAAGAATTCGTAATCTTTTCTTCTTGCTCCAAGGGGAGGTTCAGGTATAATTTTATCTATGATTCCAAATTCTAAATTATCTTTAGCAGTCAATTTTAGAGCTTTAGCACATTTTTCTACTAATTCTCTTGGTGGTCTACCTTCTTTTAGTTTAGCTTCAATAGCTGCAGCTCCTTCAGGACTAATAACTGAATAATATCCTTTTTCAGCCATTAATCTCTTATCAGCAAGTCCTATAGCTTCTGCTCCTCCAGAGCCACCCTCAGAAATAAAAGCTACAGTAGGGACTTTAAGTTTTGCCATACAATATAGATTTCTTGCTATCTGTTGAGTTGAACCAGGATAATCTTCAATAGGATAAGCTCCAGGAGTAAAAATAAAAAAATGTATTGGTATTCCCTCTGTTTCTGCCATTTTCATATAACGAAAAGCCTTTTCATTACCCCAAGGCTTAGCACTACCTCCTTGACGAAAATCTTCTCCGTGTCCTTTTTCATGTCCAATAACCATTACTTGATGAAAATAAAGATCATTTCCTACTTTTCTAACTATAGTTGCTTTAGCGCATACCATAGCAGGATCTATATTTAATTCTCCTTCTCCTCCTAATTCCATATAAGAATCGTAAACATTTTCTAAAATATCTTGAAGAGTAAATCTTTGAGGATGTCTTGTAATTTTGACAATTTCATAAGGAGTTAGAGTTTTTTCTCCTTCATCTATTATAAATTTGAGTCTATTTTCAACTTGGGTAATAAAATTTTCTATAAATTTTTCATCATATTGATAGAAATCTTCATAAACCTTTGATATATCCTCAATTAGAGAGGAGATACTTAAAAAATCTTCGCCCTTTATATCCTTTATATAAATAGCTGTATCTAATAAGTCTTTAATTTTTCTATGCCATTCAAGTTTCATAGGCTTTAAGTTTCTATAAATTTATAGATTAGTTCTAATTTTTCTTTCAAAAATTCTATATTGGTAATTAGTTTATCTCCCTTTGGGGTATATCCCTCTATTATAACCTTATTTAAAAATTCTAAGCTTCTTTTTTTTGCCTCTTCAAAGTTTTCTCCGTAGATTATAGCTAAAGCTAAATTAGGATCAAATTGAGTAGGAATAATATATTGTTGATCTTGTGGTACATGAGTTCTTACAGTAAGCCAAGGCTCAGAAGTCCAGGAAAATTTAGTAATAGTTCCACTAAGAGGTAAAAATCCTTTTCTTGTGTCCTCAGCAATTAATCTTAATTCAATACTTACACCTCTAAAGTGAATATCCTCTTGAGAGTATCCTAACTTTTCTCCTAAAGCAACCCTTATTTGTTCTTTTATCAAATTTATCTGCTTATTTTTAACAAAGGAAATTTTTGCAGAGATTTCATTTTCTACCTGAATTCTTGTATTAACTTCCATTAGATAGTAATTTCCTTCCGGAGTAATTAACCATTCCCATGTTCCAACATTATCATAATTGAAATGTTTAGCTAACTCTAAAGAGTGCTTAATTATTTTCTTTTCTACTTCTTTATAATCAAAAGCATAAGAAGCATTTTCATTAAACCCTGGAGCAATTTCTATTCTTTTTTGTTTGTAAATGCTTTGAATAGTGCAATTTCTCGTTCCAAAATGAACGTACTCTCCATGTTTACTTCCAAGGATTTGAACTTCTACATGCTGTATAGATGGAATTTTTACTTCTATAATGATTCCTTCATCTCCAAAAAACCTTTTAGCGTAGGCTCTTATTTTTCTAAAGGTAGGACGAAGTTCTTCCAAATCTTTTACTTCTGCAATTCCCATACCTCCACCACCTGCAGCTGCTTTAATTAAAAAGGCTAAATTGTAAATCCCTTCGGAATTTAAACTTTCATAAAGTTCTTCAGCTTTTAGTTCTGCTTCAATTTCATTATAAATAGGTTCTGTAGTTCCAGGAATAACAGGTATACCTAAATTTTTAGCCACCCTTTTTAAAAAAAGTTTGTTTCCAAGGTCCCTTATAGCTTCCCAAGGAGGACCTATAAAAATCAAGGGGCGCTCTCTTTTAACTACCCTTCTTGCAAATCTATAGTTTTCTGAGAGAAAGCCATATCCAGGATGAATTGCTGTGCATTTAGCTTCATCAGCTACTGCCAAAAGGTCATTCATATCTCTGTAGTCTGAAATCCTGTATTTTTTATTTGCTAATCTTACATGAAGAGAATCTTGGTCTTCTTTAGTGTAAACTACCACATAGTCTATACCTAAATCTTTACAAGCCTCCATTATTCTTAATGCAATTTCTCCTCTATTTGCTATAAGAACTCTTTCTTTCATAAAGCTTTAGATTAATTTTCAAATGGATTTTTTAAAATAAGACAATCTTCTCTTTCTGGACCAGTAGAAATTAAATAAAAAGGAATTCTTAAGTATTCCTCTATAGTTTTTATATAATTTTTGGTTTCATCTGGAAGGTCTTCAAACTTTTTAATATTTTTAAGATCTTTTTTCCATCCTGGCAACTCCTTATATATAGGTTTTAGTTTAGCCATTTCTATCAAACTTGCAGGTAAATAGTCTATTGTTTTTCCCTCATACTCATAGGCTATGCATATTTTTAATTTTTCAAATCCTGATAATACGTCAAGTTTAGTAAGAGCAAGGGCTTTGATACTATTTAGCCTAATTGCTGTTTTTACCAAAACAAGATCTAACCATCCACATCTCCTTGGTCTTCCAGTGGTAGAACCAAATTCAATTCCTCCCTTTCTTAAACGCTCTCCTAATTCATCTTTTAATTCTGTTGGAAAGGGTCCCTCTCCAACTCTTGTAGTATAAGCTTTTACTACCCCTAAAACCATGTCTATTTCTAATGGACCGATTCCAGCTCCACAACATGCATTTCCAGCTAAGGTATTGGAAGAGGTTACATAAGGATAAGTTCCATGATCTATGTCTAAAAAATTCCCTTGGGCTCCTTCAAATAAAATCTTTTTATTCTCTCTTTTTGCTTTCCAAAGAAACATAGAAACATCTGTAAGGTAGGGTTTTAAATATTCCCCATATTTTATGTATTTTTCATATACTTCTTCAAATTTTATAGGTTCAGTATTAAGATATTTCAAAATAAAATTTTTTTCCTCAAGTATAGTTTTTAATTTTTCTTTAAAAAATTCTGGATAAGTTAAGTCTATCAATCTAAAGCCCTTTCTTGCAACCTTATCTTCATAACAGGGACCTATCCCTCTACAGGTAGTTCCTATTTTATCTTCTCGTGCTTTCTTTTCTCTTGCCAAATCAAGAGCTTTATGGTAGGGCATTATAGTATGAGCTTTTTCACTTATGAGAAGTTTATCAGGACCTACTTTAAAGCCTTCTTTTTCAAGTTTTTCTATTTCATAAATTAACACCTCTGGATCTACTACAACACCATTTCCTATTACACAAGTAGTTTGAGGCCATAAGACCCCTGAAGGAATTAAATGGAAGATATATTTTTTTGAACGTATAACTATAGTATGTCCAGCATTATTTCCACCTTGGAAACGAACTACTATATCTGCTTTTTCTGTAAGAACGTCAATTATTTTACCTTTTCCCTCATCTCCCCATTGTGTCCCTATAATAACTAACGCAGACATAAAACCTCCTTACCATTCCAGAAGGTATTATAACATAAGTTTTAAGATTACAAAGATATTTTAACTAACTCTTTTTATTTTTGCTACAAAAAATCCCACTGCTTGAATTTCATGTGTATAATAACGTTTAGATAATTTTAATGAAGGATGATAAGGTCTTCCTTCCCATTCAGTAATACCAGGATGAAAGGGTAGGGGAGATTCCCAATCCAATAGCTCTGCTTGTCTTTTTCTAAGCAAATAATCAACTACTTCTTCATTTTCTTTAGGGTTAATGGTACAGGTGCTATAAACTATTATTCCACCAGGCTTAACCAAATCAAAAGCTCTAATAAGTAACCCTTTTTGAATAGAAGGTAAATTAGCTTTACCACTTCCTTTTTGATATAAAATTTCTCCTTCCAATCCTACTCTATATCTTCCTTCTCCTGTGCAAGGAGCATCAACTAAAATTTTATTAAAAGGTATTCCAAAAGGAAATTGCTCTCCTCTATATCTTGTAGTAATGGTGCAAGTTATCCCCAGTCTTTTAATATTTGCCACAAGAGCTGTTAATCTATCAATTCTTTTATCATTAGAAACAATTATTGCTTTATCCTCTGTTATCATAGCTATAAGACCTGTTTTACCTCCAGGAGCTGCACACATATCTAAAATTAGGTCTTCCGGTTTAGGATTAAGAGCAATTACAGGTAAACTGCTTGAAAGGGTCATAGAATGGATAAGTCCTAAACTATACTCTTCCAAATTTCCTAAGGATATCTCTTCATCGTTAAGAACTCTATAAAAATGAGGAATTTCTTCAATTTTTTCAAAAAAAACACCCTTTTCCTCAAGCGCCTTTAATAAATAATCTTGATTATCTTTAGTTGAAACTTTCAAAGTATTTATTCTGAAATATTGGGGGATAGGGGATTTTAAAGAGGAAAGAAATTTCTCATAATTAGGAATTAAGTTTTCATATTTACTAAAATACTCTTCGTAATTAAAAGTTTTTTTCATTCACCACTTTAAATTTTTTTATTATCTCTTTAATTACCTTTATAACTTTTTTCTGTAATTTCCTCAATTTTTACAATTTTATTTCTGGAAGTTTTTTCCTTTTAAAATTTTAATCTCCTTTTTAGAAATTTTAAAAAATATTACCCAAAAACTTACATAAACTTTCATTAGCTTTGTTCTTTTCAGGAAGTGCCTTTAAAGAAACTTCTAAAAAATTAGGTTCTTTAAACTGAAGAATTTTATCTTTTGAGAAACCGGGTTTTACTTTTATTTCTAAAAGCATTAAAAAATTATAAATTTTATTAAAAGGCGGTGCAAAAGATTTTTGATAACAAATATAATAAAAATGACAATAACAGGACTTATGTCTATTCCTCCAATAGGGGGAATTATTTTACGTACAGGAGCTAAAACAGGCTCCGTAACCTTATAGAGAAATCTCACCAAGGGATGATAAGGAGAAGGATTTACCCAAGAAATAATAGCTCGCGCTATTATTATCCATACATAGATAGTTAATAATAAATCTATCAATTGGATAAATGAACTTAGAAGAATTTTCATTATTATTTCTAAGTGCTAAAAGATTTTCCTTTATTTTCGTAGGCTTCTATAATTTTTTGTACTATGGGGTGTCTCACCACATCGTTTTTAGTAAAATACACAAAAGTAATCCCTGAGATACCTTCTAATATTTCTATAGCTTCAAGAAGTCCTGATTTTTTAGGATCTGGAAGGTCTATCTGGGTTATGTCTCCTGTAATCACAGCTTTTGAATTTTGTCCTAAACGAGTAAGAAACATTTTCATTTGTTCTGAAGTAGTATTTTGAGCCTCGTCAAGAATGATAAAAGCTTCATTTAAAGTTCTTCCTCTCATAAAAGCAAGAGGAGCTATTTCTATAGCTCCTTTTTGAAAAAATCTAACTACTTTATCAAAAGAAAGCATATCATAAAGTGCATCATAAAGAGGTCTTAAATAGGGGTTTACCTTTTCCGCAATGTCTCCTGGTAAAAATCCGAGTTTTTCTCCAGCCTCAACAGCAGGTCTTACTAAAATTATTCTGTTTATTTCTCCTTTCATAAGAGAAGAAACAGCCATAGCTACAGCAAGATAAGTCTTTCCTGTTCCAGCAGGTCCTATTCCAAAAACTATTTCAGACTTCCTTATAGCTTCTATATATTTCTTTTGTGTTACACCTTTAGGAGTTATTACTTTCCTTCCAGAGGTTACAAATATAGTATCTAAAAAAATATCTTTCAGTTTGGCGTGGGGATTTTCTAAAATAATTCTTGATGCGTATTCTACATCCGAAGGATAAAGGTTATAACCTGATTTAATAAGAAAATACAATTCTTCTATAGTTTTTTCTGCAAGTTCAGAATCTATAGGTTCTCCTGTAATAAAAACATGGTTTCCTTTAAGGCTTAGCTGAACTCTAAAAAAATTTTCCAAAATTTTAAAATGAGCACCTCTTTCTCCATAAAGAGAACGCAATATAGGGTATTCTTCAAAAACAAGTTCTTTAGTAATAACCTCTTCTTTTGCATTTTCTAAATTCATTTAAAGTTTCACCTCTTTACTAAATTATTTAATTTTTGAGTTATTTTAATAATAATTGAATTTAGAATAATTTCAAGAGATCCTTAGTCTTTCTTGTATCTAAAAATTTGACAAAAGGTAACTTAGTATTAAAATACTCAAGCTGAATTTAATTGATTAATCTTTTTTGGTGGGGGGTAAAATAAATGATTAAAAAAGAAAAAAGTTTTATTATGGAACAGCAAGATAAAAAATTAAGAGAACAACTTGCCAAGATAAAACATAAAATACTTGTTATGTCTGGAAAGGGTGGGGTAGGAAAAAGCACTGTGGCAGTAAACGTAGCTATCGGGTTATCTTTACAAGATTTTATGGTAGGACTTCTTGATGTAGACTTACATGGTCCTAATGTTCCTAAAATGCTTGGTGCAAGAGATTTAAAGCTTTCAAGAAGACCTGATGGAAGATTAGGTGCTATTAAATATTCTCCTAATTTAAAATTTCTCTCTATTGAGCCTTTATTACCCTCTGAAGATACAGCTATCATCTGGAGAGGACCTATTAAGCATTCTGCTATAAGACAGTTTATAGGAGATATAGAGTGGGGAGAATTAGATTATTTAGTAATTGATTCACCTCCTGGGACAGGAGATGAGCCTTTAACGGTTGCTAAAACTATACCTGATGCCTATGCCCTTATAGTAACAACCCCTCAAGAAGTATCTCTTATAGATGTTAAAAAAGCAATAAAATTTTGCCAAAAAATAAAGCTTAGAATTCTTGGTATAGTCGAAAACATGAGTGGTTTTATTTGTCCCCATTGCGGAAAACCAGTAGATATTTTTAAAAAGGGTGGAGGACAAAAATTAGCAGATGAATTAGGAGTTAGATTTTTAGGTAGAATTCCTGTAGATCCACGTATAGTAGATACTGGAGATGCAGGTAAACCAATAATAGCTGCTTATCCAGAAGGTGTAACAGCTAAAGCCTTTGAAGAATTAGTTAGAAATATAATCGTTGCTACAGAGGAGATGAAAAAAGACATTTTAGAAGAAAGATTCATGAGGATAGCTATTCCTATAAGTACACCCTCTAAAATTGAAACTGACTCAGAAAAATTTGAACTTTTTGCACTTTATGATATAGAAAATAATAAAATTCTGGTAAAAGATGTAGTTAAAAAGGCAGAAAATCAGGGATTAATTGATTTTTTAAAGGACCAGGTAGTTACTCATATCCTTCTTTTTGATCCTCCCAAGGAATTAGCAAATTTTCTCTCCCAAAATGAAATAAAGGTTTTGGTTACAGATACTTCAACTGAACCTCCAGATAACTTAATTGAAGAATATCTAAGAGAAAAGCAACTTCATTAATTAAAAAGCACTTAAAATTGGATATTTACTATTTTACCTATACAGGAACTTCAAAAGAGATAGCAGATTATTTAGGCAAAAAATTTAAGATAAAACCAAAAGAAATAAAGACTTATAAATTACCTTATTTCATTTGGCTTATTCTTTCTTTTATACCTTATTTGTCTCTCAAAGCATATTTTGAACCTCCTTCAAGTGATACGATAATTCTTTGCTTTCCTAAATGGACTTTTAATTGCCCACCTGTAACCTATTTTTTAAAAAAGCTTAAAAATACACGTTTTAAAACCTTTGTTATGATAATAAGTTATAGAGGCTGGGGAGAAAAATTTTATTATCGGTTATATTATAAACTTGCTTCAAAAATAGCTCAAGAAATTAAAATAATCTTTATTAAGAAGAAACTTTGGGATTTAGGATTTTATAAAGAAATAAAAATTTAATACTTTTAAAATTTATTTACTAAAATTATTGATTTTTAAATTTAATGATTTATATTATTTCAAAAAACTTAGGAGGTTTAAAATGAGTAAGATTTTAACTATTGATGAGGAACTTTGTATAGGATGTGGAACTTGTTCAGAAATATGTCCTGAAGTTTTTGAGCTTAATGAGACAATTGAAAAGGCTTTTGTTAAAAATCAAGATGCTTGTTCTCAGTGTGATTGTGAAGAAGCTATAAATAGCTGTCCTGTGGGAGCAATTTCTTGGAAAGAGGAGTAAAAAATTCCAAAAATGTAGTGAAAAATTAGTTTTTAAAGTTTAGTTTTTCTATTACCAGCTCTTGAACTTTCCTAAAATCTATCTTTCCGCTTCCCATCTTAGGAAGTTCTTCCATCACTACGAAGTGCTTAGGGATAGCCAAGTTAGGAAGAACCTTTGCAAGCTGTTTTAAAACTGTTTTTTCATCTACTTTTTGGCTTACTACGGCAACGATTTTAGCTCCTTTGACTTCATCGGGTACTTCTACCACGCAACATTCTACATCCTTAGGTAAAACTTTTTCTAACTCGTCTTCCACCTTTACTAAAGAAATCATTTCTCCACCTATTTTGACAAATCTTTTAAGCCTTCCTACATGCCATAAGTATCCATCTTCGTCTAAGTATCCCATATCCCCCGTGTCATACCATCCATGTCTTATTCTCATAGAGGTTTCTTCTAAGTCATTAAAATAACCTTTCATTACATTAGGACCCCTTACTAATATCCTTCCTACCTCATTAGGACCACACCTTTCTCCAGTTTCGTAGTTTTCTATCATCACTTCAAGGTTAGGGAGAGGTTTCCCTACACTTCCAGGTTTGTAAGCATCAGGCATGTTAGCTGAAATAGCAGGAGAGGTTTCAGTGGTTCCATACCCTTCTAAAAGAAGTTTCTTGTGTTTTTCCCAAAAGGCATCTCTAAGAGTTTGGGGACATTTATCTGCACCACTTATCATAAGCCTTAAGCTGTCAAAGGTTCCTGGTTCTGATTTTCTAAGATAGCCCCACCAAAAACTAGGGGTAGCTGCCATAAGCGTAGGTTTCTCTTCTTTGACAATCTGACAGATTTTTTGGTAATCAAGCGGTGTTGGATAAGTAATTAAGGTCATACCGTGATAAAGTGGAGTCCATAGGTTTACTGTAATCCCAAACACATGAAAATAGGGTAAAATAGACATGATAATATCTTTTTCAGTAAGTTTAGCCATTTGGCTAAAACCCTCTATGTTACTAAGGATATTTTTGTGACTTAATTCCACTGCCTTAGGATCTTTTTCGGTTCCGCTGGTAAACAAGATAACTGCTGTTTTTTCAGAATCTCCGTCAACGCCACAATAGTTCATTAAAAATTTTAATGGAAGTTTCGAGATAGCCGAAGCTATAATTTTTTCTTTTAGATCTATCTCTTCTATCCATTTTTCTACAAAGGCCATGTTCTCTAATATTGGACAGTTTATCCTTTCAAGCAATTTTTGAGAAGTAATCACAGTGTGAAAATTACACTTTTCCCTCGCGTATTTTATATTATGCTCAGCTCCGGTAGAGTAGTTAAGCATCACAGGAATTTTTCCTGCCATAAGAGTACCTATAACAGTAAAGACAGCAACAGCAGAGTTTGGAAGCATAATCCCTATTAACCGTTCTTTAAATCTTTTTATTTTTCGAGAAAAAATAAGACTTGCAATTAAGGTTTGCTGATAAGTAAACCTTTTTTCAACCAGTCTATCTACAATAGCTATTTTATTAGAATAGGTTTTAGCAGTATAAATAAATTTCTCATGAAGTTGCATTTTCTCTTAACTCTATTTAAAAGTTATAACGAAGCTGCGCACTTATTATATCAACATGTCCGCGGTAATAACCTTTCAATCCACCTCTTAAAAGGTCTTCTCCCACCGGGTCTTTGTCTATATGAGATTTTTTAAAAAAAATGTGCACATAACCTAAATCAAATTTTGCATTTTCAGAAAAGTTATAACCTAATCCTAAAGCTATCCAAAATCTATCAGTATCTGGTATTCTTGGGGTTCTATATTTGTCAGAAGAGATAGGGGTCTCATCATAGGCTATACCTGTGCGAAAAGTCCATTTGGAATTAGGTTGATAAGTGAGTCCAAGGGAGTAACGGAAAGCATCTTCCCATTTAGTAGTAATAACTGTATCACCTATAATAAGAGTATTATATTTAATCCTTAGTTCTTCAAACCTACTCCAGCCAGTCCAGGTAACATCTGCAAGGATAGTCCATTTTTTATTTATTTTATGTAAACCGCTAAAAGAGAGCATTGGAGGAAGGTTAAGTCTTGCCTTAGCATCATCTTTTTTAAAGACATTTGTTGAATTAGAAGGGATGTTTGAAAAATTAACCTCGCCTCTAAAAACGTGGGTTAGTTTAGCTCGGTAAGAAAGACCAAATCTAGTTTTCTCCGAAAGCTCATAAAGAAGACCTGCATTCCAATTGAAGGACCAGTCATCACCTTTTAACTTAGCAAACCCATCTTGAGTAGTAATATCTCCAAATCTAACAAAAGCAATAGGGTTTAAAGCATTAGTTAATTCTGCCTCTGCCCACTGAAAGTTTATTCCTAAGCCTAAACTAAATTTGGGAGTTACTTTATAAGCAATAGTTGGATTAAGGTTTATGGTTATAAGTTTAGATTTTATGGCATGATAACGACCTACCCAGTTTTTATCATATTCAGTCTGAAGCCCAAAAGGAGAGTTAATTCCTAAACCTAACACTAAACGCTCATTTAATGGAGTTGAAACATAAAAATTTGGCACTACTGCTGTTACCCCTGCATCACCTCCGTTATTTCCGGCAAGAGGGTAGGTGAGTCCGGTAATAGGGTTATATCCTATTGAGCCTGTATTTTTAAAATGAGCGTTAGGGATAATTACATGACTCCCAAGAGACACCTCTGGTTTAACAAGTTTAGTTAAGCCTGCAGGATTATAAAAAATGGTGCTTCCGTCTTCAGCAGAAGCTGCAGCTCCTGCATAGGCATTCCCAAGACCGCTTACCCCTTGTTCATAAATAGCAATACCAGCTCCATAAGCTTTTACTACCAAACAGGAAAGAAAAAATAAAATAGTTAAAAGTATGTTTAAAAACATATTCCACCTCACTTTTAAAGTTTGGTGTTAATAAAAAAATTGTAACCAATTTTAACAAAACTCTATTTATAAATCAAGAATATTAAATAGATAATTTTTATTTTATTTGGAAAATAAGTAGGATATAGAATTTGTGAAGAAGCTATAAATAACTGTCTTGTAGTAGCAATTTCTTGGAAAGAGGAGTAAAAAATTTTAAAGTTTAGGGAAGGGTGGAAGTTTCCGTTTATGGTTACTTTTTTCAATTAACTTTTCTACATATAGAACTCTCTCTAAAGGTATATTTAAACTTTCTGCTATCTTTTCTTTTTTCATTTTTAATTCTACCAATCTATAAAGGATTTTATCAAGAAGATCATACTCTATTCCTAATTCATCCTCATCTGTTTGTCCTTCCCATAAACCTGCAGTTGGTTTTTTTAAAATAATTTTTTCAGGAACTCCCAACATTTTAGCTACTTTCTTAACTTCTGTTTTATATAGACTCAAAAGTGGAGCTATATCGCTTGCTCCATCACCCCATTTAGTAAAATATCCTACTAAGAATTCGGTTTTATTTGAAGTTCCTAAAACTAAATACTTTCTTGCATTAGCAATTCCATAAAGAATGACCATTCTACTTCTAACCATTAAATTCCCTTTTGTTACTTTATCTATTTCAAACCCTAAAGCTTCTTCAAATTTATCAACTATTTCTTTGATACTTATTATCTTATAATTAATGCCTAAATTTTTGCATACAAAAATTGCATCTTCCAACTCTTGATTTTGATAATAGGGCATTATTACTCCTAAAACTTTTTCTTTACCTAAGGATTTGACAGCAAGATAAGAAGCTGTTGTACTATCAATTCCACCACTAACTCCTAAAACAACTCCCTTAGCTTTACTTTCTTTTATCTTTTTCCTTATAAAATTAACGATTTTTTCAATTGTAAAATTATAATCAAGTTCTCGCATAATTTCTCTCTTGAAGTATTTTAAATTTTAAAAATTTTATTGCAAGCTTTTTATTTTTATTAATTGGTGTTAAAATTTTTAAAACTTTTAGGGTAGGGGGAATAATTTATGGAAGGGCAAATTAGAGACAAAAAGGATGTTATGGAAATTGTTAAAGCAAATAACGTAAAATTTGTAATGTTATGGTTTACAGATGTTATTGGACAGTTAAAAAGCCTTGAATTAATTGTAGATGAATTAGAAACAGCTTTTGAGGAAGGTATGGGTTTTGATGGATCCTCTATTGAAGGTTTTGCTCGTATAGAAGAATCAGATATGCTCGCTTTTCCGGATCCTTCTACTTTTGCAATTTTACCCTGGGACTACAAAGGATATAAAATTGCCTGTATGTTTGCTGATATATATCTTCCGGATTTAACACCTTATTCTGGTGATCCCAGATATGTGCTTAAACAAAATTTAGAAAAGGCTAAAAAAATGGGTTACACTTTTTATGTAGGACCTGAGCTTGAGTTTTTTATATTTAAAAACAATAAATCTCCTGAAATTTTAGACGAAGCAGGTTATTTTGATTATTCATTAGATATAGCTGAAAATTTTAGAAAAGAAGTAATTTTAGCTTTAGAAGCTATGAATATTAAGGTAGAATATTCTCATCATGAAGTTGCCCCTTCTCAGCATGAAATAGACTTACGGTATGCTGAGGCTCTTCGTATGGCAGACATTGTTATAACAGTAAAAGCAATTATTAAAGAGGTAGCTAAAAGAAATGGTATATACGCTACTTTTATTCCAAAACCTATTTATGGTGTAAATGGTTCAGGAATGCATACTCATCAAAGTCTTTTTATAGGTGAAAGGAATGCCTTTTTTGATTCTCAAGATCCTTTTCGTCTTTCTCAAACAGCTAAATACTATATTGAAGGATTACTAAGACATATAAAAGAAATCACTATTGTACTTAATCAATGGGTCAATTCTTATAAAAGACTTGTTCCTGGGTATGAAGCCCCTGTAAATATTTGTTGGGGACACAAAAATCGTTCATCTCTTATTAGAGTTCCTATGTATAAACCTGGCAAAGAAAAATCTATGCGTATTGAGTTAAGAAGTCCTGATCCAGCCTGCAATCCTTATTTAGCTTTTGCTTGTATGTTAGGAGCTGGCTTAGAAGGAATTAAAAATAAATATCCTTTAAGAGACCCAATAGAGAAAGATGTTTATCTTCTTTCTGAGGAAGAAAAAAGGGCTTTAAATATTGAAAATCTTCCTGGAAGTTTGATAGAAGCTATTGAAATAGCTGAAAAAAGTGCAATTCTTAAAGAAATATTAGGAGAAAGAATTTTTAACTTTCTTATTCAAAACAAAAAACTTGAATGGGAGATGTTTAGAGCTAAAATTACACCTTTTGAATTAGAAAGATACCTTCCTATTTTATAA
>Ga0197143_1001237_pt1 | contig 22260 bp, 26 predicted proteins | sample GBS70_MetaG_FD_148603 | JGI IMG/M metagenome (GOLD analysis project Ga0197143, IMG submission 148603) | Sediment microbial communities from Great Boiling Springs, Gerlach, Nevada, United States - GBS 70_MetaG | ecosystem: Environmental > Aquatic > Thermal springs > Hot (42-90C) > Sediment...
TAGGAGGTGAGAGATGAAGATAAAGACAACGATAATCATTCTTCTGGTGATAGGCCTTGCTATTGGAGGCACAGCCTTTGCACTCGATATTCCATCTACTGCAAAGGCAATAAAGTCAGGAAAGATAAAGGTCGGCAAGACTACAGGGATGGAGCCTGGAAAGAGATTCCACAACATTCATAACAAGACCCTCGGAATAGAATGTAACTCCTGCCACATCTCTAAGTTTGCACCTGATTATGCCTATCAGAAGAAGTATAAGGATATTGGCGGGATGGGTCATGTTGACAGGGGGATCTGCCTTGGCTGCCATAAGGAGAATGGCCCTGCAGTAACAAAACTCTACGGAACAGTAGAAAAGTAATTATACGGGGCATCCTTTTAAGGATGCCCCATCTTTGAAAGGATGGCAATGCAAAATAAAATTTTAAGCGAAGAGGAGGCCCTTTTGCTCAGTAGCCTTGCAGAGGACAGAAGCAGTATATATATGCTTCTAAGCACCTTTTACATGAAGAGGCCAGAAGTGGAATTTGTTAAAAAACTCAAGAACAGTGAATTTATACAGAATATTAAAAGTGCCCTTTCTCAAGACGAAACAACCTCTGGTATAGGTGAGGGATTGAAGATATTAGAGGCCTTTATAAATTCTATGAAGGGTATACCAGAGGCAGAGGTTTCAGAAAACCTTGCTGTTGACTTTACGAGGCTTTTTAGAGGCATAAAAAAAGGATACGGACCACCTCCACCTTATGAGTCTGTCTGGAGGGGTGAAGGCAGGGTAATGGGACAGTGGACAGAGAAGGTCCTTAAGGAGTATGCCGATTCAGGGATAGGGATGGATTTATCTGATGAATTACCTGACTATATAGGTATTGAATTGAAGTTTATGGCACTTCTTTGTTATAAGGAGGCTCAGGCATGGAGGGATAATGAGCGGACAATGGCTTTGAGATTCCTGGAATTGGAAAAGAGATTTCTTAATGAGCATCTAAAAAACTGGGTACCTGAATTCTGCAATATTATGGAAGAGGAGGCAAGAACCAGCTTTTATAAAGCAGTTGCAGTTCTAACAAAGGGGTTTTTGGAGATTGAAAGGGCTCAGATTGAGGACTTTCCGCATGCCCATGGGTAATTTAGATTGACCCTGTGACTTAAGTTACAGTCTTTTGTTTTTAATCTGTTGTAACTTTAAAAAACTTTTACCCAGAATTAACAGAAGATTTACAGATGAAGCATGTATAATTAGATAATGAAGAAAGTAATTGTTATTGATGATGAGTATTCCATTTCAGCGCTCCTTTTTCAGCATCTATCAAAAAAGGGATATGATGTTCTGGCCCTTACTAATGGTGCCTGGATTACCGAGGGTCTTATAAAAACTGATGGTGTTGATATTGTTGTTACAGACTATCACATGAAAAAGATAGATGGTGAAAAGATTATAAGGTATTTAAGAGAGAATAGTTATAATGGAAAGATTGTCATCTCCTTTTCTGTTGATACATCAGCTATAAAAGTAGATGGTATTGATGCAATAATAGAAAAACCCTATACCCTTGAAGAATTCACGAGATTAATAGAGGGGCTATGACGACGGAAAATAAAATTGCTGATGATCTTCATTTTGAAGAACTCCTTAAAGAATCAGTAAGGCTCCATGGCCACCTCTGTCCTGGTCAGGTCCTTGGTGTAAGGATAGCTATGAGGGGCCTTAAGGAGATAGGAATAGATGATCCAAAAGGAAGGGATAGAAAAAATCTCATAGTATTTATCGAGATGGACAGATGCGCCACAGATGCAATTCAGTCCGTTACAGGATGTAGTCTCGGAAAGAGGACCATGAAGTTTATGGATTATGGAAAGATGGCAGTAACATTTGTAAATCTCTCAACAGGAAAGGCTGTAAGGCTCATTGCAAAGGAAGAGGCAAGGGAGCGTGCAAGGGAACTATTTCCAGACATAGAGGACAAATACAGGGCCCAGCTTGAGGCTTATAAGGTCATGAGTGATGATGAACTCTTTGAGGCAATGCCCGTGATAGTTAAGCTCAGGCCAGAGGATATGCCTGGCAGACCCTTAAGAAGGGTGAGGTGTGAGCTCTGTGGCGAATTTGTTCAGGACATGAGGGAGGTAATGAAGAATGGAAAGACATTATGCAAACCCTGTGCAGAAGGAGGATACTACATTGTGGAAGACAAACCTTATGGTGAATGACTATGTAGTACCCCTTAACAGATTTACCCAGACATATATAGGAAACATCCTGAAGGCAATGGCCCTTTCCCTTGGATATAATCCAAGGGAGGTGTCAGCCTATATAGATGACGATGAGGTGAGGCTTTATACTGAAGAGGGTGAAATTCCCCTCAAAAGGGAATTTGCAAAGGCAATGGTGACAAGCACTGTAAAAGGAGTTCTCTCGCCCCTTAAAGGGATATTCTGGCTCCAGAGGATATCCATAAATACAAGACTTGTTGAAGAAAGTGTCGAGTGCTGGCCTCCCTGCGATGAGTGGTAAAAAAATTTTATTTTTCGTTATGCAGATTTGTCATAACGATATAAATGGATATGGTTATGGAGATTAAGTCGAAACTCTGGATAGAGGTTGATGGAGAGCCTGTATTTGGAAGAGGAAGAATGTTTCTCCTCAAGGCAATAGACAGATATGGCTCAATAAATCAAGCTGCAAAGGAGATAAATATCTCTTACAGAAAGGCCTGGGGTTACATAAAGGCAATGGAGGAAAGACTGGGTATAAGGCTTGTTGAGAGGCATAGAGGTGGAAGAAACGGAGGAGAGGCAAGGCTTACAGAGGAGGCAAGGAGATTTCTTAAAAGATATGAGACCCTCGAAGATGAGATAAGGGATTTTGCAGACAGGAAGTTCAAAAAGGTCTTCAAAGAAGGGGTTCGGAAATGAAGAGATTCTGGTGGAATCTTTCCGGGGCTTTTGGTGATATTGGTGTATTTCTACCAATAGCTATAGCCCTTATAGGAAAAAATGGTTTTAATCCTACAGCCCTCTTTGTCATTGCAGGGCTTTTTTATATATCTTCAGGAGCCTATTTTAAAATCACCATGCCTGTCCAGCCCCTTAAGGCCATGGCAGCCATTGCTATTGCAACAGGCCTTAGCACTGATGTGATAAATACTGCTGGAATAATAATGGGTTTTATATTGGTATTGATAGCAGTTACGGGCTTCAGCGTCAGGCTTGGAAATCTCTTTCCAATTTCTGTCGTGAGGGGAATACAGCTCGGACTCGGGTTGATGCTAATAAAGACTTCATGGGAATTTATCAAGTTAGAACCGCTCATCTTTCTTTTAACCCTCCTGTTATTGCTCTCCTCTCTTTTACTAAAGGGGATGCCACCTTTAATTCCTGTATTACTGCTTTCAGTACCAGTAATCTTTAACAGGGTTACGATACAGGATACCGGCCCTTTTGCTTTGAAGGTTATTCTTCCACAGATTGGTGATTTTTGGGAGGCCTTTACACTTCTTGTTTTGCCACAACTTGCATTATCTTTCGGGAATGCTATCGTAGCAACAGAGGTTACAGCAAAAGATCTGTATAAAGAGAAGGCTTCGAGGGTTAATCTAAAAAGTATCCCAGTGAGTATGGGAATTGCAAATATTGTATCGGGTCTTTTTGGTGGTGTTCCCATGTGTCATGGCTCAGGAGGTCTAACAGCCCATTATAAGTTCGGGGCAAGGGATGAAAGGGCAGGATATATTATAGGTATTTTTTTTATTATCTTTGGCCTTTTATTTGGAAAGTCAATCCTTTCAATAATCTCTGTCTTTCCTTCGGGAATACTCGGCACACTCCTTTTATATATCGGTCTTCAGCATTCACTCTTTATGAGGAGTATATGGCACGATAGAGGGGCAACATTTATTGCCCTTTTAACTGCCATTACAGGTTTTATCCTTAACAATCTAACCTATGGATTTTTGCTCGGCATAGCAACCCACTATGGATATTTATTCTTCAGCAGGTATTTAAAACTTAATAAATCTTTTAACGGAGGTCCCTATGTGTGAGATAATCGAAAAAGCCCCTGGTGTCTTTAAGACCATACCTGTAAGGGAGGCCGTTGGCACAGTCCTTGCTCATGACATTACAGAGATAAGGCAGGGAGAGTTTAAGGGAAGGGCCTTTAAAAAGGGTCATATTGTGAAGGAAGAAGACATAGAACATCTATTAAGACTCGGCAAGGAGCATCTTTATGTCCTCGAGATTGGTCCTGATGATATGCATGAGGATGAAGCAGCCTATGCGCTGGCAAGGGCCTTAATGGGTGAAGGTGTGGAGATTTCTGGAGAACCAAAGGAGGGAAGGATTAATATCATAGCCCAGAGGGATGGACTTCTAAAGGTCAACAGAGAGGCCCTCCTTAAATTTAATATGCTTGGTGATGTCATGTGTGCAACCCTGCATAATAACTCCGTAGTAAAGAAAGGTCAGATTGTTGCAGGCACAAGGGCTATTCCTCTTGTTGTGAAAAGAGAGACTGTAGAGAGGGCTGTAGAGATTGCAGAAAAATCCAGAGCTATCAATCAAGGGAATTCACCATCCTCAGGGGTAATAGAGGTGAAGGTCATGAGAAGACCAAGGGCAGGGATAGTAATTACAGGCAATGAGGTCTATTATGGAAGGATCAAGGACGCCTTTGCTCCAATAATAACAAAAAAGATTGAGGCCTTTGGTGGAGAGATTGTCGGTATCTATTATGCACCTGATGATGTTGAGTTTATTGAGGCAAGGTTAAGGGAACTCCTTCAGGCTGGAGCTGACTTATTGATAACCACAGGTGGTATGTCTGTTGACCCCGATGATGTAACAAGGTTTGCCATTAGAAAACTTGGCGCAACTGATATTACCTATGGCTCAGCAGTCCTTCCAGGAGCAATGTTTTTGGTAGCGTATATTAGAGCAGTAGAGCAGCAGAGCAGTAGAGCAGTAGAAGAAGAGGTAGAAAAAGAAGATATTACACTACAGCATGACTGCTCAACTGCGATTATTCCCATTCTCGGTATCCCTGCCTGCGGGATGTATCATAAGACAACTGTGTTTGATTTAATACTTCCAAGGGTTCTCGCAGGAGAAAGAATAGGGAGATACGAGCTTGCTGAACTCGGCCATGGTGGATTGTGTCTCAATTGCAAGGAATGCCGATTTCCTGTATGTCCTTTTGGAAAATAATATTCAGGTCTTTGGTCCTATTCCTGTTTGTTCTGGCTATTTCCTGTCAGGATAGAGAGAGGCCAAAGAAGGTCAGCCTTTATAAAAGGAGTATTACAACCAAAGATGCCCAGATCGATGTCTATCATGAAAAGGTCTTAAAATTTGGTTTTGACCTAAGATTAGGACCAAAGGAAGATGTAGAGATATATTCACCCTTTCTTCGCTACCTTGAAGAGAGCACGGGCTATAGATTTACTATAAAGTTTACAGAGCGTTATGAAGATACAGTTAGGAACTTAGGAAAAGGGATAACAGATCTTGCAGCTATTGGATCTGTCAATTATATCATTGCAAAGAATAAATACAATGTAGGTTGCCTTGCCATGGGGCTTAATTATGATGGAAGACCTGAATACAGGGCTGTTATATTTACAAGACCAGATAGCCCCATAAAGTCTTTAAAGGATCTAAGAGGGAAGAGTTTTGCCTTCGGAGATAGATTTTCTACACAGGGTCATGTCATTCCAAGGAAGATGTTAGAGGATGCGGGCTTAAGTCTTTTAGATTTAAAGAATTATGCCTTTACAGGGTCTCATACAAACACTGTTCGGGCTGTTATCAATGGTGAATATGATGCAGGAGGAGTACAGGATAGTCTGGCAAATAGACTTGCTCAAGAAAAAAGGATAAGGATAATTGCTGTATCAAAACCCTATCCCAGCAGTCTAATAGCATATAATAAGGGAGTACTACCCTCTGTTATCGATGATATTAAAAAGGCCCTCTTCTCTCTGGAACCAATGGGCAAGGATGCCTCCTTTTTAAAAAACTGGGATAAGACAGAGATGCCAGGTGGTTTTACTGAATGCAGTGAGGAGATGCTAAAGGAGATAGAATCCCTTGTGATAAGATATAAATTACTTAGATGAAACTCTGGCTTAAGATACTCCTGCTGAACTCATTTATTGTCATCTCCCTCGGCTTCTTAATTGCCTTTGGCATAAAGGAGGGGGTAACATTCTCTTTAAGGCAGGAGATTATAAGACAGGGAGAGCTGATAGCAAAAAATCTCGCCAGCTCTATAGGTGATTATATATTACTTGAAGATGAGTATAAGGTTCAGGAGATGATTAATGAACTCATAAAGACAGAAGGTGATATAGAGTATATATTTGTTACTGATGAAAAGGGTTTCATCTTTGCCCATACCTTCCCTAACGGTTATCCTCCTGATCTTCTTGAATGGAATCCCTTAGGTGATAAAAAGATTAGTGTTCAGCTCCTCGATCCAGAGAAAGGTCTTATCAGGGATATTGGGTTAAGGATATTTGATGGTATGCCCTCTGAGGTTCATGTTGGTCTGAAGGAAGAGAGGATAACCTCATCTCTGATACAGGTAAGAAATTTTATTTTTCTTGTGACTTTGATAGTCATGGTCTGTGGTGCTGTTCTTTCATTTTCTTTAAGCAATTTTATAATAATAAAACCACTTAAAAGACTTGTTCTGTTTACTCATGAACTTGCAAGGGGAGGGTTTGGTAAAAAGATCGAAATGAGATCTAATGATGAGATAGGAGAGCTTTCAGAGAAATTTAATTTTCTTTCTTCAGAGCTTGCAGCGTATAGAGAAAGAATGGAGGAATCCTACAGGCAGATGCTCAGGACAGAAAAGCTCACGGCCCTCGGAAGACTTTCTGCAGGACTTGCCCATGAACTCAGAAACCCCCTCACTTCTATAAGGACTCTATTTCAGACATTTAAGGAAAACCCTTCCCTGACAAAAGAAGACATGGAGGTAGTCTTATCCGCTGCAGACCAGATGAATGACCTTCTTACAAAGTTCCTGAGATTTGCAAGGAGTGATGAATTCACCATATCAAATGTATATCTTAATTCCATAATCAAACAGGTGATAAACCTAACCCAGTTTCAACTAAAAGAGCAGGGTATAGAAGTGGACCTCAGGCTTTCCAGGCTTCCTCCTGTAAAGGCAGACAGGGCAATGATCCAGCAGGCATTGCTGAATCTTGTGATTAATGCAATAGAGGCGATGCCTCATGGAGGTAAGCTTACTGTAGGGAGTTATCTTGAAGATGACCATGCCATTATCTCTATAGCAGATACGGGCACAGGCATTCCCACTGAGATAAAGGACAAGATATTTGATCCCTTCTTTACAACAAAACCTGATGGAACAGGGCTCGGTCTTTCTATTGTATATAATATTATAAATCTCCATGGAGGAGATGTTACTTTTGAGAGTAACAGAGACGGAACGACCTTCACAATAAAGATTCCACTGGATAATCTCCATGAATAAGATACTTGTTGTTGATGACCAGAAGACAGTTTGTTATTCCCTCCAGAGATTCCTCCAATCCGAGGGATATAATGTTGTAACGACAACAAGTCCAAAAGAGGCAATCACAATGGTTGATACTGAAAGTCCTGATGTCGTGATAATGGATGTAAAAATGCCCGAGATGGACGGTCTTGAGGTATTAAAAATAATAAAAGAAAAAAATCCGAAGATACAGGTGATCATGATGACAGCCTACAGCACAACAGAAAAGGCAATAGAAGCCATGAAAGCTGGTGCCTACGAATACCTCATAAAACCCTTTGAGAATGATGAGCTCTTGAATTATATAAGGGCTGCAATAAAGACAAAGGAGATCATGGAGGCCACCGTTACCTTTGATGAGACAGCGACATCCCCATCAGCAGATCTGATAATAGGTAAAAGCAAGAAGATGCTCGAGATATACAAGCTGATAGGCCGGATAGCACCAACAGATGCAACAGTCCTTATTACAGGAGAGAGTGGCACAGGAAAAGAGTTAATTGCAAGGGCAATCTATCATTACAGTAAAAGGTCACACAAGCCTTTTCTCGCTATAAACTGTGCAGCCATTCCTGAGGAGCTCCTTGAATCAGAGTTTTTGGTTATGAAAAGGGTGCATTCACAGGTGCAGACATAAAGAGGATAGGGAAGTTTGAACAGTACTCTGGAGGCACTATATTTCTTGACGAGATTGGAGATATGTCCCTTAATCTTCAATCAAAATTGCTGAGGGTCTTGCAGGATGGAACATTCCAGAGACTCGGTGGGACAGAGACTATAAAGACCGATGTCAGGATTATTGCTGCCACGAATAAAAATCTTGAGGAGATGGTCAAAAAGGGCCATTTCAGGGAAGACCTTTATTATCGGCTAAATGTTATCAGGATTGATATTCCTCCTCTCAGAGAGAGAAAAGAGGATATAAAAGATCTTGCCCTATATTTTATCAAGAAGAATAATGATAGACTGGGTAAGGATATCAAAGGTATAACCACTGATGCTCTTAACAAACTTCAGGAATACCCATGGCCAGGGAATGTAAGAGAACTTGAAAATGTGATACAGCGGGCAATGGTTTTTTGTAAGGGTGACTACCTATCCTTAGAATGTATTGAGGAATTACAAGCCCAGCCTCTAAAGACCTGTTTGTCTATAGAAAAGGCAATAGAAAATCTGGTCGATGCAATTTTTAAGGAGGGCTGTCCTGAGAGATTTCAGGATTTAATCAATAAGATAGAGGTCTCTATTGTCAAACGGGCCCTTGAATTGACAAAGGGCAATCAGGTCCAGGCAGCAAGACTCCTCGGGATATCGAGAAATACCTTAAGAAAGAAGATTGGAGAGGAATAAATAAGTAATATTTTAAACCTGTCTTTCATCAGAGAGTGTTTTCAATCTTTCGATGTTGAGTTTTCTATACCTGCTCATGGAGATGCCAGATCAAGAATAAGCTGTTTCCTTTTTGGCAGAAGGTCGAAATACCTCCTCCATGTGTCCTCAAGGAAGTTACATCTTATCTCTTCATCCTTTGAAAAGAGGAGTATACCCTTTGTAGCATAATACCTGAAACCCAGAGGGACATAATTTATTACCTTAATATCAAGAGGGGTGAGCCCTGACTCAAGCTCAGTAATAGCAGATATTTCCAGACCATAATCAATAGCATCCTTTATAGTTACAGTCTTTTCATCTACATAGACAGCCACATCAATGTCCTTGAAGGACAGGCCTTCAGCAAATGAGCCATGCACATAAGCAAAGATAATCTCATCCCTCTTCTCAAGGGATTCCCTGAGTTTTTTGATCATAGTCTTTCTCTGACTCATCTGCTATATTATAGCACTATTGAAATCTATTAAAATATATTTGTTTTCACAGAGGCACCGTGAAGAACACCTCCTCACTCGGCTATCTCCCTTAAGGTATAGCCATATCGGATATGAGCCTCATCTCCTGACCCTGTCGCCAAGGGCCCTGAAGAGATGTATCCTTGCTGTTAACATGTCTCCGTGTATCATCCTGTTCTATTTCTAAAAATTAGTTATATCACATTCATAGTAGATGGCAAGTGCTGCAGGAGGTATGTGGGCAAAAAGTGTATCATGTATAATACAGGAAGCAATATGAGAGAATATCCGTCGGTGGGCGGTTCCATTAATACTTGCTGATAGTATTCTATGAGGAGGCGCTATGTTAATTGTGAAATCACTCGTACTTTTCATATTGGCAGGTTTATGCGAGATAGGCGGAGGATATCTCGTATGGCTATGGCTACGGGAAGGCAAGGGCGTCTGGGTTGCTATATTAGGAGCAGTGGTGCTTATTTTATATGGTGTAATTCCTACATTCCAGCCAGCAAATTTTGGGAGGATCTATGCAGCATACGGCGGAATTTTTGTGGTTTTAGCCCTTCTCTGGGGCTGGAAGATAGATAAAATTACCCCTGATAGATTTGATATTCTCGGTGGCCTCATATGCCTTATCGGTGTTTTTGTAATAATGTATTGGCCAAGGGGGCACTGAAGTGTTCCCTTTCCTTAAAGGGGATTCCCTATTCCTGCTGCCTTTAGGTCTGCCCGTGTCGGTCCCTTTCTGGCACAGCAATTGAGGATCTTCCCATCCACGACCACTGTTGGCACGGAATTAACGCCGTATTGCTTCGCCTTATCAATCCCTTTCTCTTTCAGGTTGTAGACCGTCACGTCACAGCTTGGACATGAAAGCTCTTTGACGAGCTGCACTGTCTCATCACACAGAGGGCATCCGCCTGTGAAAACCTCTACCTTTCTTTTCCCTGACATTTTTATCACCTCCCTTCTGATTATAGCTTAAACTATCCAGTCAGATAGAGAGTCAAGATGTTTTTTCTGACTCAATAATTGGGCAGATAGATTCTGGGATGGGCTTGTGCTTTTTTAGTTTTAAAAGTCTTGCAAGTCTTTCCTTCAACTCTGTGAGATTGGCAATCTTACCTTCGATCTCTATGATTTTGTTTCTTATAAACTCCTTTGTGCATTCGCAGGGCACCTCACCCTTTTCATGGAGCATTACTATCTCTTTAATCTCATTTAATTTAAAACCAAGTGTCTTAGCCTTGAGGATAAACTCTAATCTTTTAATAGTCTCATCAGTATAAATCCTATAGCCGCTTTCCGTCCTTGCTGCCCGTGGAAGGATTCCAACCGTTTCATAATACCTGATAGTGCGTGGATTCAGTCCAAACCTCTTCGCTATATCTCCGATGAAGAACCTTTTCATAATTTAATTATAAACCTTCTACCTATCTGGAGTGTCAAGAAGAATTAGGGTCCTGTTCAACCTCTGCACATCTGCCCTGTCTTTGAACACTCTCCCAACTGATGGCACAGTAAAATATGCAAAAGCCTGCACCCCGGAGTGAAGGTTTCTGGCAAACCCTAGAAATCGTGAGACTTTCAGGCTATGATTCACTTGCGGTCTCTTCGCCATCTTTATCCCTGGCAACTACATCCAGTGAGAGGTTGTTTCAAGGCTTAATCTCAAACTGTCTTTCAGGATTCAGCATTTTACTATGCTAAAACTTAGTAAGGTTCTGTGTCAATTCGGAATGGGTGGTTTACCAGCCCATTTGTAAGGACTATCCAGGTGGCATCTGAAAACAAAGAGGCAACCCAAGATCTGTCTGAATAAAACCTTTTGACTGTACAAGAAATAAACTTTCCATAATGAAACATCACTGTTCCGTACTGAAAAGTAAAATACTGCCTTTTCCCATCTAAATGCTTAATTATCAAAGCTTTGCGCATTGGCATATATCTTGCTCAATATTAAATAAAAGGTGGCAGGACCAGATGTCAGTCTTTAGCTATGTTGATTCCAGTATTATCGAGCGAACATCTGATAAAAAGGGAGGTGATGTAAATGTAAAATGTAATATAACTATGTAATTGCAGTAAGGGGCTTTCGTAGAAAGCTCATTTCAAAATTTTGAAAGGAGGTTAAATATGCGTATAACAAGAAGAGATTTCTTAAAAGGAGGAATTACAGGAGCCCTTCTGGCAGGCCTAGGCTCTAAACTGGGTAAATTGGGTCTTGGAGGTTCTTCGGTAGGAAAGGCTGAGGCTGCGGTCTTTGGGGAAACGACATTTCAGGATATATTTAAACAAATTGGGAAGTATATCTATCTTGTTCCGGGGAAGTTCGCTGGAATAGTGGCGGCTTACGATTTGTCTACTGGTGAATGTCTTGCGTTCATAAACTTTTCTAACTGGGCAGGGAATAGTACCCCTATCCCCCATCACATTGCTGCCTTTGCATCTCCAGACCCATACAAGGAATTTGAGTTTGTAGTGAACTCCCAGGGTGGTAAAAACCTTTTCATATACGGGGTACCGACTTGGGTAAAAGAACCTGCAGAGGGATTCAATATTTGGAGGATCAAATACGACGGAACCAAGATGGAGATCCTTGAAGATGTTGCTGAGACAACAGGAATCGGTCTTGGAGTTCATGTAAACGTGGCGCCGGATAATCAGCGCTTTGCTGTGGCCGATGGGCAAAAGGATATCTTTGCTATATTTAGAAAAGGAGAAGGAAGGAATCCTTCAACTGTGGAAGCCGCTATATTCTTTGACTGGGAATATAACAACTCAGAACTCTCAAGGGCATGGATTGATGGTGGAACATTAAGGATTAGAAAACTGCACCCACCATACGATTTAAAAGGGTTGAAAGGGTTAAAACTTGACTGGGAGCTTGTTCCAGGCGGAGAGCTCTTTGCAGAACAAGGTAAAGTTTCGGGACAGAGGGTAAAGAATGCTGTAGCATTAGACTCTGTATGCTGGGATCCTCATAACAAAAATTATGCGGTTGCCGCCCTTAGACTACCTGGATGTGCGGTTGTCTTTGATACAAAGACATGGGAACCAAAGGCAGTTTGTGTTGGAAGTGAGAAGTTCGCAAAACAAGATTACCAAATCCCATTGAATAGAGTGTCATCCGATGAATGGACAGCAAAATTTCCGTTTGTACCAACACCTGCCCACCAGGCTGGGTTTAATCCAACAGGGGATCGTATGATACTAATGAACAATATAAGAGAGAATATAATGGCGGTGTTTGACACTTCAAACCAGAAAGATCCGACAACATGGAGAAGAATCGCAGGACTTGGAGACCCTTCGTGGAGAGGAGCATACCCTAACCCGTTCCATATGGCTTTTACACCTGACGGAAAGACAATGGCCTTTACACTTTGGTGGCCTGCCCCAACCACAAATGGTATTGCTATAGTGGATACAAGAAACTGGAAGATCATAAAGACGATTGATATTGGACCAGATACTCATACAATTGCATATACATATGATGGAAAGTGGCTGATCGGTGTTTATAGTGGCTATCAGAAAACAAAGTGCGGGTTATATGTGATACGCACAAAGGACTATAAATTTTACGGGTATCTGCCAAGTCCCCTTGGACATCACGATTCTTGTATTGTCCCTAGAACACTAAAAGATCTGGCTATTTCCCGCTGTCCCACAACATAAAAGGGAGCGAGGTCTATTTTTTACATCCCTGGGGGAGAATCTCCCTCAGGGAGAGGTTAGAACCTCAAAACAAAAAATAGAACTCTATGGTCACAACCTTGTTAAGACTTGCTTACCAGAACCTCCAGGTAAAGCAGCTAAGGCTTTATATTATACTTACTGGTGTAAGTATAGTGATAGGGGTATTATTTGTAAGTTCTATCCTTATTGCAGGGATATACTATAGCCTTGAGAGAGGGCTCTCGAAGCTGGGCGCAGACCTCTTAGTAATTCCAAAGGAGTCTCTTGTCAATTTAAAATCTGCACTATTGACGGGAGAGCCCTCTACCTTTTACATGGAGAGCTCTGTCCTTGAAAAAATACGCTCCTTAAAAGGAGTTAAAAAGGCCTCACCTCAGTTATTTCTTACGAGTGCGACAGGCGAGTGTTGCGTGATAGGGAACTCTTTTCTAATCGGTTTTGACCCATCTACTGATTTTACAATAATGCCGTGGGTAGCAAAAAAGATGGGCGATTCTTTTCCCGATGATGGAGCGATCATTGGTGGGATGGTACCGTTCAACTTAGGTGATAGGCTACATTTCTTTGGTGTTCCTCTAACTGTATGGGGCCAGCTTGAAAGGACAGGTATAGGTCTCTATGATAACGCGATCTTCTTTCATATAAAAAAAGGATATGAGATGTCAGAGAAATCCCAAACCGATCCATCTATACCACCTCTAAAGCCTTTAAAAGGCAAAATATCCAGCGTGCTGGTACAGCTCTCCGTAGGAGCCAAGATACCCTTCATCACCTTTTCTATTCTAAGAAGCCATCCTGAACTGAAGGTTGTCACCACAGGAAATATCCAGACGTCAGTACGCCATACAACCATTGCGGTATTCTTCGGCGTGATAGTCTTGATAGTTTTACTCGTCCTGTCAAATGTGCTTATGATCAATGCCATATTTTCAGCCGTAGTAAATGAAAGGAAGAGAGAGTTGGGCATAATGAGGGCGATAGGTGCAACGAAGAACTCTATATTCAAACTTATTGTTTATGAATCAACAATAGTTACATTACTAAGCGGATTGTTAGGAATGATCGTGGGCGGAATTCTTTTAAAAATCTTCCATAGAACAATTATATTTTACCTAAAGCTCCTCAACATTCCGTTTATGCTTCCACCTGTTGAAATCATTGCATGGTTAGCGCTGTTAGCCATAACCATAGCCTTCATAATGGGTATAAGCGGTTCAACATACCCTGCTCTCGTAGCACTAAGGATAGACCCTCATGAGGCCATGAAACAGGGGTTATAGATGGATGGATTTATACGGGCAATCGATCTAAAGAAGGTTTATTATGTCGGTAACCAAAAGATAGAAGCGGTTAGGGGGGTAAGCCTTCAGGTAGAGAGGGGAGATTTTATTGTCATACTTGGGCACTCTGGTTCAGGCAAAACAACCCTTATAAGTATGATAGGAGGTCTGACTCGCCCGTCCAGTGGGAATGTTTTTATAGAAGGTATTAATCTCTGGGCACTTGGGGATAAAGAGCTTTCCCTCTTCAGGAATAAAAAGATTGGGTTTATATTTCAATCTTTTAGCCTTTTACCTTCTCTGAATGTATTAAATAATGTTGTCGTGCCTGCCATATTCAGCAAGAAGGCAAAGAAGGACAGGAAGGCTTTGCAATCTAGGGCACACTCAATCCTCTCTGACCTTAATATGGTGGATAAGATGAATTCCTATCCTTCTGAACTGTCAGGGGGGGAGCAGAGAAGGGTAGCAATAGCAAGGGCACTAATAAATGACCCTGATATAATCCTCGCTGATGAACCAACAAGTGAATTGGATATACGAACCGAATATGAAGTGATAGAGATATTCCAAAACATAAATGAGGCATATAAAAAGACAATTATAGTCGTCAGCCACACCCTCTCATGGGCGCAGAAGGCAAAGAAAGTGATTGTGATGAAAGATGGATTGATTTATGATAACATTGCTGACCCTGTTGAAACACTTATGGGAGGAATGAGTAAAAGAATATGAGGGTGTTGAGACTTGCTATAAAAGAACTAATAAGGAGGCCTCAAAGAAATGCCATGCTTATGCTGGCTATAGTGTTATCAATAGCCCTGATTACTTCTCTAACAATAGTGGGTAACTCTGCCAACATAACTATTCTCGAGGTTATAGCAAAAACAGGCCATACGCTTACTGTTAAGCCCGTCATAACAGAAGAAAACGCAACATCTTTAGGTAACCTGACCACCACGGAAGTTGTCATAGGGAAATATATACCAGAGACAGTGATTCCCGAGATAAAAAAACTCTATGATAAGGCCATACAATCAGGCTGGGAAAAAAGAGGACTACTCCTTCCAAGTACTGGGAGTATAGAGAAAGAAGTCAGGATTGAACCCCCTACATGGGCTCCAAGGCTTTACGAAAAGGTAAGGTTTAAAGATAAAGATATAATAGTTGCAGGGGTAGAGTTTGATAAAGAATACTTCGTTCGGTTCTGGTGGAATCTCTCAAGTGGCGAATGGCCAACTGATGCTACACGACTAAGGGAAGTCCAGGAGGATGATGCATTGATTGGTGGTTCCCTCTCAACAGTCCTTGGATATAAGACAGGCGATAGGATAACCATAAACAACATGGAGTTCAGAATATTAGGTGTGCTTGAGGAGACCAACTCTCCAGATGACTATATGTTATTCATTCCGTTGAAGACGGCCCAGAGGATATTCGACAAAAAGGGTCTTGTTTCATTATTGAGCGTAAGGGCCATGTGCCCACAATGTCCTGTAGGAGATGCCATGATAGAACTGAACAAGACAATAACTGGGATAACTGCTGTATCACAACTTGATGTTGCGCAGGTTCAGTTCGATTTCTTTAACATGCTTTATAAATTCCTCTTGGCAGTTATCATATCAACCATTGCTGTGGGCATATTCTCTATATTTAATACTGTCACAGGATCACTTTACGCCAGGATCAGGGAGATCGGGATGTTAAAGGCAGTAGGAGCATCAGGATTCCAACTCCTGAGGATATTCCTTTACGAACAGTTAATTATAGGGTTAATTTCAGGGTTCATCGGATATACAGCTGGCATCGGGCTTGCTTATATTTTAAATTCTCTCCTTGGAATTAAAGCGCTAATAAAGCTTAATCCAGAATATTTCTGGAGGGCCTTAATATTCGGGGTTATCTGCAGCCTTGCAGCAATAATCTACCCTGCGTATAAATTCTCAAAGCTCAAAATAACAGAAACCTTTAGAACCCAATGGGAGATCTAAATGGATATTCTATCCCTTGCTATAAAAGACATTCTGAGGCGAAAGGGGAAATCTATCTACATTCTTATAGCAGTTGTTATACCTGTCGCCATTCTTAGTACTATCATATCAACTATTAGGAATGCTGACACAACTCTATCTAATCTTGCATCGAAATTCGGTTTCACCATAATGATCCAGCCGAAGAGTATAAGCGCCGACAGGATCGATCAGTTAGGGGTGGTCGTTGATGAATATATCTCTGAGGCATCTATCGTAACTGTGAAGGATATAATAATGCGAATCCTTCAAAACAACAGAGATCCGATAATCATAGCGCCACGGCTTTATATAAAAACCGAAATCGATACTAAAAATTCACGGACAACTTCAATATTGGCAGGAATAGATTTTAAGGCTGAATTAGATGCAAGGCCTTCCTGGAATCTCTTAGAAGGCAGATGGCCTGAAAGGGATTACGAAGCAGTTGTTGGAAAGACACTTGCTAGGGCATTAAAACTATCTTTAGAAGAGTATGTGACTATTAATAATAAAGAATTTAATATTGTAGGTATCCTCAAAGAGCACAACTCGCCTGAAGACCAGATGGTCTTTACATTTCTCAGAACAGCACAACAAATCTTCGGGAAAATTGGGTTGGTATCAGTTATAAATCTTCAGAATGTATTATTGGACAGAGATGACAGCCTACTCCGTTCAGCAGTGGAAGATTTAAATAGAGGCATCCCTAATATAAAGGCCATTTTACCTCGGCAATTCAGCACAATGAAATATATAATGCTAAAAAAGACATTCAAATTTCTGATCACCATTGTCATTGCAACGGTTATCTTCAGTATCTTTTCGTTATTTAATATTGTAACCTCTTCGTTATATTCGAGGATAAGAGAGATAGGATTGTTGAAATTATCAGGCGCATCGTGGTTACAACTCTTTAAACTGTTTTTTTATGAATACCTTTTCATGGGACTTGCCGGCGGTATACTCGGATATTCCATCGGCATACTAATGTCTTACCTATTGGATTCATTCCTTCTAAAGATTGGTTCAGAGATTAGATTAAACATAGTTCTGTTTGCGATTACATTGTTTATTGGGATTTTATGTAGTCTATTAGCAAGTTATTATCCTACCTATAAATTCTCAAAGAAAAAAATAACTGAGACATTCAGAACACAATGGGAGGTATAAATGAACAGGAATACTGTCTCTGAAAGACCCTTTTTAGAACTGAAGAATGTGACAAAAATATATAATACTTTTGCAGGTACTATAGAAGCCCTTAAGGATGTATCGTTAAAAATCCATATTGGAGAACTGATAGCATTGGTGGGTCCAAGTGGCTCAGGCAAGACGACACTCCTCAATATAATGGGGGCCCTTGATAGACCAACGCAGGGTGAGGTATGGTTTGAGGGTACTCGTATTGACATTCTTTCAGAAAAACAACTTGTTGATTTTAGGCGCCATAAATTCAGTTTTATCCTACAAGATGCAAGGCCTCTTAGGATGCTAAATGTTCTCGAAAATACCTTACTCCCTTTTTATTTTTTTAAGCCCCAAAGTTCAAAAAATATAAAAGAAGAGGCTATAGAAATAATAAAATCTCTCGGGTTGGGACATAGGATCTACCATATGCCAAACCAGCTAAGCGGTGGAGAAAATCAACGAGTTGCAATTGCGCGGGCATTGATAACGAAGCCTTCGATAATCCTTGCAGATGAACCAACAGCCAATCTTGACAGAGAAAATAGACTCTTTGTCATAAAGACTTTCAAAAGACTTACGGAAGAAAAGGGTATCACTGTAGTCGTTTCAACGCATGATCTTGAGATAGCAAATTTTGCGGATAAAATAGTATATTTAAAGGATGGTGTTCTCTTAAAAATATCAACCCAGAGTGTCCCAAGCGAAGATAGAACCAGTCCATGATTATAAAGATGTGGAACTCCATAAGACAAAACAAGGTATATAAGATCAAAGCAGAGAGCTATATACTTTATAAAAGAGGAACAACCTTGTATTATCTTTAGCTTCATAATAATAAATCAAATGTATATCTCAAACCATACTTTGTGAGTGACAATGAGATCAGAAAAGTGATCGACTCACTGACAATATGGTCTTAGTGTCTATATACCTATAACGGCTTTTAGGATGTGGAAATAGATGAGAAGAAAAGAAATGAAAGGTTACTTAATGATACTCAGAAAAAGAAAGATAATAGCTGTTATTTTTGGAATACTACTTTTCCTTTTCCTCCTTGACTGGTACATCGGCATTAAAGAGAGGTCTATTGTTCGTGAAAGAGAGGCAAAGAGGGAAAAGTTAGAGAGGCTCGCCTTCTTTATGATTCTTCCTGACATATATGATGTAAAAGACATAAAGAATAGGCCAGAAGAGTATGAGACAATAATAAAAGTAGAAAATCTCACCGATGAACCTGTATATATCACACATCCTGAAGTCAAGGCATATGTGCAAACTGGCACATTCTGGACAGAAGTTCCGGTTCACGAAGATCAAAATGAAAAAAAAGAACAGATATACAGACTCGATCCTGGCATACATCTTTATAAAAAGATTGTAACCATAAGCCGTAATATCAAGTATGCCTATTATATGATACCATATTATATGCATGTAAGGTTTCATATCTCTTTCTTCGTATTACCTGAGAGCGCATTTAAAGAAAAGACACAGACCCGTGAAGATCAAAGACTTTTTGAAGGCACAGGTGATGTCGTGGAAAGGTATACCGATGTATATATCTACCTGAAACCTTATTTTGTTGATGAAGAACTAATTTCTAAGGAATTAAAATTTCCTGATAAGAAGGTACCGGTCATGATACCGATGCCACCACATTAATAAATAAAGCAAGCAGGAGGTTAAGATGAAAAGATGTGTTTATAATTGCACGGTAACAATCATTGCAATTCTGTTTTTGATATTAACTCCTATCCTGTACGCCTTCGATAAGAAACAGGTAGTTACAGAACAGGGATTCTATCTCTTAACAGTAGAGGTTGTAACAAAACCGATCAAGGTTGGCAAGAATACATTTAAAATTATGATCGCTGACAGGAAAACAGGAAAGCCTGTTGGAGAAAAACTTGCCCTAGAAGTTATCCCGTGGATGCCAAAGCATGAACATGGGGTGACGGAGATTCCACTTATCAAAGAGATTGGAAAAGGAGTATATAATATAGAAGGAGTGAATTTCAGCATGCCTGGGGACTGGGAGGTATATATAAAAATTAAAAATAATGAAAAGGAAGATACTGGTGTTTTTGATGTGAAGGTCGAAAAGTAGCGTTAAAGATGAGTTTATAAAACTATCACAGTTGAAAGGAAGATGAAACCAAAAAATACTAAAAGATGGATTCTTATATCGTTCTTCTCGTTATTCTTTAGCATACCAATTAATTCTAGCTTTTTATACACAGAGACGAATAGCAATAGATATATGAATATTACAATAAAAAATATCCATTATCGGGGGAATGATGATTATGAAGTGAGGATACTCCTTATCAACAAGACCGATAAGTCACTTTCAATGGATGAACTCGAATGTAAGTTTTATATTCAGACTGAAATTATCGGACAGTGGAGAGAATTGAATAGCAGAGGGCTGAAACCTCAGGGTTTCATTCTGCCTGCTTCACAAAAAGAGATTCAGATTTTTATAAATATCCCTACCGAGAAATTAAAAGATGTGTATCGTAACTTTGAAGGTGATATTAATCTTTTATTCACATGTAGAGCAGTCCTTCATACTAAGGGATCTTCTGAAGACCTTGTTGAGTCTGGGGAGTTTCTTTATTGGTTAAGACCGAAAACAAACATATGGATCCTCAGGGAAGGTATGTAGTGAAAATTAAGAAGAGGAAAAGAAACTGCTGGGAAGTTATGAAGTGCGGCAGAGAGCCCGGAGGGCAAAAAGTAAAAGAGCTCGGGGTTTGTCCTGTCCCGGTTTATGAAGAACTGAACGGCGCCCATGGTGGTATTAATGCGGGAAGGGTTTGCTGGATAGTTGCCGGAACAATGTGCAGTGGTGAGATTGAGGGTAGTTTTGCAAGGAAATACGAAGATTGCCGAAAGTGTCCCTTTTATCAACTCGTAAGAAATGAAGAAGGAGATCAATTTCTTATAACAATTGACCTTATAAAATGGTTCTCGAGAAGGGATAAATAATCAACCTATGCCGTACTTCTTCATCTTCCTCCACAGTGTTGTTCTACCTATTCCGAGTTCCTTGCATACTTTGGTAAGGTTATGGGAGTGCTTTTCAATAGTTTTCACTAGCAGATCCCTTTCCCATTCTTCAAATGTTTTTGGCCCTCCATAGTCGTCGGACTGCGCTTTCTCCACATTAAACAGCTGCGTCGTAAAGGCAAGAGCTAAATCTTCTTTCTTTATAAAAGAGTTCTGAGATAGCACAACTGCCCGTGCTATGATATTCTGGAGTTCTCTTACGTTCCCTGGATAGTCGTAAGTATACAAAAAGTCAAGGGCGTCCTTAGAAAACTTAAGATCTGGCTTGTTAAGCTCTTTTTTGAAAGAATCAAGAAAGTACTGGGCAAGCATCGGAATGTCCTCTTTGTGTTCTCGGAGAGGGGGCAAATGTATCCGGATTACATTTATCCTGTAATAAAGGTCCTCTCGAAATGCCCCTTCCTTTATAGCTTGTTCGATGTTTTTATTTGTGGCAGCAAGTATCCTGACATCTATTGTTCTGCTCTTATTGCTGCCTACCTTTCGGATCTGTCGTTCCTGCAAGACATCAAGAAGTTTTGCCTGCATAGGGCCTGGCATATTACCAATCTCATCTAATAAAATAGACCCGCCATCTGCCTCTTCCATCAATCCCTTCCTTTCAACATATGCCCCTGTAAAAGCACCACGAACATGTCCGAATAGTTCACTTTCGAGTAAATTTTCTGGTACTCCCGCACAGTTTATAGAGATAAACGGCTTGTCAGCCCTTTTACTGATGGCGTGAATTGTCTTAGCCACTAAGGTCTTTCCCGTGCCCGTCTCGCCTGTAATTAATACGGGCAGATCAACCTCTGATGCCCTCTTTATAAGAGACACAACAGCCTGAACCTGTCTGCTTTTGCCAATGAACGGAAGGTTTTCTTTCTCTCTTTTATAACTATTCAAAAATGAATCAATATCCCTTTTGTCATTAACCTTGTTAATAGCCTTTCTCACCCTGTGAAGGATCTCTTCATACTTGAAGGGCTTTGGGATATAGTCAAAGGCACCCATCTTCATAGCAAGCACAGCAGACTCAACAGTTCCATATCCTGTCATTATGATTACCTCTGTAGAAGGATACTTCTCCTTTACATACAAAAGAAGATCAAGTCCTGTGCCTGGTGACATTTTGAGATCGGCAATAACAATATTAAAATAATCTTTTGTGAGAAGCTCGATAGCCTGTTCTCCATTTTCTGCTTCCTCCACTAAAAAACCAGCCTTCTTAAGGAGTATAGAGAGGCTCCTCCTCATTCCTGCCTGGTCATCTACTATAAGAATTTTGTTCGTTAATGCCATTAAACCTCCTCCTACGAAAAATTTGTGGTATAAGATTTATATGAATGGGTTTTACCCGTATACATTGCATATGGCAGGGCAGCACAACTCCATTTCACCTGGGCCCATAAGCCCTCATAGGAGTTTGTTGCCTGCCTGCTTAAACCTTAAATTCCTTTCTGTCTTTCCCTCTGCTTACACTATTAAGAATGCCTCCCTTGAAGAAATCAAGAAAGCCCTGGGCACCGAAACACCAGGAAGACCTCTTAATGTGAGTCCTCAGAAGATTAAATCCCTCGCCAAAGAATCCATTGCCCAGCATTGGCCTGTAAGAGAATTGATCCTTGTTCAGAAAATCA
>Ga0197143_1001238_pt1 | contig 22231 bp, 20 predicted proteins | sample GBS70_MetaG_FD_148603 | JGI IMG/M metagenome (GOLD analysis project Ga0197143, IMG submission 148603) | Sediment microbial communities from Great Boiling Springs, Gerlach, Nevada, United States - GBS 70_MetaG | ecosystem: Environmental > Aquatic > Thermal springs > Hot (42-90C) > Sediment...
AGGTCGGGTTCAAATCTTTCTGCTTTTTTCAGCATGAATTTCTCAATTCCTATGAGATTGTGGAGTTTTTCAATAAAATTTATTCTTCTTTCCACCTCCCCCGCTCCGGGATGATAAATTAAGTCAACCTCATGCCCTTTTGACTTCAGAAATGATGAAAGATACTCAATACCTAGCCATTCACCCCCTCTGAATACAAAAAGAACCTTCATTTTCTTAAAAGAGGTTATTCTTTACTTTCTGGGCTTTTTCACCTTCGGAGCTGGTCTCCAGTTTGCTTTCATTCTTGACCTCCTTTGTGGTATAATTATAACACATGATTTCAAAAAAAGCAAGAGGCGAGAAGAGGATAATTCAACTTCTGGAGGAGATTGAATCTCTTTGTTCAAAATATCCCCATCTGTGGAATTTGGTCGGATGGGAGATTTTTTTGAGAAAGGGTAAAGAAAATGAAGGAGAGGAAAGGATAAAAATTTATGTTGAGTTTTTTAAAAACTACTTAAAGAAACTGAAAAAAGGAATGAAGGTTCTTGACCTTGGATGTGGAAGGGGAGGATTTACACATTATCTTAAGAATTCCGGATTATATGTTGACGCGGTTGATATCTCTTCGTCCGCTTTAAAGAGGGTTAATTCAGACAATAAAAAAATTATTTCCGCTGAAAACCTCGCTCCGTTTAAAAGCGAAACCTACGATGCAGTTTTTGCGATTGAACTTCTAAACTATGTTTCCTCTCCTGAAAAGGTTTTGAAAGAGATAAGAAGGGTTCTCAAAAGCAAAGGGTTTTTATTTATATCTGTGGAAAACAAATATGGGGGAATTCTTTCGTCTTCCCTTTTGAGAATAAAAGATGTCCTTGAAGCAATTAAAAGGGGATTTGCGTGCGTAGAATGGGAAATGGCAACAAGATACTGGACGAAAAAAGAATTTAAGACCCTCCTCAAGAAAGAAGGATTTCGTATTTTAAAAGTCGGTGGTCTTCATTATGTCTGGGACGGCGTTTTCCAGCATCTTTTGAGCAATCCATATACAGAAGAAGAATGTATGGAACTGGAAAAGGTTTCAAGGAAAGACCCAGTTTTGAGGCACCTCCCCAGGGCATGGGCTTGTGCAGGGAGGAAGGAATGAGGGTCCTTCTTGTTTATCCTCCGAGGAGAATATGGCCATTCATAAACGAAGGAGACAACTATTTATTGCCCCAGTCACTCGTCTGTCTTGCGGCATATCTTCGGGAAAGAGGTGTGGATGTGAAGATTGTGGATTGTATGCCATTAAAAATTGGATGGAGAAGCCTTGCAAATCTGATAAAAAGCGAAAAACCCGATGTAGTTGGGGTAGGTGAGAGCCACGCAGTATACATCGATGAAGCTTTAAAACTTGTAAAACTTGTGAAGGAGATAGATGATAAAATTATCACAGTTGGAGGAGGGGGTCACTTCACAAATCTTTCACAGGAAATAATGGCTTCCTTCCCATATATTGACTTTATCGTTCGCGGTGAGGGAGAAGAAACCTTTTACAAGCTTATAGAAGCAATATCGTTAAAAAAGGGATTTGACAGAATAAACGGGATAGTTTACAGGGAGGGGGATAAAATTATCATTAATCCTCCTGCTTCCCTGATTGAAGATTTAGATTCCTTACCCCTTCCTGCCTATGATATGGTTCCTATGGAGCTTTATGGAAAGGCGAAATACCTTTTTTCACCAGGAGGTATAACTATCCATCATTCAAGGGGGTGCACATCCAGATGCAGTTTTTGCGTATGGTGGACGCAGATGGCAGAAAGAAAGAATTTAGATGGAAAGGAGGTTCTGTTTCCAAGGTGGAGAACAAAGAGCGTTGGAAAAATCATGGAGGAGATTGAAATTCTTTACAAAAAATATAACAAAAGATGTCTCATATTTGTTGACGATTCATGGAACATAGACCCGAAATGGAATGAGGAATTCGCCGATGAACTCATTAGAAGAAAATTCAAGCTCAACTGGTTTGCCTTTATGAGGATTGATTGTATATTGAGGGACGAAGAGCTCGGAATATTTGAAAAGCTTGTGAGGGCAGGGCTTTCCCATATTTCCATAGGAATAGAAAGGGTGGAAGACGAGGAATTGATGAAAATGAAGAAGCCATTTTATAAAAGAGAAATAACAGAAAGGTGCATAAAATTAATAAGGAAAAAATATCCTCAGGTATTCATTCAGGGGACATTTATTGTGGGGACAAGGGGTGAAACAAAGGATTCGCTATGGGCCCAATTTAAGTTTGCAAAGAAACTAAAAATTGATTATCCCGCCTTTCATCCGCTGACACCCGTTCCGGGAACAGAAATTTATGAGATTTACAAAAAGAACAACTGGCTGGAGATTACAGATTTTTCTTATTATGACTGGATGACCCCCGTTGCTTCCTCCCTTTATATGAAAAGAGAGGAGATTGAGGATGAAATAGTAAAAATGAACCTCAAATATGTAAGAGTTCCATGGCTTTTAAGAGGGCTTCTTTCGCCCCACACTTACAAAAGAAGGATGTATATGTGGTGGCTTCTCACATCTCTGAAGGTTTTATGGGAGACGACGAAAGCGAGGCTCAATCCATTACACTGGGAGAACATAGCAGGATTGAAAAAACCAGAATGGTATATGGATTGAACGGATTTATTTTATGAGGGAGAAAAGGTAGAAACTCAGATTGGTTCCTTCCCACCCTTCCTTTTCAACCCCTCCCCAAGAAACTCTCTTAAAATTCAAAAATTGTAGATTCAAAGTGTGGATAAATGCGGATTTTTATTGAAAAAAAATGACGAAAAATAGGCTTCAAAACCTTCTTACAGCATTTCAAAAATTTCCAAAGAGGATTTTTGAGACAAACTCACACAGGCGGAGATCGCCCTCCATTTTTTCATCAAAATTAAGCCCCGACTCCCGATCCTTCTCCCGTCAAAAGGCAAAAAACCAGATTGAAACTCCGAGATTCAAAACAGGGATTTTAGATTCAAGTTTTTGAAAATAATCGTATAAAGTGATAAAATTGACTCTATGGAAAAGAAGACATTGATAATTCAGACTGCTTTTTTAGGTGACCTAATCCTTACCGAGCCCCTTATCAGGTTGGTGAGGGAAAGATGGAAAACCGTCCCTTTCTTGCTCATAAGAAAGGGGCTTGAGGGTTTAACAAAATTTATGGGTGACGCGGAGGTCATTTCCATTGATAAAGGAGTGCTTACTCTATGGAACACCTTTTCCATTTTGAAAAGAGTCATGAAAGAAAGGTTTGACTTCGTCCTTTCTCCCCATCGCTCTTTCAGAAGCGCACTTATTGCAAGGGGAGCAATAAATGCAGTAAAAATAGGATTTTCTAACTCGGGAGGATTCTGGTTTTACGATGTAGTAGTTCCCTATGAAGGAGAGCACGAGGTCAAAAGGATACTTTCCCTCCTTTCACCTGTGGAAAAGGAGGATTTTGGAATAGTATCACCTGAGTTGAAACTCAAAGAAGCAGATATTGAAAAAGGAAGGAGAATTTTGAGGTCGAAAGGAATTGAAGAGGGTTTCATAGCAATTTTTCCCGGTTCAAAATGGAATACCAAAAGGTGGCTTCCTGAAGGATTTGTGGGGCTTATTAACCTTCTCAAAAAATCAGGCTTTTCTCCTCTGATACTAGGTTCACCCGAAGAAAAGGGACTGTGCGATGAAATTGCAAGAGAAACAGGGGTGAAAAGTCTTGCAGGTGAGACCTCGGTTGAAGATTTGATTGTTATATCCTTTCACGCAAGGGCAATAATATCAAACGACAGCGCTCCTGTTCACATAGCCTCGGCCCTTGATAAACCCGTTGTAGCAATTTTCGGTCCAACCCACCCCTCTGTGGGATTTTATCCGCTGAGCAAAAAATCAGCAATAGTTCAGAACGAAGAAATTCCGTGTAGACCATGCAGTGTTCACGGAGGGAAAAGTTGTCCCGAAAAACACTTTCTCTGCATGAAAAGCATCTCTTACCATCAGGTTTACTCCGCTCTCCTATCAGTTTTATGAAAGGAATAAGGAAAAGGGTGAGGAGGTGGTTTGCTTACCTCGGAATCGGGACTGTTCTCTTTGCGCTCAAAATGGCTCCGAAGAATTTGTGGGTAAAGGCGACAGGAATTGTGGCATATATTTTGAAACTCCTTTTTTCAAAACAGACGAGAATAATAAAAGAGAACTACAGAAAGGTATACGGAAAAGAACCCTCCAGCGGGTTTATAAGTGAGTTTTACAGAAATCTTGTCTATGGTTCGCTGGAGGTGGTGTATGCGGAGAAAGAGTTTCCAGCAGGGTTTGAATTTCTGGTCGATGAGGGGAAGTTAAAAATTATAGATGAAATTATAAAAAATGGAAAAAAAATAGTATGGGTGTCAGGGCATATAGGAAACTGGGAACTCCTTCCATTCTACTTTTCCTCAAAGGGGTATAAGATATCCGTGCTCGCAAGAAGGTTATACGATGACAGGTTAAACAGAAGGCTTGAAGGATTCAGGAAAAAGATGGGAGTAAATGTAATCTACAGGGAGGAGAAAAATACGGGTTTTCAACTCATAAGGGCTATAAAGAGAGACGACATAATTGGCTTTCTCGTGGACCAGAATATAAAGAATGTAGAATCCCTTGAATCCCCTTTTCTTGGGATTCTGACAAGGACGCCTTCTGGATTTGCAAAGATAGCAAGAAAGTTCTCAATCCCTCTAATTGTTGGAGTTAACATAAGGCTTAAGCCGTTCTCCTTTAAAATTCTGGTATCAGACCCCATTTTTCCTGATGGAAAAACGGAGAAAGAGATTGTTGATGAAGTCAATTCAATACTTACCGATTTCATAAAATCCTCTCCAGAGCAATGGATGTGGATTCACAGGAGATGGGGATGAGGTTGATGTTTTTTATCCTTATGGTTGTGTTTGTTTCCTGTGAGAAAACTTCCACGGTGCCTGTTTATCTTGTGGATTCTGAAAAGAACATTGAGGTAAGGGGTGTAAGAGTTGAATGGACTGATGGAAAAAACAGGGCGGTCGCATTTCCCCGTGAAATTACTTATTCTTATACCACAGGGGATGCATTTTTTTCCTCCATCACCGGGGTCATAACAAATTTATCAGGAAGGAAGTATTTCGTTGAAGCAGAGAGGGGAAATTACAGAGAGAAGACAAAAGAGGGGGAGGCGGAAAATGTTCTCGTAAGGGTTGAGGAAGGAAATTTCAGAGGCGACCTCCTCATTTCTTTCTTTTCTCAACCTGTAACAATGGTGGTGAACAACTGTGCTGGAAACTACGGCAAACTTTCCATTTCGGCAGAGGAGTGCAGGTTCTTTACGGAGGAGGAAATACTCGTCCTTTCGGGAAATGTGAATGTCATCATACAGAAGGGTGAAAAATGAGGGGATGTGTTTTTTTTCTTCTGCTCATATTTTCGATTACAAAATTTGAGGAATTAAAAACAAAAAAGGGTCCTCTTCACATAAAGGCAGACAGGATGATAATCTTAAAAAAGGAACAGAAGATAATCTTTGAGGGAAATATTTCATTGAAAAGGGAAGACATATTTGTAACTGCCGATGTAGCTGAGGTTTACATGGATGAGAAGTTTGAAAACATAAAAAGAATTGTCGCGAGGGGGAATGTAAAAGCAGTTCAGGGAGAGAGAAATGCAAAATGCGGAAGGCTTGAGTACATCGCAGATAAAGAGGTTATGAGGCTTACCCTCAATCCAGTGGTATGGACAGAGAACGGAATTGTGAGAGGGGAAGTGATTACAGTGCACATAGAAAGTGAAGTGATTGAAGTGAAGAAGGCGGTTACAACCGTGGAACCGTCAAGATGAAGACCCTTGCTGGAAAAAATCTTGAAAAGAATTACGGTAGAAAAAAGGTGGTGGATGGCGTTACCATTCATGTGGAAAAGGGAGAACTGGTAGGGCTCGCTGGTCCCAACGGGGCAGGTAAAACCACCACATTTTACATGATTTCCGGATTTCTCTTTCCTGATAGAGGGAGTGTAGTTCTTGACGGTGAAGACATAACAGACCTTCCAGTCCATCTGAGGGCAAGAAAAGGGATAGTTTATCTCCCTCAGGAACCTTCCATATTCAGGAGGTTGACCGTTGAAGAAAACATCCTCTCCGCCCTTGAACTCTATTATCCAAGGAAGATTGCTATGGAAAAACTTGAACTTGTCCTCAATACGTTTCACCTCTCTCATCTCCGGAAGAAAAAGGGAGGAAATCTTTCAGGGGGAGAGAGGAGAAGGACGGAGATCGCAAGGGCTTTCTCGGTAGAACCTCATTTCATGCTCCTCGATGAACCTTTTACAGGAATTGACCCCTTGATGACCTCGGAACTTACAGAACTTTTAAAGAGTCTGAAAGGCAAAGGAGTGGGGTTGCTTATTTCTGATCACAACATAAAAGAGGTATTGAAAATATCCGACCGTATATATATACTTTATGAAGGAAAAGTGATTTTTCACGGGAAGCCAGATGAGGTGGTTAAAGACGAGAGGGTCAGGGAGCTTTATCTGGGAGAAGGTTTTGAACTGAGATGAAACTTAAACAGGAACTGGAAGTTGAGCAAAGGCTCGAACTGAGGCTGACCCCTGAACTTGTAATCTTCCTCAACCTCCTTCAACTTCCCATTACAGAACTTGAAATCTCCGTTCAGCAAGAACTTGAGAGCAATCCATTCCTTGAGGTGCATGCACCGGAGATCGAAGAAAAGATTTCTGAACTTGACAGGATTTCCTATGAGCAGATGAAACTGGCGAGATTTGAGAGGTCCCTCGTGGATCAGGAGGGACAGGAGGGAGTTCCCCTTGAAAACATGCCGGAAGCAGGAAAAAGTATCTATCAGCACATAATGGAACAGATTTCCACCATGAACCTTTCGGAAGAGGAAAAGGTCATTGCCCGGACCCTCCTCGGATTTATAGATGAAAGAGGATTTATTACAGGTGATGAGAAAGAGATTGCAGACCAGCTTAACATTCCTGAAGAAATGGTGAAAAGGGTTTTTGAAGTAATGAAAAAAGAAATAGAACCCACAGGACTGATTGCAAAGTCAATAGAGGAAAGGCTACTTATTCAGGCAGTTGAAGGTGGGGCGGACAAGCTCGTTCAAAGGATAATAACGGATTACCTCCATTTAATAGAGGTCGGGAAGACAGAAAAGATCATTGAGGAGATGGGGATATCAAAGGAGGAACTTGAGAGGGCTATCAATTTCATAAAATCCCTTGACCCTAAGCCCGAAAGGATTTTCTATTCTCCCTCTGACAACAGATATGTGGTGCCTGATGCGAGAGTATTTATAGAAGATGGTGAGATAACTGTTGACATAAACGATGCAGGAATTCCTGACTTAAGGATAAACACGAAATTATACGCAGTTTACAAAGAAGAGTTAAAGAAGAGAAAAGCCGAGGCTAAAAAGGCAATAGAAATGCTTTACTACAGGGCTAAAAGTTTTTACAGGCTTAAATTTGAGAGGAGAAAAAATCTCGAGAAGATAATAAAGGAAATTGTAAACCACAACATAGATTTCTTTACAGGAAAGGACGAGGCTTTAAAGCCTCTTACGATGAAAAAGGTTGCGGAATTGCTCGGCATAAGTGAGGCTACTGTAAGCAGGATTGTTTCGGGAAAATTTATTGATACTCCGAAGGGAGTTTTTGAATTGAAGGAGTTTTTCACAAAAAAATTGAAGTCCGTTGACGGAAGGGAAGTTTCTGCAGATTATGTCAAAAAAAGGATAAAAGAGATAATAGCGAAAGAGGATAAGAGAAGACCTTTGAGCGACCAGAGGATTGCCGATATATTGAGGGAAGAGAAGATATGGGTGGCGAGAAGGACTGTGGCAAAGTACAGGGAGGAGATGGGAATTCTTGATTCAAAAAGGAGAAAGGCGGGATAGTGATAGTTCAATTACAAAGCCATTTCGGTTCTAAATTTAAATAAACTAGGGAGGTGAAGTATGTCGGTAAAAATCCCCGTAAAGTTCTCGGACAAACTCAAGGTCAAGAAGAGCCCCGAAGAGGTATATGCCTTCCTCTCAAAGATAGAAAACATAGCACCCCTCGTTCCCGGGATTGATGAGTTCAAAAAGGTAAAGAAAGATGTCTACAGGTGGAAGTTCAAACCGATGGGGATGAAGGGGGTTTCGGTAGTTCTTGAATATGAGACAAAGTTCAGTTTCAAGGAAAATGAGGAGATCGTCTGGAATACGATCGAAGGAAGCGGTAACGCTGAAATGACAGGAAAGGTAAAGATAAAGAAGCAGAAAAGCGGAACGGAATTAGATGTTGAGATTGATATGACACCTGACCTTCCAATTCCATCCATATTTAGAAAACTCGCAGAGCCCTTTGTGAAATCCGAGTTTGAAAAGATGATGGGAATATTTGCAAAAAGAATAAAAGAAGCGCTGGAGTGATTTCAATACTCATTTTTATGATCTCCCTTCAGATTGAAATTACAAAGGGGGAAATAAAAAGCCTGAAAGATGTAAAATCAACAGAGGTTTCCGTCAAGGGTATTAGACTTAAAGACCCCCTTGAAAAGGTGTTCAAAATTTTGGGTGAACCACTTGGGAAAAGTGAAGGGAAGGGGATTCTGGTATACCCCCATTTTATAATAAAATTAAAAAATGAAATGGTAAATGAGATATCCATCAAGAGTTCTTTTGCAGAGTACATAAGGGGCGAAGTAATGAACATCTTCAGGGACGAGATTTTTACGGACAAAGAAATGAGGGAAAGGTTTTTGGGCGAAGAGGTAAAAATTGAAGTGGAACTCATTGAGGTTTCCCAGGTGAAAATTGAAAAATGGAAGATAATTTTCAAAAACGGGTTCATCCTTGAGGGGTCAAAAAAAGAAAAGGGATTCACATTTCAGTTCCTTACCCTTTTCATTCCGGAAGATGAAAAGGGAAATTGAAAGTATGATATTCTGTGGAAGGGTCGTGATGGAGGGAGGGCTTGTTATAGGTTCAAGTGGTAATATGAGCATAAAAGAGAAAGAGAAAATATACATAACAAGAACAGGAGCGATGCTCGGTTATCTAAAAAGAGAAGATATAATTGAGATCGGTTTAAATCCTGAAAAATCGGAAAGGGCTATCGCGAGCAAGGAGCTGGACCTTCATCTTCTGATATATAAATGGAGAAAATGCGGGGCTATTCTCCATACCCATCCTCCTTACACCCTTGCGATATCAGGCAATAAAAATTTTATAAGACCAATTGACCTTGAAGGAAGGGTTCTTGCTCGGGAGGTTCCGGTCATAGATCTTTCCTATCCATATAAAGAGAAAGAGTTGAAAAAACAATTACAGCCCCTCTTGAAAAAATATCCATATTTTGTGGTTCGCTGGCACGGGCTGTTTGTAACAGGAGAAAGTCTCGCAGAAGCAGTCAAGATTTCCTTCACCATCGAATCCTCATCAAAACTTTTATACCTGTTGAAATGTTAAAAATATCGGACTTCACTTAGAGAAATTGAAATTATTTACCGAAAGACTCCCAAAAAGCGAAGCCCGCTGTTCCTATAGAACACCATCACCTGTAAAGGGTTGCATCCCGTTTTATTGTTGGTGAATTAAATGTGTTGTAAATTGTGACTATTTTTTAACCCAGATTCTCCCTCTCGTAACAACGTTCGTTTATTTTGGGTTGAGTAAAGAGGTCTAAGAGGGAGAGGTTTTGAATTTTAAGAATATTGTAGAGGATCTCCCCTCTGGGTTCCCTTCTAAAGAGACTGTTTAAAATTCAAAAATTGCAGATTCAAAGTGTGGATAAATGCGGATTTTTATTGAAAAAAATGACGAAAAATAGGGCCTCAAAACCTTCTCACAGCGTTTCAAAAATTTCTTCATGATCTTCCCCAATAAGAGAACCAAGGGAAGGTTGGGAAGCATCCAATCCGGCATTCTTCCTCTGCTCCTTACCTTCGTAAGGTGAGGTTGGGAAGGGTTAAAAAGGGGGGTCGATGAGGATTTCTTGTTCTTCAAAATTTTTGGTTTATCTTTTTGTCATTCTAAAAATTAACCTGCCTGTGTGATATAGAAAGGGCACTCCTTCCTTTAAAGAAGGAGAATTTTTATTTTTCGGGAAAGGGTTGAAGGGAAGGTTATACAACCTTCTTACATTCTTCCCCTCTATCCTTCCTCTTTGCCAAGAAGGGGGAATATTGAAACCTGAAAGAGGGGAAGTTGAAATGGAAAGGGTGTCTCCTTCTTGACCATGAGGAGGGAATTTTCTTTTAAAATTTCCTACTCCTGTGAAATTTTTTCTGCAGAAATCGGCGGAGGGGCTATGTAGTGGGGTGTAAGTGAAAAGAGGTCATCCGCCCCTTCTCTCTCGTAATCAGAAATTGCAAGGGTGCAGAGGTTATGTGCCAAAGGGTATTGGAGGTGGGAATCCGAAACTTTTTGGTTGAAAGAGAATACACTTTCAAACCTTTTAATTCCATTTCCCACAAGCACTCCATCCATCGCAATTCTTGAAACTTCTTCGGGAAGAAACAGTCCCTCTTCCATCTCTTTTGAAAGATGCTTTCCCTTCCAGGAGTAGCATCCACTGTAAAGAAAACCCCTTTTGGCATCGAGCACAGGATAAATTTTTGATTGAAGGTGGACCCCGCTTGCAAGCACTTTTAAAGATGAGACCCCTTTTACAGGTTTGTTGTAAACCAGACTAATTCCCTTTGCAAATCCTAAACCAATTCTTAAACCTGTAAAAGAGCCCGGACCGATTGAGACTGCAATGAGGTCTATTTCTTCAATGGACATTCCTGTTTCATCGAAGAGGGAAGAAAAAAATTTTGGGAGGAGTGAAATGTGACCTTTTTGGGAGAACCAGATGTATTCCCTTATTATCTCTTCTCCATCCACAATTGCTATGCTTCCCCGGGGAGTAGATGTTTCTATACCGAGAACTCTCACTTTCCACGGAGTGTATGGATGAGGTCGTTATAGAGGACAAAGAGAAATATGAGGAATATGAGGAAAAAGCCGAACACCTGAATAGCGAGCCTGAATTTGTCAGGGACTTCCCTTCTCGTAATCATTTCAAGGAAAGAGATGACAATCAATCCGCCGTCAAGAGCAGGAATGGGTATCAGGTTTATTATGGCGAGATTCACGGATATGAGCACAAGAAGATATACAAATTTCCTCCATCCTTCTTTTCCGGCTTCCCCTGCTGTTTTCATGATGAAGATTGGACCCCTCAATTCGGAAGCAGGAATTTTTCCCGTCACGAGTTTCCATAGAGCCTTAAAAGTGGCTCCTGCAATAATAAAAGTTGTGCTGGTGCCACTGAAAACTGACTGGAAAAATCCTTTCCTTATCCTTTTTGTTTTCTCGGGCGAAGATTTTATTCCCACTACAAACTTTTCCCCTCCCTCTTCCGCTTTTTCTTTTACAGGTGTTATTTTGAAGAGGATTATCTCTTCCCCCCTTTTCACCAGAAAATCAAGTTCTTTATCTCCATACCTGTTAACAACCTGGTAAATATCGCTCCAGACTTCTATTTTCTCCCCCTCTATTTCAAGTACGAGATCGCCGGGAAGGATTCCAGCTTTTTCAGCAGGGTAACCTTTCATCACTTCTCCCACATAAGGAAGTGGTATCTCGGTTCCGATCATTTCAAGGAGAATGCACAGAAAGATGGCGGAGATAAAATTAAAAAACGAACCTGCAAAGGCAATGAGCGCTCTCGTGGAAGGGGGTTTTGAAAGGAAGGAATCGGGTTCGTATTTTTCTTCAGGAGTTTCTCCGAGCATCCTAACATATCCTCCAAAGGGGATCAGGGAAATAGCGTATTCCGTTCCTTTCCTTTTTATTTTTAGGATGGATGGTCCAAAACCTATTGAAAACTTTTTCACTCTCACCTTCATGAGTTTGGCTACCAAAAAGTGTCCGAGTTCGTGAACGAATATTAGAATTCCCACGAAGATGAGAGCGTAGACTACTGTCATTTTTTCTCCAGAGTTTTTATTATCCTTTCGGCTTCTTCCCTTGCCTTTCTATCTGCAGAAAGGATGGAAGAAAGGTTTGAAATGGGTTCAGGTTTTACTTTTTTAAGAACCTCTTTCACGACTTGAAGAATATACACGAACTTCAATCTTCCTTCAAGAAAAGCCTGCACCGCCACCTCATTTCCAGCATTGAGAATTGCCCCGCACGTGCCCCCTTTTTCAAGGGAGTAATAGGCGAGATTAAGGGCTTTGAGGGGAGTTCCAGAGGGTTTTAAGAAGTGGAGTTTTCCAATGGAAGAAAGTTCAAGTTTTTTTACATTTATTTTAAGCCCCTCTATGCCAAATGCAAAGGAGATGGGAATTCGCATATCGGGATTTGAAAGGTGTGCAAGGATTGAGCCGTCCTCAAGTTCAACCATGGAATGAACAATTGCTTCCGGATGGATCAGGACTTCTATCCTTTCCGGTGGGATGTCAAACAGGTAATGGGCTTCAATTACTTCAAGTGCTTTGTTCATGAAGGAGGCACTGTCCACACTTATCTTCTTTCCCATTTTCCATTTAGGATGTTTCAATGCGTCCTCCACCTTTACTTTTTCCAGTCTCTTCCTGGAATAGAAGAGGAAGGGACCACCTGAAGCGGTTAAGATTATCTTTTTAATCTTCTTCTCACTTTTCATCAATCTGTAAACCGCGCTGTGTTCGCTGTCCACCGGAATAATTTCTGCTTTCTTCTCCTTCATCAAATTCCTTATAAACTCACCACCCGCTACCAGTGACTCTTTGTTGGCGAGGGCTATTCTGTTTCCGCTTTCTATTGCAGAAATAGTTGCAAATATTCCGTTGAATCCGGAAACTGCGTTTAAAAGGAGGTCCACATTTTCCGCTGCAATTTCCTTCAGTCCTTCTATACCTTTCAGGATTTTCACACTCTTGTCTCTTATCTTTTCCGCCTCCTCATCTCCTTTTACAGCCACAATTCTGGGACGAAATTCTTTTATCTGTTCAATTAATTTTTCTACACTTTCCCAGCAGGAGAGTCCTATCACATTGAAGTAATTGCGGTTGTTCCTTATAATTTTTAAAGCGCTTTTTCCAATCGAGCCTGTGGAGCCGAGAATAGTTACCCTCATTTTTTTCTAATTTGGTCGCTCGTCAATCCAAACCTTCTTTCTCTTTTTTGATAATCAATTATGGCTCTGTAGAATTCGTTTTTCTTAAAATCCGGCCAGTATGTTTTGGTGATGTAGAATTCTGTGTAGGCAATCTGATAGAGGAGGAAATTGCTTATTCTCATTTCTCCTCCAGTCCTTATTAAAAGGTCAGGGTCAGGGATTTCGGCAGTGTCAAGGTATTTTCGAAATTCTTCATCTGACAGTCCTTTTCTTCCTTCTCTTAGCGCTTTGTTAACTGCTCTCAAAATTTCATTTCTGCCGCTATAACTCAATGCGAGCGTTAGAACCATCCCATCGTTGTTCTTTGTTTTTTCCATCACCCGGTTCAATCGCTTTCTCACATATAAAGGAAGGTCGTCAAGGTCACCTATGGCGTTTAACTTTATGTTGTGCTTCATGAGATTTTTGACCTGCTTTCCAAGGTAATTGTAGAGAAGTCTCATCAGACCGCGAACTTCCTCTTTCGGTCTTCCCCAGTTTTCCTTTGAGAATGAATAGAGGGTTAAAAATTTTATGCCCAGTTCTCTTGCTGTTTCCACAATTTCTTTTACGGATTTTGCTCCTGCTTTATGTCCTTCAATTCTGTTTTTATTTCTCTCTCGAGCCCATCTCCCATTTCCATCCATAATAATTGCTATGTGCGTCGGCAGCCTGGAAGGGTCAATGAGGTTTTTTAAATCCCTTTTCATTCATACAAAAATACCAGAAAGGTTCCCTTTTATCAAATTCTTTCTATTACCCTTATTGCTTCCGGAGGAATTATTACAAAAACCTTTGTTGAAGGGGTGATGTTCTCCCTTTTTACTTCCTGAGGAGAAAGAAAAGCGGTGATTTTTAATTTTCCCTCTATCACTACTCTGTAAAAATTTCCCATAAATGAAAGGGATGAGATCACGCCCTCCATCACATTTTCTCTGTCTTTTGATTCAAAAGGAAAAGGAGAGATTATGAGGTCCTGTGGACAGATGGCTATTTTACAACCCCCCTCTTTCAAATTAATCCCTCTTCCCATAAAGAATTTCAAATTTTCGTGCACGAAGAAAGTTTTTTCGCCTTCCAGCAGGAGAGTTCCTGCGTAAACATTTGGATTTCCTGTGAACTTTGCCACAAATTCGTTTGCAGGACTTTTGATAATTTCTTCCGGTGTGCCATCCTGTACGATTTTTCCGTCTTTCAGAATTATCACCCTGTCTCCGAGAGAAAATGCTTCCTCAAAATTGTGGGTGACATGGATGACGGGGAGGTTCAGTTCTTCAGAGATGCTTTTGACCTCTGTTTCAATGATTTCCTTTGTCTCCCGGTCAAGCCAGGAAAAGGGTTCGTCAAGAAGGAGGAGATGGGGATTGCAGGCGAGGGCTCTCGCAAGTGCTACTCTCTGCTTTTCCCCTCCGCTTAAAGAGCGGACTTCTCTGTTAGCAAAGGGAGAGATTTTCAATTTCTGGATAAGGTAGGAAATATCACCTGTCTTCGCGCCAAACTTTATGTTTTCAATTACATTTTTATGAGGAAACAGAAGAGGGTCCTGCATCAAAAATCCAATTCTTCTCTTCTCCGGAGGATAATGTGTTATTTCGGTTCCGTTTAAAAAAATCTTTCCCTCGCTTTTTCTGAAACCTGCGATTACTTCAAGGAGTATACTTTTGCCAGCACCGCTTGGACCCAGAATTATGAGGTATTCTCTTTTCATTTCAAAGGAAATCGGACCCAGCCGGAATGTGCCCGCAGATGTTTTAACTTCTTTCAGAACGAGCATTTTTGAAAGTGATTCTTACTAATAGAAAAATTACAAAGCTCACAATGAGAATGAGTGCCGCTGCTGGTTTTGCATAACTCAATCCAAAACTTTCAAATCTGTCAAATATGAGAACAGGGGCGGTCATGGGGTGATAGGCAAGGATTACAACCGCTCCGAACTCACTTATACTTCTTGCCCACATTGTAACAGCGCCTGTGAGGATTGACCTCCATGAAAGGGGAAGAGTTATTTTAAAAAATACCTTTGAAGGAGAGGCTCCAAGGGTTCTTGCTACCTTTTCAAGACGGGGGTCTATGGAGGAGATGCCTTCTCTTACTACGTTTATATAAAAGGGAGCACTAACAAATGCCATGGCGACCATTATTCCCCACTCCGTGCCAACAAAGGTGATGCCGATTCTGTCAAAAATTTTTCCCACAAAGAATTTTCTTCCAAATACAAGGAGAAGGGCGATACCCGCTGAAGAATGGGGAATTACAAGAGGAAGGTCAATGAAGCTTTGAAGGAGGGACTTGCCTCTGAAATCAAACCTTGCAAGAAGATAAGCAAGGGGTGTTCCAAAAACAATTGCAAAAGCAGTGGCACCCAGTCCACATCTCACGGTAAGAAGTATTGACTGTAGCACTTCTTCTTCGAGCATGGTAAAAAACAACTGAGAAGGAGCCGTTCCCAGGATGAGTTTCAAAACAGGGGTAATGAGAAAAAATACCATTACCCCTCCCATCAATAGGATGATAAAGTAGAAACTCTTCCTCACACAAACCTTATTAATTCCTCCTGACTATGTAATTTTTATGGATCAGATATTCTGCAACCGCTACTGCCCCTTTTGCCGCTCCCAGTTTTGTATTATGAGAAAGGAGTACATACTTGATCCCGTTTTCCAGGCATTTATCTTCTCTTATTCTCCCGATTACAACTGACATACCTCCATTTATATTTCTGTCAAGCCGGGGTTGAGGTCTCATCGGATCGTCATGGACCACAAAAAGGGAAGGAGGAGAGGAGGGCAGTTTCAGCGAAAGATATTCTTTTCCGTATTCAAGGAAAGCCTTCTTTACTTCCTCAACAGTGGCTTTTCTTTCCAGGGAAACATAAACAGCCTCTGTATGTCCGTCAAGCACATTTACTCTCGTGCATGTAGCAGAGACATCAATCGGAGCGGGATGGATTTTTCCCTCCTTGAAGGTGCCAAGAATTTTGGCGGTTTCCCTTTCTACCTTTTCTTCTTCCTTGTGAATATAAGGTATAAGGTTGTCAAGTATATCAAGTCCTATTACTCCTGGAGACCTTCCAGCACCTGAAAGAGCCTGCATGGATGTCATTATCACCTTTTTGACTCCAAATCTTTCCTGTAAGGGTTTTAAAGAAGCAGCAAGACCTGTGGTGGTGCAATTTGGAATAGGAGTTATAAATCCCTTCCAGCCCCGATTTTTTCTTTGCACATCCAGAAGCCCGATGTGGTCCATGTTTATGCCCGGAATGAAAATAGGTACATCCTCTTCATACCTGAAAGCCGAGGCCGTGCTTATTACCGGTACCTCTTTTGCATACACGGGTTCTATTTCTTTTGCCACCTCTGCCTCTACCGCGGTGAAAATGAGGTCAATTTCATTCATGGGAAGGGCGTCGGGACTTAAAACTTCCATATTTTCCGCCCAAGAGGGCATGGGTTCATCTACGTACCATCTTAAAGTGAGGGTTTTCGGGTCTGTAATGGCTTCTTTATATTTTTTCCCCGCAGACCTTTCTGAGGCAGCAAGGCAGATTACTTCCATCCACGGGTGATTGTCAAGAGAGGGTAAAAATTGCTGGCCCGCTATGCCTGTTGCTCCCACAATACAGACTCTTATCTTTTTCATTTTACCACCTCTGCTATTCCGTCTTTTACAACAATTACTCCGTTTTGGTTTTCAACGACGAAACCAAGAACGGTTATGTTTCCTTTTTTCTCAACAATCCATCCCTTTGTGGTAAGGGTGTCTCCATTGAGCACAGGTTTTGAAAATCTGACTTTGAGCCTCTTGAGCCTGGTAGGGTCCCTGTCAAGGACTTCATCTATTATTGCTTTCTGGGCTATTGCCATTGTGCAAAGACCCTGCAGGATGATTCCAGGGAGTCCCACCATTTTTGCGAAATTTTCGTCAGTGTGGATGGGATTTCTATCCCCGGATGCTTCTGCATAAATAAGGCTCTGATTCTCTTTAAGTTTCATAGTCTGGGAAAAAACAGGAGGAGGGTAGGTTTCTTCCTTTTCTTCTTTTTTTGCACCCTTTTTCTCTCCCCTTATGAAGAAGGTATACTTTGCCTCAAGAACCAGTTCATCTTTTTGATTCCAGCTTCTCACATTTACTGAATAAATCTCTCCTGTTTCCTTCTCCAGGATTTCTGTGATTTCCCCTTCGCTTCTGATTTCATCGCCGGGTCTCACCACATTATGAAAGTACATGTCCTGCTCCCCGTGAACAAGTCTGGGCATATTTACGTTTAGTTCTTCGTCAAAAAAAGTAAGTGCTACCACAGGACCAGAATAAACCACTCCAAACATGGGTGGAGCAATTATCCCTCCCGGTCTTGATTCATCAAGGAACCATGGATTGTCGTCATTGTAAGCGAGAGCGTATGTCTTTGTACCAAAAGGCACTTCAGGAGATGGTTCCTTCAAAACCTTGAAAACTATTCCGGGATTATATTTTTTCCCCACGCATGCCTTGTTCAAGCCCATCTTTCTTCCTCCTTAATTTTTTTGATTATCTCCTTTCTGAGCGAATTTTCAAGAAAAGTTAAAATTTTCTCCTTAAAAGAATAAAGCGCCCCCTCTACGGGGGCTTTCAGAATGAGGAGGTGGGAAGGGAATGGAGAGAGAGAGAGTTATTTTCTTTTTACCAGAGTTTTAAATTAATGTCAAGATAAATTTGAAGTGCTCTCTGAAAAACCCCGGGTTTGATTTTAGGGGTTTTGTTTTGGATTTATTTCCGGTTTTTCTTTCTGGATTTTTTCCATTTTCCTATTTCCTTTTCCTCTCCTCTTCATTTTTCTTCTCTTTTTTCTTCTCTCACCTTCTTTAATCTCTATATTTATGGTCCATTTGCCATAATTTTCAGGTTTATGAAGTGCTTCCCTCAATATATGCCTGTAAACTCCTCTTACCACATTTTATGTAAAGAGGATATACTACCCAGTGCAGAAAAAAGTTTTCTTTTATCTCCTTAACTATCCTCCAAAACAAAAACCAAATGTCAGGTGTCAAAAAATCAAAAATCCCTCCAAAAAATTCTCAAAAAATTAGCCCCACTTTTTCAGAGGTCTCTTTGAAATCCCCGAGGTCTTTGAACTTTTCCGATTTTGGTTTTCTTTAGAAAAGGGCAGTGAACATTTTGTTTGCAAATAGGGGATCGGTATGTTATCATTAATAAACAAGGAGGTTTTTGATGAAGAAGGGAATTTTGATTGCGGGAATAATGTTGATTTCCTCCTGTGCAAAGGAGAAATGCACTCCTCACTTCCTCGCCCTTTATCCTGAAAAAGACCATATTACAGTGGATGAGGGTGCCCTTCTTGATTTCTCTGCTTCTGTTACCGGATGTGTCGGAGATGAAAAGTTTGAACTTAAATGGTTGATAAATGGAAAGGAAAAAGAAAGTGGTTCCTCAACAAGGATTTTTGCCTGTCAGAGTTTAATATCCGAAACTCCGTTAGAGGTTAAGGTGGTTGCAAAGGAAGTTATAAGCGGTTATGAGTTTTCACATACATGGAAGGTTCGGATAAATGACCTTCCATATAAAACGCCGCCTCAGGAGGTAAAGGATGCGATAAATCTAATAAAGGGGTTGAATCTGACCGAGGCAAATCATTTCGGGTTTGATGCGCTCTATAACCAGGAGACCAAAACCTTCTACTACCCTGAAAACTCAACAACTCCAAGAAAGAAAAAGGCTTTTGAGGAGGCAGTTAAAACCCTTGATAATTACCTCTCTCAAAACTACTGCGATATAAATGCACACTATGCCTCTGTTTTTGGAAAAGGGGTTTTGATTTTAACCACAGTTGAGGAGAGATACTATAACAGAAAAATCCTGTCTCCAGAAGACCTTATAAAAATTGTGAATGAGGAGGTTGAACCAATTCTAAATCATCTTTTAGTTGTGAAGCAGGAGGCAGATGAAAATTTTTCCTTCCGTGTTAAGGACCTCTGGGTTGTTATTTTTCATGACAATCCGGAGACCCCATCACAGAACGAAGTGATAAAGATAAATTTTTCTGGAGAATACGATTTAACAGATGTCTATTTCGCCGTGGCTGGCTTTCAAGCAGGTTTAGGATATTTCAACATAGCAAGGGCTTTTAAGGGAACATTTGATTTTGGGTTAAAAGTTCCTGATATAGGAGAATTTGAAGTATTTTCGCTTTTTGCAAGTCCTGAAGCCGAGTTCATAGTTGAGAAAGAAATTATAAAGGAGATGGAAAAAGACCCATCCTTTTTAACCCTTGCAGGTGCTGGTGGTGAAGAGGGGAAGGCATTCCTTCAAAATGCAAGGAATTATTTCCTCAAAGCAATAGATGATGCTTTAAAAGCCATTGACCTTCTCATGCATGAAAAGGATGACCAGTCAGACGATGTAATAAGATACTGGGACTGCGGTCCTGACGGAGTATGTCCCGGAGATGTTGACGAAAGGGTTGATAAGACAAAACCCTGCGATCAAACCTCATACATTGACTACAACTTAAATGGAGAGTGCAACAGGGCTCATTGTTCTACTCCAGGGGCTGACCCACAAGATTGTGAGGAACCGGATTCAGGCGAGGGAAATGGGACATTTGATTATCAGGAACCCGTTGGCACAGAGATGGTTTATTTCCATACAGACAAAAAAGAAAGATATACATTTCCTTTAAACGACCTTGTTTTGAGGGGATTGAATGAACTTAAAAGAAATCTGATTGGTCCGGATCCATTTGATTTTGACGCAGTTCTTGGTGTAAGTAAGGGGACTATAAAAACTCTACTCACATCCCTTGGAATTCCATATCCAGAAATAAGGCTTTATGAATTTTTTGATACACCCACATCAATAAGGAGCCTGTTTCCATTATACAGAAAATCCACATCAACAATTATAATTGAATCGGAACAGGAACCATTTGAGGATGTAGGAATTGACAAAAAGAGGGATTCGGAGGAAAAACCGGGACAGTCATGGGGAAGCCCTGCTTCTGTATGTGATGATAAAGACCCATCTGACCCATGCCATGACAACTTTGACATTGACTGTGACCCATTGTGTAATTCAAACGATGGATATGATAACGATGGAGATGGAAAGTGTTCACCTGATGATTGCAAGGTTCCGAATTCTCCATGTGCAATCCAGAGTGCAGCGGGAAATGTTACCTGTGATGATGTGACGCAATATGGAAGTGTTTCTTTCAATGCTGATAATGGTGTTGAAGGAGATTTTGGGTTCAATTTTATAGACTTAAACAAAAACGGTGAACATGACCCCGGTGAGCCATCAGAGCCATTTGAGGATGTGGGAGTAACATCAGGGGGAAGAAATTTCGGAGGAGCAGGTAACAACAAATTTGACAGGATGGATATACCCCATTACTGGCCAGGTGGACCCGATGTAGGTGGAAATCATCCCGGGATTGAAGTTGACCCAAAGAATGGGACTTCCCAGGACAAAAATGGAGAACTAATAGACCTTTATTACGTCTTCTTTCCGGACCCTACATTCAGCGGTGTCATCACATTCCCTGACCCTGTTAAGAATACAGAGGGTGAAACACTCAACAAAAATGCAGTCCTTTTCAGATTCATATTCAAGACAATAGAGAGGATGGGAGCTCTTGCGCCGAGCATCCTTTCAATGGCACAATGAGGAAATTTATCTTTTCAATAATTTTTCTATTTTTCATATTCTGTGGATGCGGAGAAAATGGTAAGGAGCTTCCTCCATACCCTGTAACAACTGCTGAGCCCAAAGGAGGGGTTTATCCTGCAAGTTATACCCTCTCGGTAAGTTTAAGAACGGACAGGGAAGCAGTAATTTATTATACCCTTGACGGTTCAACCCCTGAGATAGGAAGGGGAAACACCTTGAAGGGAAAAAGCCCGGTAGAGGGTATAAAGATATCAAGGGATACGGTTTTAAAGTTTTTTGCAGTGGACAAAAACGGAAATGTTGAGAAAGTCAAGTCGGAAAAATATACCATTGACCTCCCTCCGGTCTTAAGGGTCGACCCTCCAGGAGGAATCTACAACTCTCCTCAGATGGTCGTTATATCTTCAAATGAGCCATGCGACATTTACTATACTCTTGATGGAAGGACACCCACAAAGGAGGACTACGATGGATTTGGGAAGGACAGCGTAAGTATAGAGGTTTCTTCCGATTTAATTTTAAAGTTCTTTGCTGAGGATTATGCTGTGCTTCCAGATGGAAGGGAGATGCCAAATACCACGGAGGTCTGGACAGAGGAGTATTTCATTGACACAACTTCCCCAACCCTTTCAATAACTCCGAAAGGAGGCTGGTATAGCACAAAAATCTCGGTGTCAATAAGCGCCTCCGAATCAGCAACCATATACTACACAACAGATGGCTTTGACCCATCAGAAGACCCTCGGGATGATGTGAGGGCTGGAGGACATACACATTCAGCGGATACCTCCACAACAGTTCCCATTGATGACCATACTGTGTTAAAGGCTTTTGCCGTTGATACAGCTGGAAACTACTCACCTTTTTATACGGAGACCTATCGTATAGGACCTGCACCAATGGTTTTCGTCTCGCCGCTGCCAGGGCTTTATAATACCAATCCACTTGTAGTCCAAATTTCAACAGAGCCCGCAACTTCTTATATCTCCTACACAACAGATGGAACAGAGCCACAATTTCCAAACCCTCCCTCCTGCCCTGCTCCTTGCACGGTTCCAATCACAGCAGAAGGAATAACAGAGCTTAAGGTAATGGCTTCAGATGGAGTTCATAATGATAAAGTGCGAACATACAGGTATGAGATTGATTCAATTCCTCCCACAACCCAGGCTGACCCTGCTGGAGGGGTCTTCGATAAACCTGTTTCCCTTACGCTCACCGCTAATGAGGACGGATGCACAGTTTTTTATACCCTTGATGGTTCAGACCCTTCTCCGTCAAATCCATCCACTGTCTCAGCACCATCTCCTGTTACAGGAATTTCAATAAATAAGGATACAACAGTAAAGTTCTATTCTGTTGACAGGGCTTATAACAGAGAAACCACAAAGTCTGTAACATTTCAGATATATGGT
>Ga0197143_1001240_pt1 | contig 22190 bp, 20 predicted proteins | sample GBS70_MetaG_FD_148603 | JGI IMG/M metagenome (GOLD analysis project Ga0197143, IMG submission 148603) | Sediment microbial communities from Great Boiling Springs, Gerlach, Nevada, United States - GBS 70_MetaG | ecosystem: Environmental > Aquatic > Thermal springs > Hot (42-90C) > Sediment...
AGCTGGAAAGGAAATTTAAGGTAAAAGGGGGATATGAGGGGATATTGGATCCGTTTGCTGAGGGACTTTTGATAGTTGGTGTAAATCTTGCGACCAGATTTTTGAGATATTTCCAGATCTTACCCAAGACCTACGTTGCAGTTCTGATCCTTGGGAAGGAAACGGACACCTTGGATGTTGAAGGGAAGGTGGTTAGGGAAGGGAAGGTTCCCAATTTAAGCGCGGACTTTGTGGAAGGGATATTGAGAAGTTTCGTTGGGGAATACGAACAAATGCCCCCCAAGTTTTCCGCATTGAGGGTTGGTGGAAAGAGGGCTTACGAAATGGCAAGGGAAGGGGAAGATTTTGCACTAAAGCCCAGAAAAGTTTACGTTGAAGAAATTAAACTCCTTAGATTTTCCGGAAACGTATTGGAGTTTGTATGTAGGGTATCTTCGGGAACTTACGTGAGGGCCCTTGGAAGGGATATAGCCTATAGGCTGGGAACGGTTGGGTACCTGGAGAGCTTGAAGAGGTTGAAAATTGGGGAAATATCTTCGGACAAGGCTAAAAGGGTGGAGGAGCTAGGTGAGGAGGATCTGGTTCCTATGGATGAGGGTTTATACTGGATGGAGAAGGTGGAAATTAGCGACGGAAGATTTCTAAATGGGAATCCGGTGAGGTTTGAGGGTAGGGAAGGTTTAAAGAGGGTTTATTTTAACGGAAAGTTTGTTGGAATTGGACTTCTTCGGGCAAACCTTTTAAAACCCGAGAGGTTAATTCCAAACCCCCTCCAAATATATTGATACATCCCCCAACGTTATCACCCTAGGTTTTACCTTAGGATAAACCAATATTGCCCTGCTTTTCCCTAAAATCTTTGCATATGCGAAAGCCTGATATATATCCGACCTTTGAACCCTAACCTTATACTTCGCATCTATCGGTGTTCCATCCTCCAAAACAAAGTCCGGCTTAATAAATCCCTTTCCTAAAAACCTCCTCCCCCCATAAATCTTCCCAACAAACTCCTCAAATAGGAAGGGTGTATTAACCAAAAAGCCGGTTTCGCCGTATCCGAAAACTCCAGAAAGAATCAAGTAGGACAAGAGCCAAATTTTTCTACCATCCCTCATATATCTCACCTTGAAGAATGTGGGAGGAACTTTTACAAAATCCTCCACATCGAATCCCAAAACCTTCAAAACGAAGTTTAAATATAAAACGTCCTCCGACCTACCCAATATATATTTCTTCGCCGGAATTTCGAGGAACTTGTGGGGTTTATACTTCCACAGGATTATCTTACCCAAACCCTTCCTATTCTCCTCCTCCCTGTAACCCCTCTCCTCCGCCACTTCCTCATATAGCCTCAAAAACTCCCTTTTAATCCAACCGTAAATTTCCCCATATCCCCCCTTTCCCTCAAGGTGGTACAACTCCCTCAAGATAGCATATATCATCTCCCATCCCCATCTTGGTTCAACCTCATAATCAAAAACCTTACCCGCCCCCCTAATCTGAAACGTTCCCTTACCCAACCTCCTAAAAGCCCACCTTAAACTTTTGGGAAATTCTTTCTTGAATCTTACGTAGGAAAACTCCCTAATTTTTTTCACTTCTTTAAGAACTTGAATACCCTTTTCCCAACCTTAACCATATAAATCCCCCTTGGTAAATCGAGCTTTATCTCCTTTTGCCCATTAACGTACTCTTTAATCAGCCTCCTTCCATCAACGGAATAAACGGAAACCCAAGCTTTCCCAAATATCCTAATTTCGTCCCTCCCAAACTCGACGGATACATTCTTTTCCTTCTTCTCCTCCCTCAAAGCCACCACGCTTACCTCATCCGGTAGAGAATCTATTGGAGAGTTCGTAGCCCATCTATTATAAAACGGCATACCCCAAACAACCTTTCCACCGTAAATCTTCCAGGAATATAGCTTGTTTGCCTCCGTAGGAGCGAATATGTAAAGATGGTTTCCGTACTCCACGGCGCTGGGTATGGAATAAACCGTATTACTCCTGAACCTATTGTGATCCGAAAGGTCTATAGGGAAACCGTAAAAATCCCTCCTTATCTCCGAATATGCGTGCAGGTAAGATCGGGCATCGGAAATTATTATTTCCCCTTTACCGTCGTTGTTTATATCAACCGTACTTGCCATCCTCCCCCTAAGGTTCGCATCCTCGGGAAAGGAAGAAAGTAGAACAAACTGCGTATCAACGGAATAAACCCCAACCGGAGAGCTTGAAGCATAAACCGGATGGTATTGTACCACATCAAACTTCCCATCCCCGTTAAAGTCCACAGGTATGCAATAACCGTTCGGGTTATAAGCGGAAGAATCAACCAGGAGAATATCCCCAACGTAGGAAACCAAAGTGTTTTTGTGGCCGCAGGTGAGAATTTCTGGTTCTCCATCCCCCGTGAAATCCCATATAAGAAGCCATTTTGATGGCTGAACTCTTATCGGAAAGTTGGGATAGTTTTTGAGGTTTTGGGAAAATAAATATAGGGAATCTCCAACCTTTACGGCTATCTCCCAAATTCCATCCCCGTCGAAATCGTAAGTTGCCGGAGGGGAGACGGAATTTGGATCCGCGGAGTTTAGCCTGTAGTTTAAAAGCATTCCGCTTGAGTTATACACGAAAACGCTACCCCTCCTACTTATCAAAACTATGTTCTTCCCGATTTCTCCTTTGGTTACCATTAGGTACATGGGAATTGGGGTTGAATCCGGCCTTCCGGGAAAATATGGGAGTCTTACCTTCCATATTAGGCTCCCATCCGAACCCTTCAAGGCGTAAATTTCATAAGTTGTTGCAATTAAAACATCTAAGAATTTGTCCCCGTCAACATCCGCTATCACCGGGAATGTCTCTATCCAGCTTGAAAGGTTTGCCCTCCATATCTCCGAACCGTCAAGTCTCAGGGCGTACAACCTGTTGAAGGCGGAAGCCGTTACCATTTCGGGCTCGGCGGTGTTTGGAACAAGCTGGGCAAACACCGGTCCTGAGAAGAAGCTGTACCTTGGGTATGCGGAATAAAATATATAGTCTATGTCCTTCGCGAAATGTAATGTTGGGTTGGGACTTTCGAACGTGGAAAAGACCGTATCCCCCTCTATCCCATCCTGAACAACGGTAACGGAAAACCTCCTGACAACGTATTCTTGGGTTATATATGTAAAGTTTGAACCGGTTAAAGTGTCAAGATCAACCGGCCTTCCATCAACATAAACCCTCCAACTGTACCTTTTCGTACTGTCCCCCGCGTAACCCCACCTCAATATTACACCTCTATTTACCGGTTCCGTAGAGTAATCGGTTATTGAAACGTTTGGCGTATCTATCCTCACCCTATAAAATCCGTACATAACGGGCCCGGCATATAACCTAAACCTCAAGAACTGTCCGTAAGGGAAAGGTCCCCTAAGAACGAACTGTAAGGAATAAGATGAGAATTCGCCCGGAGCGAGTCTGGTTATTTGATTTCCACCGATGGGTATGAGGGATGAGCTATCGACCATAACCCTTACGTTAAACGCCGTATCGTTTCCGGAGTTTGATACGTCAAAAAGTAAAATGAGGGTATCGTTGAAATATCTCCACTTGGCGGAGTGGAAAACAAGCCTTGGACCCCCAATCCAAACGTATGCCGAATCCCAATATCCGTTTAAATTCACCTTCACCTTCGAGTACTTGTTCGATGAAAACTGATTCCTATAAACCCTCCAAATAAACCTAACGGAGGATCTTGGTGGTATGATAGAAGGGTAGGGGGATGAAAGTACGAAAAAGTCGGGGGAGCTTAATGTTGGGGATAGGATCGTAGAAGATGAACCCAAGTTTTTTATCCAAACCATTAGGTCTGTCGTATCGTTGTTTGAGGATAGAGATACGGAATCTATCCTTAGGTAATAACCTTCATAGTTTGCGGAAATTCTTCCGGTGTATATCAAACTTGACGGATGCCAGGCCGACCAATTTAACGTATCGTTTCTCTTTAATATGAAGGATACATTTCCGGAAAGGTTGGTGATACCTTCAGCCACTACCGTACGCGAATCCGATAAGGAAATCTTTACGAGGGGTTTTGGTGAAAGGGTCAAAGAGTCCAAGGCGTTAAACGTGATTATAGTATCGGAGACCGTATAGCTTATCAATATCTTGTGCCTGTTTTCGTTGAAAATCCTGACCGTTGGATCCCCTATGATGTTGTATGCAAAAAGTAGGTACCTGAACAGGGGATTTACCATCGCGGAAGATGAATACTCAATTTTTCCGTAATTTACCACAACTCCCAGATGGGGGTATCCTGCGAAGACGTTTATAGAATCGTATATTTTGCGCCATATCATTTCGGATAGGATAAAATCCGCCTTTGATGCACCCACGGATGCCACGGCTTTACCCCTCTTTACCGCCTCCAACCCCACGGAATTTGAAAATGGATCGTTTATAAAACACCCTATCCAACTTGTTATGAACTTAAAGTTTAGCTCGTCCAACCTCCTGTAATCCAAAGCATCCGCAACCGACGAGGAATACCTGGTTAAAATGTACCTGTGGTTTGAGTGACCTATTCCGAATACCATAACGGGTTTATAGAAGTTCAGTGTATCCCTTAAAGTTGCCGAGGATCTACTGCATATCATTATCTTCTGTGAGGTTGGAATCCTGGTCAGCGCGTTTGAGATATTCTGCGCTATTAAGCAACCGTCCGCGCTGTCGGGGTTTAAGGTATCTCCAAAAAGGTTTGAGCCGAAGAAGGCAAAATAAGGTGAATCGAAATTTCTTGCCGTCTCATACTCTATCAAAGAATTTATGTAGTTTATCACGTTTTCTTGAGATGAAAATGGAACCCTACCCACGAGGATGTCAGGTATCAAATCCAAAGTGTCGCCCCATCCTCCATCCCACCTATCCCCGTTGGTGTTCCATTCACCGTCAAGGGCGGAATAGTAAAAGTCCGTTAAAAGGAAATCCCTAAAACCACTTCCATAACCACTTAATGTATCATAAAACAAGGGTACGTTCGTCCTTAAGGGTGGAACCTCCTGGGGATCCGCTCCTATTAAAAGGGCAGAAAGTCCAAAGTTCTCGTAAAGGTACTTCAAAAAGTTTCTTATCTTTGTAGGAATTGAAGTGCCAGGAAAGTTTGATGAGATCCATTCTACCGTATAAATTTCCGTCCTTATTCCCATAGAGTTCCTAAAATCCATCAACCTTTTCCAATAGGGTTTCAGATTCTCCGTTGTGATTATCGCCATATCCACCCTATCCTGGGGTATAAAGGAACTTTTTTGAGGTATTCCAAGCAATTTAAAGCTTCCCTCCCATATCCTCCAGTCCGAGTATCTCGGCCTTGAAAATCTCGCGTTATCCCTTTCCTTTAAAACCTCAAAGGATATCTCCTCGTTTAAATAAACTTTCCCGTTCTTTACCTGTATTGCACTCACTATCAAAAAGGCTAACCTGTTTCCCCTGAAAAATCCCTGATTTCCCACGAAAACCACATCCTTCGGGTAAATTTCCGGAAGGTAAGTTTTTTGAGGTTGGGAGCCCGGCGTATCAATTTTTAGGGCGAAATCCAATCTATAGTTTATCTCCCTCTGCCTTAAGGACTTCAACCTTATTCCGGAAATTCTCTCGTCTTCGGCGAGATTTATCACAAGTAATTTGTATGGGATCAAGGGAAAGCCAGCATATTCCGCAAACTTGGGCAAATTATTAAGTTCATTGAATTTTACCGTAAAAACTCCCAAAACTAGAACCATATGATTATTATAAAGCGGCTTTCAAATTTCTGCAACCTTCCACTCAATCTTCTTAGGCAAGGGATTTTCATCCGCATATCCGAGATTTAAAACAAACGCTATGTTTAAATCCCTTTCCCCGAGAAATTCTAGGATTTTACCCTCAACGGTTGCACTTGAGAATGTAAAGCTGCCGGTATCAAGGCCGTTTTTCTTCGCAACGAGCATTATTGCCTGGCTCATCATCCACGAAACCTTCCAGTTCCTTACGGCCCAATCGGGCCAATTTTCCTCCTTCCAATCGTAAAGTTTTGTAAGTCCTATTAGGGTTATGGGTGCCCCTCCCAAATCCTTCATAAACTCCACCATAATTTTTTCATACATAGGCCTCATCTCCTCGGAAACCAACTTCCCAATAATGACAAGGTCCCTAAATATGGAGTAATGTTGCCTCATAAAAGGAACGAGATCCAACCTTGTCCTTCCGGATACTATGTAGAGCTTGAAGGGTATTGGATATTGGGCATATATTAGCCTTGTTACCGATAGGATCTCCTCGAGGGCCTCCCTAGGGGGAAATACCCCCCTCTTGTATTTCCTTATCGTTCTCCTTTCCTTTATAAAATCCAGGACCATATTTACCCCCTTTCCTCCACCTCAAAAAATACCTTTTTATCCTCCCGGGCGGGATATCCTACGAATCCGACCGCCGCAAGATCGTACTCGTTTTTTGATAATTTGGTAATCTCAAAGGCTTTATCCACAAATTCCTTAGGTGGATCTATATCTATAAAACATCCAAGTTGGAGGGCGGAAGCCTGAAACGCCAAATTCACAGCCTGGGCGCATCCCGAAGCCAAATTTGCCAGGGTATTTAACCTCGTTATTCCCATATTCACGAAGAATAAGAATATTACCGGAGCTTTTATCCTATGAAACCTTCCAAGATCCCTAACCATTTCCGGTGTTTTTACTACAAACACCATCCAAGGTTGGGGAGGGGTGCTACCGAAAGGGGCGTAAAGGGTGCTTTCCTCAAGAACCTTAAGCTTACCATCTTCTACGGGAACATCCAAAAATTTTTCCGCAAATCCGCAAACTTGATCATAAATATATTCTAACTCTGAAAATTCCACTTTAAAATACCCCATCAATGATAAGGGGAATTTGGGCTACTTTAAGGGCTATGGGTATAACTTTCAAGCATATGCTGATGAATATCGCAACGAATAAATTCACGGTTAAGTATCCGATGCAGAGAAGGATTTTGCCAGATAGGGCGAGGTGGGCGTTGTCCCTACAGTGGCATGAGGATCTGACGGAAAGGTGCGTGGGATGTCAGCTGTGCGCCGCAATATGCCCTTCCGAAGCTATATACATAGAAGGTGCGGTTAATCCCTTGGATAAACCCATAGGAAAGGGTGAAAGATATGCCATTACATGGATATGGGATGCAACCAGGTGTTTATATTGCGGTTTTTGCGTTGAGGCTTGCCCCGAGGAGGCGATAGTGATGACGAAAATTTACGAGTTGGCGACGGACAGGAGGGAGGACCTGATTTGGCATAAAGCTAGGCTTTATGAGGCAAAGAAACAACAATTTGGAGAAAAACCAACCTTTGCATGGATGGGGTTTTACAGAAAGGCAAAGGATATGGGCAAGCCCATAGAACTTGCAAGGAAATGGCACGAGCAGGAGGAAGAATATTATAGGAACAGCGGAAAAGGTTTTAATATGAGCGATAGATACAAGAGGTTTCTGAGGGAGGAATCTTAACTTTCTTCTACCTCCGCCGGATATCCAAGAATTTCAAGGGACCTTAGGATTTTTTCAAGATTTCCGTTTTCCAAAAGGAACTCGACCTTACCATCCTCCAAATGAACCTTAACCTCCTTTCCCATCTCCCTTTCTATAGCCCTTTTAACCTTCGCCGCGCATCCCATACAACTCATTCCTTTTACCTTAAGGGTTACCTTTCTCATATAAGATATTTTAAGGTTGATCATTTCAGCCTTAAAATATCAAACTTATGAGCAGAAAAAGTGGAGCGTTTTTGGCTTTTTTGGCAGGTATGGTAATAGGGGGAACTCTCGTTCTACTTCTTACACCTTACACCGGTGAGGAGGTGAGGGATAGGCTAAGGAGGGAGGGTAAAAGGATGTTGAACAGGGCTCGTGAGGACATAAAAAATATCATTGAGAAGGTGGAGGAGGATATCGTATCAATAGAGGAGGAAGAGTAATGGCAATAGCAATAAACGGTTTTGGGAGGATAGGTAGGCAGGTTTTCAAAATTCTGTACGAGAGGGGAATATTTGTAGAGTACATAAATGACCTTACGGATGCCAAAACCTTGGCCCATCTTCTAAAGTACGATAGCGTTTATGGGAAATTTAACGCTGAGATTTCATATTCTGAAAACGAGATAAGGGTAAATGGGAGATCCGTAAAGGTATTTTCCGAGCCAGATCCATCAAAGCTCCCATGGAAGGATTTGGGGGTGGATATTGTGATAGAGGCATCCGGCAAATTTACGGAATACGGGAAGGCTTATAAGCATATAGAGGCGGGCGCAGGAAGGGTAATTATCACGGCTCCCTCAAAGGATAAGGCGGATATAACCGTGGTTTATGGGGCAAACCACACAAAAATAGATAAGGAAAAACATAAAATAATTTCCGCCGCCTCCTGCACGACAAACGCCTTCGCCCTTATGGTTAAGGTACTTCACGAAAACTTCGGAATAAAAAGGGGTTTGATGTCAACCATACACGGCTATACCAACGACCAGAGGCTTCAGGATGCTCCACATAAGGACCTAAGAAGGGCTAGGAATGCGCTTTTAAACATAGTTCCTACATCTACGGGTGCCGCAAAGACGATATTTGAGATATACCCGGAACTGAAGGGTAAGCTCGATGCAATAGCCCTTAGGGTTCCCGTTGCGGTTCCATCTTTAATCGACCTTTCCGTTGAACTTGAGAAGGAGGTTTCCGTTGAGGAGATAAAGCAAGCGTTTATAAAAGCTGGAGAGGGGGAGCTTAAGAATTTGCTTGGATACACGGAGGAAGAACTCGTTTCAAGCGACTTCATAGGGGACAGAAGGACGGTTATAATTGACCTACCTTTAACCAAAAAGGTGGAAAATTTTTATAAGGTTTTCGGATGGTACGATAACGAGTGGGGCTATTCCGAGAGGGTGGCAGATATAGTTTCTTACCTCCTTTGATGATAATCCTATTGATTTCCCAGGCGGGAGAGGAGATATACAGTTTTAAAAAGTTGGGAATTTGGACCTTTAGGGAGGTTTCGGGAGTTTATATATACGGGGGGTTTATCTTCGCATCCACACCGGACGGAATCAAAATCCTGAACGCTTATAACCTTAAGGATTCTGTTAAGGGGGTTCAGCTTCCGGAATTTCGGGCGGGAACCAGGCCTGTAGGGGTTGCATATTACAAAGGATTTTTTTACGTTGGTATAAATGCCATTTCGGGTCCCGAAATAAATGTGGTGAGTTTTACGGATGGAAAGCTCTCAACTTCGATACCCACCGGTGGAAATATAATATCCTTAGGCGTTTCCTCCAACTACCTTTTTGTATTGACAAACTTGGGTTTGGAAATATACGATCTGAGCGATCCGAAATCCCCACAAAATTTTGCAAATTTGGTTTTCTCCGCGGGCTCTGCCCTATCAATGTACGCATCTTACCCTTACGTTCTCATATCTTTGGGAAAGGACGGGCTTATGATACTTAAGGTTGAGGGAAATTCCGTAAAGAAAGTTTATGAATACACCTTGCCGGACGGAAGCCCGGTTTTGGATGCGGTTCCATACGGTTCTTATATATACATAGCCGCGGGAACGGGAGGAATAAAGATTTTAAACACCACATCCCAAAACCCCCTTGTGGGCGAAATAAAAACCGAAAAACCCGCATCAAGGGTGGTAATTTACAATAAGTATCTGTTTGCATCCTTGGGAAGCGGAGGGTTGGTAGCGTATGTTTTAACGAATCCCGCATCCCCAACGGTTTTCGGATATTATTCGAACAACCTATTCCTTTACAACATAGCGGTTTATGAGAACATAGTTGCTTTAGCTTTCGGACAGGGGGGTTTGATAACCCTTAGGATGTCCCCTAATTAGTGAAGCATAGCCAGGTTTTCCTGAGGGATGAAAATTTTATTGGGAGGGTTCTTGATTTTTTGGAGGTAAAGGAGGGGGATTTTTTCGTTGAGGTCGGTCCAGGGATGGGAAACATAACGTTTGGGATATTAAGGAGGGGTGGAAAGATTTTGGCGATAGAGATAGACGAGTTTTTTTGCGGATACCTTAAGACGAAAGGTGTGGATGTAATATGCGGGGATTATTTGAACGTGGAAGTTGAAAAGGAGCTGAAATTAAGGGGAATTCCCATTCCCGTTAGGTTCTTCTCAAGCGTACCCTACCACATAACTCACAAGATTCTTTTGAAAATCTGTTTTGAGAGGGCGCTTTACTCAGACATAACTCTCATTCTCCAGCTTGAGGTTGCGGAAAAACTCCTTGCAAAACCCAACACAAAAAAGTACTCCTCCTTTACGGTCCTTATGAACACCCTATTTGAAATCTCGAGGATCTTCAACATACCGAACAGGGCATTTTCTCCCATCCCAAAGGTCCACTCCTCTTTAATATCTTTAAAACCCAAGCCCGAAACTCTCGAGATAAACTGCGAAGAATTTTTAAGGTTTTTGAACAGGTTTTTCTCGGAAAGGAGGAAGAAGTTGAAAAACCTTGACCGTAATATACCGGAAAGGTTTAAGGATTTAAGGCCTGAAAACCTTACCTTTGAAGACTGGTTGAGCATTTTCAAAAGCCGTTAAAATTCCCACTATGGTTTCAAAAACGTATTCCGCCATATACTGGGGTGTGGATGCCATAAAGATCGAGGTTGAGGTGGATTTTACGAAGGGGGTTCCCCAGTTTATAATCGTTGGGCTTCCGGATGCCGAGGTTAAAGAGAGCAAGGAGAGGATACATTCTGCAATAAAAAACTCGGGTTTCCCGTTTCCCCCGGGAAAGATAAGGGTGAATTTGGCACCGGCGGACATAAAGAAGGAAGGTTCCCTCCTGGACCTTCCAATTGCACTGGCGGTTTTATCCTCATTCGGATATGTTCCTGCGGAAAATCTCCTTAACTTTATGTTCCTCGGGGAGCTTTCCCTTGATGGGAATCTGAGAAGGGTCCCTGGGGTTCTGCCCGCCGCAATATTAGCGAAGGAGGAGGGATTGAAGTTGGTTGTCCCTTCCCAAAACGCCCTTGAAGGTGCGATAATAAGGGACCTTGAGGTGTACGGCCTAAGCAGCTTGAGGGAGGTGGTGGATTTCATCTTGGGAAACTTGAACGTTGAACCCGCAAAGTACGAAGGTTTATCCCTGAAAGAGAGTTACGATGTGGATATGGAGGACGTCAGGAGTATGGAGTACGTTAAGAGGGCGTGCGAAGTTGCCGTAGCCGGTTCGCATAATATGCTCATGATAGGTCCTCCGGGATCCGGAAAAACCATGATAGCCAGAAGAATACCCACAATATTACCCGAAATGTCGGAAGAAGAGGCCATAGAAACGACTAAAATATACTCGGTTGCCGGTTTAATACAACCGGGTTCCGGCTTGATAACCCTCAGGCCCTTCAGGGCTCCACATCATACCGCATCGGAGGTGGCATTGATAGGGGGTGGAAGCTTTCCGAAACCGGGTGAAGTTAGCTTGGCTCACAACGGAGTTTTGTTTTTGGACGAGCTTCCGGAGTTCAGCAGGCAAGCTTTGGAGGCCCTCAGGCAACCGTTGGAGGATGGCTTTGTTAGAATAAGTAGGGCCAGGGGAAGCGTAATATTTCCCGCAAATTTTATGTTGGTAGCCGCCATGAACCCTTGTCCTTGCGGGCACTTCGGAGATAAAACTAGGCCTTGCACCTGTACGGTTTCCGCGATAACCAAGTACCAATCCAGAATTTCTGGTCCTTTGATGGATAGAATAGACATTTTCGTAAACGTTCAACCGATCAGCTACGATGAGTTTAAGGGAAAAAGGGGAGAAAGCTCAAGAGAAATCAGGGAAAGGGTTATTAAAGCTAGGGAGATACAATCTAAGAGGTTTAAGGGTACTAAGGTTTACACCAACAGTAAGATGACGCCCAAGATGGTAAGGGAGTTTTGCAAACTTTCGCCGGAAGGGGAAAACCTTTTAAAGTTGGCGGCGGAGAGAATGGGAATTTCCACAAGGGGAATAACCAGGATACTGAAAGTTGCAAGAACAATAGCCGATCTGGAAGGATCAAGGGATATAAAAACGCATCACTTAGCTGAGGCAATACAGTACAGGCAGAGCGTTGGGGAATTTTGGATAACCAACCTGAGATGAATTTACCACAAAGTTATCCCACAGAAATCCTTTCATCCATATAATACTATCTTATGATTAGATTACTATTAACCCTTATTATAGGCGGGAGTTTAATCGGATGCGGAGGTTCAAATACGCAGAATTCGACTCAAAACCCGCAAAGCGTACAAGAATCCGACCCTATGAAGAACAAGGGTATAGGTCCTATCAAGGAAGTTAAGCTTTCCCAAGAGGTGGATTTGAACCTGGCGAAGAAGGGTGAGGAATTGTTCAACATAAAGTGTTCCGCATGCCATAAGCTCGAGGAGAGGTACGTAGGCCCACCCATAAAGGGAATAACAAAAAGGAGGACACCGGAATGGATAATAAACATGATTTTAAACCCCGAGGAGATGACCAAGAAAGATCCCATAGCCCAAAAACTCTTAGAAGAATACCTAACCCAGATGGTCGCGCAGGTGAAGGATACGTCCGAGGCGAGGGCAATACTTGAATATTTTAGGCTTATAGATTCAAGGTGAAAGCTATGAAAAGGGCGATTTTGGCAGGAGGCATAGCTTCGGTGATGGGGCTTGGCATCCTATTTTTGGGATGCCCCCCAAAAAAGGCCACGCTGGGGGAGGATGTAGCTAAGGCCGTTTACGTACCTCCAGGCCAGTACGACGAGTTCTACGCCTTCGTCTCGGGAGGTTTCGACGGGCAACTCTTGGTATACGGCCTACCATCCGGAAGGCTTCTAAAGGTTATACCCGTATTCTCCCAATATGCGCGCAACGGTTACGGATATTCGGAGGAAACCAAAGCCTTCCTCATGACATCCCACGGATTCATACCTTGGGGTGATTTGCACCATCCTGAACTTTCCCAAACCGACGGTGTTCCGGATGGTAGATGGGTTTTTGCAAACGAGAACAACGTACCACGCGTTGCAAGGATAGATCTTAGGAGATTTGAAACGGCGGAAATTATAGAGATCCCTAATTCCGGCGGTAATCACTCCTCACCCTTTATAACCCAAAACACCGAATATGTGGTAGCGGGTACGAGGTTCTCCGTACCAATAGACGTAACAACGGGTGAGCTCAAGGACGTTTCCATATCATCGTATGCCGAAAACTTCAAAGGTACGATAACGTTCATAAAGGTCAACAATGATCCGAACTATAGAGGTGAGGATAAGATGTCCATAGCCTTTCAACTCCTCGTTCCCGGCTTTGATTACGATTTGGCCCACTGTGGCAAGGGACCTTCGCACGGTTGGTGCTTCTTCACATCTTATAATACTGAGCAGGCTTATACCCTCCTTGAAGCGAACGCTTCCCAGAACGATAAGGACTTCATCTTAGCCGTAAACTGGAAGAAGGCGGAAGAATGCGTAGCTCAGGGTAAGGCTAAGGAATACCCAGCAACATATTACCACAACTATTACGACGAAAAAAAGCACATGGCAATTTCCTCAGTTAAGAAAAGCGTTAAGGTTTTGACTCCCCAGGATTGTCCTGGTGTTGCATATTACCTTCCCACGCCAAAATCCCCGCACGGCGTTGATGTTGATCCAAGCGGGGAGTACATCGTAGGCGGAGGTAAGCTCTCGGCGGATCTTCCGATACACTCCTTCAGCAAGATGATGAAAGCTATAGAAAATAAGGAATTTGAAAGGGAGATATTCGGGATACCCGTCTTGAAGTTTGAAGCGGTCAACCACTGCTTGGTTCCGAAGGCATGCCTCGGCCCGTTACACACGGAGTTCGACGATAAGGGTTATGCATACACCTCATGCTTCGTGAGCTCCGAAGTTATAAAGACGGATCTAAAGGAATGCAAAGTGGTCGATAGAATAACCGTTTATTATAATATTGGTCACCTGATGATACCGGGCGGGGATTCCAGGAAACCTTGGGGTAAATATCTCCTTGCCATGAACAAGATAACAAAGGACAGGTATTTGCCCGTTGGACCTGAACTTCACCAATCCGCCCAGCTTATAGACATATCCGGTGAAAAGATGAGGATGCTCCTCGATTTCCCGACCTTGGGTGAGCCCCATTATGCGAATGGCATACACGCGGATGTTGTGAAGGATAAGGTTATAGGGTATTACGACCTTAGGGAGAATGAGCACCCGTACTCTATCAAAAGCGAAGCGGAAGCAAGGGTTGAGAGGAGGGGCAACGTTGTTCACGTGTATATGTCATCCATTAGAAGCCACTTCACGCCGGATAACATAGAGGGTATTAGGGTAGGTGATACGGTATACTTCCACGTTACGAACTTAGACCAAGAGTTCGATATACCACATGGTTTTGCAATGATGGGTGCCGAAAACGCAAATATTCTGATAATGCCCGGCGAGACTAGAACGCTAAAGTGGGTACCAAAGAAGCCCGGAGTTTATCCGTTCTATTGTACGGATTTCTGTTCGCCTCTTCACCAGGAAATGCAGGGATATGTAAGGGTTTCTCCCGCGAACGCGAACGTCAGTCTAAAGTGGGGAACAGGTAAGAGCCTATAAAATGATAGGGGGGAGGGTAATCCTCCCCCCATTTTTATAAAAAAGGAGGTGATTATGAAATGTACAAAGAAGTGTAGATTTTTATTTACCTTGGCAGCAGTGGCTTTGGTTTTAGCTATTCTCTTTCCGCTTTGGTCCTACTATATAGTAATGCCTTTATATCCCGAGGGATTGATCCTAAACATATACTCTTATAAGTTGGAGGGTAATTTAAACAGCATAAACACTTTGAACCACTATACGGGTCTTCCTCCCCTGGATCCATCGACGTTTCCAGAACTCAAGATAATCCCAATAGTTTTAATAATACTTTCTATATCAGCCATAGCCGTTTCGATCCTTGGAAATGCTCTTTTAGCGAGGTTATACTTCTTATCCTTTGTTATATTAGGTATCGTTGGGTTGGCGGACTTCTATTTTTGGCTCTACAGGTATGGGCATAGCGTAGATCCAAATGCACCCTTAGCTATAGAGCCACAAACCTTGGTAATGTTGGGTGTTAAAAAAATCTTAACCATAGAGATCTACGCATATCCAAATTTGGGCACTCTGTTTCTGGTCTTGGCAGGAATATTAACCTTTTTTGGTTTATTTGGAGTGCCTAAGGGAGTATTGAAACTTTCCGTACTACTTTTAACATCCTGTTCGGCCAAACCCCAAGATATAAAGATCGGGAAGGACGCATGCGATTACTGTAAGATGATAATCTCGGATTCGAGGTTTTCATCCGAGATCGTTTTAAAAACGGGTAAGGTTTATAAGTTTGACGATGTGGGGTGTATGATAAACTTTTTTTGGGAAAAGGGATATAGCGAAAAGGATATCGCGCTTTTCCTAGTTTCCGATTATAAAAGTGGAAAACTGATAGATGCCACAAGGGCATTTTACATATTAAATGATAACTTGCGATCGCCTATGTCTTACAACGTGGCGGCTTTTGAAAATGCCGATGACGCGGAGAACTTTTATAATAAAAACGGTGGAAGGATACTTAACTGGGCAGAACTAAACGAATATGTAAGAAAACATTCCCTTAGGTAATGTTTCTTCTTATAATATTCGAGATTGTTAGGGTTTGTGATACATGTAAATACGGGGATATTCGTGAAGCAATCGAAAGCGTAAAACCTTACGATACCATAGAGGTGTTTGGAGAAAAGTACGAAGTGATAAACTTAATCATAGATAAACCTGTGGTGCTTATAGGTAAGAATTCACCTATCCTTGACGGTAAAAACAGGGATGAGATAGTTATAGTCGATGCGGATAGTGTGATAATAAAAGGTTTTATCTTTGAAAACTCCGGTTTCGGATTTATCAAAGATTTTTCGGCATTAAAGGTAAGGAACTGTAACGGATGCGTAATTGAAAAGAACGTTTTCAAGAACAATATGTGGGCTATATACTTGGACAACTCGAGAAACGTTGTAATAAGGGATAATTACGTGGATGGTAGTAAGGTTAAAGGGGCAGGAACATACTCGGGAAACGGAATACACGCATGGAGATGCGAGAGAATATACATAAATGGGAATACCGTTTTGAACCATAGGGATGGAATATATTTCGAGTTCGTGAAAAGCGCAGATGTCAGGGATAACAAGTTGTTGAGTAATGCGAGATATGGGATACACCTAATGTTTTCGGATAGTGTTAAAATTTATGAAAATTTGATATACGCAAACGGTGCGGTTGCCATAATGTACTCTAAAGGTTTTAAATTTTTCTCAAATCGTGTGGAAAGGCATTGGGGTGGCTCTAGTTACGGTTTGCTCCTAAAGGATGTAAGTTTTGGGGAAATCTTCGGAAATTACTTTTATAAGAACACCTATGGAATAGTGTTTGACGGAGCAAACTCCGTGGAAGCAAAAAACAACGCGTTTATCTACAATGGATATTCTCTCAGGATATGGGCCAACTCTTCTAAGATTGTGATAAAAGATAACGATTTTGTAGGAAACACGTTTGACGTTACGGTCAACGGATTTCACATAGATGTCGTTATGGATGGAAATTATTATGATACATACGAGGGTTACGATTTGAACGGGGATGGATATGGGGATGTTCCCCATAGGCTGGTGAAACTCTTTTCGATCTTTATGGAGTTATCGCCAGTATTCTCGCTATTTTTGAAAAGCCCAATTCAATATATCCTTGAAAGGATAGAAAAGCTTTTCCCCACTATAATACCCTATGTCATCGAAGACAAAAGTCCAAGGATGAGGAGAATATGGAAATCTTAAAGATAGAAGGTCTGAACAAGTTTTTTGGCAAAAGGTGGGTTTTAAAGGACGTTAATCTGAGCTTCTATAAGGGTGAGATAAGTGTTATAACGGGTCCAAACGCATCCGGAAAAAGTACGTTTTTAAAGTGCCTATTAGGCCTCGTTATACCCTCAAGTGGAAAAATAAGGTTTAATGGGGAAGATATAATAGGGAAGAGTATGTACAGAAGATACTTCGGATATATGCCCCAAAACCCTAGTTTCCCTTTAAGCTTAACCCCAAGGGATATATTCGAACTAATGGTGGAAATATATGGAAAGGATAGGGTGGAGGAGCCGGAAAGGTACATAGAAAGGTTTTCGTTAGGGGATCACTGGGAACGTCCCATAGGAACCCTTTCAGGAGGAACGAGGCAGAAGGTGAATGCGGTTCTGGCGTTGTCGGTTAAGGCGGAAGTTTACCTATTAGACGAGCCTACGTCATCCCTAGATCCAAAGTCCTCAATTATCCTAAAGGAGGAAATACTTAAGAAGAAACGCGAAGGATCGTGTATTATCCTGGTAACCCATATAATTCCGTCCGTAGAATACTTGGCGGATAATTTGGTATATTTTCTTGATGGGAGGGTAAGGTTTAGCGGAAGGGTTAAGGATTTGAAGTTGGTAACCCGCGAGAGCAACCTGGAAGGGGCAATAGCAAAAATAGAAGATGTGGAAAATATTTAAGTATAAGTTTTTAAGGGATTGGCGCGGAACTTTCGTTTGGATATATACATTTTTGATATTTTCTTTAACTTCTGGCATAGGCTTTTTTACATCCGATCCGGCAAAAACCGTATCTTCGATCTTAAGCTTTTTGGTCCTTTTAATCCCTTTGATATTGTTGCTTTTTACCGTTATAGACTATTACAACGATAAGGATTTTATAAGCCTAATCCTTTCATACCCTATTGGTAGGGAAGATGTGTTCCTTGGAAAAACCATTTCAAGGATATTGTCGCTATCCTTAGCTTGGACTTCGGGCTATCTGCTTCCTATGATCCTTAAGGGTTGGTTTTCCGATGCTGTATTTTGGCTCTATCTAGCCGGCCTTATCCTAACGTTTTCCATAGTTCCAATTGGCCTATTGTTCGGTATATTATGCGATGAGAAAATAACGGGCATCAGCCTCGCCGTGATCTTTTGGTTTTCTGTTACTATATTATACGACACCGTTATTCTTTTAATCTCGTTGAACTTTTCCGAATATCCCGTTGAGAAAGTAGTGATACCTCTGATCTTCCTAAACCCTGTAGATTTAGCTAGAATTTTGGTAGTTAGATCCCTAGATATAGCGGCCCTTATGGGCTACACGGGTGCGCTCTTCGACGAAATCTTTAAAGGTATCCTCGGTTTATTTCTTATCCTTTTATCCCTGTCCATCTGGACAATCCTACCAACGTATTTAGCATATAATATCTTCAAAAAGAAGGATTTCTAGGGCTTTTTACTCCAAGATTCCGAAGGAGAGGTTTATACCGAGGTTTATGCCGTATTGTAGGACACTTATCTCTACATCCTTACTACCGAGTTTGGGTCCGTAATCCATAAATACGCCACCTCCAAATCCCAAGAAACCCATTTGATAGTACATATCCCCAAAGATCCCAAACGAAAAACCCTTGAAAGGAAAACTCTCATTTTCTCCATAAACTGTGTAGATCGAATACGCCGGATACAATCCTATCCTAGATTTTATGTTGAGAAAGGAGATTTGATAAGCTAAGGGCAACTTTATGTAAAGCCTGGAAGTTTTGGATGTGCCTTCTGCATTTTCAAACTTGTATGTAAGATTTCCCATGTAGTAATCCAATCCCAGTCCGAGTGCAAAAGGAGCTAATGGGTGTAAGCTTATTCCAACGTTTGCGGATCCTCCGAAGAGAATTCCGGAAGTGGATATATCTTCACATATCTGCCAGCTAGGATCTCTAAGATCGATAACAACACATATCCTATTCGCTCCACCGGACGCTACCCCAAGCTTTACATCTTGCCAGAACCCTATAGCCCAAACAGGAGATACAAAAGTGCAAAGTACAAGAACCAATCTTTTCATAAGGTATATTCTAAAGCTGATCATCCGCCTCACTGAGGATAAGATGTCAAACACCACCATTGAGCCGTATAGATCCGTCCTCATCTCATTGTTTTTTATACTCTTCGATTAATTCCCCAAAAGTTCCCGTACATCCCAAATTCCTTTCATTAACCAATAAACCGAACCGTGTTAAATTCTTTTCTCCAAAACCTTTACCGCCTGCGTCATGACACGTATTACATCCGCTCTTAACAAAAATTTCCTTGGCTTCCCCCTTGAGATTGTGTTTTAAGGCTAAGTTGTGAAGGGATATACATCCGTATCCTTTAGATGCCATTTCCTTACCGTACTCCGTAAAGTTATTGGGGGGTAAGTTGTGACATAACTTGCACCCGAAGTTGTTAAATACCTCCAAAGCGTTTTGAGGTACCTTCGGATGGTTGAACTCCTTAGATCCCTTTGGATAGCAGGAGATAAAAAATAGTAAAAAGATAAAAAATAGTAAAAATACTAAAAAATGTATCATAAACGGGGCGTGGGATATCCCACGCCCCAAAGTTTATTACCTAACCACCACGATCCCGCTTCTCACCCTTCCACTTGGTAGGTTGATCTTCAGTATGAATACGCCTTTGTGCGAGAATTCTAAACTTATTTTGTTCTCTCCCCTTCTTATTCTGTAATCCTTTGATAGAATCACTTTACCGGAGGTGTTATACACTTTTATGGAAGAGTTCCCCGGATACGTTGATATCAACCTTAAGGTTATGCTTCCCTTTCCTCCTCCCACTTCAACATAATCGGGAACACTAATTTCGGATATGCCTGAAAATTTATCAAGTCCCAAAACCATAAATCCGGCGGAAAGATCTGCAACATGGGATCTGTTAAAATCGTCTACAAAGACCGACTGGGCAGACCAAGGAGTATCGTAATATCCAATCTCAAATATGGAAGGCAGATTGGATGCGTTCAAAACCCTAAATCCCCCTACACCATCCGCAACGTATATGTATCCGTATCTATAGTATACGTCCTTAGCTTCACCGGGTGTGAGGTATTGGGCTATTTCGTAAGGGGAGGATGGATCGAGAACGTTTATAACTCTAATTCCGCTCGAACCCCCATCGGCTAAAAATACGTAAGGATATTCCACATGTATTCCCATTGCATTACCCGGCGTATTATAGTATGAAATTTCAACCGGGGTTAACGGGTCGGATATGTCTACGATCCTTAGACCTTCCGGACCGTCGGCAACAAACATTAGGTTACCATAGACATAGACGCTATGCGCAACCCCAGGGGAATCGTAATATGAAACCTCAACGGGATTTGTGACATCGCTTACGTCTATTATCCTTACACCGTAAAGACCATCGGCAACAAAGGCGTAATTTCCCGAAACGAAAACTCCCTTAGCACTACCGGGAGTATCGTAATATCCTACAAGGTTTAAAGAGGCGGTATCGTATATCCTCAAACCTCCGGAAGTTCCCGCTGCGGCGAAAATGTATCCGTTGTACGGGAATACTTCCAAGAGATACCCACCAATTTGTTCGGTTATTTTATTTATGTTCGGAAGCGTATATGTGAAGGATTTTATACCCTTGGAGCCCGCAGCCGCAAATATCTTTCCGCCGTAAGACTTAACATCGTAAAAGCATCCTTCCGCAGGTATAAAGGCTTGTAACACGGGATTTGCAGGATCGGAAACGTCAAATATTTCAAGACCCGCTATATCTTCTGAAACCAGAACTAAATTCCCCACCTTAACGGACTTAAGCGCCGGTCCATAAGTTGAAGAGGAAGTTATTTCGGAAGCTGTAGATGGGTCTATGATTCTTAAACCTCCCATCATGGCACTAACAAACAGATAACCATCCAATTCAACCCCCGTGAACTTATATGGCGTGGATATGCTGGAAACAAGTGTGGGCGATGTTGGATCCGATATATCGTAAACCCTTAACCCATTGGTTCCAAGGGCGACAAACAGTCTATCTCCACCAACCCTTACGGATCTAACATCACCTATCGAGGTAATATCGCTAACTTTAACTGGGGATGAAACGGAGGAGATGTCAAAAATCTCTATTCCCAAACTCCCTTCACCAACTATAAGATAATTACCGTATAGGTCGGTTTCCGTGGCATCACCTAAGGTTGAAACGGATCCTATAAGCGCCGGAGAGGAAGGGGAAGATATGTCGAAAATTTTCACTCCGAACTCACCATCGCTCAGGTAAAGCCTATCACCGTATATCTTTATACCTTTTGCATATCCGGGGGAGTCGTACCAGTACACCAAACTTGGTGAGCTTGGAGAAGAGATATCGTATACCAAAAGTCCCTCCAACCCGTTAGCCACGAAAAGATGATCGTTGTATATTTTTACATCCATGACCACGCCGTTCGTTTTAATCTCGGAGAGGAGGGAGAGGGATGGCCAGGAATATATCCTTATTCCTCCTCCCACACCCATAGCAAGTATCGAAGGGGACATATCGGCACATAGGTTCGCACCGAAGGGATACTTACCCAAGGATCTCACGTTGGAGGAATCCAAGTTTATATGGTATGAAGAACCGCAACAGCTCTTGCGTGCCGAAAAGGGGCTTAAAACCCCTATATCACCGCACGTTTCAACAACGGCTATGAATGCCCCTAACATACCTCACCTCCTTTTTATATACCTCTTAACCTTTCCTTCATACACAATTATATAAACACCCTTTGGAAGTTTTGAGAGTTCATCCTTCTTACCCCTCAAAACCTCCTTACCCTCAACGTTAAAAACTATGTACTCCCCTTCCTTTCCAAAATCAAAACGTTCTTCTTCAACCTTAACCGGATCATCATAAGACATCGGACCACAAATTGAAGCGAATATCACGGTCCTATAAGGTGGCATGTGATCCGCACTACTTGTCCAACCACTCGCATCGTGACTGTGACCGTGGGGTAGGTGGTAACTTACAGCGCCTCCGGTCCAAACATAACTTCCGTAATAAGTTGATGTTGTGAAGCTGTACGAGTGTGAATGTGTTGATGATCCTCCGTTTACACCCGTTGTGGTGTTTGCCCGAGGTATCCTACCGTTAAAGTTGGCGTCAACGTTAATATAAGGGCAAGGTGGTAGGGTATCGTACATGTATATGACGGTGCAACTATCCGCGTACGCAGGTTCGGAGGTTGCCTTCCAAAACCTAACGGTTCTGTAAGGTGGAATGTGATC
>Ga0197143_1001241_pt1 | contig 22188 bp, 34 predicted proteins | sample GBS70_MetaG_FD_148603 | JGI IMG/M metagenome (GOLD analysis project Ga0197143, IMG submission 148603) | Sediment microbial communities from Great Boiling Springs, Gerlach, Nevada, United States - GBS 70_MetaG | ecosystem: Environmental > Aquatic > Thermal springs > Hot (42-90C) > Sediment...
AGCGCTGCAACTGCCCGGGGGTTTTCCTTTTCTCCGTACCAGAAATGGACGTCCTCAAAACAAATCATGCCCTATTCCACAATCTCCACAAGCACAAGCGGGGCCCCATCACCGATGCGAAAGCCGGTTTTGACGAGACGACAGTACCCTCCCTTACGTTCCTTCATGCGGGGCACGATACTTCGAAGCAGGGTCTTGAAGGCTTCCTTGTCCCGTACCCAGGACACAACCTGCCGCATGGAGGCATTGTCACCCCTTATGGCCAGAGAGACCACCCGCTCGAAGTACCTTTTGAGCACCTTACCCTTCGCCTCCGTGGTCTCAATCCTGCCATTTTTGATGAGCGAGACTATCATATTGGCCAGCATGCTTTCCTTGTGAGAAGTCTTTCTCCCCAGCTTTTCGGTTCTCTTGCGATGCCTCATGGCTCAGTCACTCCCCGCTTCTCTCTTTTCCCCCAGCTGGTATCCGAGCCTTTCGAGCTTTCCAATAATCTCCTCATACGTCTTCTGACCGAGATTCTTAATTTTCTTCAGGTCTTCCGGGCGATTCTGGACAATCTCCAGGAGCTCCCGAACCGTGTTAATGCGAGCTCTCTTCAGGCAATTATACGCCCGCACAGAAAGCTCGAGCTCCTCGATGGTCATCTCCCGCTCCTCCGGAGAAGCTTTTTCCTCGCCGGGACCCACCCCAAGAGGTGGTTCTCCGATGCGCTCTTTCAGGAGGCTCAAAAGATGCGAGAACTCCTCCACAAGGAGTTCGAGGGCTCTCCGGAAAGCCTGCTGAGGGGTGATAGCACCGTTTGTCCAGATTTCGAGGAGCACCTTGTCGTAGTTGGTGAACTGCCCAACCCGGGTATCCATGACCTGGAAGTTCACTTTCCGCACCGGACTGAACATGGCATCAACCGGGATGATGTCGTAGGTATGGTAGGTGTCCTCCTCTGCCTCACGGTACCCTTTCCCTCTCCCAATGAAAATCCTCATGCTGAGACGGCCGTTCTCCTCGAGTTCCGCAAGATAATGGTCGAGATTAATGATTTCCACATTCGGATTTGGCCGGATATCACGGGCCGTAACCTTCCGAAGCGCACCAGGAGTTCCCCGAACATCAAGGTACAGCGTTTCGCTTTCCGAATACGAACGCACAACAAGACCCTTGAGATTCAGGATAAGGTCCGTAACGTCCTCCCGGACCCCCGGAAGAGGGGAGAACTCGTGGATGATTCCGTCAATCTGAACCGCCGTAACGGCTGCCCCTTCGATTGAGGAAAGGAGAACACGCCGCAGGGCATTGCCCACCGTTATGCCCCAGCCAGACTCAAAGGGCTCAATGGCGAACTTCCCGTACTGGGCGTGCGTCACCGGATCTTCTTGAAACTCAAGAAGCTCACACTTCATGAGACTCTTCAGGTCCTGCATACAGACACCTCAAATCACTTAGAGTAGAACTCCACGATGAGCTGTTCCTGAACCTGGAAGTCGATATCCTCTCGCTTCGGCTCACGAAGAACCACAGCCTTCGCCGAACCTCTGTCCACAGAAAGCCAGGAAGGAACTTGAAGGTCCTCCTTCTCCTCGAGGAGTTCTCGAATCTTCTCGTGCTCTTTCCCCCGCTCTGAAAGCTCGATCACGTCCCCCACTTCCACAAGGTATGAGGGAATGTTGACCCGTTTTCCATTCACCAGGAAATGCCCGTGGAGGACCATCTGGCGAGCCTCTGCCCGGGAGTCGCTCAGGCCCATCCGGAAAACAACGTTGTCGAGCCTGCGCTCAAGAAGCGAAAGCAGGTTCTCCCCGGTGAGCCCGGGCATCTTCGCAGCTATGTCAAAATACTTCTTGAACTGTCTCTCAGTGATACCATAGATGAAACGAACCTTCTGCTTTTCACGAAGCTGCAATCCGTAGCTTGAGAGACGCTTCCGTCCTCCCTTGTGAATACCAGGAGGGAACGGTCGTCGCTCAAAAGCACACTTATCCGTGAAACACCGGGGACCCTTCAGGAAGAGCTTCATCCCCTGCCGACGACAAACACGGCACCGCGGTCCAGTGTATCGTGACATCCTCTATCCTCCTTCAGACCCTTCTCTGCTTTGGTGGCCGGCAACCATTATGGGGTATGGGAGTCACATCCTTGATGGAGTTAATCACAAGTCCTGCTGCCTGGAGTGAACGAATGGCCGTTTCCCGGCCAGCACCAGGACCCTTCACCAGCACGTCAACCTCTCTCAGACCGAAATCCATGGCCTTCTTGGCCGCCTGTTCTGCCGCAAGCTGGGCGGCAAAGGGGGTTCCTTTTTTCGTTCCCTTAAAACCCACCGTGCCGCCACTCGCCCAGGCGATAACGTTCCCCTGGCGGTCCGTAATGGACACGATGGTGTTGTTGAACGTGGACTTAATATGGGCGATACCCTCGCGAACAATGCGCCGCTCTCTCTTTTTCTTCCGGGAAGGTTTTGCCAAGGTGCTTCAGACCTCCTTTTTTCAGGGCTCTTCTACTTCTTCCTCTTGACTCCCACTGTTCTCCGTGGACCTTTACGGGTTCGGGCATTGGTCCGGGTTCGCTGCCCACGAACTGGCAGACCTCTCCGGTGGCGCAACCCCCGGTAACACCCGATAGCGATGAGGCGCTTGATATTCTGCGAAACCCTTGCTCGAAGCTCTCCCTCAACCGGATACTGCTCGACGATTTTCTGAATCCGGCTGATTTCGTCATCAGTCAGGTCCTTCACCTTCACCGCTGGGTCAACCTTGGCCTCTTCGAGGATTTTCTTGGAAAGGCTTCTGCCGATGCCGTATATGTACGTCAGGGCAATGTCAATCCGCTTGTTCGGCGGCAAATCAACACCAGCAATACGAGCCATCTTGAGACCTCCTAACCCTGCCTCTGTTTATGCCGTGGTTCTGAACACACCACAAAAACTCTCCCTTTACGCCGCACAACCTTGCACTTCTCACACCGTGGCTTCACCGAAGCACGGACTTTCACGACCGCAACCTCCTTCCTTACTTGTGCCGGTAGACAATCCTCCCCTTGGTGGGATCGTATTTGGAAATCTGTACGGTCACCTTATCCCCGGGAAGGATGCGAATGTAATGCATGCGCATCTTCCCGGAAATATGTGCCAGGATTACTTTACCGGTCTCCAATTCTACTCGAAACATGGCGTTCGGTAAAGGTTCAATGACTGTACCCTTCACCTCAATGAAATCGTCCTTCGCCATCAGAAGAAATCCCCTCTCTCACTCACGGTAAGGATTTCGGGCTGCCCCTTGCGCACAAGAACCGTGTGCTCGAAGTGGGCAGATAACCCCCCGTCTTCCGTAACCACCGTCCATCCATCTTCAAGGATTTTCACCCTGTACCCCCTCTCATTCGCCATGGGCTCAATGGCAAGAACCATTCCTTCCTCAAGGATCGCTCCCTGTCCTTTCTGTCCAAAGTTCGGAATTTGAGGATCCTCATGGAGGCTTTTTCCTACCCCATGCCCCACGAGATCCCGCACGACGGCAAACCCTTCCCGCTCAATCGTCGTCTGAATGGCATGGGAGATATCCCCCACCCGATTGCCAGGAAGAGCCTGACGAATCCCCGCATAGAGCGCCTTCTTCGTTACCTCCACAAGCCTTCGGGCCACGGGATGACCATCCCCCACAACCATGCTGAAGGCCGCATCGGTGTAAAAGCCCTCAAACTCGACCCCGATATCGATACTGACCAGGTCACCACTTCGGATGACACGCTCCCCTGGAATCCCGTGGACCACCTCGTCGTTAATGGAAATGCACAGCGCTGCCGGAAACCCCCTGTACCCCAGAAAGGCAGGCCGTGCGCCACACCGCACGATAAACTCCCGAACCACTTCTTCGATAAAGGCCGTGTTCACCCCAGGAGCAAGGAGGGTCTTCACCTTCTCCAGAACGTTTCCCAGTATCCGTCCGCTTCTTCGAATCTTCTCAAGGTCCTCTCTCCTCGTCAGCTTAGCCATTGCCGTGTAACTTCTTCGCAAGCATCTCCTTCACTCGGGCATAGGTTTCCTCAATGGAACCCGAGGCTGGTACGGTGACAAGGAGTCCTTTCCGGGCATAGAACTCCACAAGGGGTCTTGTCTGCTCCTCGTACACCGCAAGACGTTTCCGGATAACCTCTGGAGTGTCGTCCGGACGCTGCACCAGCTTCCCCCCACAGCGATCACACACCTCATCAGACCGGGGAGGACTGGAAATGAGGTTGTACGGGGTCTGACAGTTCTCGCAGACCCTCCGAGCCGAGAGCCGTCGAACAAGCTCCTCAGCCGGAATGTCAAAGTACAGCACAGCGTCAATGGCTATGTGGAGCCCTTTCAGTATCTCCTCCAAGGCTTCAGCCTGCCTGAGCGTTCTCGGAAATCCGTCGAGGATGAATCCCCGTCGCACGTCGTCACGGGAAAGCCGCTCCTTCACCACCCCGATGACCACTTCGTCGGGGACAAGCTGTCCCTCCCGAACAAAGGGTTCAGCCTTTTTTCCCCACTCCGTTCCTTCTCTAATTGCCAGGCGGAGAATATCCCCTGTAGCCAGTTGGGGAATCCCAAATTCTTCCTCGATTCTCTTTGCCTGGGTACCCTTTCCTGCCCCTGGAGGTCCAAGGAGAATGATTCGCATGGCTTCTCCCCCTTACCGTCGAATGAATCCTTCGTAATGTCGCATGAGGAGCTGTGCCTCAAGCTGTGTCACCGTTTCAATGGCCACTCCAACCATGATGAGGATGGCCGTGCCGCCGAAGTAAAAGGTGGTGACCTTGGTCAGCTCCACGAGGATATTCGGCACCACAGCAATGAAGGCGAGCACCAGCGCACCCCAGAGGGTGATGCGGGTGAGACAGCGGTCAATGTACTCCACTGTCGGCCTCCCCGGCCGTATCCCCGGGATAAACCCGCCATACTTTTTCATGTTCTCCGCAAGGTCCACCGGGTTGAAGGTGACCGCAGTGTAAAAATAGGTAAAGAAGATGATAAGTGCGGCGTACAGCGTAAGGTACAGTGCCGAATCCGGAGAAAGTGCATTGGCCAGGCTCTTCATAAACCCAGAACCCTCAAAGAACTGCGCCAGAGTTGCAGGGAAAAGCAGTACCGAGGAGGCAAAGATGATAGGGATAACCCCTCCCTGAATCACCCGGATGGGGATATGGGTACTCTGCCCTCCATAAACTCGCCTTCCCACAACCCGCTTGGCGTACTGCACCGGAATCTTTCGCTGCGCTTCCTGAAATTCCACGACAAAGGCTACAATGAAAACCGCCACAACAAGGGCTATGCCGAAGAGGAAGGGATTCACCTCTCCAAGCCGGATCAGCGAGAAAGTCCGGAAAAACTGTGGCATGAGCCGGGCAACAATGCCCGCAAAGATGATGAGCGATATCCCGTTGCCGATACCAAAATCGGAGATGAGTTCCCCAAGCCACATGAGGAACATACTCCCCGCTGCAAGGGTGATAATCACGGTGAAACGATACGCCCATCCTGTGGCCATGACCACTCCGAGATTCTCCATCCACACCGTTATGCCAAACCCCTGAACCAGAGCGAGGAGGATTGCTCCCCAGCGGGTGTACTGGGCTATCTTGTCCCGTCCCTCCTCGCCGCTTTTTGCCAGTTCCTCAAGCTGAGGAACGACCGAGGTCAAAAGCTGGATGATAATGGAGGCGTTAATGTAGGGCATAATCCCCAGGGCCAGAATGGAGAAATTGCTCAACGCTCCTCCTGCAAACATATCGAGGAACCCGAGAACTCCACCCCGGGAAAAGACGTTCGCCAGAGCCTTCGGGTCAATCCCAGGAACGGGGATGTGCGCACCGATACGGAAAACAACAAGCATGAGCAGCGTGAAAATGACCCTTCTTTTCAGGTCCGGTATCCTGAAGAGCTTGACCAGGGATTCCCACATGTCACAGCACCTCGGCCTTTCCGCCTCTTTCCTCAATCAGGGCCTTCGCCCGTGCCGAAAACGCATGGGCCTTCACGACAAGGCGTCGCGCAAGTTCCCCCTTGGCCAGAACCTTGACCTTGGACCTTCTGTCTTCCACAAGACCACACTCCTGCAGAAGCTCCGGGGTGACCTCGGTTCCATCGGGGAAACGGTTCAAGGCACTCACATTCACAATCTCCCACTCTTCAGCGCAGGGATTGTGAAAACCCCTCTTGGGAACCCGCCGAACAAGGGGCATCTGTCCACCCTCAAAACGGGGATGAATCTGCCCTCCTGACCGAGCCTTCTGACCCTTCATTCCTCGACCGGAGGTTTTCCCGTGGCCCGACCCAATGCCCCTTCCCACTCGTTTCCGGGGGTGGAAAGCACCCTTTGCAGGTCGCAGCTCGTTGATTTTCATATTGGCTTCCCCCTATATCTCCTCGACTTTCAGAAGGTATCGAACCTTGGCGATCATGCCCCGCAGAGACGGGGAATCTTCCTTCACGATGGTTTCGTAAAGCTTCCTAAAACCCAATGCCCGAACAGTGCGCTTGTGAGACTCGGGATGCCCAATGGGACTGTGCACCAGGGTCATCCGTAGCATCTTCCCAGCCACATCACTTTCCCCCTTTCTGCGGCTCAAAGAGCTCCTTCAGAGTCTTTCCCCGAAGGGCAGCCACTTCATGAGGGTCCCTCAAGCTCAAAAGCCCCTGAATGGTGGCACGCGCAAGATTGATAGGATTGTTGTTCCCCAGGGACTTCGTCAAGATGTCCTTCACTCCGGCGACCTCCATGATAGCCCTGACAGTACCTCCTGCAATGACCCCTGTCCCTGGAGCCGCAGGTTTCAGCACCACCGTACTTGCGGCGAACTCCCCGCGAACCTCGTGAACGATGGTCGTCCCCCGCATGGGAAAACGAATCAGGGACTTTTTCGCCCGTTCCACTGCTTTCCGAACAGCATCGGGCACTTCCTTCGCTTTTCCAAGGCCTATACCCACAACGCCGTCACCATTGCCCACGGCAACCAGGGCGCGGAATCCGAAGCGCTTCCCTCCCTTGACGACCTTGCTCACCCTGGTCACTGCAATGAGGCGTTCCTGGAGTTCCATTCCTTCTGGATTGATTCTCCCCATAGCGTCCGACCCTCCGCACTCTAAAAGAGTAAACCTGCTTCGCGCGCCCCTTCGGCCAGGGCTTTCACCCGTCCATGGTACTTGTATCCACCACGATCGAAAACCACCTTGGTAATCCCCTTCTCCAGAGCCTTTTGAGCGATGAGGCGGCCAACAGCCCGGGCGATATCTGTTTTCGTCCCCTGCATCCCCCGAATTTCAGGAGAAAGGGAGGACGCTGCCACCAGAGTCCGTCCTTCTTCGTCGTTGATAATTTGGGCGTAAATGTGCTTTAAACTCCGGAACACCGAAAGACGGGGACGATCAGCAGTCCCCCGTACTTTTTTTCGCACTCTTCGATGTCGACGGATTCGGCGTTCCCATTTTCCTCGTTTCTCGCTGATAATCATTCTCCGAACACTCCCCTCAAACTACTTTGCCGCTGCCTTTCCCTGTTTCCTCCGGACGACCTCACCCACATACTTGATGCCGGTACCTTTGTAGGGTTCGACCTTCCGCAGTTTGCGGATATCCGCAGCCACCTGACCAACCCTTTCTTTATCGATGCCTTTTACCCGAATAACCTGCCCCTCGACTTCAAAGGAAATACCTTCAGGAGGCTGAATCTCGACCGGGTGGGTGAAGCCGATGTTCAACACCAGAGTTTCCCCTCGTTTCTGCACACGGTACCCCAGACCGTTCACCTCCAGGGCCTTTTCAAATCCCCTGGTCACGCCCTCGATCATGTTGTGAAGAAGGGTCCGTGTGAGTCCATGAAGGGATTTATCGAGTTTGGTATCTCCCTGGCGGAGCACTCTCAGGACATTGCCGTCTTTCTCGATCCGCATGCGGGGGTGGAAGGTCCGAGTTAGCGTCCCCTTTGGACCCTTTACCGTTACCGTTGTTCCCTCAACAGTGACCTCCACGCCCTGCGGAATCTCAACAGGCTTTCGTCCAATCCGTGACATGGTCATCCTCCTCCATCACCATATGAAGCACAGCACTTCTCCGCCTATGCCGAGCTTCCTCGCCTCTTTCCCCGTCATGACACCCCGGGAGGTGGAGACAATGACTGTCCCCAGGCCTCCAAGGAGAATTGGAATCTCATCCTTCCCAGCGTAGATTCTGAGCCCGGGTTTACTAATCCGGCGCAGACCATTGATCACCCGCTCGCGATGAGGACCGTACTTCAACTCAATAAGCAATTCTCTCTTATTGCCATCTTTAGGAATAACCTTGTAATCCTGAATGTACCCTTCCTCCCGCATGATTCGTGCAATCTCAATCTTCAAACGGGAGGCAGGGACTTTAACCGTTGGATGCCCGGCCTTCAGGGCATTACGAATCCGTGTCAGCATATCCGCAATAGGGTCGGTGTGCGCCATTTCCTCTCCCCTTCCCCTCACCAGCTCGATTTAGTAATGCCGGGGATCTCGCCACGACTCGCCAGAGTTCGGAAACAAATCCGGCACATGCCAAAATCCCGAAGGTATCCCCGCGGTCGACCACACAGAGAACAGCGGTTCCGGTAACGGACCTTGAACTTCAGTTTTTCAAAGTTCTTGTTCTTCTCAATCTTTGCTTTGCGCGCCATTTCAGTCCTCCCTCATTTTCGGAAAGGCAGACCCAGACCCTCAAGGAGGGCTCTGGCCTCTTCGTCTGTTCTTGCTGTGGTCACAAAAGTGATGTTCATCCCCCGTACCCGCTCCACACGGTCATAATTGATTTCGGGGAAAATGAGCTGTTCCTCAATCCCGATGGTACAGTTCCCCCGCCCATCGAAAGAGCTACCGGGGAATCCCCGGAAGTCACGAATCCTGGCGATAGCAATGTTCAGGAAGCGGTCGAGGAACTCGTACATGCGATCTTTCCGAAGCGTTACCTTGCATCCGATGGGCATACCCTTGCGGAGCTTGAAATTGGAAATCGATTTCTTTGCGCGGGTCACCAAGGGCTTCTGCCCTGTGATGAGCGCAAGTTCTTCCACCGCAAGATCAAGGTAGTGAGGGTTCTGCGTAGCATCCCCCACACCCATGTTGATGACGATTTTCTCAAGCCTGGGAACCTGCATGATGTTTTTATAGCCGAACTCCTTCAGGAGCTTGGGAACAACCTCTTTGTAGTACTTTTCCTTCGTAATGGACACCGCTTAAGCCCCCCTGTTTCAGACCTTGTCGATGATTTCACCGCATTTCTTGCAGACCCTCACCCGGAAACGGGAATCGGGGAGTTTCACCCGCTTAATCCGGGTTTTCTGCCCACAGCGGCTGCATACCAGGCGGACATTGGAAATCCTCACGGGGTTCTCCCGTTCAATGATACCTCCCTGGGGGTTATCCTGGGTTGGACGGGTGTGCTTCTTTACCATGTTGACTCCTTCAACAATGACTTTTCCTTCCTGGGGGAAAACGCTCAGAACCTTCCCCCGCTTTCCCCTGTCCTTCCCGTGGATAACCTCCACGAGGTCCCCTTTCTTGATGGGAACCTTCACCCTCTTCGTCTTGAGTTCCATAACCATCACTCCTTACACCACTTCCGGAGCCAAGGAGACAATCCGCATGAAGTTTTTCTCACGTAATTCACGTCCTACTGGCCCGAATACCCGGGTCCCTCGCGGGACATCCTGGTTGGTAACGAGAACGGCCGCATTGTCGTCAAAGCGAACATATGTGCCATCGGGCCGGCGCACTGCTTTCCTTGTTCGAACCACAACGGCACGAACAACATCACCCTTTTTCACATTGGAGTGTGGTTCAGCCTCTTTCACCGAAGCAATGATGACATCACCAATGCTGGCATAGCGTCGGTTGGACCCACCAAGGACCCGAATGCACATGATCCGCTTTGCCCCAGTGTTATCTGCAACCTCAAGCATGGTTCTCGGCTGAATCAACTTCCTCTCCTCCCCTGACTCTTGCTTTCTCAAGCAAAGCGACCACTCTCCACCGCTTGGTTTTACTCAATGGTCGAGTCTCCTCGATAAGAACCTTATCACCCACCGAACACATATTGTGCTCATCGTGGGCCTTGAACTTCACGCTTTTCCGAATCTTCTTCTTGTACAGTGGATGTTCAGTGATGCGCTCCACCCGTACTACCACGGTTTTGTCCATAGCATCACTGACAACCTCGCCAACAAACCGCTTCCGCATACCCATGTCAATGGCCCTCCTGCCGCTTTGCTGCAAGCTCCCGTTCCCGAAGGATGGTTTTAATACGAGCAATGTCCCGCTTCACGGCCTGGATCCTCTTGGGATTCGCCAGCTGTCCTGTAATGGCCTGAAACCTCAGATTGAAGAGCTCCATGCGCAAATCCTTGAGCTTCTGATTGAGTTCTTCATTAGTGAAATTCCTGAGCTCTGAAGCCTTCACCACCATCACCTCTACTCAACCCGTCTCTCAATAATCCTTGTCTTTATGGGAAGCTTGTGAGAGGCGATACGAAGCGCCTCGTAAGCCGTTTCTCTGTCCACGCCTCCCACCTCAAAGAGCACTCGTCCAGGACGGACCACAGCCACCCATCCTTCAACCGGGCCCTTTCCTTTCCCCATTCGGGATTCGGCGGGTTTTTTGGTATAGGGCTTGTCAGGGAAAATGCGAATCCAGATACGACCTTTCTTGATATGCCGGGAAATGGCCACCCGGGCTGCCTCAATCTGAGGGTTGGTGATCCACGCCGGCTCCAGAGCCTGGAGACCGTAATCGCCAAAGTCCACCTCATTGCCCCGAAAGGCAGTCCCCTTGAGTCTTCCGCGCTGTTGCTTCCGGTACTTAACTCTCTTGGGCATCAACATAGTCTTCAAGCTCCTCCTCGTAACGTTCTTCCTGAGGAAGGGAAGCAACTCCCTCTTCGAGGACCTCCCCTGGAGAGATAACCTCACCCTTAAAGATCCAGACTTTCACGCCGATTTTGCCGTATGTGGTGAGCGCTTCGGCAAAACCATAGTCGATGTCAGCACGAAGCGTCTGGAGGGGTAAACGTCCCTCACGGTACCATTCCTCACGAGCGATTTCTGCCCCCCCAAGCCGTCCCGAACAGGCAATCTTGATGCCCTTGGCACCCATTTTCAGCGCCCGGGCAATGGCCTGCTTCATCGCTCGCCGGTACGACACCCGGCGCTCAATCTGAGCGGCGATGTTCTCCGCCACAAGCTGGGCGTCAATTTCAGGAACGGGCACCTCTTCTACCGAAATCTGAATGTTCTGATTCCCCGTGAGGTTCTGGAGCTCCTGGCGGAGCTTCTCCACTTCGCTCCCCTTGCGTCCGATGACGATTCCCGGTCGTGCAGTTTTGATAATGACCTTGATTTGATTTGCCAGACGCTCTATTTCGACCTTGGAAATACCAGAGCGGTAGAACCGCTCTTTAACATAGCGGCGAATCTTCAGGTCCTCAAGAAGGTAATTAGTGTACTTCTCCTTTTCTGCATACCATCGCGACTGCCAGGTGGTCACAATACCCAAACGGAGTCCAATAGGATTGACTTTTTGGCCCAATTACTTTCCCTCCTCCGCTTCAGAGACCACAATGGTGATGTGAGAGGTTCGCTTCCGAATCAAATAGGCCCGTCCAAAGGCCCGGGGGTGAACCCTTTTCCAGGTAGGACCCTGGTCGACATAGGCTCGGGAAACGATAAGCTTGTCAACGTCCATGTTCCAGTTGTTCTCTGCATTGGCAATGGCCGACTGTAGAACCTTGTATACCAGACGAGCGGCCTTCTTGGGAATAAACCGCAAAAGGACCAGGGCCTCCTGAGCCTTTTTCCCCCTGATGAGGTTCACAACCTGCCTGGCCTTTCGGGGAGAAATACGAACATATTTTGCCGTTGCTCTTGCTTCCATCGGCTTTCACCCCTTACTTCAGCGCCGTTGAGCGCTCTGTGGGAGCACCATGGCCCTTAAAGGTTCGGGTTGGGGCAAACTCTCCCAGACGGTGCCCAACCATCTGTTCGGTGATGTAAACGGGGATGTGCCTCCTCCCGTTGTACACCGCGATGGTGTGCCCGACCATTTCCGGGATAATGACACATGCCCGAGCCCAGGTTTTGATGACTCTCTTCTCGCCCCGCTTATTCAGTTCCTCGATCTTTTTCCGGAGTTTTGGGTCGACATATGGACCCTTCTTCGATGACCTGCCCAAAGGACACAGCCTCCCTCCACTACTTTCTCCTCTTGATAATCCACTTGTCGGTTTGCTTGTTCCGCCGGGTCTTGTAGCCTTTCGTGAGCAGACCCCACGGGCTCACAGGGTGCCGGCCACCATGTGCCCGCCCCTCACCACCACCATGGGGATGGTCGATGGGGTTCATGGCTACTCCACGAACAGTGGGTCGGATACCAAGCCACCGGCTCCGCCCCGCCTTTCCGATGGTGATGTTCTCATGGTCCACATTACCAACCTGTCCGATGGTAGCCATACAGTCAAGGTGAATGAGACGGATTTCTCCTGATGGCAAACGAACATGGGCGTAATTTCCCTCTTTGGCAAGGAGCTGGGCGTAACTCCCAGCAGAACGAACGAGTTGCCCTCCCTTGCCTTTGCGAAGTTCGATATTGTGAATCAGCGTCCCCACCGGAATGTTCCGGAGCGGCAGGGCGTTCCCCGGGCGAATATCGGCATCGGGACCACTCATGAGCACATCCCCCACCGAAACCCCCAAGGGTGCGATGATGTACCTCTTCTCTCCATCGGCGTATTTCAGGAGTGCAATGCGGGCCGAGCGGTTGGGGTCATACTCAATGCTCTCCACCACTGCAGGGATACCCCACTTATCCCGTTTGAAATCAATAATCCGGTACTTCCTCTTGTGTCCCCCGCCCCGGTGGCGGACCGCAATGCGCCCCTGGTTGTCCCTTCCCGCTTTGCTCTTGAGAGGTTCAAGGAGGGACCGTTCGGGTTCCTTCTTGGTGATTTCCTCAAAAGTGTACCCCGTCATGTGACGACGACTCGGGGTCACCGGTTTGTATTCTTTGATCGCCATGGTGTCTCAACCTCTCTCCCTCTATCAGGTGATGTCAAAGGCCTTAATGCGTTCACCGGGCTTGACGAAAACGATAGCCTTTTTCCAGGAAGATGTCCGGCCCTCGAATCTCCCCAGGCGTTTCCTCTTGCCCTTCACATTAATAGTGTTCACCTTAAGCACCGTAACACCGAACATCTCCTCCACGGCCTTTTTAATCTCGGGCTTGGTCGCTCTTGGGTCCACCCGGAAAACGTACTTGTTCTCCTTCTGAAGCCGGACCGACTTTTCCGTCACAATGGGATGGATGATGATACTCCGCCTATCCTCCATATCCCCACACCTCCAGGAGGGAGAGAAAAGCCTCTTTCTCCATGATCACCCAATCAGCGTTCAGGATGAAGTACGCCGTGATCTCGTGCACCGGTTTTACGGTCACGTCGGGGATATTGGAAAACACCCGCGACACGCTGGCATCTGCCGACTGGAGAATGATAAGCACTTTTCCACGAGTTTGCAAGGCCTCAAGGAAACGAACACCCTCTTTGGTCTTGGGAAGGGAAAAGGCAATTTTCTCAACGAGGATCAACGAAGATGAGCGAATTTTCTCCCGCAGCGCCAGGAACAAAGCCTTGCGCCGTTCTTTTTTGGAAAGCACATGGTAGTACGAACGAGGCCTTGGACCAAAAACAACCCCACCATGACGCCAGATTGGTGACCGGATGCTCCCGTGCCTTGCTCTTCCAGTACCCTTTTGAGGCCAGGGCTTCCGTCCACCTCCCCGAACCTCTCCACGGGTTTTGGTCTTGGCCGTTCCCAGCCTCTGGTTGTCGAGAAAGGCCCGAACTGCAAGATAGAGCAGGTGGGGGTTCTCCTCCACACCCTCCAGCCACTCGTCGTCCACAGATACCGTTTCCACAACCTGCCCTGTCTGGTTTTTTACCGCGAGTTCCATATATCTTCCGCCCCCTACGATGCTCGCTTGAACACCAAAACTCTGCCTCCTGCCGGTCCCGGGACAGCACCACGAACAAGCAAGAGGTTTCTTTCGGGGTACACCCCGACAACCTCAAGGTTCCGTACCGTCACCGTCTCGTTTCCCATTCGTCCCGGAAGACCTTTGCCCTTGAAAACCTTTTCAGGGTCTGTTGCACCAATGGACCCGGGTTCCCGGTAGAACATAGAACCGTGGGATGCCGGACCACCACCGTATCCAAACCTCCGGACAACTCCCTGAAAGCCCTTGCCTTTCGAAACTCCCCGAACGTCCACTCTGTCTCCAACCCTGAAACCATCAACCTTCAGAACCTGCCCGACCTCGTACTTCTCGTGGTCCTTAAAGTGGAACTCCGCCAGGAAACGAAGGGGTGGAACCTGGGCTCTCCTGAAATGGCCCAGAAGGGGCTTGTTGAGCTTTTTCTCCTTTACTTCCTTATACCCAAGCTGCAACGCTTTGTACCCGTCCCGGTCCATGTCCTTTTTCTGGACCACATAACACGGACCACACTGGAGAACTGTTACGGGGACGACAAGACCATCGGGGGTGAAAATCCTGGTCATGCCGATTTTCTCCCCAATAAGACCGTATTCAACTATAGCCTTCATATCCTTTCTCCTCCGGAATACCCTTTAAAGCTTGATTTCTATGTCAACACCTGCAGGCAGATCAAGGTGCATAAGGGCATCCACCGTTTTGGGGTTGGGGTCGATGATATCGATGAGTCTTTTGTGAATCCGCATCTCAAACTGTTCCCGGGACTTTTTGTCAATGTGAGGAGAGCGAAGCACAGTGTACTTTGTAATCTCCGTAGGCAACGGAACAGGACCGGCCACAGCGGCTCCGGTCCGCTCCACCGCCTGAACAATTTTTATCGCTGACTGATCCAAGAGTTTGTGGTCATACGCCTTGAGTTTAATCCGTATTTTCTGAGCCACGTCGCACGCCTCCCCAGGGCCTACTCAATGATCTCCGTAACCACTCCGGCACCAACCGTTCTTCCTCCCTCACGGATGGCAAAGCGCAAGCCCTTCTCCATGGCTACAGGATAAATGAGCTTCACCTCGATGTTGGCGTTGTCCCCGGGCATGACCATCTCCACCCCCTGAGGGAGCTTGATCTCTCCGGTGACGTCAGTAGTTCGGAAGTAGAACTGGGGACGGTAGCCACTGAAGAAGGGGGTGTGCCGGCCACCCTCTTCTTTGGTGAGGACGTAGACCTCGGCCTTGAAGTGGGTGTGGGGGGTGATGGTTCCGGGGGCTGCCAAGACCTGACCCCGTTCTACCTCTTTCTTCTCAATGCCCCGCAAAAGGACACCAATGTTGTCTCCAGCCTGGGCCTCATCGAGGACCTTACGGAACATCTCAATGCCTGTGACCACGGTCTTCTTGATCTCATGGGAGAGCCCCACAATCTCCACAGGATCCCCGAGCTTCAGAGTTCCCCGCTCCACTCTCCCGGTGACCACGGTGCCTCTCCCAGTGATGGAGAAGACGTCCTCAATGGGCATGAGGAAGGGTTTGTCGAGTTCCCGAACCGGGAGGGGGAAGTAGGTGTCCATGGCGTCGAGGAGGTTCCAGATCCCTCCACACCACTGGCACTCCCGCTTCCCGCAGCCGCACTCCAGTGCTTTCAGGGCACTGCCGGTGATGACGGGCACCTCGTCTCCGGGGAACTCGTAGCGGTTGAGGAGGTCCCGGACTTCCATCTCCACGAGCTCCAAGAGTTCCGGGTCATCAACCATGTCGACTTTATTGAGGAAGACGATGATGTAGGGGACACCAACCTGACGGGAGAGGAGAATGTGTTCCCGGGTCTGGGGCATGGGGCCATCAGCAGCCGAGACCACGAGGACTGCCCCATCCATCTGGGCTGCACCGGTAATCATGTTCTTCACGTAGTCGGCATGCCCTGGACAATCGATGTGGGCGTAGTGGCGCTTCTCCGTCTCGTACTCCACATGGGCAATGGCAATGGTGATCCCCCGCTCCCGCTCTTCGGGGGCTTTATCGATCTGCTCAAAGGGGGTGTACTTGGCAAGGCCGTGCTTGGAGAGGACCAGGGTGATGGCAGCGGTGAGGGTGGTCTTCCCGTGGTCCACGTGTCCAATGGTTCCAACGTTAATATGGGGCTTTTTCCTTTCGAACTTCTGCTTGGCCATAGGGTATCCTCCTTGTAGTAATCTCTCTAAAAAAGAAAAGTGGAGCCTACGACCGGGATCGAACCGGTGACCTCACCCTTACCAAGGGTGCGCTCTACCACTGAGCTACGCAGGCTTCTATTCTGGTGGGGAGGGTAGGATTCGAACCTACGAAGGCTATTCAGCCGACGGATCTACAGTCCGCTCCTTTTGGCCACTCAGGCACCTCCCCACACACTGGAGCCGGTGATCCGACTCGAACGGACGACCTGCTGATTACAAGTCAGCTGCTCTACCAGCTGAGCTACACCGGCAAGAACGCCCTTTGCGCGAGCATAAATATACCCAAAGGACAAAGCAGTGTCAAGGGTTTTTGGAATAAAGAATTCGGCCGTCAGCGAGCGCCCCGAACTTTAACGACGAGCTCTACCTCAACCGGTGCCCCAAGTGGAAGCCCCTGCACTCCAACAGCAGAACGGGCGTGCTTCCCTCTCTCGCCAAAGAGCGTCAGAAGGAGGTCTGAAGCACCGTTGAGGACCCTGGGCTGCTCGGTGAACCCCTCACCTGAAGCCACGAATCCGGTGAGCTTCACAACTTGCTCTATTTCCTCCAGGGTTCCCACAATATCCTCCACCACGCTCAGGCAGTTGAGGACGCAGAGCTTCGCCGCTTCATACCCCTCCGCAACCGTGAGTTCCTCCCCAAGCCTTCCCCGGTAACGGAGCTCTCCCTGCCAGAAAGGGAGCTGCCCTGAGGTCCACACGAATTCCCCCACAAGAAGACCAGGAACATACGCCCCCACAGGCTTCGGGGGAGGGGGCAAGACATACCCAAGCTCAGCAAGCCGCTCTCGAATGCTCACTTCCGCCTTCTCCTTTCTTTTCCTCCTGCTCCCTTATATAATAATCTCCAAAAGACCACCGGGAAAGGACCATGATGCAGGAAGGGCACCTCAAAACTCTTGCCTCAATATACGGAATCGCCACAGAGTACCGGAACATTCGGGGGGAGAGGATTCAGGTTCCTCAAAAGACCCTTGTGGCGCTTCTTCGAGCAATGGGGGTTGAGGATTTCTCCCCAGAGGGCCTGCACGAAGCCATCGCCTTGGCGAGAGCAAAAAAGAGTACCTTTGATTTTGTGATTCGTGTTCTGAGGAAGAGAACGGAAAGACTCCGGGTACCTCCTTCTTTTGTCGGGGGGGAGGCACGTATCAGCAACGAGCGTGGGGAAGTGGTGTTCCGCTCACGCGTTACCTCCCCTGTCCTCTCTGTACTCCTCCCCCCGGAATGCCCATGGGGGTACTACAACCTCACCATTGCTTCTTCGAACGGAGAACTCTCGTCGCTTCTCATCCTCTCTCCCGTAAAGGCCTACCTTCCTCCTGAGAGAATCTGGGGCATTCACGGGGCACTCTTCGCCCTGGCCACAGAGAGGAACCAGGGTATCGGGGACCTCAGGGATTTACGGGACCTTCAGGATCTCGTGGTACGTGCTGGAGGACGTTTCCTGGGTCTTCTTCCCCTCCACCTTATGCCCAAGGATGGTCCCCAGGGAACCAGTCCCTATTCTGCCTCCTCGCGGCGACTCTTCGACCCCATCTACCTCCCCCTTGATGAGGTCCTCTCGCTCTTTCCAGAACTTTCCCTCTCCATCCCCCCGGACCCCAACCCTTCGGAGAATCTCATCAACTACGAGCTAATCTGGCGGGAAAAAGACCGTTTTCTCCGGAAGGTTTTCCAACACTTCTTCGAGAAGCGAACGGAGACTTTTGCCGCTCTCTGGAGGGAATTCCAGAATTTCTTGGACCGCGAAAAAGATCGGGTGATTTGGGCCTCGCTGTACCAGGCTATTGCCTCTGAGGCAGGGCCGGACTGGCGGAAGTGGCCCGCTCCTTTTCGGGAAAGAAACGAGAAAGCCCTGAGGGACTTTTTCCAGGCTCGCGAGCAAGACGTTCTCTACTTTGCTTTCCTTGAGTGGCTCATGGACCGCTTTCTGGAGCGTATCACAGAGAAACACCGTATCCTCTGCTTCGACATTCCAGTGGGTTGTGCACCTTCAGGGATCGAAAGCTGGCTCTGCCGGGAAAGACTGGTCTTCAATTTCACCGTAGGAGCACCTCCTGACGATTTTTCCCCCGAGGGGCAGAACTGGGGATTCCACCCTTTCTCTCCCTGGAAGATTCGAGAAAACCATTATGCCGATTTCATTGCCCTTCTCCGGGACAACATGCGCTTTGCCCGTTTTGTGCGCCTTGACCACATCATGGGGCTCAAGAGGCTTTTCTGGATTCCCGAAGGCGGCAAACCTTCTGAGGGAACATACGTTCAGTATCCCTTCCGGGAGCTCCTTGCCATCCTCACCCTGGAAAGCACAAGGCATGAGGTCATCCTCCTCGGTGAGGACCTGGGAACCGTCCCACGCTTTTTGCGCAGTGCCCTGAGAAGATCCTCCATTCTCTCAACCCGGGTGTTCTACTTTGAGCGGGAAGGTTCGTCACCACGCCACCCCCAGGAGTACCCCCCAAAGAGCTACGCCACCCTGAATACCCACGACATGCCACCTCTTCTGGCATTCCTCGAGGGAAAAGATGTCCTTCTTCGGAAGGATCTGGGAATCTTCACGCCCGAGCAGGCTGCCGTGCTCCTTGAGGATCGGAAGCATTTCCTGGAGGAATGCCTGAAAAAACTCCAGGAGTGGGGCTTTCTCCAGGAAGACAATTCCACACCACAGGCGTTGCTTTTTGCCCTTTGCCGGTTTCTCGCCGCAACACCTTCCCGGGTCGTTTCGGTGAGCCTCGACGACCTTCTTGAGAGCACCACCCAGGTGAATCTCCCGGGGACTGTTGAGGAGTACCCGAACTGGCGATACCGGTTACCTGTACGCTGGGAAAAACTCAGGGAGCGACTGACTCACCTTGCCACCATCTTTTCTCCAAAGGGAGGAAGGACAGAGTATGTCCAGAATCTATGACGTTATCGTTGTTGGCGGAGGACACGCTGGATGTGAAGCGGCCTGTGCTGCAGCGAAGATGGGACTCAGAACACTCCTTATCACCATGTCCATCCACCACATTGCCCTTATGCCCTGCAACCCTGCCATCGGTGGTCCGGGGAAGGGTCACGTGGTTCGTGAAATCGACGCCTTAGGGGGACTCATGGCCAGGGTCACAGATGAGTGCACCATCCATATCAAGCGGGTCAACACTGGCAAGGGACCTGCGGTCCAGACACTTCGGGCCCAGACGAAGCGGGATCTCTACAGCCTCACCATGCGACGGTACCTCGAAGCGCTGCCAAACCTTTTTCTCTTTGAGGGAGAGGTTGAGGACATCCTCCTTGAAAGAAATGGTTCGGTGAAGGGAGTTCGGGTCAAGCACGGAACGGAGTTTCTCGCCAAAGCGGTTGTGGTCTGTGCTGGGACGTTTCTCAACGGCATCATCCGCATCGGAGAGCTTTCGTACCCTGCGGGTCGCCGGGGGGAGTTCCCTGCCCAGTCCCTCAGCCAGGCACTGAGGAGACTCGGACTGCAACTTGGGAGGTTGAACACCTGCACTCCTCCGCGGCTTGACCGAAGGACAGTAGATTTCTCCAGAATGGAGGAACAGAAAAGCGACGAGGAACCGCTTTGCTTCTCCTACGACAGTACCCCCCGTGTCTACGAAGGACAGTCGGTGTTCATCACCCGGACGACGAAAACGACTTGCGACATCATCAGGGCCAATTTCCACCGTTCACCCCTCCTTTATACGGTTGCAGAGAGCTCTCCTGTTCGTGAATGTCCCTCTATTGAGGACAAGGTTTACCGGTTCCCCGAAAAGGACCAGCACCTCATCTTCATCGAACCTGAAGGAGAAGATACCAACGAGGTCTACGCCCAGGGGATTTTCACCTCCCTCCCTGAAGACGTCCAGTGGATGGTTGTACAATCCATCCCTGGCCTTGAAAACGCCCACATCGTTCGCCCAGGATATGGGATTGAGTACGACTACGTTCTCCCCACACAACTCCATCCTTCACTCGAGTGCAAGGACATCCCTGGGCTTTTCTTAGCCGGGCAAGTCAACGGAACCTCAGGCTACGAGGAAGCCGCAGGCCAGGGAATCCTTGCGGGAATCAATGCGGGAAGGTATGTCCAGGGCAAGCCTCCGCTCATCCTCCGGCGGGATGAAAGCTACATCGGGGTCATGGTGGACGACCTGGTGACAAAGGGGGTCACAGAACCCTACAGGTTGCGCACGGGCAAGGTTGAATACCGCCTTTTCATCCGTCACGACAACGCTCATTACCGGCTTTCCCAGTACGCCTACGAGGTGGGGACCATTTCATGGGAACGGTACGCCAGGATTGTCGAAGAGAAACGACAGATCGAGGAAGAAATAGCACGGCTCAACCAGCTAACCATTGCCCCAACACCAGAACTCAACGCCCTTCTTGAGAAGAAAGGCATGCCCCCTCTTCGAGAACCGATACGAGCTGCTCATCTCCTTGCCCGGCCTTCAATCACCTATAGAGATCTTGCGCCCTTTGACCCTGCAAGACCTTCTTTGCCCCCCCAGATCATTGAGGAGGTCGAAATCGAAATTAAGTACAAAGGATACATGGAGCGGCAGAGGCGGCAGATTGAAGAGTTCCGGAAGCTCGAAAATACAATCATTCCACCTGGATTTGACTTCTCTAAGATCAGGGGTCTCTCACGGGAAGCCCGGGAACGCCTCGTGAAGGTGCGTCCCGGAACCCTGGGGCAGGCTGCCCGAGTTCCGGGAGTCACCCCGTCGGACATCATGGTACTCCTTGCCCATCTCTCCCGGAAATGACAGGCTAATAGAGCTCGAGGTACCTTTCGATTTCCCAGGGATGAACTGCCCGCTGGAATTCTTCCCATTCCTGGCGCTTGGCTTTGAGGAAGTAGTCAAGGATGTGGGGAGTCAGGGCGCTCTTGACAACCTCGTCCTTCTCCAGCGCACAGAGCGCCTCCCCAAGGTTTCGCGGCAGATGACGGATGCCCCACTCCTCCCGTTCCTCAGGGGTGAGGTCGTAGAGATTGATGTTATTGCAGGGACGGCCGGGATCAAGCCCCCGTTCAATACCGTCAATTCCAGCTTTCAGGATGACGGCAAAGGCAAGGTAAGGATTACAGGAGGGGTCAGGACTGCGGAACTCGGCCCGTGTCCCTTTCCCTCGCTGAGGTGGAACCCGAACTAAGGGGCTCCGGTTCTTTTCGGCCCAGGCAATGTACACGGGGGCTTCATACCCCGGCACGAGACGCTTGTAAGAATTCACCAGGGGGTTGGTGATGGCGGTGATGGCAGGAGCGTGTTCGAGAAGGCCTGCGATGAAGCCCTTGGCAACACGACTCAAACCGTCAGGACTCTGGGGGTCGTAGAAGAGATTCTCTTCACCCCAGAAGAGCGAAAGATGTGTGTGCATTCCTGACCCGGGAACGCCGTAGAGGGGTTTGGGCATGAAGGTTGCAATGTACCCCTTTCGAAGGGCAAGGGTCTTCACCGCAAGTTTCAGGGTGATGAGGTTATCGGCAATTTTCAGGGCATCACCGTACTCGAAGTCGATCTCGTGCTGCGATGGTGCCACCTCATGGTGTGAGGCTTCAATCCGGAAGCCGAGCTCCTCAAGAGCAATGACCATATCCCGTCTGAGGCTTTCCTCAAGGTCAAGAGGGAGAAGGTCAAAATAGCTTCCGCGGTCGCTTACCACCACCCGTCCCCCTTCGTGCTTCAGGATGAAGAATTCCGCTTCCGTTCCAACTTTCAGTTCAAATCCTTTCTTCCGCGCTTCTTCGAGGACCCGCTTGAGGTTGGTTCGAGGACAGCCTTCGAAAGGAGTACCATCAGGCCGGCGAACATCACAGATTACCCTGGCAACCCGTTCCTCCTCCCAGGGGCAGACGATGAACGTGTCGAGATCAGGAACAAGCTTCATATCCGACTCCTCAATCCGGACGAATCCCTGGATGGAGGAGCCGTCGAAATTCACTCCTTCCTCCAAAGCTACCGGGAGCTTCTTCGCTGGAA
>Ga0197143_1001242_pt1 | contig 22183 bp, 19 predicted proteins | sample GBS70_MetaG_FD_148603 | JGI IMG/M metagenome (GOLD analysis project Ga0197143, IMG submission 148603) | Sediment microbial communities from Great Boiling Springs, Gerlach, Nevada, United States - GBS 70_MetaG | ecosystem: Environmental > Aquatic > Thermal springs > Hot (42-90C) > Sediment...
GCAGCGGTTTCGGTACAATTAGCGGTATGCTGGACTATCGACTCCTGCGCAGTGAACCCGACACGGTGCGCGACGCGCTACGCAAACGCGGCTACCCAACCGACCTTCTTGACGAGTGGCTGACGATTGACCAGCGGTGGCGCGAAATCACCACCCAAGTGGAGACCCTCACCGCCGAGCAGAACCGTGTCTCCAAAGAGATCCCCTTGCGCAAAAAAGCGGGCGAAGATATCGAACCGCTGCTGGTGCAGCTGCGCGCCCTGAAAGCGCAGATTGAGCAACTGGAACACGAGCGACGCACGCTGGAGGCGGAACGCGAGGCAAAACTGCTGCTGTTTCCGAATATTCCCCACTCCACGACGCCCGTTGGCAAAGACGCGAGCGAGAATGTCGAGGTGCGGCGCGGCGGGCAGACCCACCCGATGGCGTTCGAACCCAAGCCGCATTGGGAACTGGCGGAGTCGCTGAGGCTTATTGACTTCGAGCGCGGCGCGAAGGTTAGCGGTAGTGGGTTCCACTTCTACACAGGGCTGGGCGCACGGTTGGAGCGCGCCCTCATCAACTTCATGCTGGACTTGCACACGCGCGAACACGGCTACACAGAGGTCTTCCCGCCGTTTTTGGTGCGCCCCGAAGTGATGGTCGGCACGGGGCAACTGCCCAAGTTCGAAGAGGAGATGTACCGCTGCGCGCATGACCCGCTGTACCTGATTCCGACCGCCGAAGTGCCCGTGACGAATCTGTATCGCGAGGAGATTCTGTCGGCGGAGCAGTTGCCCATTAATTTGGTAGCGTATTCGCCGTGTTTTCGGCGCGAGGCGGGCGCGGCAGGCAAAGCCACGCGCGGGCTGCTGCGTCTACACCAGTTCAACAAGGTGGAGCTGGTCAAGTTCACCACGCCCGAAACCTCCTATGAGGAACACGAGAAACTGCTGCGCGACGCCGAGACGGTGCTGCAGCGGCTGGAGTTGCCCTACCGCATCGTCGCGCTCTGCACAGGCGACTTAGGTTTTGCCGCCGCCAAGTGCTACGACCTTGAGGTGTGGGCACCAGGCGTGCAGATGTGGCTGGAGGTGTCCTCGTGCAGCAACTTCGAGGCGTTCCAAGCGCGGCGGGCGAATATCCGATTCCGTCGCGAGCCGACCGCCAAGCCCGAGTTCGTGCATACGCTGAACGCTTCGGGCGTGGCGACCCCGCGCTTGATGGCGGCGATTCTGGAGAACTATCAGCAGGCGGACGGCAGCGTCGTAATCCCCGAAGCGTTGCGCCCCTACATGGACGGCGTCAGCGTCCTGACCCCATAGCCGATGCGTTGGCTGCTGTGGCTGTGCGTGCTGGCGGCGCTGATTGACCTGCGCGCCTTCGGGTTGACCGACCTCGACGAGGGCTTCTACGCCTCTGTCGCATGGGAGATGCGCCATTCAGGCGACTGGCGCACGCCGACCTTTCTGGGTGAGCCGTGGTTCGAGAAGCCCCCGCTGCTGTATTGGCTGATGGTGGGCAGCATGCGCGTGTTCGGCGAGAACGAATTTGCGCTGCGGTTGCCGTCCGCCTTGATGTACGCGCTGACGATGGTGCTGCTGGCGTGGTGGGGCAATCGGCGGTTGGGGCAAGGCGCGGGGAGTTGGGCGGCGCTGCTGTTCGCGCTTGCACCGCTGAGCCTAATTCTGGCGCGGCTGGCGATTACCGACATGGCGCTGGCGTTTTTCCTGACGGTGGCGGTGATTGCGCTGTGGGAGGCGCGTGGGTTGGGTTGGAGCCTGATTGGCGGCATCGCGCTGGGGCTGGCGTTCCTCACCAAAGGACCCTTCGGGCTGGGGCTGGTGGGGCTGTTGTATGTGTGGAACGCACGGATGCTACACGCGCGGGGGCTGCGCTTCCGCTGGGTGCTGTTCGCGCTGGGCGTCGCGCTGCTGACCGCGCTGCCATGGTATGTGGGGGTCTACCTGCAGCACGGCGCGGCGTTTTTCAACGAGTTCGTGGTCAAGCAGAACCTGCTGCGCTTTGCGGGAGGCGACACGGCGCACTCGGTGCTGCCGCTGATTCAGCGCGGGGATGTGGGCGGTGTGCTGGCAGGCGTTGCGGTGTACCTGCTGTTTTATGTGGTGGTGCTGTGGCTGGGCGGGCTGTCGATGGTGGGCAGGGTGAGCGTGCTGTGGGCGCGCGAGGACGACCCCCTGCGGCTCTACTTGCGTCGCTGGGCGTGGCTGGTGTTCGGGCTGTTCACGCTGAGTTTCACGAAGTTGCCCGCGTACATCTTCCCGATATTCCCCGCGCTGGCGTTGTTGGTGGGGGCGCGCGTGGCGCAGGGGCGGCTCGTAGCGGGCGACTCGGCGCATTGGGGGTGGCAGTGGCGTCGTGCGGGGACGCTCGTTGTGCTGTTAGGCGCGGCGGTGTGGGCGGGTGTTGCGCTGTATCGTCCGCTTTGGGAGGGTGCGCCGTGGGCGGTTGCGCTCGCGCTGGGGATGCCGCTGGCAATGCTTGCGCTGAACTGCCCTGTCGTGCCGTCGTGGATGCGGACGGTGGGCACGCTTGCACTGCTGGTGGGCTGGAATGGCGCGCTGACGGGCTATGACCGACTCGCGCTGCGCCCTGTGCGTGAACTCGCGCTCAAACCGCCGCCCTACCGCACGCTGCTCCTGTACCGTGTGAACCCCGGCTACCCCAGCCTGCAGTTTTATCGGCGAGGCGCGTACTTGCCCGTCAGCAACCCTGCAACAGCCCAAGCCGAGATGATCCAGAAAGGCGCGTACTGTCTCACGACCGACCCTAACTTCGGCGGTACAACGGCAATCCAAATCGGGAAGGCGGAAGCAATGGGGCGCACTTTTTACCTCTTTGCGCCGCAGTATATGCAGAGCCAACCGCAGACTCCTTGAGCCATCTGTAGACGACCAAAGCTATTGCTACGCATGTATGCTGCCCGAAGCCCTCGTTTTTGCGCCTGAACCCTGCGAACGGTCGAACAAAATCGCTGGCAAGGTGGAACTATTGAACGGGCACGGTAACCGCGTTCGTTTGACAGCCTGTGCTTTATCCTGCCGAGCGAATAGACCTGCTCAGGAGATGGTGGCACATAGTGTATACTTGGGGTGATGTGGCTCGCGATTGCGGTTGGCGTTGGGCTGGCGCTGGGGGTATTGCTTCTGGTGAACTTTGTGGCGACCCATGCGGCACTGCGTCCGCCGCGTACGCCATTTTTCATCACGCCGCGCGACTTGGGGCTGCCCTACCAGAATGTGGCGTTCCCGTCGCGCGATGGGATACGGCTGCACGGCTGGTGGCTACCCGCGCCGAAGCCTGTCGGGATTGCCATCCTCTGCCATGGCTACCTAATGAACCGCTGCGAGCCGTTGCCCGTGGCGCGTGAGCTGTGGCTGGCAGGCTTCCACTGCTTGGTGTTCGACTTCCGCGCGATGGGCAAGAGCGAGGGCGACCTATGTACGTTTGGCGACCTTGAGCGGCTGGATGTGCTCTCTGCGGTGGACTTTGCGACACGCACTGCGCCCGATTTGCCCGTGGTGGTCTACGGCGCGTCGATGGGCGGTGTGGCAGCCATCTTGGCAGCGGCAGAAGACCCGCGCATCCGCGCTGTTGTTGCTGACTCTGCCTACGCACGGCTGAATCTGGCGGTCATGGATTGGTGGCGCGGCTTGGTAGGCAAGGTGTCGTTTCTCCTGCACCCCACCCTGCTAATTGGCAGGCTCTACACGCGCCGATCCCCGCACAAGGTCGCGCCCGAAGCGGTCATCGCCCGTATCGCTCCGCGCCCCGTGCTGCTGGTGCACGGCACGCACGATCGACTTATCCCGCCCGCGCACGCCGAGCGGCTCTTCCAAGCTGCGCGCGAACCCAAGCAACTCTGGTGGGCGCATGGCTGCGAGCATGTACAGGCACGCTACGAACGCCCCGACGAGTTCTACCCCCTGCTGGTGAACTTCATGCTCAAGGCGGTCGGCGCAACCGACGCAGGGAAATAACCCGCCTGCAGGAATTGCGCGCCCACCTGCGAACTGCATAATCGGCGAGGGAGCAAGCACTATGAAGCGCAAGTACGGCGCGAATGACCAGATACGGATTGCAATTATCGGCTGCGGCGGCATTGGACGCTACCACTACCGTGTGTTCGACCGCCTGCGCGGGCAGTGCCAAATCGTCGCCGCGTGCGATGTGTACCAGAAGCAGCTGGACGAGTTCCGCGCGCTAACAGGGCGCCCTGAGATTGAGCCTTACACCGACTATCGGCGCGTTCTGGAGCGCAAAGATATCGACGCGGTGATTGTCGCCACACCTGACCACTGGCACGCGCGCATCACCATTGATGCCTGTGAGGCGGGCAAGCATGTCTACTGCGAGAAGCCCGCCTCGCACAATGTCGCCGAGGGGCTGGCGATGGTGCATGCTGCCCGCGAACACAAGCGCGTGGTTGCTATCGGGCTGCAGCAGCGCAGCGGTGAGCATTTCAAGGAAGCCGTCGAAATCGTGCGGTCGGGCAGGCTGGGCAAAATCACGACCGTCCACTGCTGGAATGTGGGGAACGAGACGCCCAACGGCATCGGCAACCCGCCCGACAGCGACCCGCCTCCAGGCTTGGATTGGGACTTCTGGCTCGGTCCCGCGCCGAAGCGACCTTACAACCCGAACCGCTGCATCTATCATTTCCGCTGGTTCTGGGACTACGCAGGCGGCAAGGTCGCCGACTGGGGCGTGCATCTCATCGATATCGCACTGTGGGCGATGGGCGAACACAACCCGACCGAAGTCTGCGCATACGGGGGCAAGTTCGCCCTGAACGACAACCGCGAAACGCCCGACACGATAGACTGCATCTGGAAGTTCAAGGACTGGACGCTGCTGTACACGCATCGCGCAGGCAGCGACTATCCGCTGTATGGGCGCGGGTACGGCACGATGTTTTTCGGCACGAACGGTAGCCTTTATGTCAACCGTGAGGGGCTGGAGGTGCATCCCGACAAAGAGCGCATTCCTGCCTACAAGCGCGGCGGCTCCCCGCAGAGCGAGCCGCACGCTGAGAACTTCCTCGCGGCGATTCGTGAGGGTGTCCCGCTGGCTGTCGATGTGCTGACAGGCGTGCGCTCGACAATCGTGCCACTGTTGGGCAACATCGCCTACCGCGTGGGGCGCAGTATCCGCTGGGACGCACAGCGAGCGCAGATTATCGGCGACCGCGAGGCGAACGCGCTTCTAAGCCGCAACTGGCGCGCCCCGTGGGGCATTCCGAAACGCTACATCAAGCCGATAGGGTGAACCTATTTCACGACGCCCTTTTCCTGCAGGCGCAGCGCCCACTTGATGCCGCCCAGCAGGTGGCGCTGGTACGCCTCGTCCTGCCACACATCGAGCCGATGCCCCAGTGCGGTGTAGAACACGCGCCCCTTACCGTACTCACGACACCACGCCAGTAGGTAGTCGCCCGCTTTGCCAGCGTTCGGCGTGCCGTCGTCGGGATGGCGATCCATCGACAGCAGCACCTGCACGCGCGGGCGGTTGTTCTCTTTGAATAGGTAAATCTCGTCGAAGACCGTCCACTCAGGCGCAAGGTGCGCCACGGCGGGATGGTCGGGCTGCTCCACTTTGGCAACCACTTTGGTCTGCCTGCCGTGATAGGCGAACTCGCCCTGCAGCATGTCTATGTATTCGGGGCGATTGTGGTAGGTGTCGGCGGCAGCGTGAATGCCGATAAACGCCTTACCGCTCTTGAGCCACTCCAGAAACGCGCCCAGGTCGGGGATACCGATGTCGCCCGTCGTATTTAGGAACACCACGCCGTCATACTTGCCCGCGTTGAGGAACTCAGGGGTGAGCATTTTCTGCACATCGCTCGCATTACGGCAGTAGTCCACTTCAAAGGCGCCGCTGCGTTCGCCGATATCTGCCAAGATTTTCTCGCCCAGTTCAATTGAGTCGGCGTGCCGAAAACCTGCTGTGTGCGTGACTATCAAAAGACGCTTTTTGCCCGTTTGCATCGTGCGGGTCTCCTTCTGTTCAATCGCAGCGTGGATGCCGAACCAGCTCGCCAAGCCAAGGATTAGTAATGCCGTCAGCGCTCGCATACTGGGATTATACCTACCGTGTGGGAACCGCCGTGCGCGTGCCGCGCCGCCATGCGACAATCGCCTCGCCCACCAGCCACACCGCCAGCGCGAAGATAACCGCGCTGATACCCAGCAGCAGCGTGTTGCCCTTCGCCGCAAAGCCTTGCATGCCGATCACCAGTGCAGTGAGCGTTGCCGCGAGCATAAAGCCCATCGGCAGCAGGGTATACAGCGTCGGTCGCCCCAACGAGCGCAAGTAGAGCGAGACCACCAGCAGCGACAGTGCCGCCAAGAGCTGGTTCGACGCGCCAAAGAGCTGCCACAGCAACGCGCCGACCGACTTCAGCTCGCCCGTGACGGGGTCAGGGGCTTTCAGCAGCGCGAAGAAGCCAATCAGCCCCACTGCCAGCAGGGTGCTGAGCGTCGGGTTGACCAGTGGCGTGATGCGCCACGCGCGCCCCAGTTCCTGCAGGTTGTAGCGGATTAGGCGCGCGCCTGTGTCCAGCGTGGTGAGCGCGAAGCCGACCGCCACCGTCGCCACGAACACTTTGGCAAGCGCAAGTGGCACGCCGACCGCGCTGACGAGCGTGCCTGCCCCATGCACAAAGTTCGCCAGCGCACTCTTGCCCGCCGTGAGCCAGTCGGGGTATCGGGACTGCCATTCCGCGCCCAAGCCCGCCGCCACCGCCAGCAGCGCGAGCGTCGCCAGCAGCCCTTCGGTGAGCATCCCGCCGTAGCCAATTGGCAGCGCGTGGCTCTGGCGGTCTAACTGCCGCACGGTCGTGCCCGACGCCACCAACGAGTGGAAGCCCGACACCGCCCCGCACGCAATCGTGATGAACAGCAGCGGGAACATCGGCGGCGCGCCCGAAGGCGCAGGGTTGAACGCGGGCGCGCTCAGCGTGAACCCACCCACCACCGCGCCTGTTAGCAGCAGCCCCATGCCCAGAAACAGCTGGAACGAGTTCAGGTAGTCGCGCGGCTGCAGCAGCACCCACACGGGCAGTAGCGTCGCCACCAGCGCATAGCCCAACAGCAGGTAAGTCCACAGCGGCGCGGTCAACTCCAGCCCAAACAGGCGCGTAATCGGGTACTGGACACCCAGCCACACGCACAGCAGGCTCGCCAGTAGCGCAGGCAGCGTGAGTTTCGCCAGCGACACACGGTAGCGATAAAATAGCACGCCGACCATCAGCGCAATCGCAACCAGCGCGACGCTGGGCAGCACCGCTTCGGGCACATGCCCGCCCTCCGCGCCGCCCGCACCAGGCGCGAACAGGTTCGCGATGTTGATCACGAACACGCCCATCGCCAGCGCGAGCGCAAACACCCCAAACAGCAGAAACAACGCTCGCGCCCGCGCCCCCGCCACATCGTACGCCAAGTCCGCCACGCTGCGCGCCCGATTGCGCACGGAACTGTACACGCAGCCCAAGTCATGCACTGCGCCGACGAAGATGCAGCCCAGCACAATCCACAGCAGCGCGGGGACCCAACCCCAAATCACGGCAATCGCGGGACCCAGCAGCGGTCCCAGCCCTGCAATCGAGGCGAAGTGATGCCCAAACACCACCAGCGGTGGCGCAGGCACAAAGTCGCGCCCGTCACGCATCGTATGGGCAGGGGTCGGTTCGGAGTCGTCCAGCGGGAACACGCGTGTTGCCAACCAGCGCCCGTACCATCGATACGCCAGCATCAGCAGTATTCCAACGCCCAACAAGATAAGTAGCGCGCTCATACACACCACAAGGCATCTGTCGCCCTATGGTGCAGGATTCGTTGGCGGCGAATCAGATTCCTGCAAGTGCGCTTCCAGAAAGTGGTCATGCCCGACATAGTAATGCACGGAATGCTCGGCGGGCTTGAACCACACGATGCCCTTGGGTATCACGGCGAATAGCGGCTCCACCACGCGGTGCGCCTGCTCCAACTCAATTCGCCCGCCGTCTGTGCGTACGACACTACAGTGCAGTAGGTCGTCCTCACCCTCGAACTGAATGATGTAGCCGTCTACTTCGGCGCGGTAGCGCTCGGCGGCATCTAAGCGAATTGGTAGCCCTGCCTGAAGGTCTTCAAGCAGGGCTGTCAACACGCGTCGAATCGGTTCAGGCATCGCTTATGCCTCGATGGACTTGATGCGCAGCACAGTCAGCAGCTGGCGGTGTCCCCAGCGCTTGCGCTCGTTCTTTTTGGGCTTATACTTGAAGCCGATGATTTTGGGCGCTTTGGTCTGCTTGACCACCTCGGCGACGACCTTGGCACCGCTTACATACGGCGTGCCGACCTTGATGCCGTCGTCCGTGCGCACCATCAGCACCTCGCTAATCTCGATTTCGGTTCCCGGTTCCGCCTCAATCTTCTCTACACTCAGAATTGTGTTCGGCTCCACGCGGTACTGTTTGCCGCCTGTCTGGATAATCGCGTACATCGGTAGTTGCCTCCTGTTCGGGCGAAGATTATACCCAATTGCCTGTAGGAGAAACCGCCGCGCCCGCGAATCGTCCCGATGTATGATGACGATGCAACGACGCATTTGGGGAGGCGTGTTTGCGTTTCTGTGCGCTGTGATGCTGGCAGGCTGCGGCGAGAACGGCAAGGTCGGCATCGTCTCTGGGACAATCACCGATGTTGACGGCAATCCTGTCGCCGACGCCGAAGTGTTCGCCGCCAACGCCGTCAATAGCCGCACCCGCTCGCTGCACAACGGCACCTACTACCTGACGAATGTACCCGACCGCTTCACAATCATCCGCGCCCGCGCCGTCATCAACGGCATCGAGTACACAGGGCAGAATGTGGCGCAGGTGTTCGAGAACGAGCAGTCCAAGAATGTCAACATTATGATTGCGCCTGCGAGCCGTCAGGGTGCGGTGGAGGGCTTCGTGCGCGACGCGTTGGGGCGCGGAATTGAAGGCGCGCGGGTGTTTGTGGGTGGCGCGCTTAGCAGCGCGCTGGCGGTCACCGACCGTCGCGGGTTCTACCGCATCACGGGGCTGCCTGCAGGCTACGAATACCCCATCGTCGCCTCCGCACCCGATTACGAGAACGACAAGCGCACGGTCTCCATCGTCGCTGGAGAGACCGCTCTTGTCAGCTTCACGCTGAACAGTTCGCGCAACCAGCCCGTGCAGCCGCCTCTCAACCTCACCGCAACAGCGTGGACCCTGCCGCGCGTATTAACTGCCACTCGCAGTGCACGCGAACGCAACGCTTATAACGCCATTCGCGCCCTCTTCGACGACAAGCCGCGCCCACGCCGCACGGTCGTCTCGCGCGCCGTCGGCGACTACTGGATCGAAATCGACCTTAGTTGGGAGTATCAGGAGCAACTGAGCCTGCTGGGCTATGGGATTTATCGCGGGCGCACGCTCGAAGAACTCAACCGCAACGCGATTGCGTTCTTGCGCGATCCGCTGGCGGACTTTTTCGCCGACTTAGACCCTGCCCTGCAGCCGAATGTGACCTACTACTACGAGCTGGTCGCGCTGAACACCGACTACCTGAACGACCTCCCTGGCACGGTATCGGGGCGGAGCAACCGCGCAAGTGCACGCCCGTTTACACCTATCGCAATCACCCGCCCATCCCCCAACGAAATCGTAGATGGGCTTGTCCTGCAGTGGACGCCCGTGCCTAACGCCGACTACTACCTCGTGCTGATTTACGATCGCTTCCCTGACTATCAAGTCGCGCCCTACTTCCCCACCGACCTGAACAATCCTGGCGCGGCGAAGGTACTTGCCCCTGCGACCTCACTGGTCTACACGGGACCACCGCTCGTTAGCGGGCGCACCTACTACGCCGTCGTGTTGGCGTTCACCAACGACCGCAGCACGCGCGCAATCAGCCAGATCGTGCCCTTCCAAGCGCGTTAGGTATAATCCCTCGCCGATGAGCGAGCGCAAACGGGTGCTAACAGGCGATCGCCCCACGGGCAAGCTGCACTTGGGGCACTATGTCGGGTCGCTGCAAAATCGCGTCAAACTGCAGGACGAGTACGAGTGCTACTTCTTGATTGCCGACCTGCACATGCTGACCACGCGCCCCTCTCGCGAAGACATCGAAGAGATGCGCGCCAACATTCGCGAGATGGTGCTGGACTACCTCGCGGTAGGCATCGACCCGCAGAAGTCCACAATTTACCTACAGTCGGCGGTGCATGCAGTTTACGAAATGAACCTGATTTTCGAGATGCTGGTCTCGTTGCCGCGCCTGACGCGCCTGCCCAGCCTGAAAGAGATGGCGCGCGCCGCCAACATCGACGAGGAATCGATTCCCTTTGGGCTGATTGGCTATCCCGTACTGCAGGCGGCAGATATTTTAATGCCTCGCGCACACCTTGTGCCCGTCGGCAAAGACAACGAAGCGCATGTCGAAATCACGCGCGAGATCGCCCGCCGATTCAACTACCTCTACGGTGAGGTGTTCCCTATTCCTGAAGTAATGCTCAGCGAGGTGCCTACCCTCGTCGGCACGGACGGAAAAGCCAAAATGAGCAAGAGCCTTGGCAATGCCATCTTCCTCTCCGACGACCCCAAGACCGTCGAGAAGAAGGTGTTCAGCATGTATACGGACCCGAAGCGCATCCGTGCCGATATCCCAGGCACCGTGGAGGGTAACCCTGTGTTCATCTACCACGACATTTTCAACCCGAATCGCGAGGAGGTGGAGGACCTTAAGACGCGCTATCGGCAGGGGCGCGTTGGCGATGTGGAGGTCAAGGAGAAGCTTGCGCGCGCCTTGAACGCCTTCTTAGACCCCATCCGGGAGCGGCGTGAGCAGTTTGCCAAAGAGCGCGGGCTGGTGGAAGAGATTATCTACACGGGCACGCTGAAGGTGCGCCAAATCGCCGAAGAGACGCTGGAGGCAATGAAGCAGGCGATGGGGCTGCGTGGCATCTGGCGAAATATCGAACGCAAGGCGCGCGAACGCATGAAAGAGGTGCTGCCGCCCTCTTGACATGCTCCCCCTCCGCTTGAGGTACAATACGCACCAATCGTGCAGCGGCACCTCGCTGCATTGCAACGAAGCGTGCAGACCCCTTACGCCCTGCCCGATTGCCCGCACCTGTCGGCAACGATGCCGCCTCAGCATGCGCGCACACCTGCGCGCCCCCTGGCAACATCGCCAGAGACCAACCACACTCACAGGAGGTCAGTATGAGTCCACGCGAAGCGATTCAGTTCGCGCGTGAGCATAACGCGCGTGTGGTCGATCTCAAGTTCACCGATTTATTCGGCATGTGGCATCACTTCTCGATGCCGATTGAGATGTTCACCGAGGAGCTGTTCGAGGAGGGCATCGGCTTCGATGGCTCCTCCATCCGCGGCTTCCAGTCCATCAATGTCTCCGACATGCTGCTGCTGCCCGACCCCGAGACCGTGTTTATGGACCCGTTCCCCGAAGTGCCAACTGTCAGCGTGATTTGTAATGTGGTGGATCCCATCACGCGCGAGCGGTACACGCGCGACCCGCGCTATGTGGCGCAGAAAGCCGAGACCTACCTGCGCTCGACAGGCATTGCTGACACGGCTTACTTCGGTCCCGAAGTGGAGTTCTATGTGTTCAACGATGTGCGTTATGCGCAAGGCACGAACTTCGGGTATTACTTCATCGACTCGGACGAAGGTGAATGGAACACGGGTCGCGAGGAGAAGCCGAATTTGGGCTACAAGATGCGTCTCAAAGGCGGCTACTTCCCCTGCCCGCCGTCGGATACGCTGCAAGACCTGCGCACGGAGATGATGCTCACCTTGCAGCAAGTCGGCATTGAGGTAGAGTTGCAGCACCACGAGGTGGGCGCGGCGGGTCAGGCGGAGATCGACATCAAGTACGACACCCTCGTGCGTATTGCTGATAAGGTGCAACTCTACAAGTATGTGGTTCGGAATGTTGCCGCACGCAACGGCTACACCGTGACCTTTATGCCCAAGCCCATCTTTCAGGACAACGGCTCGGGGATGCACACGCACCAGAGCCTGTGGAAGGGCGGGGTGAACCTGTTTTACGACGAGCGGGGCTACGCTATGCTCTCAGACACGGCGCGGTACTACATTGGGGGGCTGCTCAAGCATGCGCCTGCGGTTCTGGCGTTTGCCGCGCCGACAACCAACTCCTATCGCCGCTTGGTGCCCGGCTACGAGGCACCCATCAACCTCGTCTACAGCCAGCGCAACCGCAGTGCGTGCATTCGCATCCCGACCTACTCCAGCAGTCCAAAGGCGCGGCGCATCGAGTTCCGCGCACCCGACCCGACGGCGAACCCGTATCTGGCGTTCGCGGCGATGCTGATGGCAGGGCTGGACGGCATCCAGAACCGCATCGAACCGCCTGACCCCATCGACAAAGACCTCTACGAGCTGCCGCCCGACGAGCGCAAAGGCATCCCGACCACACCGCCGACACTCGCCGATGCGCTCAACGCCTTGGAGCAAGACCACGAGTTCCTGATGCGCGGCGGGGTATTCACGCCCGACCTGCTGGAGACCTACATCGAGTACAAGCGCGTCAAGGAGGTAGACGCCATCCTGTTGCGCCCACATCCCTACGAGTTCGCGCTCTATTACGACGCCTAATCGGAGCATCCCACCCTCTTCCACCCACCCAAGCCCCTCCCACACTTGGAGGGGCTTTTCCTGCATGTCGCCCTTGCGCAAAAAGTTGTCGCTTTAGGGGTAGCATTTCGCCCACTCGATTGCCTACAATTCCCACGCTATGCGAAGGCAAGCGTTGCTACTGAGTTTGAGCTTATGTTTCGGCGCGTGGGCGCAGCAGGTGTATCAAGCGCAGCCCACCGATGATGTGTGGTTCTACGACAACGCCTTCAATCCGGGCTTCACGGCGATTCTGCGCGTGTGGGGCAACGGGGAATACGCGGTAGACCCCACAGGCGCGTACCCTGCGTTGAACTTTTCGTATTCGCTGGCGAAGTGGCGTCTGCAGGACATTCCCGCAGGCAGGCAGTATCAGGTGCTGCAGGCACAGATTATCGTCGTGCAGACGCAACCACCCGGCTACACCCGCGCGGAGGGCGAGCAGTTCCCGCTGGAGGCGCGTGATCTTACCAGCACGAACTTCACAGAGGCAACTTGGGACTACAACGCGCCGAACAATCCGTATCCGGGCAACACTGTACTGGGCGAGAGCCTGATGACCAACTACCGCACCGACGCGCCGTTTGCGATTCCCATCCCGCTGAATGTGGAGGCATTCGAGCCGTACTTCAACGCGGCGGTCAACCAGAACGGCGGCGAACTGGGTATCGGCTTCGTATCGCGCATGAACCCTGAGGGTCAAGGCGGGACGCGCTTCTACCGCTTCTACTCGCGCAACGACGGCGGCGGGCGTGGACCCGTGCTGCAGGTGGTCTACCGCGTTGCGGGCGATGTGAACGGCGACGGCTGCACCGACGACGCCGACCTGCTGCGCGTGCTGTTCGCCTTCGGCGAGACGGGCGCGAACCTGCCCGCCGACCTCAACGGCGACGGCATCATCGACGACGCCGACCTGCTGGAGGTGCTGTTCAACTTCGGGAATGGGTGCTGAGATGGGTCTTCGCCCTCGCCCCCTGCCTCCTCTCCGCAAGCGGGCGAGGGGAAAGAGTCAGGGCGCACCGCCGTGCGCCCCTACAATCGCATGGGGGTTGGTTGCGCATATCGCCGTGCGCCTCTACACCCTCGCCCACCCTGTGGGAGAGGGGCTGGAGGTGAGCGCAACAGGAGGGCCTATGCGAGCAAGAGCGTTCACATTGATTGAGTTGCTAGTGGTCATCGCGATCATTGCGATATTGGGGGCGATTCTGTTTCCTGTGTTTGCACAGGCGCGCGAGAAGGCGCGGCAAACCACCTGCGCCTCCAACCTGCGCCAGATTGTGCTGGCAACCCAGATGTACCTGCAGGACTACGACGAGACCTTTTTCCCTGCCTACTACATCGGGCAGGGCGGGCGCACCCAGCCGAACAACTACGGCTTCTACTTCTGGCCGTGGCTGCTGCGCCCGTACACCAACTCGTTCGAGGTGTTCTGGTGCCCCACCGAGCCGAAGAGCAACTGCCGCGAGTTAGACCACCCGTACTTCGGGTATGTGTTCGGACGGTTCCCCGCATGGGGACTGAACCAAGTGTACCTGTCGCCGTCGCTGGATGAATTCAACGAGACGGAGTACCCGTATCGCGGTGCGCCGCTGGCGCGGGTACAACGCGCCAGCGAGATTGTGATGTTCGTTGAGAGCATTACGCTGGAGACGCGCTCGCAGGGGCTGAACTGCACGGGCTACGACCGTCTCGGCTACGCGATGGTTCGCCCGCCGCGCTTGTGGCAGGGCGCGCCGCCGCTGCGCCCGCTAAGCTACGGGCATGTCTTCCCGCGCCACTTCAGCCAAATTCGCGACGGGCAGATTGTCGGCGGGTTTGCCAATGTAGCGTTCGTCGACGGGCACATCAAGCCGATGACGCTGGATAGCCTGCGCCGACCCGAACGCTGGGAGGAGTAGGCTTATACCAACTGCGCCGCCAAAGTTCGTGAATGCACAGGACTCGAATCCCCCCTCACCCCGACCCGCTCCCCCCTTGACAAGGGGGGAGAGGGCAGGGAGTGGGGGGATTCTGCACGCGCAGGAATTTGTGAACTCTGGCTCGGCGATTGGTATTACACCCAAATCGTCTGCTCGCGCCCTGCGCCAACGGAGATGAGGCGAATTGGCACGCCGACATACTGCTCGATAAACTGCAGGTAGGCGCGGGCGTTGGGGGGCAACTCGTCGAGCGTGCGGCAGTTGCCGATTTCCTCGCTCCAGCCCGGCAGCGTCTCGTACACAGGCTCGCAACGCGCCAAAGTCGGCGCGTCGGCGATAAAGTCGCGCGTCTCCCTGCCGTCCAGCTGATAGGCGACGCACACCTTCAGCGCATCGAACCCCGACAGCACATCGAGCAGGGTGACCGCCAAGGCGGTGAAGCCGTTGACGCGGGCGGCGTAGCGCAGAGCGACCAAGTCCAGCCAGCCGACGCGCCGCGCTCTGCCTGTGGTCGTGCCGTACTCGCGCCCGCGATTGCGGATGCGGTCGCCTATCTCGTCGGTCAGCTCGGTCGGGAACGGTCCTTCGCCGACGCGCGTCGTGTAGGCTTTCGCCACGCCCCAGATCTCGCGCAGGCGGTTCGGGGCAATTCCCGTGCCCAAGCACGCGCCCGCCGCCACGGGGTGCGACGAGGTCACATACGGGTAGGTGCCGTAGTCCAAGTCGAGCAGCGTGCCCTGCGCGCCTTCCAGCAGGATCGGCTCGCCACGCTCGGCGGCGTCCATCAGCAGATGGGGCACATCGCAGGCGTAGGGGCGCACCACCTCAGCGTAGGGTGCAAACTCGGCAATCAGCGCGTCGGGGTCTATGGGCTTGGCGTTGTAGACGCGCTGGATGGTCGGGTTGCGTCGTTGCAGCACGCGCTGGACGCGCTGCGCGAAGCGGTCGCGATCCAACAAGTCGGCGACGCGCACGCCAATCCGCCATGCCTTATCGGCGTAGGTGGGTCCGATCCCGCGCTTGGTCGTGCCGATGCGCCCTTCCAGTTGCGCCTCTTCGAGTTCGTCGAGCAGGCGGTGGTAGGGCATCGTCAGGTGGACGCCCAGCCCGATGCGCAGGCGCGAGAGGTCAACGCCCTGCGCCTGCAGCGCGTCCGCTTCCGCCACGAATGCCCGCAAGTCCATCACGACCCCGTCGGCAATTACTGCCGTCACATGGGGGTGCAGGATGCCTGAGGGGATAAGGTGGAACTTGTAGGTGGCTCCGTTCACGCACACGGTGTGCCCTGCGTTGCTACCGCCTGCGTAGCGTACCACATAGCGTGCGTGTTTGGCGAGCAGGTCGACGACTTTCCCTTTCGCTTCGTCGCCCCACTGGGCGCCGACGACGACTGAAACCGACATTTTGCCTCCAGCGTGGAACGCGGTCAGGGCGATGCGCCCCAGAAGATAGCACCGCCCTGAGTTCCTTGGGTTCAGCTATGCTCCGCCAGCCAGCGCGGGATGCGCTCTTCCACCGCCTGCACTTGTTTGATGCCGCGTTGGTAGGCGCGCTCGGCGCGATACTCTGGCTGCGCTTGCTTCTCCTGCAATCGGCGGATGACCGCGATTGCGGTCACGGCGGCGGTAATCACTGCCGCACCGATCAGCCACCCGTACGAGCAGCGGGATGTGCCATTAGAGTTCATAGCGTCCTTCACCATCTTCACCCATCTCACGCGAACGGAAGATGCGCTTGACGAAGGTAATCAGCTCTTGCGGGTTAAATGGCTTGGTCAGGTACATGTCAACGCCCTCTTGCCAACCGCGAAACACATCTTGGTCTTGCGCTTTCGCGGTTAGCATAATCACGGGCAGTTCGGCGGTCTCAGGGTTGCGCCGCAGCGTGCGCAACACTTCAAAGCCGTCCATGTAGGGCATCATCACATCCAGCACCACCAAGTCGGGCTTTTCGGAAGCGACCTTCTCCAGCGCCTCTTTGCCGTCGTGCGCCGTGACGACTTGGTAGCCCTGCCGCTCCAAGTTGACCTGAATCAGGCGCACGATGTGCCGTTCGTCGTCTACAACCAGAATCTTCTTCATTTGGTTGTCCTCCGCGCGGTATAGTACCAATATTGTACCCTATCTTACGCTTTAGGCGCGAACGCGCCTGCGGAGGTTCCGCACTCGATTATCGGCAACGGAGGGTCGATTCTGGAGTTCATTCGCTGCTGCCACTTAGCGTGGACGCCTCGTAGTCCGACATTCCAGAGTTGTAGTCGTGGAACGCGCCGCTGTGGTCAATCCAGCCTGGGTTGCCGTCGGGGTCAACATGGGTGGGGTCTGGGTAGTTATCGCCCAAGGCGCGGCTCCACTCTTCAGACCACCACGAGCGCTCGGCATCCGACTGGCGCAGCGAGTCCAGAAAATCGCTGCTGCCTGTATCGTAGTTGGGCAATGCGCTGGAGTCGCTTCCCAAGCCGCTTCCCAAGTCGGGGTAGCCCGTGCTGGGCGCGCTGTAGCCGTAGGGTGTGTACCCGCCGTCTGCCCCTGCTCCGCCGTAGGGCGCGAAGTTGCTCCCTGCGGGTGCGCCCCCAAAGTGGGGTTGCGGCGCCGTTCGCGCGTGGGGCTGCTCGCTCGACAGCGCGCCCAGTAGCCCCAACAGCGTTAGTGCGCCGCCGCATAGGATGCACATCCCCAAGCCCGCACCCGCAACAGCAATCCAAATCCACTTCGTCACGGAGGCGCGTTGCGGTGCGGCTGGCTTCGACGGCTCTGTAGTCATCCCCATCGTTTCCTGCGGGGCAAGCGGCTGTTCCCCTGTCCCCTGAGGTTGCTCATCCCGAATCGGTTCGTGGCTTTGCATCGTCATACCTCGCTCACATAGGCATGTACCACTCGCGGCGGCGATTCGTGACGCATTTTAGGGCTACTTTAGGCGCACAATCGTCACGCCGTCGCCACCCTCGTGCGGGGGCGCGAGGTGGAACCCGCGCACCTGGGGGTGACTCTTGAGGTACTGATGCACGACCGACCGTAGCGTCCCCGTACCCCTGCCGTGATTGATGCGCACGCTGCTGTAGCCTGCAAGGATTGCGTCATCGAGGTACTTCTCCAGCAGGGGCAGCGCTTCTTCGACGCGCCTGCCGTGCAGGTCTAACTCCAGCGGCACGGGTTGAGGCGGGCGCGGCTTGGAGTAGCGGGTGGGCGCGGGCTTCTGCTGCGGGTCAGGTAGCGGCTCAAGGTCGCTCAGCGGGAACTCCATGCGCAGTTTGCCGACGAACACTTGCGCTTTGCCGTCGCTGGGGGGCTCGGCGAGTGTGCCCTCTTTGTTGAGGCTGCGGATGCGCACGCGCGTGCCGACTTGCCAATCGGCGTGCGGGACAGGCTCTGTACTGGGCGCACGCTCGCGTGCGGCGCGTATCCCCTCCACCAGTTGCTTCATCTGTGTCTGTAGTTGAGCGGTCTGTTTGCTTTCGCGTGGGGCTTGGCGCAGCTGGCGCAAGATTTGTTCGGCTTCCGCGCGTGCCTGCTCCAGAACCTGCTCCATTTCCTGCTGCAGGCGTTGCTTATAGGTTCGCTTCTCCTGCTCCAGCGCGGCGCGTTCGGCGTTCAGGCGCGCCTCGCGCTCGGCAAGTTCCTGCAGTTTCGCGCGCCATTCGGCTTCGGCTTGCTCGGCGTGTCGGCGGGCGCGTTCAAGGTCTTGGATCATCTCGGTCAGTGTTGCTTCCTGCACGCCCAGCGATTCGGTCGCCAGTTGCGCCACGCGCTGGGGCAGTCCCAGCCGACGCGCGATTTCGATGGCGTGGCTTGCACCAGGCACGCCCATCAGCAGGCGGTAGGTCGGCTGCAGGGTTTCCAAGTCGAACTCCATCGCGGCGTTGATGAGTTGGGGGTGGCGGTGCGCAAACGCCTTCAGTTCACCGTAGTGGGTGGTGGCGACCACGCGCGCTTCGCGTTCCAGCAGCGTCTGCAGAATGGCACGCGCCAGTGCCGCGCCCTCCGTCGGGTCAGTGCCCGCGCCGAGTTCGTCCAGCAGCACGAGGCTATAACGCCCCGCCTGCGCCAAGTAGCGGATGATGTGCCGCATGTGCCCTGAAAAGGTGGACAGCGACTGCTGCAGGCTCTGCTCGTCGCCGATGTCGGCATAGATGCCATTCGGAATGGCGATGCGCGAGCCTTCACCTGCGGGGATGTGCAGCCCCAGCAGGGTCATCAGCGTCAGCAGCCCCAGCGTCTTGAGGCTGACCGTCTTGCCGCCTGTGTTAGGACCCGTAATCAGCACGCCCAGCCACTCGCGCCCCAGTTCGATGTCGATGGGCTGCACGCGCTCGCGCGGAATCATCGGGTGGCGTGCCTTGCGCAGTTTCCACTCGCCATGCGTGTTCAGCACGGGCATCGTGCAGTCCCAGTCGAGCGCGAGTCTGCCTGCTGCCAGCGCGGCATCGAGGCAGGTTAGCGCGTCGAGCGTCTCGTAGAGCGCGTCCGCTTCCGACTCCACCGCCCGCGAGAGACCGTACAGGATGGCGTCGATCTCTTCTTGTTCGGCGGCGTGCAGTTCGCGCAGGCGGTTGCCGAGTTCAATCAGCGGTTCGGGTTCGATAAACAGCGTTGCGCCGCTTGCGCTGGCGTCGTGGACGATGCCCTTGACGCGCCCGCGCGAGTCGCTGCGCACAGGCAGGCAATAGCGCCCGCCCCGAATCGTGTAGTGCGGTTCCTGCAGCGCGTCGCGCAGCGTGTGTATCAGTCGCTGCAACTCTTCGGTGATGCGCTTGTGCAGGCGTTGCTGGTCGCGGCGCAGTTGCGCCAATCGCTCGCTGGCGGTGTCCAGCACCTCGCCCGACGGCGCGATGCACTGCGCGATTTGCTTCTCCAGCGCGTGTAGGGTGTGCAGGCGTTCGGCATAGCGGGCGAGATGCGGATATCGCTCGGCGCGGGGCAGCAGGTGGCTCTTGTAGAGACGCGCGGTTTGCAGCAGGTGTTGGACGCTCAGCAGTTCGTCGGGGCTGAGTACGCCGCCTTTGGTGGCTTTCTGCAGTGCAGGGCGCGGCTCGAACCCGCGCACGGGAGGCGGCGGCTCGCGTTGCAGTAGGCGCACGGCGTCGTCTGTCTCCTGCAGGCGCAGTGCGACCAGCGTCGCGTCGCGGCTCGGCTCAAGCGTGAGCGCACGCTCGCGTCCGAACGGGGTGTCCGCGCGTTTCGCCCACTCCTGACGCACATAGTCCAACTCCAGCACCTGCAGCGTGTGCGCGTCCCACTCCATCGGCAGGGATTGTACCTGTTGGTGCATACGCGCAGGTGTGAGGTATAATCCCGCGCGTTATGGAGGAGGCGGCAGAGCCGATGCGGATTTCAGTCGCAGCGCGGCAGGCGGAGTATCGTCAGACGCCGATTTGGGCGGAGTGGCGCGGCGTGCCGCCCCAGTCCCCGATTGCTCTCCAGCGCAGTGCGGAACTCATCCCTGCGCAGGTGGTCGAATCGGGGGGCAAGCGGTATCTGGTGTGGATCGAGCCTGAGTTGCCGCGCGGGAAGACGCACCACTACGCGATTCGTCCGAATCCGCGCCCCGTAGATGGCTTCACACATAAGCTCACCGAGAACGCGCTCCAGATTGCTTACAAGGGCAAGCCGTTCACAGCCTATGTGCTGCGTGGTGCGCCCAAGCCGTACCTGTATCCCGTGTACGGACCCAACGACAAGCCCATCACGCGCCACTTCCCAATGCAGATGGTGCCTGGTGAACGCACTGACCATCCGCACCATCGCTCCATCTGGTTCACGCACGGCGAGGTGAACGGTGTAGACTTCTGGACGGAGGGTGCAGGGCGGGGCGTGATTGTGCATCGGGGGCTGGAGCGTGTCGAGTCGGGTCCTGTGCTGGCGCGCTGGGTCGCTCGCAACCAGTGGCAGACGCCTGACGGCAAGCCCCTGTTGGACGAGACGACGGAGGTCATCTGCTACGCTGCGTCCGACTCGCGCTGGCTGGACTACACGGTTGCGCTCACCGCGCTGGACACCGATGTGAAGTTTGGCGACACGAAAGAGGGTACTTTCGGCGTGCGAGTCGCCAGCAGTATGGAGGTCGCGCGTAACGCGGGCGGTCAGATTGTGAACGCCAACGGGCAGCGCGACCGCGAGGCGTGGGGCAAACGCGCCCCGTGGTGCGACTACACGGGTATCGTAGAGGGCGATACGGTCGGCATCGCCATCTTCGATCACCCCGCGAACCTGCGCCACCCAACCTACTGGCATGTGCGCGACTACGGGCTGTTCGCCGCCAATCCGTTTGGCGTCCACGACTTCGAGGCAGGCAAACCAAAAGGCGAGGGCGACTACACGCTCAAAAAAGGCGAGACGCTCATCTTCCGCTATCGGCTCTGGCTGCACAAGGGGCGTACAGAGGAGGCGGGCGTCGCACGCCAACACGAGGCGTACCGCACCCCACCCACCATCATCTGGAGGTAGGCGATGGAGAGGCGACTGATTGAGGGCGTTTACCTCAAACCGCTGGTTGCGCACGCCGACGAGCGCGGCTACCTCATGGAGATGCTCCGCTGCGACGATCCCATCTTCCAAAAGTTCGGGCAAGCGTATGTGTCGTTGAACTACCCTGGTGTCATTCGCGCGTGGCACTGGCATGAGAAGCAAACCGACTACTGGGTGGTGGTCAAAGGCATGGTGAAGGCGGTGCTGTACGACCGCCGCCCCGACTCGCCCACGCACGGAATGGTGAACGAATTCTTTCTGGGGGAACATAACCGCGTGCTGTTAGTGATTCCGCCGTTGGTGGCGCACGGGTACAAGACCATCGGGACGGAGCCGTCGCTGCTCATCAATTTCCCCACCGAGCCGTACAACCGTGCCCAGCCCGACGAGTTTCGCTTGCCCTACAACACGCCCGAAATCCCCTACGACTGGGAGATTCGGATGGGTTAGAGGCACGCACACGGACGCTGCCCACGCTGGCTAAGATGGTCTCGCGTGTGCGCGTGCCGTGCCGCTTACCGCGTGCCCTGCACGACCACATCGGCGAGCGGTCTGCCCTCCATGAAGCGCAGCACATTCTGGATGACGCCCTGCGCGATGCGCTGCTGCGCTTCTTGCGTGACGCCTGCGCCGTGCGGGGTCAGGATAACATTCGGCAGGCGCAGCAGCGGGTGGTCGGGTGGGGGTGGCTCCTGGGCGAACACATCGATGGCGGCACCGCCCAAGTGCCCCTGCAACGCCTCCACCAGCGCGGCTTCATCCACCAACTCTGCCCGCGCTGTGTTGATGAGGAAGGCGCCCCGTTTCATCGCAAACAACCGCTCGCGACCAAACAGCCCGCGTGTCTCTGGGGTGAGTGGCATGTGTAGCGTGACGATATCGCATTCGGGCAGCAGCGCGTCCAGCTCTAAGTAGGTCACGCCCAGCGACTCCTCCTGCTCTGGGGGCAGCGGCTGGATGTCGTAGTAGAAGGTTGTCACGCCGAAGGGCAGCATCCGCGCCGCCACTTCGCGCCCGATGCGCCCCATGCCCACAATCCCCAGCGTCTTGCCCTGAATGTCGCGTGCATGCGCCATCCAGTACGGCAGCGACCACTGCCCCTGCGCCAGCTGGTTGTGCGCGGGGATCAAGCCTCGCATGAGCGCGAGCGC
>Ga0197143_1001244_pt1 | contig 22176 bp, 22 predicted proteins | sample GBS70_MetaG_FD_148603 | JGI IMG/M metagenome (GOLD analysis project Ga0197143, IMG submission 148603) | Sediment microbial communities from Great Boiling Springs, Gerlach, Nevada, United States - GBS 70_MetaG | ecosystem: Environmental > Aquatic > Thermal springs > Hot (42-90C) > Sediment...
CCTATTTTTTAATAATTTTATAATTTTATATTACTAAAATCTGCTAAGAATTTCTCTATATCTATTAAAATCATTAATAAAATTAGAAACAGATAAATCAATAAGATCCAATAATTTAGATTTTCTATACCTGGTAGAGCTAGAAGAAAAAACAGCTAACCCTCTAACTATATTTTGAGAATCAAAGAATAAAACAAATCCTTTATTATTTATTAATATATAATCTACAATTAATTGTACTTTAGGATCCATTATATTTTCTGATTTTTCGTGATATTCATAAGCTCTAACTATAGGTACTATAGCAGCCGAAATATTTTTTTTATTTAAATATTCTATTATCTCTTTTAAATCTATTTTATTTATATTCTGATTTTTATCTACTATAATAGGAATACTAAGCTTACTAATAAAAGAATCATTTATTTTTTCTTTTACATTATTTAATTCATCCTTATAAACAATAGAATCCTTATAAAGTGGTTTAATTTCATCTACAGGATCTATTATAACCACATTCTTAATAGAATTAACTTCTTTAATAATAATTTTATTTAAATCAAAAATATTTTGATTATTTAAACCATAGTCATTACTAAAACTACTAATATTTTGATTTTTAATATCTCCATTTTTAATAGAAGAGGTCGTACTAATAGGAGAATTAGTATTAATAGCAGTGTTATTAGTAGTATTAGTAATAGGGATACTATTAGTAATATTAGTGGCTGGGAGATTAATATTTTTATAAAACATTATATATTTTCTTGTTAAATTTATTTCATAATCAATATTAAATAAATTAGATAAATCGTAAATATCAACAAACACATTAGTTCCTTTTATGATAGGATTAGTTGAGATCTCTTTTTCCTGGCCCTTCACTTTTAATTTCCATTTACTATTAGAAAAAACAATAAGTGAAAAAATAATAAACAATACTCCAAATATTAATAATATAAAATTTTTATTATAATTTTTCATCTTAAATTCAACTCCCTTAAAATTTCTTTTTGTTTTATGAACTCCTTAATTTTATTCAACAATATTTAAATTAACCAAGTTATTATTAACTGAACTATTTTTAAATTTTTTATTATTTTCCTTAATCATTATTGATTTATTTAAAATATCTATTAATAATTTTTTGTTATTATCAGATAAATCGGTTTGTATATTTTTATAACCAAATTCAGACAATTCATAAGCAGCTATAGTTAAACAAGATCCTTTACTAAATGGCAAAATAATACCAGTAAAGCCAAATAACGGTGAGATATATTTAACTATATTTAAAACCATATTACAGGTAGTTAAAATATAGCAACCAAATAAATGCTTATTAAATTGATTTTTTAATATATTCCAAACACTATCTAAATCTCCTAAAACTATATAATAATCAAGATCTAATTTCTCGCATCTTGTTTTCACTTCATATAGAAAACAAGATTTACATCTTTCATGATTTCCAGTACATCTATAAGAAAATCTACCATCAGGACAATCTAAAGGCTTTTGACAATAACTTATAGTTATAAACCCCTTACCTTTAGAGAAATTATTTATTACATTACTTAAAGTAGTATCTTTATAAAAATCCTTTCTCTTTCTTAAAATTTTATTCAATAAATTTATCAGGAGAATTTTAGGTAAATGGTAAATAGTATTGAAAATAATTCTAAAAGGGTTTCTAAAAAATAATTGTAATAGATACTTAAAAGTAGGTTTTTTTAAATAATACTTAGTCATTAGAAAGAAATTAGGATTTTTAATTTTAAAATAATCAGGAAAGTCTTTAGAGAATTTTTTAAAATATTTTAGCACTTCGTTATTAATCATTTTTCATTATAGTATTTTTATTTATAATATTTTTATCTATTTTATTAATTACCTTGTGGATTAAGTAATTCTTGAATTTTATTAATAGCTTCATTTTTTTGGAGTTCTTGAATAAGAGGCAATAGATCTCCATCTAATATAGCTTCTAAATTTTGAATAGTTAAATTTATTCTATGATCAGTTACCCTATTTTGAGGAAAATTATAAGTTCTAATCTTTTCACTTCTATCTCCTGTTTTTACTTGTTGTCTTCTTTGTTTTCTCAATTCCTCTTCCTGTTTTTCTTTATCCAATTGCAATAATTTAGCTCTTAAAATTCTAAGAGCTTTGACTTTATTTTGATGTAAGCTTCTTTCATCAGAACAAGTTACTACTATACCAGTAGGAATATGTTTTAATCTAATAGCACATTCATTTTTATTTACATGTTGTCCTCCTGCTCCACCTGCTTTAAAAGTTTCCATTTCTATGTCTTCCTCTTTTATTTGAATTTCTTTTTCTTCAACTTCAGGTAAAACAATAACAGTAGCAGTAGAAGTATGGATTCTTCCGCTAGCTTCTGTTATAGGTACTCTTTGGACCCTATGGGTTCCACTTTCATATTTAAAATATTTATAAGCGTTTTTATTATTAACGGCAAAAACAATTTCTTTAATTCCGCCTAAATCAGTAAAATTTTGATCTAAAATTTCTATTTTAAATTTCATTTTATCGGCAAACTTGGAGTACATTCTAAATAAATCGAAAGCAAATAAAGCAGCTTCTTCACCTCCAGTTCCCGCTCTTATTTCTATTATTATATTTTTTTCATCTTCTTCTGGTAAAATCAATTCCCATAAAATTTTCTCAATTTTATTAGCCTCTTTTTCTAAATTATCTATTTCTTTTTTATAAAACTCCTTAGCTTCCTCATCTTTTTCATTATTTAGCAATTCCTTAGCATATTCAATATCTTCCATTATTTTAGCTAATTTTTCATAATTATCTATAAATTCTTTCAATCTTGCTTTACTCTTATTTAGATTTATATAATTAACAGAATTATAACCTTCTTTATCTGCTATTTCTTCTATTTTTTTATCTAAATCTATTATCTTTTCTTTATTCATCTCATATATTTTATTTAATATACTAAAATCTTTATCATCTTTTAGGTTTAACATCTTAAAATCCCTCTTTATTTAATAAAATCAATTTAATAAAATTTAAATTTATTAACTTATATATCTTAAATAATTTATAAAAAAAGATTCTAAAATAAGTATTAAATTCGCTAATATATCACTTATTTTTATCTTATTTTTATAGGATTGCTTGTCTTCTAGTTTTAACAAAGTTATTTCAAAATTAGATAAAACATCAGAATTAATATTTATAATAAAATCAGTTTCTCCTTTATTAAAAAATAAATTACCTACTATTGATTTAAAATTCTCTTTATCTATAAGATAGTATAAAAAACTTAATTTACTTTCACTTATTAATTCGTTATCTATTTCTATTTTAATGTTTCTAAAATCATCTTTAATTATTTCATAGAAACTAAAAACAATAGATAAAATAAAAAATATAGTAAAAAATTTTTTATTTAAATTAAAATAAATGCTATTGTAAACATTAGTATTAAGCGATTTAATTTTAAATATAAGAGAATCATTTAGCAAAAATAGAATAATATATTTGTGATAGAAATAATTTAAAATAGGAACAAAATATTCATTTTGACTTAAATTTTGTTCATTTATATTATAAATATTTACATTAGCTTTTAACTTAGAAAAAAACTGAAAAACATGAAGATAATCCTTATTTTTTTCATTATCAATTATTATTAACACATCTGTATCCTTGAAGAAAGGAGTATATATATTTAATTCTTGTTTTTTTTTAAGTTCAAAAGCATAATTAAATAAATATAGAAACATATTAAGATCAATAAAATTATCCTGAACTTCAAAAAAATTTATACCTAAATTCAAATTCATAACTTATAGATTAAGTTAAATCAAAAAATTATTTTCTTAATAACCCAATTATCTAATATTATATCAATTCCATTTTCTAATTCTTTGAAGTTCATATTATTATATACTTTAACAAATCCGCTTACAGTCTTTAATAAAATAGTATCTCCTGTTTTTAAATTTTTAACATATTCAATATAATTTAAAATATTATTTTTAATATTAGTAAGATTTTCAATAGTTTTTGATTTACTTAAATTAGAAGGGATATTATCTACTTTATTTTTAATTTCTTGTAAAAAAGTTCCTTTATAAAGTTGCCCTATTTTAAAAACTCTTCTATTTTGATAATTCTTAATAGATTCCTCTACGTAATTTAATAAACTTTCCAATTCTTTAACTATATTCCCTTTTGTTTCATCATTTATTAATATTTTTAAATTAAAATTAGCTTGTAAAAATATTTCGGCTTCTTTATCTTTTTTATTATTCCTTTTATTATTTTTTTTAGTATTCATATTATATTATTTTTTAACATCAAAAACAGTCCTTCTTTTTTTTAATCTACTTTTAGTATCAGGGTACTTCATATATACAGGTATAGTATTTTGTAATTCCCTTTGTTTTAAATTATTTATATAAAATATCCCTAAAATCAATGCAATTATACATAAAGAAGAAACTATTAATAAAAAATTCATCACTGCTAAGGAATTATTAATTTCCTTTTGGGTAGTATTTTGAGTAGCATTATAATTATTATTAGTATTTAGGACTTGGCTTTGATAATCACTTGTGTTATTATTATTAATTTTATTAGGTATATTATTTTGATAGTAATTTTTAAATAAATCAGGGTGATAGTAATATATTTTTTTGGGTTTATTTTCTAATTTTTCATTTCCTTCTTCAGTTTTATCTACAGGGTTAGGAGCTTCAGGATCATATTTATACTCAAACCCCTTTGGTGGAACTAAAACTCCAGCATTAATTTTATTATCCTTAAAAAGGACTAAACTAAAAATATTAATAATTATAAAATATATGAAAACTATCAACATAAATAATAGTACTTTTTTTAAATTAAATTCCTTTAACATATACTTGCCTTCCTTTATAAACAAGCTACTTCCTATTAATAGTTTAGGCATTTATGTACATTTTCCCTTTTGTCAAAAAATCTGTTTTTATTGTGATTTTTTTAAATTAACTCCCCTAAAATTAAATCCATTTTTTAACAATCTTATTAATGAAGTTTTAGATTCCAAAAACTACCTTAATAAAATAGGATACCCTTATTTTGATAAAATTGTAAATAGCATATATATAGGAGGTGGTACCCCAAACCTTATAAATCCATATTTTTTAGAAAAAATATTTAACGTTATTTACAGTAATTTCAAAATTTCGTTAGATGCTGAAATAACAATAGAGTTAAATCCAGAACTGATTACTTTAAATTACCTCAAAACTTTAAAAAATTTAGGTATAAATCGGGTTAGTATAGGAGTGCAAAGTTTTAATTTATTTGGCTTAAGAATCTTAAGTAGATTATCTAATCCCTCATCCATAATCTCAAAAATAGATCTAACTTCTAATTATTTTGATAACATATCTATTGACCTAATTTATTTATATCCTTTTCAAAAAACAAAATCCATTATAGAAAATATTAATATAATTAGAAACTTACCTATAAATCATATATCATACTATGCCTTAGATATATATAACGATAAAAAAGTAATTTATCATCAATTTGGCAATATCCTAAAAGAAATAGAAAACATTAAAAATAAATTTGATGAATTTTATGATCTAATTCATAATAGTTTAAAAGAGTTAGGTTTTGAGCATTATGAAGTCTCAAATTTTACAAGAAATAAAAAATATTCTATTCACAATTTAAAATACTGGTACTATTTTGACTATATAGGTTTTGGACCATCTGCTGTATCTAAATTAACTATTAACAACCAAAAAATATATAGAATTAACAAAAAACAACTAAACTATCTCAATACTTTTAATAAAAGTTCTTATTTTGAACAAACAATTGAAAATACAGAAGGAATTGATAGACCAACAGCTATAAAAGAAATAATTATGTTAGCATTAAGAACAAAATGGGGCTTAAAAATAAAACATAACAATAACATATATAATCTCAAATTACATCCATTAAATTTTAAAAATTTAAATTCATATATCTATAAGATTTATGATAAACTAAATATTAATTATTAGCATTAATTTATTAAAATTAATTTATTAAACAAAAACTAAAACTAAGAAATTTAATAAATTCCAAATCGAATGAATCAAAAAATTTAAATATAAGTTTCTATATTTTAAATAAACATAATTTAGATAAATACTAAGAATAAATATGAAAAACAGTGTAAATAGATTTTCAAAATGAATTAAAGAAAAAATCAAAGCTCCCAAAACCATAATTAATACCCTATTATAAAAAATATCCTCTAAATAACTAATCAAATAAAATCTAAAAATAATTTCTTCTACTAATGGTATAAGAAATATTAATGCTAAAAAAATAAAAATTAATTCCCAAATATTACTTAATAAAACCAAAACTATCATTAAATTATTACTTTCTTCTTTTAAAAACAAGCTGCTTAAGAGAACAATTATAAAAAAAATTAAAATAAAAGCTAAATTTTTTATAAAATTAAACATAAAATTAAACCTAAGTTTATGAAATCTAAAAACTAATGAATTATAATCAAAATAAAATAAAAAAAATATAAGAAAAACATAACTTAAAATTAAAGTATTAAAAATAAAGATCAAATAAACAATATATTCTTTAAAAAATTTCAATAAAAACCCTAAAACAAAATCGTTAATTAAAGGGAAAACAAAACTTAAAAAAATAAAAAATACAAAAAAAACAATATAAAAATTTAAAAAGACCTGACTCTTAACATCATTATTTTTTTTTATATATTTATCAAAAATAAAATTAAGAAAAATTAAAATAAGAAAATAAAATAATAAAAACAAAATAACAAAAACTATTTTTAAATAAATGCTAGCTTTAACAATTGTTAATTTAAAAGAAGTATTAAAATAAAACTTATTATCTATTTGTTCTTTATCTATATTATTTAATATATATTCAACATTGCTATATATTTTATAGTAAATAAATTTTTGAACGATATTATCTGCTAAAATATATTTTTGATGATATTTTGATTTAATTTCTTGTAATTCTATATTTTTGAAATTATTATTTTTTAAATTTTGGATATCAGTTATTATGTCTTTAAAAGAGTTTAAATTATTTTTTAAATACAAATAAGTAAAAATAAGGGAAAATAGAAACAAAAAAAATAAAGAAGTCTTAAAAAAAGGAGATGAATCACGCTTCTGATTAAAAATCATCTATACTTTTTAATTATCTAATTTCTAGTAATTAATTAAAATATTTAAGTAGTAGTAGTTTTAGAAATTTTAAGAGGTTTAAATTTAGCAGTAAAGAACCTTAAAAATGGTGGTTCATAAACTATTTCTAATCCTGAAAGTTTATCTTTATCTTGATAGACCTCAAAAATAACATCAGCTACATATTCCATATGTTCATTAGTATATACTCTCCTAGGGATAGTTATTCTAACTAATTCCAATTCTGGATATCTATTTTGTTTAGTTATAGGATCTCTACCAGCAGAAACAACACCTCTCTCCATAGTCCTAACCCCACCATAGAGATATATATAAGCAGCTAAAGCTTGTGCAGGATAACTATCTTGGGGTATATGTTTTAAAAATTCCTTAGCATCTAAATAAATAGCATGTCCACCTATTGGTTCTACTATAGGTATTCCTTTCTCTTTTAAAAGTTTTCCTAAATATCTTACCTGCTCTATTCTTTGCTTTAAATAATAATAATTAGTCATTTCTTTTAATCCAAAAGCTAACATAGCTAAATCCCTATTATTTAAACCACCATTAAAATAACTACCTTCAAATAGAGTAGTTAATTGTATCATATGGTTATACCATTTGGGATTTCTTACTAATATTAATCCACTTATATTAGTTAGAGGGTCTTTTTTAGCGGATATAGTAGCAGCATCACAATAGCTCATCATTTCTCTTATTATTTCCTTTATTTCTTTATTTTGGTATCCTTTTTCTCGTTCTTTAATAAAGAAGGCGTTTTCCGCTATTCTTGTAGCATCTAAAACTAAAGGGATATTATATTCATCACATATTTCTTTAATTTTCTTTATATTTTCCATACTAACAGGCTGCCCGCCTGCCATATTAACATTATTCTCTATACAAACGTAAGCTATTTTATCGCAATTTTTTCTTACAAATTCTCTTGTTTTTTCAACATCTAAATCCCCTTTAAATGGATAATTAGATTTAGGTTTATAAGCTTCTTGTACTATTAAATCAACAAATATTCCACCAGCATATTCTTGATGAAATCTTGTAGTTGTAAAATACATATTATTAATAACATACTGTCCTTTTTTAATAAGCGTTTGAGAAAGTATATGTTCAGCAGCTCTACCTTGATGAGTAGGAATAAAATAATCAAACCCAAAAACCTCATATATACTTTGTTTTAATAAATTATAAGCACTATCAGATTGATATTTAATAGCTGCACTAAATTGTTCATCACTTTGAGCACTTGTTCCACTATCTGTTAATAAATCAATAAATACATCTTTGGAATCAAGTAAAAAAGTATTATAACCAGCTTCCTCTAATTTAACTAATCTGTATTCTCTATCTTTATTACTTATAATTTCTATTCCATTAAAATTATAAGCAACAAAGTCTAAGGGATTAATCTCTATAACTTTTGGCAAATTTTTTCCCATAATTAAATCAAATTTCAACACTTGAAAATCAATTGAATAATTTAACTTAGAATAATCCTTAGATAACTCAGATATATCAGTTAATTTTAAATATTCCTTATCTTTATAACTATATAACTCTTTTAAAGCAGTAATTATTAAATCATAATTAGCTTTCTGATATCTTCTACTTGGTAAATAAAAATATAACTTATTATCAACAGCTAACCCCCTACATTGAGAACTTAAAAATAATAATAAATTAAAACTATAAGGATTTTCTATTTCAATATAAAAATAATGAATATTAGATAAGTCACTTAGTTTATACCCAATATTTTTAACATTATTGTATAAATATTTTATTTCTTGATGTTTATAATCATATATGTTATAATTTAGTTCAAAATCATAGGCTTGTATTAATCCCCTATAGATTACTTCCATATCTCTACCAGCTAATCCCCCATAAGTATGCAATCCTTCAAAGGATACTAGATATTGAGTTAACAATTCATATAAATAAAAATCATTAGTAAATATTAGGGCTCCTGTGTTAGACATAATATCATATTTAGCATCGATTATAATTAAATCAAAAATATTAGCAAACTCTATTATCTTTGATTTATAATCTTTATAATCAACAGACTTATTTAATCTCTTAAAAAATAAATAAAAAGAAGAAAAAATGCTACTAAAATCCCCTATTAACTTAAATCCTTCTTTTTTAATTAATCCAAGATAATCCATTAAATTAATAAAATCTTTGTAAGACTTTAAGCTTTCAAGTAATTTTGAAGATTCAAAAAATATAAACTTATTTAATTCCTCATTTCTTTCTTTTATATAACTAACTAAATTATCAATATTAAAAATTTCATAATCTAAATTCAAATAAATAGACAATTTATAAAGGTAATAATTATGGTAAGTAGTTAAAATATTTTTAATATTGAAAGTATGGTATAAAGTTTTAACTATTAGGTGTATAGCTCCAATAAAATTATGGGTAGGAATAACATAATTTTGGTTAAATATACTTTTAATTAAGTTTTTAATATTAATAAAGTTTTCTGGTCCTGCATAAGCTTCATCACCTAAAAACAATCCCGCGTATTGCTCCTCGCTTAAAGCATTTAAACTTAAGCTACTTAAATCTGTAAATACATAGTCATTAGGAATATTATTCACATTGTAAAAATATTCCCTACAAATAATTAATTTATCTTGATAATCTAATTTTTTAGGGAAATTTACTATCTTAGCTTTAAAAGGCTGAGCCATTATAAAACCCTCCTTCCTTATTTATTACTACCTTATATCAACTTCTACATAAGAACCTTTTAAATTAATATTCCCTTTAAAACTATCCTTTTCTTCTTTTGAATTATTAATACTATAATTTAAAATTAATTTAAAATTTTGATTAGATTTTTTTAATAATTTCCCATTACTTACTATCTCATTTTTATAGATTTCTTGAAACTCAATGATATTATTTTGAATTTTAACTATATTTAAAAACGAATCATTTAGTTTTAGCTTTATTTTAGTACTTAGTTTATTATCTTTATCAAGAGATAAAACAGCAAAGATATAAAAAAATGGGTAAAAATAAGTATTAAATTTTGGATTATTATCTGATTTAAAACTATAACTATCTATCTTTTTTAAATTTGTAGATACATTTTCAAAGTAATTAGAAGATAATCTAATCAGCTCATTTCCAATTTCTTTATAAATTACATAATTAACCTTATAAACATTTATACTTACCCCTAAATTAGAAAATCTAAAAGATATTTTCCCACTTGAATTTATTATATATTTTTCATCATTTATATTAACAATCTGTTTTAAAATATACTGTTTTAAAATATAATTCTTTAAATTCTGAGAAAAAACAAAACTAATTAAAAAAAATAATAATAAAAAATTAAAAATAAGGCTAAGGATTAATTTTTGCTTAAAAAGTTTTTCCATCTTCCTAAACAAACATACAAATTATCATCAATATTATCCCAAAATTCTATCTAAATTCAAATCTCTAAAGTAATCCTTAGTAATTCCCTTTAACAATTCCTTTATGTGTAGTTACTCAATCCTGTTTTAGTTAATATACCATTTAGTATAGCTTAAGTAGATTATTTTAAGTAATTACTTTCATTCGTATTTACACTTAGTTTTTAATTTGATATTTTTATGTTATCAGTTTCTCTATAGTATCCATTAATAAAGTCTATACTTTTAATAGGCTTTTTATTAGGTAATTGTAATTCCAATATTTCTAAAAATTCATTTTTTAAATTAACCAAAAATAATCTATTATTTAAAACTTTAAAAAATGGGAATTTAGGATTATACTTTATAGATTTTATATTATTAATAGATCTTGAAGCTACTAAATTAGAATTATATATTTTTATTCTTTGAGAATTATGGTTTAGGTAAGCATTAGGATAAAATGCTCTAATTTTATTGTGAATTTTTTCTATATCTTCATTTAAATCTATTTCGAAATCATTATCATTTATCTTTTTAGTATAAGTTGCTATAGTTTCATCCTGTTTTATAAAATTAATACTATTTTTTTTGTACATACAAAAGAAACTATCAAAAAGTTCTGGGATTAATTCAATAATTTTATTTTTAAGAGTAAAAGAGTTATCCGTAGGATCTATTTTTATGATTTTTTGAATTATAATTTCTCCTGCATCCACTTTCTTAGATAACAAGCATATAGTTATACCTATTATAGTATCATTATTTAGCAAAGTAAATTCAATAGGGGATGGTCCTCTATAAAAAGGTAATAAAGAAGGATGTATATTTATAAATATTCTTGGTAGGTTTATAAAATCTTCAGGTAAAATTAATCCAATATCACATACAATTCCTATTTCACTATTTATTAACATTTCTTTTATTATATTTTTTTCAGATTCATTTAGTTTTTTTATGGTATCAATTTCTACTAAATTAACCTTACTTATTAGATTATTTTTTATTAAATATTCTTTAATAGGAGTAGGTTTAGGTTTATAACCCCTATTTGCTAATTTATCTACCTTAGTTATTACATTTATTTTAAAATCGCTATATTTTTTTATTAGATGGTTTAATAGTTTAGTTCCTAAGGTTCCACTACCTAAGAATGTTATCATAATTAAAAAATTAAAAAATTAAGAAGAAACTTGAGTATTTAATAATCCTAAATTTTGGAGAACTTGTAAGATAGTTTGTTTTTCTTTTTCATTAGCTTTTCTTAGTGGTTTTCTTAAATTATTTACATTAAACCCCAGAAATTCCATAGCTTGTTTTACTGGGATAGGATTAGTTGTTATAAACAATACATTAAATAAATCGTAATATTTATAATGAATTTGATAACTTAAACTGGGGTTATTATTAAATTCTTTTATCATTTGTTTTAATTCTCTACCTATTAAGTGAGAAGCAACAGAAACTACCCCATATGCCCCTAAACTTAATAAAGGTAATGTTAAAATATCATCACCACTATAAATAAAAAACTTATTATCTAAGCTATTTTTAATCAATTTAGCTTTTATTTCTATTACCTTAGATATATCACTATTTGACTGCTTTAAAGCTATTATATTATCTCTTTTTGCTAATTCAACAATAGTATCAGGTAATAAATCAACCCCAGTCCTAGATGGAATATTATATATCATTATATGTTTATTAGTATTAAGTGATAAATTATAAAAATAATCAATAAGTGCATCTTGAGGTGGTTTATTATAATATGGAGTAGTTAAAAGATACCCATCCAAATCTATTTTATTTAATTTTTCTAATTCTTTTAAAGCTTTGTCATAATTATTAGAAGATATATTTGCAATAACAGGTAAATTAGTATTCTCTTTTACAAATTTAGCTATCTCTACTTTCTCTTCCAACGTTAAAGTTGGCGATTCTCCAGTAGTACCAAATACCAATATACTATCAGTATGATTTTCTAAATAAGAGATCAGTTTTTTTAATTCCTTAAAATCTACTTTTAAATTTTGATCAAAAGGGGTAATACAAGCAGTAACAACATTTCCCCATCCATTTTTTAAATTTTTCTGTTTTTGATTGTTTTCATTTTTAATATTCTTAGTATTCATAAAATTTATACACCCCCCTCTTTATTACTATTTTTTGTATAAAATTTAATCCCTTTTAAAATAATAATTTTATCATATAAAAAATCTTGTAAAATTTTTGTTAATTTTTTTTGATCTTCTTAGGATTTTTTTGATTTTTTAATAAATATAATATAGAGGCAATTAAAATTTAATTAATCAGGGGGTAATTCCTTATGGATACTTATTTAAAATTTAATAAAAATCTTAAATCTCAAAAAGCTACAGCAATTCTATTATCCTTATTTCTTTTATTTTTTATTTCTTCTATTATTGGGATTATATATTCATATAATAAAAGAATTTTTCAATTAGCTAAACAAGAAAAAGATAATCATAAAACCCTTAAAAAACAATTTGATGAAATTTTTGCCAATTTATATGTAGTAGATTTAATAATAGTTCAAAAATGGCAAGGATTAAATATACAAAATTTAGATCTTATTTCTACATATTTAGAAAGAAGATATTCAGCTACTTACCACTATCAAGGCAACTCTTCTAATTCAAGTATAGGTCTTTCTGGTAGTATTAATATTGATAATGATACTTTTAATTTATTTTCTTCAGTGGAATCAGACCCTCCAATAAATTATCTATTCAATTTACCTACAGCAGAATTAAAAGCAGAAAGAAATAATATAGCAGATAGATTAAAAACACCAAGAGTAAAAGAAGAAATAGAAAGAGATTTAAAAGAATTATTAGGAAATAACATAGAAATTTTAGAGTTCAATGAAGATAATAATAATAACAATGAAATTGAAAACAAAATAAAAAAAGGTCAAGAGGGTACCTTAAAATATACTGTAATAGTCCAAAAAAACATAAAAATCCCAAAAGGTAAAGAAGAAAAAGAAACAAAATTTAAATATCAAATAGAATTAGAATATAAAGTATCACTAACAGGATCCACGAGAGTTACTTTCCCAAAATCTATAAGTTATACTTCTACTATCACTGAAACCATCTATAACCCAACTACTGGAAAAACAGAAGAACGTACAATAGCATATCGTTATGATAATGACATATCATTAGATATAACAGCTAAATTAAGTTCTCAATGTGATTTAACAAAATTTCAGATAAGGAAAATAAAATAAATTTTAAATTTTTTAAATAAAAAAATATTTAATAGGAGGGATGTTAATGAAATTGAAAAATTTTATTTTTTATAGAAAGGGATTTTCATTAGTAGAAGTAGTAGTAACTATAGCAGTATTAACTTTATGTATTATGGCTTTACTTTCTACTTATTACTCAATTTATAAACTCCAAAATAAAGCAATGTATGATTCTCTTTTACAAAGAAAAGCAGAAACAATCTTCTTTACTAAAATATATCCTAATATTGAGTTAATTTATATAGAAAGAAATTTATATAATCTTCTAAAAAACGACGAAGATGTAAATAAATATATAGAAATACTTACAATAACTGTAAGTGATAATAACTCATTTATAAAAGAAATAAATCTCTCAAGAAAAGAAGCAGACGAATCCACTAGCCAAAAAAATAAGAAAGGATATGCCATAACAATAGAATACGAAATTTTAAAAACAAAAACTAAAAAAACTACAGAAATATATATACCGGTTATAGTAAATTTACCTCCTCTTCCTCCTTCTGCATCCGATAATACTCCACCACCTAACCACGTAGCTAAGGACTTTTAACTTATTATAAAAAACTTAAGAACTTCCAAAAAAATAAAAAAGATAAATAAAGGCAATGAGAAATAAGAAGGGATTAAGTTTAGTAGAAACGCTAACAAGTATTGCTATTTTATCTATACTAATAGGTGTAATGGTACAAATAATATTATTTTATAACAGGGTTCAAAGGGAAACAGGATCTCTAACTACTGCTACCTTAGATGCTAAAGAAATAGGTATAAAAATAGAAAGATATATGCTACAATCAAAATATATTCAAACAGAAAAAAGGGATATACCAACCGGCGGATATATCTATATTATAAAATGTTTAAATGAATATAGCTTAACTGATAGTGAAATATGGTATATTAATAACTACTTAAATAAATACAATGATACTATAATATATGATAATTTACTAAACACAAAAGTACAAAAGCAATTACCAAAAGAAATATATATGGTTTTAAATGATTATAATAATAAAAGCCCACAAGTAATTGAAATTAGTTTTTATGTTTATAATAAATATGCTAAAAAATATAGGAATATAAATACTAAGATTTTAGCTTATTATATATCAATTATAAAGTATAGTAAATTAAACTAGCAAAATTTTATACAAGCTTTTATGGAATTTTATAAGATTTTATTATATTTTATCAGGTATTTTATCCCAGACTTCGTCAGGAAATATATATATTTTAGGAATAGGGGGAATAGTGAATATATTTAAAATATAATCATCTAATTTTTCTACAGCTGGAAAATTGATAACATCTAAGGAATCAGTTATCCAAGGGGTATATTTAGTTTTATAATGAACAGGAATAGATACAATAGATTTTAATTGATCCATTAAAATCAAGAATTCTCTAAAATTAATGGTATAATCTCCACCCCCAATAGGAGCAATTAAAATATCAGTAGTACCTATTATTTTAAGGTCTTGTTCTTTAAGTAAATGTCCCAAATCCCCTACATGAGTTATTTTGAGCCCATCTACATAAAAAGTCCAGATAGTATTGGGCCCTAATTTTTTACCCTCCAATTTATCATGAAAAGAAGGAATAGCAGTAAACTCTATTATATCATTAGTAGTAGTTTTTATTTCGAAAGAAGAAACAAAATTAGTAGTTCTTTTTAAAGTTTTAGGTTGAATTTCTTTATCTTCTATTTTAAAAGGTTTAATAAGCCAATATGCATTATGATCAGGATGTTCATGAGTAATTAAAACTACCTCAGCACTGACTTCCGGAAACTTTTTATTGACTTTTAAATGATAAGGATCAATAACTACTTTAAATCCTTTTTTAGATTCAATCAAAAAAGAAGAATGTCCTAAATAATATAACTTCATATTTCCCCCTTAAATTTTTAATTCTAAATTTTATAAAATTAATTCAAATTTCTATATAAAAATTAACTATTTTAGCTATATTTAATATCATTCCTGTTGAAATTTCATAATCTTTATAAGGCTCAAGTTTAATTTCATTCATCTTATCATCCATTTCGTTATTTTTATTTAATAAGTAAGTACCGTTAGTAGAGTTAAGATCCCTAATATACCATTTGTTGTTTTTAAAGAAAATATTAGCATGTTCTCTTGAAATTAGGTTAGGGTTAGGTAATTTTTCAAATATTTCTTTTCCTAAATGATATCTGCCTATTATAGCGTTATTAATGATCTCAATTTTTAATTCTTTACTTTCTACCAAAACTAGTTCCATTTTATTTTTTTCTTTATTTATATTAGAATTTTGATTTTGAGTTTCTATTTCTTTATGGATTAAATTTTCATTAGTACTAATATTGTTAATATCTTTAGAAACAACATTAACAAAAGAAATATCAGCCATACAATTTACACATAAAATTTCATTTATAGGGTTTTTAGCTCCACAGCTTGGACAAATTTTATACATTTTTTAATAATTTAATAAATCAGAAAAGAGGGGGGTTTTTTTTACCCCCTCCTTAACCTCTATTTAAATTTCAAAATAATTTAGAATAAATAATTATAAGCTCCAAGACCAAATCCAAATCCCCCAAATCCAAATCCTCCAAAGCCAAATCCCCCAAATCCAAATCCTCCAAATCCAAATCCCCCAAATCCAAATCCTCCAAATCCAAATCCTCCAAAGCCGAATCCTCCAAAGCCCATATTATAATTAAAGCTATTATAATTATAACCTGCTAATTCTTGTCTATAATTTATTTGTTCTCCAACTTTTCTAGAGTAAGTAGATTTATTAGTATCTAGTTCTTTAATATTCCAATCAGCAGCAGTTTTAAGTTCATCTTTATCTACTTTTCCATCACCATTTTTATCTTGCCATATATAAACACTTTTAAGTTCATCACCTGTTATTTTACCATCGCCATTTTTATCCCATAGATCTCTAACTTTTTCCCAACCGTTTTTATATTTATTTTGTTCTCCATTAATACCGGTTTCAGTCATTAAATTTTTTCCATCCAATTTGATTTGGTCGTATTTCCCTTGTTTTAATAATTCTTGTTGTTCAGGGGTTAGATAAGTAACAAAGGCATCAGTTTTATCACCTTGTGCTCTTACCCATTGCGTTCTATCCTTTATTCCATCACCATTTATATCAAAATTTATCCCATTTTCTTTACCTTTATTAACAATCCTGGTAGTTTCATAAGTATTTCTAAATATATCTCTACCCCTATTTTCTGTTACAGTATTAGTAGTTCTATGGATTTGATAATCTGTATCTGTTACAGTAGCTTTACCGTCACCATCTATATCTAATATAACGGGATCTCTTCTTCCTACCCACTGACTATTAACCAATCTTGTTCCTTCTTGAACTCTACCATCTACACTACTAAATTTATAATCAAAGGCTTTACCTGTTTGAATTATATCGTTTTTTTCGAGGATATTGCGATAAATAGGGGTAATAGAATTATAAGAAAATCCTAAATTACCTGCATATAAGCTACCTATCCCCATACCAAATCCACCAAAGCCACCAAATCCACCAAAGCCACCAAATCCACCAAAAGCTCCAAATCCTCCATAGAGATAAGAATATAATTGTTGATAATTAATAGCAGAACCATAAAAATTATAATTAGAAATAGTTGGGCCATAATTATACCACTCGTTCCTATATGCATTTTGAATAGAGTAATCAAATGCCATAATCCTAACACCCCCTATATTCTTTTTTATATTTATCTTTATCAATATAATTATAATCAATTTAAAAAAAAATAAAGTCTCTTTTGGATTTTTTTAACATTTTTTTTACATCTTTCTTTGATTTTAAGATACCTAAAAATTAGTATTTTTTAATAATTTTAGGTAAAGATTTTAAATAATAGAAATTATTATTTTTTTTTAATATAATATTACCTCCCAAAGATTTCAAAATAAAATTATTAGAATTAACAATATTTAATTTATTTAATAGATAAAAGGAAGCAATAGAACCGCTACCGCAAGACTTAGTAATTCCCACTCCCCTTTCGTAACTATAAATATAATAATCATTTTTCTTTTTAAAAACAAAATGTACATTAGTTTCAAAACCTAATTTTTTAATTACATCCTTATATAGATTTTCTAAAAAATTAAAAATAAATTTATTGCCAAAAGTTTTTAAATTTTTAAAATTATTATCTGGGATAAAAATTATGTGAGGATTACCTACATTAACATAATAGCAATTTTTTATAATGTTTTCAATAAATTCAAATTTATTAGAATCAAATTCAACAAAATAATACTTTTCTTTATATTCTAAATTAAATTCTTTCTTAAAAAAAGTATTAAGGAAATTAAAATGAATATTAGGAAACAGTTTATCAAATTTGAAGGAGTAGTTAATAAATTTAGCTAAACAAGCCAGTCCATTACCTGAAACTTCGGCTCTTGTTAGATCTATATTATACAAATCATACCCAGCATTAATACAAAGTTTTTTATTTTCAAATTTATTAATTTGTATGTAATTCAATAAAATAATTCCATCAATTTTGTATTTATTAATTTTAGTATTTATATTCTCCAATTTTCCTAAAAATTTAATTAAAAAATTATTTTTAAAAGAGCTAATAATCATAAACTTAATTACAATTTTTTCTTTATCTAACCTTTAATTATTGTTTAAACAAAAAGCTAGAATTTCCTTTCAATAAAGATTACCAAAATTAACTAAAAAAACCAAAATATATAAAAAGGTTAAAAAAAAAATATATTTAATATATATTTTAGGAAAAAATATAATATAAAAATCCAAAAATAAAAAATCAAATGATTTCAGGAATAAAAAGATTAGCTAAGTATTTTTTAGATAAGAATATTTTTTACTTAGATGATAAATTAAATGATATAATAAAGCTCAGAAATAAAGGAAACTTTGGATTATTAATAAACCAAGCATCATTTTTTGAATATAAAGGTAAATTTATTTTCAGTTTAGATTTAATAAAGGAGTTTTTTAATCTAAAGAGGGTATTTGCTCCTCAACATGGTTTTTTTCCAATTACTCAAGCTAATATGATAACTTGGGAAAATTACTATGATAGGATCCATAATATAGAAATTATAAGTTTATATAGTAAAAATGGTTTAAAACCTGATATAAAATATTTACAAGATCTAGACTATATTTTAGTAGATATTCAAGATATAGGAGTAAGATATTATACTTACATTTGGAGTATAATTTATTTAATAGAAGAATGTATAAAACTAAATAAAAAAGTTATAATATTTAACAGAATAAATCCGCTAGGCAAAATAAAAGAGGGTATAATTTTAGAGGAAGAATATTTTAGTTTTGTAGGGATGGCTAAAATTCATAATAGACATGGATTAACTATTAAAGATATAATAAACTCTAAATTCAACAGTAATCTAATACATATAGTAGATTACATAAATGATAATATAAAAAAAGAAGCTCAAAATATATTTTTTATACCAACATCTCCTAATATAAACTCAATAGATACAATATATTTTTATATAGGTTTTTGTTTATTAGAGGGAACAAATATAAGTGAAGGTAGAGGAACTACTTATCCCTTTTCAGTATTCGGCGCACCTTTTATTAATGAAATAAAACTAAAAAAAAGAATAGAATATTATAAAAATAAATATAATCTAGAAGGAGTAGAATTTATTTATCATTCATTCAAACCTACTTTTGATAAGTATAAAGATCAAATATGTAGAGGGTTAAAAATGATAATAACGGATAAAAATAAGTTCAAAAGCTTTAAAACAGCATGTATAGTACTAAAATCAATTTACGATCTATATCCTAATGAATTTAAATTTTTAGATCCTCCCTATGAATATGAATATACTAAGAAGCCTATTGATATACTATTTGGTAACAATTTACTAAGAGAAAGTATAAATAATGAAAATCTATTTAATAAACTTATAGATATTTCACTATAAAAAGAGTATTTATAGGAAATGATAGAAGATTTAGAAATCTGGAAGGAATATAAAGAAAATTTAAATTTAGATGCAAGAGACTTCTTAATAGAAAAGTATTTAGAGTATTCATTTAAATTAATTTCCAAAATCTATAGAAAATACAAGGATATAGTGAATATAGATCAAGAGGAATTATACGGGATATCTTCTTTCATTTTACTAAGAGCTGTTGAAAAATTCAATTATAAAAAAGGAATAAATTTTATAAAATTTTTCAATACCTTTGCTAAATGGTTACTAAAAAATGAACTATCTAAATATATGAATTTGTCTTTAAGGAACCAAAATTTAATAATAAAAAAAATAAAAGAATTGAATAAAAATCAAAATAATAAAAATAATTCCTATAATAAATTAGTAAAATTTTTATTAAAATTATCTTTTAGAAATATAGATTATCTTGAAGAAAAAATGAAAGATAGCGACTTAACTTATTTAGAAATAATTAAATCTGATGAAAATATAGAATATAACCTAGAAGTTCAAGAATTAATTAAATACATAACTAACTTTATAAATTATGATTTAACAGAATCGGAAAGAAAAATAATAGAAATGAAGTATTTTAAAGAAATAGATTTAGTAGAAATATCAAAAGAATTAAATATATCTATCCAAAGGTGTTCTCAAATTCATAAAAAAGCCCTTGATAAAATAAAAAAATACTTGATTAGTAAAATATCCTAAAAATTAAAAGGTAAAACCAATATAAAATAGAAAGTAATAATATAAAAAATAAAAAGGGGTGTTAGAGAAGTGTCCAAAATTTGTATAAAATGTGGTTATAATAATTCTGATGAATCTAGCTATTGTGAAAAATGCGGTGCAGTATTACCTAAGATAAACAAAGGAGTAATGAGACCAGCAAGAGCCAAAATAACTAAGAACTATGAAATAATAAAAACAAAAGTAGAGCAATTATTAGCTAATGAAATAGATTATGATGAATACTACAAGACTCTCGATAAACTTTATGAAAAAATAGAAGAAGCGGGGATCGCCGTTGAAAATACTGAAATTTCTGAAGAGCTTTATCCTTATTTTAAAGAACAAATAGAAATAGGATTAACTGGAATAGATCTATTTTTACAAGCTATAAATGAGTTAAGAACATTACCTGAATTATTAGATGTTTTATATGATCCTAATTCAAGCCCAGAAGTAATAGAAAACATAACGCAAGAAATAGAAAAAGTAAAAAACTCAGGGTTAGAGATGGCTGCAGAAGCTACTGAACACCTAAATCTCGCATTAGAAATGGCTATTGAAAATATGAGCAGATGGAGAGAAGAAGAAGATATAGTTGGTGGATTCTATGCTTAAATTTATAATTAAATAATATATGTATTCCTTCGTATTTACCTTAAATTTAGATTATAATCAATTAGATTTAATTAAAATAGAATGTGTTAGTTCAAAAGGAATACCCTCAATAAATTTCGTAGGCTTACCTTCTAAAATTATAAATGAATCTAAAGAAAGAATAAAAAGTGTTTTCAATTTATTCCATATAGAATTACCCCCTAAAAAATACATTATAAATTTACTACCTGTAGATATAAATAAAAATGGCTCACATTTTGATTTACCTATTGCCGTTTCTTTATTAAAAAATATTAAAAAAGATTTACAAATACCAGATAATATTATAATTTTGGGTGAGTTAGGACTAAATGGAGAAATCTATTTCACCAAAGGTATCATTAATTTCTTTATTAATTTTTTTAAAAATGATAACTTTAAAAATAATTTAAAAAATATTCTAAATTCCGATAGATTTTACTTTATATTACCTTTTGAAAATAAAAAAGATATTCTATTATTTAAAAATTTTAAGGAAACGGAAAATCTTTTTTTATATTTTATAAAAAACATTAATGAAATTTTAGAAAACAAGATAAAATTTAAGAGTTTAAGAGAATTAGAAAATAACAACCTAAATTTAAGTAATAATGAGTATGTTAGAGAATATATAGATTTATTTAATTCAATAAAGGGGCAAGAGTTAGGTAAATATGGTTTAGCTATAAGTGCTGCGGGTTTCCACAATATTTTATTTATAGGTCCTCCTGGCACTGGTAAAAGTCTATTAGCTAAATCTATCCTTGCTTTAATCCCCAAACCTAACATTGATGAATTTATAGAAATAGCTTCTATATATAATTATGAAGGTATAGATGATTATGAAAAATACATACAAATTAGGCCTTTTA
>Ga0197143_1001246_pt1 | contig 22173 bp, 23 predicted proteins | sample GBS70_MetaG_FD_148603 | JGI IMG/M metagenome (GOLD analysis project Ga0197143, IMG submission 148603) | Sediment microbial communities from Great Boiling Springs, Gerlach, Nevada, United States - GBS 70_MetaG | ecosystem: Environmental > Aquatic > Thermal springs > Hot (42-90C) > Sediment...
CCCGGCCTTCCGGGAACGATCCTCCAGGTCATCCTTGCCATCGGTCTCGTGAGCTGGGTGACGACGGCGCGCCTCGTGCGCGGACAGATGCTGTCGCTGAAAGCGAGCGATTTCGTCACGGCCGCGCGGGCCCTCGGAGCCTCGACACCGCGCATCGTGTTCGTCCACATGCTCCCCAACACTCTGGGTCCGGTCATCGTCGTGCTGACGTTCGGCATTCCGTTGGCCATCTACGCCGAAGCGGTGCTCGCGCTCATCGGCTTCGGGGTGGAACCTCCCACGGCGAGCCTCGGCACCCTCGTCTTCGCGGGGTACAGCTACTTCCGCTCGAACCCTTGGATGATCAGCGTTCCCGCGGCCACCATCGCTATCCTCATGTTGTCCTTCACGTTCCTCGGGGACGGGTTGCGCGACGCCCTCGACCCCCGGGGCCGCCGCTAGGCCACCGCCACCGTTGTCCGAAGCCGACGCCCGCCGCTAGGATGGATCCCGGGTGGGGCTGTAGCTCAATTGGGAGAGCGTTTGACTGGCAGTCAAAAGGTAGGGGGTTCGAATCCCCCCAGCTCCACCAAGGTCACGGGCGAATCCGGGCGGGGGTTCTCCAAAGAGCCCCCGCCCGTTCCGTCTCGGTCGCGCTAATCGCCCCCGACCCCAGATTCCCGGGCCTCTGCGAGGAGGTCTGCAGCGTCCTCTGGAAGCAGGTACCCCAGCCGAACGTTGTTCCGGTCCACCTGCTCGACGAGCGCGAGGTACCGCTCCCTGCTCGGATACAGCTCCGCGAGCCGCTGCGGTTCGAAGGGGATGTGCGTCCCCAGGAGGATGCAGAAGCCGGGCCCGGAGTTGGCACCAGTATTGAGGGCGGTCGGCACCGCCACCTGCGAGAGCTGGATGCCGCCCAGAGCGAGGCCGAGCTCGTTGCGCGCGACCGACCCCGTCTCGTCGCGGAGGATGTCGGGGGCGTGTGGAGGGGGCGTTCCTTCTCGGACCCACGCGACCAGGTGGGCGTAGGCGGCCCGTAACACCAGGTGAAGGGAGACCCGGCTCAGGGGAGGACGTTCGCACTGGTAGGAGGCCGGCCCGGAGGGGAGATCGCGCTGAAGGATCGGCAGCCGGTAGGCGTAGCCGCGGTACCCGGCGTGCGCCGCGCCCGCAACCTCCCACCGGCGGTACGTGTCGCTGTCGTCCCGGCGGCGCGGCACCGCCCGCACGTCGGTCTCGGAGAGGACGTGGAAGATGGGCTCACTCCCCTCGCGGCTGGGCGCCGGCCCGACGACGAAGGCGTACCCGTCGAAGGGACGATACCGGGCCTTGGGGAGAACCGCATCGTAGTACACCACCATCCGGAGGGCCGACTGTGAGGCCCCGATCCCCAGCACGGTGGCCGGGCGGAGGCCGCCGAGCGGGTCCGCGCTGCCGGGGCAACGGGCGCGCGGCTCGCGCAGGACCAGTGCCGCTTGGGCGAAGATGTCGTAGGAGAGCTGGTCCTCCGTGTACCGACCACCACCCGTTACGTCGAGCGTTCCGTAGCGAGCGGGGCTCCAATCCTTCAGGAAGTCGACGCCCACCCGCTGGGCGGAAACGCCGACCCACGCGTAGCCGGCACGCATGAAGCCTTTTCCGTCCCAGAGCGCGTCGAGGTCGTACCCGGCGGTCACGTTCTGCCACTCGGCGAGCACGGTGCCGTCGAAGCGCGACTCCGCCGCCGGGCGGCGCACGATGATGCGCGTACGGTACGGCACGCCGGTCGCGAGGAGCGTTCCGTCCCGACCGAAGGCGTCGGCCTCCCCGGCAAGAAGGAATTCCTCCTCGACGTACCCGTTCCCGGCGAGGTCGTCGGTCGTCGACAGGAACGGGTACGTCTGGGAGACGTCGGAGGCTGCGCGGTCACCGGGAAGGCGGGCAGGGAGCGGCCCCTCGACCATCACGCAGCGGGCGGGAAGAGGCGGTGTCGCCTCGACTGCCACCGTCGGCGGAGGAGTCGGTGTCGCTTCTGTGGCTGGCGGTGGGCTCGGCTTCGCCTCCGGCTCCTTCGCGCCCCGTTCCCAAACGAGGAGCCCGGCGACGGTGCCGCTAAGTGCCAGCAACAGCACAGCGGCACCGACGGCGGCCACCGTACGACGATTCATCTACGACCTCCATTCGCCGTCAAAAGCTCGTTCGCAGCCTGGCAATTCTATCCCGCTTTCGCTCCGATTCCAATGCCCGGTGAACGTCGCGGAGTCCGGCGACGGCCGAACGGGGCAGTCACCGCCGGCCGGTCGGCGGTGCGGAGGGACGGCTCCGGCCGGTACCCTCGCTCTATGCGCGAGCGCGTCGTGTTCGACCTCCCAGCGGTGGTGGCCATCCGCGGCGCGAGCAAGTCAGGGAAGACGAGCCTGTGCGCCCGGCTCATTCCGGCGCTCGAGCGGGCGGGCGTGCGCACGGTCTGGGTGAAGCGCACCCATCACCCCCTCGACCTCCCCGACAAGGCCTCGGGTCGCATCTGGGAAGCAGCACCGTCGGCCATGCTCCTGCGTGCCCCCGACCGGCGCCAGCTCACCCTGCCGCCGGGAACGGACGAGGCCGCCGACCTCGCCCACTCCGTCGCCGCGTACGCCGACCTCGTGCTGCTGGAGACGCATCGGCCCGAGCCCGTTCCGACGGTCCTGGTCGGCGCCACGCCCGCCGCCGAGGGGGAGGATGTCCTTGCGAGGTGGGACGGCACGTCAGCAGCCTCGGAGCTGGAAGCCCTGGTTGGGCACCTTCGCGGGCTTTTGCCCCCGGACCTGACCGCCGCCCGCGCGATCGGGGTTGCCCGTGCGTTCCACGGCGGTCACGGATGCCCTGGCATCGTCCTCGGTGCCAGGCTCGCCCTCGAAGGCGGCCGAGCGCTCGGTATCGCCCTGCCGGACGCCGACAAGCGGCTCATCCTCGTCGCCGAAACGAGCCGCTGCGCGCTCGACGCCTTCGTCGCCGTCACGGGCTGCCGTCCCGGCCGTCGCACCCTCCGTATCGACGACCAGGGGAAGCTGGCTGCGCGCTTCTACGACCTCGCCACTCGCCGTGCCGTCCGCGTCGCCGCCCGACCGGGGCTCCGCGCCGTCGCGTCGTCCGCGTTCCCTGGGGTCGAGCCGTTCGAAGCGCAGCGGGCCGCCTACGCCTCGCTTCCCGCCGAGGAGCTCTTCCTGCTGCAGCCCTGGCCATTCGACCTTACGGAGGCGGACCTGCCCGGAAAGCCGCGTGGGAGGGTGGAGTGCCGAGCGTGCGGCGAGGAGGTCACTGACGGCCTCCATCTGGAAGGAGAGACGGGACCAGTCTGTCGCGGGTGCGCGGGGCGTTGAGGGGCCGACCCGCGTGCTAGCATGGCGGCGTGAACACGGCCCAGGAGAAGCGGTCCCGTCTGGTCGAGCTTCTGCGGTCGTACGGGCGCGTCATCGTGGCGTTCAGCGGGGGCGTCGACTCATCCTTCCTCGCGGCTGTGGCCGCCGAGGCGCTCGGTCCGAACGCGAAGGCTGTCACGGGGGTTTCGCCCTCCCTTTCGCAAGCCGAGCGGCGCGACGCCGAAGAGGTGGCACGTGCCATCGGCATCGCCCACGAGTGGGTCGAGACGCACGAGCTCGAGAACCCAGCCTACGCGGCGAACGCCGGCGACCGCTGCTTCCACTGCAAGAACGAGCTCTTCACCGTCCTGGGGGCGGTCGCCCGTGCCGCGGGAGGCGCCGTCGTCGTCGATGGGACGAACGCCGACGACGTCCACGACTGGAGGCCGGGACGGCGTGCTGCCGAGCTCCACGGTGTCCGTAGCCCCCTGCTCGAAGTGGGGCTGACCAAGGCCGAAATTCGGGCGCTCTCCCGCGCGATGGGGCTCCCCACATGGGACAAGCCGGCGATGGCCTGCCTCGCCAGCCGCATCCCGCAGGGGACGCCGGTCACGGTGGAGCTGCTGTCCGAAGTCGAGGCCGCCGAAGCGGCGCTCCGCGCGCTCGGCCTGCGCCAGCTCCGCGTGCGCCACCATGGGGAGATCGCCCGCATCGAAACCGACGCCGAGGGGCTGCGCCTCCTTACCGATCCCCAGGTGCGCGAGCGAGCCGTCGCCGCCGTGAAGCGGGCCGGCTTTCGTTATGTCACGCTCGACCTGGAGGGGTATCGCCGGGGCGGCTAATCCCCGTTCCGCCCAGGGTTGCGGGCCTCGATGTACTCCATCGTCCGCCGGTACCACGATTCGTCGATGTAGCCCGCCGACATGAGGTAGTTCGCGATCTGCTCCAGCGTGAGGATGGAGATCAGGTTGATCCCCGCTGCCTTCAACGCCTGGCGCCCGCCCTCCTGCCGGTCGACGAGGGTGACAGCGTCGTAGACGTTCAGGCCTGCCTCGCTGAGCGTCGCGGCGGTCTGCAAGATACTCCCGCCGCCGGTGATCAGGTCGTCGATGATGAGGCACGTCTGCCCACGGACGTACACGCCCTCGATGACGTTCGCCTTGTCCGTGCCAGGGGGGTGGATGTAGATCATCGGCACTTTCGCATCGAGGGCGAAGGCGGTGGCGATGTGGAGACCGCCGAAGGGCACGCCCGCGACCACGCTGAACGGCCGCACGTGCGGGTTGCGCATGGAGAGGAGCGTTTCCAGCTCCTCGCGGATGATGCGGGCCACGCGGGCCAGCGCCCTCGGGTTGCTCACGAGGCGGCGGACGTTGATGTAGATGGGCGAATGTACCGCCGTTCGGCCAAGCGTGAAGTCGCCGAACTGGATAGCGTCGAGGTTCCAGAGCTCTTCGGCGAGCCAAAGGTTCCCAGGGGGACGGCTGCTTCGGGGCAAGCGGCGTTCTCCGTTCGGAAAGACGTGGTTCTTCAGCGCGCGAGGCGGCTTGCGCGCATTATGCGACAAACCCCGCTTATGTGCGCTTCGGCGAGGCGCGAGGGCCCGCGACAGGGTTCGGTGGCTCACGCCCGGCGAGCACCGCGATCACGTTCTCCGCCGCCATCTCCGCCATGCGCGCCCGCGTCCGCTCGCTGGCCGAGGCGATATGCGGCGTGATGACTACGTTCTCGAAGGCCCAGAGAGGGTGGTCGAGCGGGAGGGGTTCCGGGTCGGTGACGTCGAGCGCCGCACCACCGAGGTGTCCCTCGCGCAGGGCTTCGACCAGTGCTCGGTGGTCGACGACGGGCCCCCGAGCGGTGTTCACGAGGATCGCCCCCGGCTTCATTCTTCGGAGCTGTTCAGCGCCGATCAGCCCGCGCGTCTCGGACGTCAACGGGACGTGGAGGGACACGAAATCCGACTCCGAGAGCAGGTCGTCCAACCTCCGCCACTCGACGCCCAGCTCCTCCTCGAGCGCCGGCTTCCGCGTGCGGCTCGTGTAGAGGGTACGCATGGCGAAGCCGCGGGCGCGGCGGGCAACAGCCGTCCCGATCTGCCCCAGGCCGACGATGCCCAGCACCGCACCGTGCACATCTGGGCCGAGGAACGCCGTCGGCGACCACGTCTTCCAACCTCCAGCGCGAGCAGCGCGCTCACTGACGGTCACCCGCCGAGCGGCGGCGAGGAGCAGGGCGAAGGTGAAGTCGGCCGTCGTTTCGTGCAGGACGCCGGGTGTGTTGGTGACCCACACTCCGCGGGCCGCGGCCGCGTCCACATCGATGTTGTCGTACCCCACGGCAACGTTGGCGACGACCCGCAGCTTCGCTGCCCGCTCGAGCAAGCTCGCATCGATGCGATCGGTGAGGAGCACGATTGCCGCGTCGGCATCGGCGAGGGCGTCGGAGAGCACCTCGCGCGGCGGGGGAAGCTCGCCAGGCCACACCTCGGCCGTGTGCCCCGCCTCCTCGAGCATCGCCACGGCGCGTCCGGGAAGCGTTCGGGAAACGAAGACGCGCGCCATGGCCCGAGTGTGTCGGGGTGCGCCTTCGCGCGCAACGCTCCCGCCCGCCGTTGGGTACGATGTCGAGGATGGCGTCACCCGAGAGAGCTCGCGGCTGGGCGAAGAGCACCTTCGCCTCCCTCGGCAACCGGGACTACCGGGTCCTCTGGTTCGGGACCTCCCTCGCCTTCCTCGCCTTCATGATGTCGTGGGTCGTTCAGAGCGTCGTCGCTTTCGACCTCACGGGGAAGAACGGGGCGGTCGGTGCCGTCTCCCTCGGGATGGGCGTGGCCACGCTCGCCGTCGCGCCGTTCGGAGGGGTGATTGCCGACCGTGTATCGAAGCGGCGGTTGCTGTTGGTGGGGCAGACGGTCATCGGCCTCACCTTTGCCGGCGTCGGCGTTCTCATCATCACCGGTGCCATCACCGTGGCCTGGCTCATCGCCTCCACCTTCGTGATGGGGGTCGTGTTCTCGTTCATCGCGCCCGCTCGCCAGGCGTGGATCGGCGAAATCCTCCGCGGGCCCGCCCTCGCCAACGGGATCGCGTTGCAGCAGGTCGCCATGACAGCGACGCGAATCCTAGGGCCGCTCCTGGCGGCCCTCCTCATCGCCGCTCCAGGCGTGGGAACGGGCGGGACGTATCTCGCCATGGCGGCGATGTTCGTCGTGGTGGTGGCCACCTTGGCACGCCTCCCAGCCACCAAGAGCCGAGGGGGAGCGCCGACCTCGGTCCTCACCGACCTGCGCGAGGGCGTCGCTCACGTCACCGGGCGGCCGCGGCTCGCGCTCCTCGCCGGAACGTTCATCGCCATCGTCATCACCGGCTACTCGTACCAGGTGGTGCTCCCCGGCTTCCTCGAGAACGAGCTCGGCCGGAGTTCCCGCGACTTGGGCCTGCTGATGGGGGTCGGTGCTGTCGCGGGGCTCGCCGCCACGCTGGCGCTCGCGGGCAGGGCGGGCACTCCCAGGGCTTGGGACCTGATGTTCGGGGGTGGGCTGCTCATGGGCGCCTCGCTGGCCTGGGCCGGTCTCGCGCCGAACTTCCTCCACCTCGCCGCCGCCATGTTCCTCGTCGGCGCGGGGACGGGCACCTTCCAGATGCTCAACAACGCGCTCGTCATGCGCGAAGCCGAGCCGGCCTACTACGGCCGTGTGATGTCCCTCACGATGCTCGCTTGGGGAGCGAACGGAATCGCGGGTTTGCCCTTCGGCGTGCTCGCCGACCACATCGGCGAGCGCGCCACGCTCCTCGCGATGGCGGCCGCGGTCGTCGCCGTCACCGCCTTCGCGGCCGCCGGAGCTGGAGCCATCGGCCGCCTCCAGCCGGCTCACGTCGCCCTGCCGATTGCCGACCCCCAAGAGGAGCGGAGCCTCGGAAGCTCGTGATGGAAGGAGAGCGATGGGAAGGGAAGAACTCGAAGCGCTGATCCGCGTCCTGCAGGAGCAACTCGCCCGGCCGGAAGGGAACCTCGTGCTAGGCACATGGCACATCCACTTCGACCGGAAGCGGCGCGCGTTCCTCTTCGACAAGTGCGAGAGCGAGGGCTACTGTGAGGAGCGCCCGGCCGTCATCGGGGTGGACGGAAGCGTGATCGACCCCGGAGGACCGCTCTTCGACTGACCCACTTCGACTCGCACCTGTCACCATCCCCACTCTGTTCCGGCCCCCAACCCTCCTGAAGGATGGGGTTCCTGCCGATGTTCCTTACGTGAAGAGGCGGGAACCATGACCATCGGGACCGGAATCCGCTCCGAGGTGGCCCAGCTCCGGGTCCTGGTCGTCGAGCGTGATGCCGCTGCGGCGCGAGCCTCGCTCCGCGCTGTCGCGGGAGCAGACCCGGATTGGATGGTCCAGAGCGCGCGTTCGGCCGCCGACGCGGCTCGTCTCATCGGCCGCCGCCCCTGGGATGCCCTCCTCGTCGCCGAGCCGGTGTGGGAGGAGCACGAGGAGTTACGGAGCGTAGTCGAAGGGTATCCGGACCTCGCGGTCGTGCTCATCCGCGACGAGGAGAACGGCTCGCCGTCGCCTCTTCCCGTCATTGCGCGCGCCGAGCTCGGTTCCCCGGAGGCGGCGGGCGCAGTGCGAGCGGCGGTGCGTCAGCAACGCCGGCTCCGTCACCGCGGGACGATGCTGCGCTGGCTCGAGCGGGAGGCCCGCACCGACCCCCTTACCGGTCTCTCCAACCGCCTCGCCTTCGAAGAGGAGTTCGCATCCCTCTGCGCCGACGCGCGCAGCCGCGGCCAACCGGTCGCGCTCCTCCTCTTCGACGTGGTGGGCCTGCGCGTCGTGAACGAAGTGCACGGCCGAGAGGCGGGCGACCGCATGCTCCATCGGATTGGGCGGATTCTGGCCAGCTCGGTGCGCACGGGAGACGTGGCGGCGCGCTTGGAAGGAGGGCGTTTCGCAGTGGCGCTCGGCGGCGCGGGCATCGACCTGGCCCGCAGGGTCGCCCGCCGCGTCGCTCACCAGGTGGAGCAGTCGAGCCAGATGCCCGGCGAACTTCCGGCCGCGGTCAGCATCGCCGTTGCCGCGGCCGAATCCCCCGAACCGGCCGAGCTGTGGGAGCGGGCGGCCGAACAGCTCCGGCAGCCGCGGACGGTGCCCCTGCCGCTGGCCGCGTTCGCTGTCGGGGGCGACGACGGCCCTTCGGTGGCCTGAGAGCGACGGAGAAGGGAGGAAGCGCGTGTTCCGTATCCGACGGCCAGCCGGCGAACAGCGCCGGCTCCAATCCGAGGCACCCCTCGCCGATGCCTGGAGCCGCACCGATCCGGAAACGGGCCTCCCCAACCGGCTCTACCTGCTCGAGGCGATCGAACGGGAGATCGCTCGGCTGCACCGTACGCCCTCGGCGTGTTCCCTCCTCGTCGTCGAGGTCGAGCCCTTGACGAGGAACCAGGCTGCGACCGTCGATCCCGGCTGGAGGCGGGTCGTGGCCTCCCGCATCCTGCTCTCCACCCGGGCCAGCGACATCGTCGCCCGGGTCGGGGAGAACCACTTCGCCGTTCTCCTCGTCGACTGCCCTGCCCGAGGGGCGGCAGAGTGCGCGGAACGGGTGCGGACGGCCATCAGCAACGCTCCCTACCGGCCCGCGGCCGACCAGCCGGCCGTCTTCCTCGCCAGCCGGGCTGGCACCGCGACGTGGGTGCCCGAATTCCGCGACCCCGAAACGTTCCTCGCAGCGGCGTTCGACAACCTGCGCCTCTGGATCGAGGCGTACCGGGGAAGCGCCGCCGAATGGCGCGGAGCTGGGGGCGGCACAGCACCGTAGTCGCTACGCGCGCCCGGCTGGCCCGAGCGGAGCGTCCCAAGGCAGTGCGCCCCGCGGTGGCTCGAGGACGGGCTTCGCCAGACCGTCCGCGAGCACGGTCAGGAGGTCGAATTCAGCGTAGAGCGCTGGGTCGATGCCCCGGAGGGCCCACGAGACCCGCTCCCCCTCCGCGTAGGTGCTCACGGTGAGGACCGCCAGCGCACGGGCATCGGCCGGGCCGCTCACCGCCTCGCGTGCCTCCCCGAGCAGCCGACGGAGCGCCCGTCGCTGGGAAGCCGAGAGGTCGTCCGAGGGCTCCTGGGGCGAGGCGACGACGTATGCCCGTTCGCCGTCGAGACGCGTCACCGTCCAGGCGTCGAAGGCGGGGATCTCGACTCCCTCGTCGACCTCGGGCTGTTGCGCGGCCATCACGATGCGCTCTACGAGCGCCTCCCGCTCTTGGGGGTCGGCGGGGAGCCGGTGGAGGGCACGGGAGTCGAGCTGGAACGATCCGGGAACGCGATTCGTGAACTGGGCCCAATGGTCCGCGAACGCGCCGAACGCGGTAACGACCGAGCCGGTCGGCGCCGTTCGTCTGAGGTAGAGGGTGACCGGCAGTCGAGCCTCGAGGCGGCCGTCCCCGGTAGGCTTCGCCTCCTCGACGGCGATGGCGAGTTCGGAAAGCGCCGGCTCGTCGAAGGGCAAAGGTGCGCCGCGTGGCGCCCAGACGATGACGGAAAGCCCGGCAGCATCGAGGCGGCGCTCCAGTGCTGCCCGGCTCAGCTCCGAGCGATACGTCGCTTCCGATGCGACGAGATTGATGACTGCCACCCGGAGCCGCCATCGCCGCCCGATGATCAGCTGGGCGGCCGCGAGCTCCTCGGAGGGTTTCTCTCGCTCCTCGACCGATATGGAGCGGGCGTAATGTCGCCCGAGCCATTGCACGAAGAAGGCGAGCGCCGCTTCCCCCAAGGGAGCAGGGTACCCGCGCCCGCCTTCCACGAAGGTCTACTCCTCAGCGGCTTCGGCGCCCTCCGCCCCGTCGGCAGCCGGCGTCTCGCCGCCGAGCCGCAAGCGCGGCGGGCTGACGGTCGCCACGAGCGTGGAGGGCTCCGTAACGACCTCGACGCCTGGAGGGGGAGTAAGGTCCCCGACGGTGATCGTCGCGTCGAAGCTGGCGAGCTTCGACACGTCCACCTCGATGGCCTCGGGCAGGTCGAGGGGGCGACAGCGCACGGTGACGGATTCGATTGCCACGAGGAGCGTTCCGGCGAGGTCGCGCACCGCGGGGGCTTCGCCGACGACGCGGAGCGGTACGTTGGTGAGGATCGGGCGGTTCAGGTCGACCTGGTAGAAGTCCACATGGATGGGATCGCCGGTCCCGCCCTTCCGCTGGAGCGCGCGGATGAGGACGTAGCGGGGCTGGGATTCACCTTCGACCTTCAGCTCGAACATGCTGCGCACGCCCGCCGCGCGAACGGTGCGCAAGAACTCGCGGGCATCGAGCTGGAGGGCGAGGCTCTCGAGTCCGCGACCGTACACGTTGGCGGGCAGCAGGCCCTGCTGGCGCAGCCGCTTCACCTGCTTCCCGAGGATGGACCGGGGGGCAGCAGTGAGAGTCGCGCGGGTGGCCATGGGGTCACTCCTTCGCGCCGCGCTCGATACGCAGCGCCGAACCTCAGGGTATCGGATGGCGAGAGACGGTCAACGCGAAGGCTGAGCCGCTCCTGGTGGGCGGCTCAGCCTTCCGCGTTCGCTTCGGCGGACGGCTCAGGCCGAGGGCTTCAGCTCGTTGACGCGAGCCCGAACGGCCGCCTTGTCTTCGAACCACTTCCGGTTGAGCTCGATGAACTCCTTCTCGGCGTCCGGGACATCGTCCTCGGCGAAGATAGCCGAGACCGGGCAGGCGGGCTCGCAAGCGCCGCAGTCGATGCACTCGTCGGGGTTGATGTAGAGCATGCGGTCCTCGCCCTCGTCGAAGTAGATGCAGTCGACGGGGCAAACCTCGACGCAGGACTGGTCCTGGACGTCGATGCACGGGGAGGTGATGACGTACGCCATGCTGACTCCTCTCGTTTCGTTCGCGGAGCTAGCGGCCGCCCATCCGGCGGTCCCTCGCGATACTACAATTCGGCCTGCGCTGTGTGAAGCGCGGCACGAGCGGCCCCGTTACCGGATGTTTCGATGCCCTGACCGCCGCCCGACCAGACCTCCCCCCTTAGCGGCTTCCCGGCCGCCGGGAGACGACCAGGTCGAACCTTGGCCGGCTAGGCGTCCGTGGGCCTGCGGGTGAAGAGCGGCTTGCCGGTGCGGAGGTCGACGGCCTCGAACCGCCCTGCTTTCAACTCCGCGATCAGCTCGCGCTCGTCCCGGATTTCGCGCTCGAAGTACGTGGCGCACTTCCCGATGTCACTGATGGCGTGGGAGTCGGTGCCCGCCGTCCCTCTCAGGTTCAGCATGTCGGCCAGCCGCCGAGAGAATTCGTTCTCCTTGTCGCTCCCCCGTCCGTTCAGCTCTTCGAGCGCCTGGACGTACTGATAGGCGGGATTGCGAGCCGCCTTCTCGAGGGCAGCCTGGTACTCCTCTTCGGTTCGGCTAAACCAGGGCATCTGCCGCCGGTAGGGGTGGGCGGCGATCATCACACCGTTGCAGCGCTCCACATAGGAAGCGAGCTCGCGGACGCGGTGCATCCCGAAAACGTATTTGTCGATGCCGAAGACGAGCATGTGCCCGTCATCAGTGCTGATTTCCACGCCCGTGAGCACTAAAAAGTTATGTTTCGCCCGGAGCTCTTCGATGGTCTTGTAATCCCACACCGTGTCGTGTTCGGTAAAGCAAATCGCGTCCAATCCGGCCTGCTTCGCACGAATGATCAGGTCATCGGGGCTGAGAACGCTATCGTGCGAACGGGGCCAGGTGTGGGCATGCAGGTCGATAAGCATAGGCCAGCGGAAACGTACTATAAGTTCCCTCGCCACGGTGGGCAACGGAACCCGGGCCACACGACACACCTCGGACCCCGAAGGGAAACGCGCCGTTCATACGGCCGCGCGACGCTGAAGGCATGGACCCGACTGCCTGTCTCCACGTTTGGCGCTACGAGGTCGAAGTGCGCACGAAGGCCGTGCGGGTTGCCCGCTGCGAGCGGTGCGGCCTCGTACGCGCCATCGGCGGTAAGCCAGCCTCGGCGCTCGCCGCCCGGCGAGCTTGACCGCCCTCACGCCGGGCGCCGGCGCCGACGCTGGTCGGGCTCCCGTCCGCCGAGAAAGTTCGGCCGGTAATCGCTGGGTATCCCGAGTATCTGGGCGATGTGCTGCCGGTCGTGCCGATAGAACGACCGCAGCCACTGCAGCACGGTGAGCGTGCCGAAGATGGGGCTCGTGGCTGTACGGTCGAACGCCTCGAGCGACATCGAGCGGATCATCTCGAGCGTCCGCGCACGCTCCCGCTCCAACTGCGCCAGCAGGTCGTCCAGGCTCGCATCGAGCGCGTCTTCGACCGGGATCTCCACCCGTTGCCAGGCGATGAGGGAGAGGTCGGGGTTATCGGATTCGAGCGCCGCCTGCACCCAGGCGTCGTACGTGCGTTCCATCTCGGCGAGGTGGGCGAGCTGTTCGAGCGGCGTCCACTCCGCCTCGCCCTGGGCATCGAGGGGCGCCCACCGCAGCGCCTCGGGCGAGAGGGAGCGCACGACTTCCAGCAGCCGGGCGCGTTCGGCTGCCATCTTCTCCAGCAGTTCATCGACCTGCGCCTGCGTCGCCATTGGCACTCCTTCTTGGCCGGGCTCCCTGCAGTGTAGCGGCGCGAGTGGCGCCTGTGCTCCGCGCCCGGCACCATGAGCCCCGTGGCTCCCCGATTCCTCCGCTCGCCCGGAACGCCCCGCTTCCCTGCCGAATGGACGGTCGTCGGCCTCGGCAATCCTGGCGAGGAGTACGCGCGGCATCGCCACAACGTCGGCTTCTGGGTGGTCGATGAGCTGGCCCGCCGCGCCGGCGTACGCCCGAAGACCACCGGCTCGACGATGGCCATCGCGGTCGGTCGGCTCTCCGGCGCCACGGTGGCGCTCGTGAAGCCCCGGACCTACGTCAATCGCAGTGGGGAAGCCGTTCGCCAGGCACTCGCCTGGACAGGGGTACCTCTCGAGCAGCTCGTGGTCGTCTACGACGACCTGGACCTGCCGGTCGGAGCGCTGCGGATCCGCAAAGGGGGAGGACACGGCGGCCACAACGGCCTCAAAAGCATCGTGGCCGCCGTGGGTGCCGAGTTCGTGCGCGTCCGCATCGGCATCGGCCGGCCCCTCGTCGACGGCGAGCCGAGCTGGGACCCCGAGGTGGTCGCCGATTACGTGCTCTCCGTCCCACCGCCACAGGAGTTCGAAACGCTCCACGAAACCGTGCGGACGGCTGCCGACGCTGTCGAAACGATCGTCGCCGAGGGACCCGATGCGGCTGCCGCTCGCTTCAATCGGCGCGGACCGGCCGCGACCTCAGGCACCAAGTGACCGAACGAGCCGACGGACGGCATCGACAGCGGGCCCGCCTTGGACGATCGCATAGGACTCTCGGTCGAGCAGGGCCTCGACGATCCCGCGCGGGAAGAGGGCTTCGGGTTCGCCCCCGGGAAGCTGGGAGCGGTGAGCAGCGATGGCGGCGCGCTTGCGAGAGCGAAGCGTAGGCGTCAGCTGGAGCACGATGTCGCAGCTTCCCGAGCCAAGCTGGTCCGGAGCGAGCAGGGGTGGGTCACCCAGCACCCCCGCGGAGCGGCAGCGCTCGTACTGCGGGAGGAAGAGGCGCGGGGCGAACACCGCCTCGAGAAGGGCGGTGCCCGAGCGCTCCGAAGCCTCCCGCGTCCACCGGTGGGCCGCCACGTGGTCAGGGTGGCCGTAGGCGCCGTCGGGGCCGAGCGAGAGGAGGAGCTCGGCGCCGAGTTCGGCCACCAGCCTCGCGAGCTCTTCGCCACGCGAGGGGAGACCCGCCAGCCCGCCATCGGGGAGACGCCAGAGGAGGGGTGGCTCGGCTCCCAGAAGCCGGCACGCCTCGCGGAGCTCACGGGCACGCACCATGGCCAGCGGTTCCCCGCAGGCACCGTCGTGCCGCTCGCCTGCCTCACCGAGCGTGGCGGCGAGCACGAAGCAACGCCAGCCGGCGCCGGCGAGCAACGCGAGCAGACCGCCGAACGGGTAGGCTTCGTCGTCGGGGTGAGGTGCGACAGCGAGGGCGACTGGCATGACGCGATCGTGCCGAGCGATGGGGTCTCGCGCACGAAGTTCAACGGTAGCCATTACTCGGAGCTATGCATGCATCGATTGGGGCTGGCAGCTCGCGCCCGCCCGTGTTAGAGTGGCGCGCCGGAAGCGGCCAACGATTGGCCATAGCGAACCATTCGATTCCGAGAAAGGGGTTACCGTCGCATGCCTGGCCGTTTGGAGGGGAAGGTCGCAATCGTCACCGGCGCCGGGCGCGGCATCGGCCGCGCGGAGGCGCTCCTGCTCGCGAAGGAGGGCTGCCGGGTCGTTGTGAACGACCCCGGCGTCACCGTCGCGGGCGAAGGGCGGGACACTTCGCCAGCCGAAGAGGTCGTCGCGGAAATCAAGAAGATGGGGGGCGACGCCGTCCCCAACTTCGACTCCGTCACGGAGATGGCGACCGGCGAAAAGCTCGTGAAGCTTGCCCTCGATACGTGGGGGCGGCTGGACATCCTTATCAACAATGCCGGCATCCTCCGGGACCGGATGATCTTCAACATGACGGAAGAGGAGTGGGACGCGGTCATCGCCGTCCACCTGAAGGGGCATTTCACGGTCACGAAGTACGCCTCCCAGGTCTTCCGTCAGCAGCGGAGCGGGCGGATCGTGAACACGTCCTCCGAGTCCGGCCTCGGGAATATGGGCCAGGCGAACTACTCGGCCGCCAAGGAAGGCATCGTCGGCCTTACCCGCACGCTCGCCCTCGACCTCGGCCGTTACGGTGTGACGGTGAACGCCATCCGGCCGCGCGCTGGGACGCGTATGACCCTTTCTCCGGAGCTTCGGGCGGCGATGGAGCGCGCTCGCCAGGCCCGCGAGGCTGGCCAGCAGGTCGACACCCAGACCGAGAGCGTCATCGCCCAGATCGAGGCGCTGAAGCCGGAGATGGTGGCGCCGCTGGTGGTCTACCTCTGCACCGACGCTGCCGCGAACGTGAACGGGCGGGACTTCCTGGTCGGCGGCAACGAAATCAGCCTCATGAGCATCCCGCACCGCGAGAAGACGATTTACCGCGAAGGCGGTTGGGACCTCGATTCGCTCGAACGGGTGTTCCCGAGCACGTTGGGGGCGGGTCTTCGGAATCCGGCACCGCCCCAGCCACCGGCTCAGCCATCCTGACGACCGGCGGAGGCAATTCGGGGGCCGGCGCCCTTGGGGGGCGCCGGCCCCTTCGCGTCAACGGCTGGAGCCCGCAGGAGTCGGAAGCGGCTCCCACCGCACGGGCCACTCGGGGTGCCAGGGGCGCTCCTGCTCGTAAGCACGGGCTGCCTGGAGGACGAGGTCGTCAGCGTGACGTGGCCCGACGATCTGCATCCCGACCGGAAGCCCCGCCCGGGAGAGGCCCGCCCGCACCGTCGCGGCCGGATGCCACGACAGGTTGAAGGGAATCGTGAAAGCCGCGACGGCGACAGGTGGCAGCGGCCGTCCGTCGATGGCATCCGGAAAGGGGCCCTTCGCCGGCGGCGGGTCGAACGGAACCGTCGGCGAAACGAGCAGGTCGTAGTGAGCGAAGAGGTCGGCACACCAGCGGTTCAGCTGCTCCCGTAGGGCTGCCAGCTCGCCCCAGCGCTCCGGTGTGAGCTCGCGAGCGGCCTTCACAGCAGCGATGAAGGAGCGCCCGAACTCCGGTTCCCGCTCGGGCAGCAGCGGCGCGAGGCGGGAGAGCTGCATGTAGTTCCCGAGGAGCGCCCAGGCCGGCCCGAGCATCGGCGGGCCACCTTCCAACGGCTCGACGATGTGACCGAGGCGTTCGAAGACCCGGGCCGCGTCCGACACGACCTCCGCGATGTCCTCCTGCACCGGCGTGTACCCGAAGTCGAGCGAGAGGGCGATGCGCAGCGGCCCGTCGAGCTTCCGGTGCACGCAGTCGAGGTAGGAGTAGCCAGGGTGGGGAAGGCTGTTCGGGTCGTAGGGCGAGGGCCCGACCACGACGTCGAGGAAGAGCGCCGCATCCTCGACAGTCTTGGTGAGGGGGCCGTAGCACGCGGTGTCGGCGTACTGCCAATGCTCGTTCGGGCCGATGGGTACCCGCCCGAAGGAGGGCTTGAGGCCGAAGGCACCCACCATGCTCGCCGGGAGCCGGATCGAGCCGCCACCGTCGCTGGCCGTCACCAACGGCACCAGGCAACCCGCGAGGGCCGCGGCCGACCCCCCGCTGGAGCCACCGGGGGAGCGCTCGAGGTTCCAAGGCGAGCGCGTGACACCGAAGAGGAGGTTCTTCGTGATGGCCGTGTACCCGAATTCGGGCGTGTTCGTCTTCCCGACCACGATCGCCCCGGCCGCCTTCAGCCGCGCCACCTGGACCGAATCCTCCCGGGCGATGTTGTCGCGGAAGACGAGCGACCCGTACGTCGTCGGCAAGCCGGCGACGTCCTCGAGGTCCTTCACAGCGAACGGTATGCCTTCGAGGGGACGGCCGTCGCCTCGAGCGAGGCGCTCATCCGCGGCTGCCGCCTCCGCCATCAGCTCGTCCCGGTCCCGGAGCGCGACGATCGCGTTCAGATCGGGGTTCGCCTCATCGATGCGGCGGAGGACGGCCTCCATCAGCTCGCGGGCGGAAAGCTCCCGCCGTTCGAGCAGCGCGACAAGGTCGACCAGGGATGAATCGCGGAGCAGGCTCTCCATCGTTCGCTCCTGCGGGGGCTGGAGCGATTCTACGAAAAACGAAGCGGGGCCGGGGCCCCGCTTCGTGCTCCGGCGGAACGCGCTGCCTACGGGATACGCTCGATGACGGTCGCGGTGCCGATGCCGCCGCCGACGCACATCGTGATGAGCCCGTAGCGGGCTTCCCGGCGCTCGAGCTCGTTGATGAGCGTCGCGAAGAGCCGCGCCCCCGTCGCACCCGTCGGATGGCCGAGAGCGATGGCGCCGCCGTTCACGTTCACCTTCGACATATCGGGGTTGAGCTCGCGCTTCCAGGCCAGGACGACGCTGGCGAACGCCTCGTTGATCTCGATGAGGTCGACGTCCCGCAGGGTGAGCCCCGCACGCTGGAGGGCAAGCGGTGTCGCCGTAATCGGGCCGGTGAGCATCAGCTCCGGGTCGGAGCCCACCACTGCCTGGGAGATGATGCGGGCGCGGGGCTTCCAACCCATCTTCTTGGCGAATTCGGGATGGGTGAGCAACACCGCCGCCGACCCGTCCGTGATCTGGCTGGAGTTCCCCGCGTGATGGATGCCGTTCTCCTTGAAGGACGGCTTGAGGGTCGCGAGGATCTCCGGCGTCGTCCCCGGGCGGATGCCCTCGTCGAAGTCGATGATGGCATCCTCCCACGTCTCCGTACCGTCGGGGTTCTTCGTCTTCTTCTTCCCGGGCACGGGGATCATCTCCTTCTTGAAGCGCCCCTCGGCCTGGGCTCGGGCCGCCTTCTGCTGGCTTTCGGCGGCGAACTCGTCAGCCTCTTCTCGAGTGATGCCCCAACGCTCCGCGATCCGTTCCGCGGCGATGCCCTGCGAGCTGAGGTCGTACTGCTCGCGCATCTGCCGGGTGAAGGGGAAGCCGAATTCGGGGATGATGTTCGCGCCGAGGGGAATCTGCGACATCCACTCGGTGCCGCCGGCCACCACCACGTCGTGGACCCCCGCCGCGATTTGGTTGGCAGCGAAATGGACCGCCTGCTGACCGGAGGAACACTGCCGATCGAGGGTCACGCCCGGCACCGTGTACGGCCAGCCGGCCGTGAGCACGATGTTCCGGGCAAGGTTCGTCGATTGGGCGCCGATCTCGGTGACGCATCCCCAAATCACATCGTCGACGATGCTGGGGTCGAGACCGTTGCGCTCCTGGAGCGCCTTCAGGAGCAGGGCGGAGGTCTCGACGGGGTGCTCCTTGGAGAGGACGCCGCCGCGGCGGCCGAGCGGTGTTCGGACCGCGTCGATGATGACGACTTCGCGCATTCGGGTACCCTTTCGTCCAACTGGGGATGGTCGGCTTCGAAAGAACAGCCGAAGCGAGTGTACCGGAGCCTCGCCGCGCTCGCAGCGGAGCTCAGCGGAAGGCGCTGAGGTCGGCCACGAAGAACACGCCGGGGCCGGTCCGTTCGGGCGACCCGCCGGCACGTTCGATCGTCACCACGGCCGACTCGTAGCGAGCAAGCCCCTCGGGCAGGTAGCGGACGAAGCGGGCGAATCCGCTCTCATCCGGTTGGAACGTGCCGAGGCTGCGGTATCGCCCGTCGACGTTCACCCAGAGCTGGTACGTTTCGCCCTCGGCGAGCTTCGGGAGGCGGCTGGCCACGAACCAGAGCCGCTGCTGTTGGCCGTCCCAGATGAGCCGCCCGACCGGTGTAAAGCCATCGGCCACGGAGATCACCTCGGCCGTCTGCGAATCGGGCGAGAGCACGGCCATGAGCATGTCGCGGTCGAGTTGGGACTCGTACTGGGCCTCCCACGCCGAGGCCTCGGCCTGGGAGAGGCGGTTCGTGAGCGCCACGATCTCGAACCGCTGGCTGAGCGCGTCGTCGACCTTCGATTGCAGGAGGGCGTTCTCGTCCCGAAGGGACTCCACCTGGCCCCGGAGGGATATCACGGCAGCGATGGAGACGACGGCGGCGGCTGTGGCCACCAACGCCGCTGCCGCCGGCGACAGTCGCGCGAGGCGAGGGAGCCAGGCGCGGCCGCGGCGGGCACGGGCTGCACGCAACACCCGCCGCTTCAGCCCCGGCGGGGGCGCCTGCACCGGTGGGGCCAAGGCGAGCAAGGCGATCACCCGTTGGGCGTCGAGAATGCGCGCCCGGCATTCGTCGCAGGCGAGGGCGTGCTGGGCGTACGCCCGCTGAGCATCGGGTTCGAGGACCCCGAGGGCGTACTCGTCAGCCTCCGCCTGAGTAAGGTGTTCCGCGTGCATCGGTGTCCACTCCTCACCGCAACCGCTCGAGCGAGGCCCGCAGCTTCTGCATGCCCAGCCGGATGCGCGTCTTCACCGTCCCGAGCGGCTCCCGGAGTCGCGTGGCGATCTCCTGGTGCGTGTACCCTCCGAAGAAAGCGAGCTCCAACACCCGTCGCTGCTCCGGGGGGAGCTGCGCAAGCGCCTGGCGCACTGCCACCTGCTCCTCGCGAAGTTCGGCAAGGGATACGGGGTCGTCAGCGCGAGCGGTCGCGACGGGAGCGAACGGAGCATCCTTCGGCTCGGGGAGCTCGCGCATCCGACGCCGGTTGCGCGACCGTACCTCGTCGACCGCCCGGTTACGGGTGATGCTCAAGAGCCAGGTGACGAACCGACCCCTGGCAGGGATGAACGCTTCCGGGCGCTGCCACAACCGGACGAAGATGTCCTGTACGAGGTCTTCCGCCATCGCGGGCTCGCCCACCACGCGGAGACAGGTGGTGTACACGAGGGGCGCGTACCGGTCGTAGAGGACACCGAAGGCGTCGGGGTCGCGGGCAACCACGGCGGCCATGAGGGAATCGTCGCTCCACTCGGCGAGGTCGCCGGCGGTAGGGGGCGCCCCCCAGGTCAACTCGCCAGCGCTACCGTAGGTACGTACGGCGGGAGCGGATGGATCTCGTTCCCATCCCATGATGTCGGGCGGATCATACCGCGGCCCCGGCGCCGTATGGGAAGTTCTTTACGTTGAGGTGAGGAATTTACCCATTCCGGGAGCCGCGTCGAGGAAACTGGAAGCGAAGAGGTAACACGACGAGGAGGCGGCGACCATGCGCATCCCATCGCTCTTCATCGGAGCCGCGGCAGCCGGCGTCCTGCTCTTCGGGGCTTGCAGCGGCCGAGGAGGCGGGGCACCGTCGGCATCGCCGGACGCCGCGGAGACAGGCACGCCGCCCACGACCGCAGCCAGCCTTCCTGCCCAGGAGCCGGCCTCGCTCGCCGACCTGGTCGAGCGGGTAGCGCCGGCAGTGGTTCGAATCGAAGCCCAGGCGACCTTCGGCGGGGGAGTGGGGAGCGGCTTCGTAATCGACGGCGACGGCTACATCATCACGAACAACCACGTCATCGCGGTCGGGAGCGGCGTCGCCCGGTCGATTTCGGTCACGCTCAGCGACGGCTCCGTCTACCAGGCAGAGGTTGTGGGGCGAGACCCCCGCTCCGACCTGGCAGTGCTCAAGATCGAGGCGACCGGACTACCCGCCCTCCCGCTCGCGCGCCTCGACGACGTCCGTGTGGGCGACGCGGTCATCGCCATCGGATACCCGCTCGACCTCGACCGGGGCGAAGGCGCCGGGTTCACGGTCACGCACGGCATCGTCAGCCAGAAGAACCGGGCCATCCAGGAATTGGGCATCCTCGGCGCGGTGCAAACCGATGCTCCCATCAACCACGGCAACAGCGGCGGTCCGTTGGTGAACATGAAGGGCGAGGTCGTGGGGGTGAACACCTCGCTCGCCGCCGATCAAACGACAGGCGGGATTGCCCAGGGCATCGGCTTCGCCGTAGGTTCGGACACGGTACGCGCCGTGTACGAAGAGATCCGCGAGAAGGGGGAGGTGCGGCGCGCACTCCTCGGCATCCAGAACTTCGAAGCGCTCCGCCCGGCGCGGGCGCGCGAGCTCGGTATCGCCGAGGACACGGGCGGCGTCTACCTCAACAGCGGCGGCGTGGTGCCCGGCGGACCGGCGGCCAGGGCAGGGATCCGCGACGGCGACGTGATCGTCCGCATCGGCGACTACCGCATCCGGAACGAATCGGAGTTGGCCGTCGCGATGATCCGCTTCGACCCCGGCGATACCGTGGACGTCGAGCTCTTCCGCGGCTCCGAGCGGCTCACCGTTCGCGTCACCCTCGGCGACGCGCGCACACCCTAGCAGACTGGGAGCGGACACCCCGTGCGAATCGTCTCTCTCGTCCCGAGCCTGACGGAGCTGGTGTGGTGGCTCGGCGCAGGCCCTCGGCTGGTGGGGCGCACCGTGTACTGTACCGAACCCCCGGAGATGGCCGCTGCCGTTCCGGCGTTTGGAGGCACGAAAACGCCCGACATCGAAGGCATCGCCACGCTCCGTCCCGACCTGGTTATCGCCAACAGGGAGGAGAACCGGCGCGAGGACGTGGAGGCCCTCGAAAGCCGCGGGCTGCGGGTCCTCGTCACGAACATCGAGAGCATCGAGGACGCGACCGCCGTCATCGCCGACCTGGGAGCGCTGCTCGGCGCCGAGGATCGGGCCGCCGACCTCGTGGGGCGGATTCGGGAGTGCGCCGCCGCGCGGCCCGCCGCCGGCCGGCCACGCGTCTTCGCTGCCGTTTGGGGCAAGCCCCTGATGGGACTCGGGAGCAGCACGTTCGGGCACGCCATGCTCACCGCAGCGGGCGCGGCCAACGTGCTGGAAGGCGTCCCCCGCTACCCGCTCGTCACGTTCGAAGCGCTGCGCGCCGCTGAGCCCGAGCTCATCCTCCTCCCCGACGAGCCTTACCGCTTCCGCGAACGGCACCTCCCCACCTTCGCGGCCATCGCCCCGACGCGGCTCATCGACGGGAAGCTCCTCTGGTGGTACGGACCGCGCATCCCCGAATCCATCCGCACGCTCCGGGGCGTGATCGACGAAGCTCGCGCGTGAGGGCACTTCAACGCGAGGGGGCAGCTCGGAATCGGTGAGGCTCTGACAGAAAGGCAACCCGCCCGCGGCAAACGGTCGCCACAACGCGAAGCTCTCGGTCGAGCAAAACCAGGTCAGCGTCCATACCGCGCTCGATTGACCCCTTCCGGTGGTGGACGCCGGGGGCCCGGGCAGGGTTGGCCGAACAGAGCCGCACGAGGGCGGAAAGGTCGACGCCGAGGAGGGCGGCGGCCCGACGGGCGTGTTCGTCGAAGGGGAGAAGGCTCCCGGCGATGGTGCCATCGGCCGTCCTCGCGATAGGCCCCGGGCCGGAGGCGGGCACCGCATCGGAGAC
>Ga0197143_1001248_pt1 | contig 22137 bp, 14 predicted proteins | sample GBS70_MetaG_FD_148603 | JGI IMG/M metagenome (GOLD analysis project Ga0197143, IMG submission 148603) | Sediment microbial communities from Great Boiling Springs, Gerlach, Nevada, United States - GBS 70_MetaG | ecosystem: Environmental > Aquatic > Thermal springs > Hot (42-90C) > Sediment...
TTGGAGCCGAACGTGGTGAAGGTTTCCGTGCCGGAGTTCTCGCTGGTGGACCCATAGGTGATCTCCACCTTGAACTCGTAGGGGGTGTTGCCGGAGAGACCTGAGAGATAATAGCTGTAAGTGGTGGCCCGGTACCCCGTGACCGGGGAAGTGCTGCTCCAGCTTCCTCCAGCCTGACGGTACCAGAACTTTATACTCACGTTGTCGTAGCCGGCGTAGTAGATTCTGGTGTTCAGCGTGGCCGACCCGCTGTCAACTAGGGTGGCCTTCAGGGGGGTGGCTACGGGTTTGGAGGGGAGGGTCCTGAAGGTCCTGATTCCCCCATCCTGGATCTGGCCCCCGTAGATCAGCTGGGCTTGGAACTCGTAGGGGGTGTTGGCCTCCAGATCCGTGATTCTCTTCCAGTAGATCTTGTCCTCACAGCTTTCCCAGTCGCTGACATTCTCCCAGCTTCCACCCACCTTCCTGTACTGGAACTTCACTGCCGCCTGGGGATCCGAGTACAGGAGCTTGGCGGTCAGGATGGCGCTGTTCCAGCCGACGTTCGTGGCGTCCTGGGTGTAAATCCAGGCTTTCCCCGCCTCAACGGACTGGAGGGTCACCTCGTGCACGAGCGGTCCGCTGGCGCCCGTGAGCTGGGAGTGCTCGCTGGAGAGGTAGGCCACGTACCTGATGTAACGGTTCTCTGGGATGTTCTCCAGGCTGGCCGGGGAGGAGGTGAAGTAGGTGTTGGGGGTCCCGTCGGGCCCCATCTCCCCGCTCCAGGTGAGGCCGTTCGGGCTCACCTGAACCCTGAACTTCAAATAGCTCCTGTAGAGGTTTCCCTCCCCCACTATACAGAGGTCTACGTGAAGGAGGGTGATGGTGTTGTCCCTGTTATCCTCAGACTCGTACTTGACAAACAAGTTGCTCCCGCTGAGGTAGGAGGCTATCTCCGAGCCCGGGATGTCTTTGGTAAGGGTTCTTTCGGTGGCGTCCAAGCTCCCCAGGCTTTCCCAAGAACTTGTGCTGTTCTCCCAGAGGTAAACCCCCACCTTCTCGGAGTCCCCACTCGTGTATCCCTTGACCTGCACCCGGTAGCTCGCGTAACCCGTGGAAACGTTCTCTACGGTATGTTGCCAGCGGAGGGCGTAGTCCGGCTCGCACCACACCCGGGTATAATCGACCATCAGGCTCGTCTGGGTGTCGTCGTCGTCCGCCTGCACGAAGCGTACACGCACCTCCTCGCCGGAGATGTAGGTATCCGTGAACCCGTAAGAGAAGAGATAGGGGCTGGCTGCGGAACCACCCACCTGCAGGTTTCCCTTGTTCTCCCAGCTGCTCGTGGAGAAGTTGTACAGGTAAAGGCTCACCGGCTCCTGGTCCCCCGCGGTGTAGTACTCGATCTCGAGGCGGTAGCTGTCGGCCGCTGGTATCCCGGTGATATCGTGCCGAACATCCACACGATGCTGAGGCAGCTGCAAAACCGCGATTCTTGCGTCCTTTACTCCAGCCGCATAGCTGGATGACTCCGCCCTGTACTGAATCTTCCAAGTGGTGGAGGCTCCCGAGAGGGTTTCCTTCTTCACGGAGAAGTAGAGGAATCCTCGCGTGCTGGTGTCCTGGGGCTCAATCAGCATCTCCCCGTAGGAGGAGGCATCACGAACCATCCGAATGTAAGAGCTAGAGCCAGTGTCTGCCGCATCCAACCCAGCGCAACCTATTATGAGGTGCTCCGCCGCCGCCGGGGTCCGCGTCAGGGAGAGCTTGTCCACGTAGGAGGTGGAGGTCGTGGTCGTCCTGTCCTCCGCTTCGGCGTAATAGCAGTTCTGGAACCCGCTGAGGTCCAGGGCCACGATCCTGGCGTGGGCTATGCCCGCCGTCCCAGAGGTACTCTCCGAGCAGTACTGGATTTTGATGGTGTGGGAGGTCGCGGTGAGGTTGACCACCTTCGCCACCGCCCAGGGGTAGCGGTTGCTGGCGTTGTAGGTCTCGATGTTCACGGTGCTGTAGGCGGTGCCGTCTATGGTCAGCTGAACCTTGAAGTCGTAGGAGGTGCTGGACCCTTCCGCCGTGGCGTAGGCGAGGATTAGGTAGTCCCCTTGGGAGGACGGGGCAAAGGTCAGGGTTGCCTTGTCCTGCCAGCTCGTGGAGGTGGTGGTGCTCCTGTCCTCGCTCTGGGCATAGACATCCAGGCTGCTGAGTTTTAGGGCCAAAATCCTCGCCTCCTTGATTTTGGCCGTTCCAGAGGAGTTGTTGGTGCAGAACTGGATTTTGTAAGTCTGGGACCCCGGGGAGTCCCCGAAGGTGTCTATGCCCATCGCCGCCCCGCTTATGTAGTCCGTGGTGTCCTTGGGCTGGTAGATTAACTCGTTGAAGTCCTTCACCGTGCCGGTGGTCCTCGTCAGCTTCGCCTTCGCCCGGTAGGAGGTGCTGCTCATCAGCATCAGCCAGGAGGCGATTATGAGGTAGGTGGAGTTGGGCTCCGGGGTGAAGGTGAGGGAGACCTTATCTTGGTAAGTGGTCGAGGTGGTGGTGGACTCCGCCGCCGACTCCGCATAGAACCAAGGGATGGTCTCGTAGAGGTTCTCGTAGTTCCCGTCGTCTGCCTGAGCCCCCGAGACCCCCGAGGTCCCTCCCCTGTGCACCACTTCGCTCTGAACGTAGGTGTAGGGGGAGGGGCCGATGTTCACCTCCTGGAGGTTCTCATAGACCCCATCCTCCACTCTGGTGTTTAAATAGGAGCCCCCCACTATCTCGCCGATCCTGGCGCTTCCATCGGCGAGCGTGGTGGGTTCGGACCCCACGTTGTCCGTCTCCACAGGCACGAAGAGGGTGGGGAGGGTGGCGTCCCAGGAGAGGGTATCCCAGCGGAAGAAGTTGGCGCCGGCCTGGAAGCTCCTGGAGGTGAACCTTCCCGAGGTGAAGCCAGACTTCAGCCTCAGGTCCCCACCCACGTTCTCCGTGTTTTCATGGGCTCCCTGGGCAAAGTCCGAGTCCGTGGTGTCGGTGTAGGTGGCCGCCCCCGCCGGCTTTCCCTGCCACAGGAGGAGGGAGAAGAGCAGAAAAAGGGAGAGGACTAGGGCCAAGGCACGGGCCTTTTTCCCCCCTTTCTTCCTCACACCCACATTTTAACTTAGTTTTTCCTTAAAATTAAGTTTGGCAGGAACGGCTTTCTGGGCTCGGCTTAAAAAGGAGAACAAACCCCTTTCCAGCCTTAAAAAGGTTTCAGCTCCGATTCTTACGTCCCAGCCGGCAGGGGAACCCCCTCAGCAAACCTTAAGTAGGCCCTTCCCTCTATATCTAATTGGCTCCACACCCCTGAAGAAAGGCGTCGGCCAGGAGTGGGCTTTGGCCAGCGATGAGGGGTCGTGTTCCGGGTGTGGAACCAGGAGTGGGCTTTGGCCAGCGATGAGGGGTCGTGTTCCGGGTGTGGAATCAGTATGTGGGCCCGAAAAACCCAGGCCACTGGAGAGTTCGGGTCCGAGAGAGGTCCGAGGCCTCCGCCAAGGCACTTGCGGCCACCCTAACTCCGGTTGATCCTGCCGGAGGCCACTGCTATGGGGGTTCGGCTAAGCCATGCAAGTGGAGGGCGCGGTCTCCGACCGTGGCCCCGCGCAAGGCTCAGTAACACGTAGTCAACCTACCCTCGGGTGGGGGATAACCTCGGGAAACTGAGGATAATACCCCATAGGTGAGGGAGGCTGGAAGGCGCCCTCACCGAAAGCTACGGCGCCCGAGGATGGGACTGCGGCCTATCAGGTAGTTGGTGGTGTAACGGACCACCAAGCCTACGACGGGTACGGGCGATGGGAGTCGGAGCCCGGAGATGGGGACTGAGACAAGGCCCCAGGCCCTACGGGGCGCAGCAGGCGCGAAAACTCCGCAATGCGCGAAAGCGTGACGGGGGAACCCCCAGTGCCGCTGGTCTCACGATCGGCGGCTTTTCCGGAGTGTAAGGAGCTCCGGGAATAAGGGCTGGGCAAGGCTGGTGCCAGCCGCCGCGGTAATACCAGCAGCCCAAGTGGTGGTCGCGATTATTGGGCCTAAAGCGCTCGTAGCCGGGCCGGCAAGTCCCCCGTGAAATCGGACCGCCCAACGGTTCGGCTTGCGGGGGAAACTACCGGCCTAGGGGCCGGGAGACGTCCGGGGTACTCCGGGGGTAGCGGTGAAATGCGTTGATCCTCGGAGGACCACCCGTAGCGAAGGCGCCGGACGAGAACGGACCCGACGGTGAGGGGCGAAGGCTGGGGGAGCGAACGGGATTAGATACCGGCAAGGTGTCTCCCCTGCCGGCGACGGCAGGGTGTAAGTGGCGGGCCAGCCCGGGTCCGCCACGACCCAGCTGTATCGGCGAAGCCCCACCGGGGTAACGCCGAGGGAAGTCGGAGGTAAATACTCCGAGCCCGGGTCCGCCACGACCCAGCTGTATCGGCGAAGCCCCACCGGGGTAACGCCGAGGGAAGTCGGAGGTAAATACTCCGACCCCGTAGAGACTAGTGATGGAGGCGGGACAGAAGGGGCCATCCGCCCCTTTGTCGGAGGAGGCTAAACAGGTGATCCTGGGGACCCTCCTGGGGGACGGATCCCTCAGGAGGTACAAGGGCTACGCCTACCCGAGGCTGGTGATCAGGCACAGCGCCAAGCAGAGAGAGTACCTCCAGTGGAAGGTCAGCTTTCTTCTGGGAGAGCTGGGAGGGAGCATCAAGGAGGTCAGGGATCCTATGTCCAAGGGTACGGCGAAGGCCGTGTACGTGAGTTCGGCCAGCCCCAAGCTCGAAGGGATCTTCCAGCTCGTCTCCAAGGGAGTGCGGAGGGATCTTCCAGCTCGTCTCCAAGGGAGTGCGGAGGAAATGGCTGAACCAGCTCCGTCCCCTTGGTCTTTGCGTCTGGTGGCTGGACGACGGCAGTCTGGTGAGGAACAGGACGCAGGCAGTTCTGTGCACGGACAGTTTCTCCCTCAAGGAGGTGAAGGTGGCGAGGAGGTATTTCCAGAAGGTCTGGGGCTTGTCCTTCAGGATAGCCCCGGCCAAGAGGGGAACCCAGAGGTACAGGCTCTGGTTGCGCTCCACCACCGAGACCAAGAGGTTCCTGAGGATCATAGCGCCCTTCGTGCCGGAGTGCATGAAGCAGAAGATCCTCCTCTACCGGAAGCCTTCATCACGGAAACGCTGGGCATCTGAGATAGCGGGGCTGGTGAGGTTTGCTATCTCAGATGAAGACATAGTCCAGGCCTCGCGGCAACGTGAGGGTTCCTGACCCCGGTAGTCCCAGCAGTAAAGGATGCGGGCCAGATGTTGGGAGTCCCTCGAGGGCTCCCAGTGTCGGAGGGAAGCCGTTAAGCCCGCCGCCTGGGGAGTACGGCCGCAAGGCTGAAACTTAAAGGAATTGGCGGGGGAGCACCACAAGGGGTGGGACCTGCGGTTCAATTGGATTCAACGCCGGACAACTCACCAGGGGCGACAGCTGGATGAAGGCCAGGCTGAAGACCTTGCTCGACTAGCTGAGAGGTGGTGCATGGCCGTCGTCAGCTCGTACCGTGAGGCGTCCTCTTAAGTGAGGCAACGAGCGAGACCCTCGCCCCTAGTTGCCCTCGGTGGGATAGCCGGGCACTCTAGGGGGACCGCTGGCGCTAAGCCAGAGGAAGGAGAGGGCGACGGTAGGTCCGTATGCCCCGAAACTCCTGGGCTACACGCGGGTCACAATGCGCGGGACAATGGGATGCCACCCCGTAAGGGGGAGCCAATCCCCTAAACCCGCGCCTAGTTCGGATCGAGGGCTGAAACTCGCCCTCGTGAAGGTGGAATCCCTAGTAATCGCGGGCCACTATCCCGCGGTGAATACGTCCCTGCTCCTTGCACACACCGCCCGTCAAGCCACGGAAGTCCGCTCCGCCATAGGCGTCTCCAAGTTGGGGACGTCGTTGGCGGGGTGGATGACTGGGGCTAAGTCGTAACAAGGTAGCCGTAGGGGAACCTGCGGCTCGATCACCTCCTAAGTTATATATCTGGCGGAGGCCCGGACTTCTCTTGGGCCCGTAGCTCAGTGGTAGAGCGTCGGCTTTGCAAGCCGAAGGTCCCGGGTTCGAGTCCCGGCGGGTCCACCAGGATGCAGCGCGGGGAGAGGGGAGCGCTTCCCGCGCGAAGGGCTCAGGCTCAAAGCCTATGAGGCCAGGCACAGGTCCGGAAGCCGTCGAGCGGGGAACCAAGCCACCTGGGGGATGGCTCGGCTCGAGCGCCGAGGAAGGTCGTGGCCAGCTGCGAAAAGCCCGGGCGAGGCGCAGGCAGCCGTAGAACCCGGGATGACCGAATGGGAATCCTGCAGGGGTAAAACCCCTGCGTTCGCGGCCCTCCGGGGCTGCGAACGGGAACCCCGGGAAGTGAAACATCTCAGTACCGGGAGGAAGAGAAAGCAAAAGCGATGCCCTCAGTAACGGCGAGTGAAGAGGGCACAGGGCAAACCGAACCCGGCGGCGAAAGCCGTCGGGGATGTGGGGTTGCAGGACCTCCTCCAATTCCTCGCACGGGAACCCGAAGTCGCCTGGAAAGGCGCGCCACAGAGGGTGAAAGCCCCGTAGGGGTAACTGTGCAGGATACGAGGGGAGGGATCCTGAGTAGGGCGCCTCGGGATTGGCGTCCGAAGCCGGGAGGCACCAACTCCCAACCCTAAATACGTCTCGAGACCGATAGCGGACGCAGTACCGCGAGGGAAAGCTGAAAAGCACCCCGGAAGGGGGGTGAAAAGAGCCTGAAACCAGGTGGTGACAGTAAGGTACGGCCCGAAAGAGCTGATCCCTCCCGAAGGAAGCCGTCGTGAGGCGGTGGTACGAGGGAGGGGGATCGGGGTCGTACCGTCCGTCTTGAATCACGGGCCAGGGAGTTCACCGTCGTGGCGAGGTTAAGGGGTTGGAACCCCGGAGCCGGAGCGAAAGCGACGGTCCGCAGCCCGAAAGGGCGAGGGACGGGGTGTTAACAGCGCCCGGAGTCACGGCGGTGAGACCCGAAACCGGGCGATCTAGTCCAGGGCAGGCTGAAGCCCCTCTATGGGGTGGAGGGCCGAACCGGTCTTGATGTGCAATTCGGTCGGATGACCCTGGGCTAGTGGCGAAAGACCCATCAAGCCCGGTGACAGCTGGTTCCCTCCGAAGCTGGCCGCAGTCAGGCCCGGCGCGAGGTGGCCGGTCGTGTAGAGCACCGATTGCGGGGTGACAGGGGGAAACCCTTGCCCTCGCTGTCGAACTCCGAAGCGGCCGGCGCCGTAGACCGCCGGAGACGGGGTGCGGGGGGTAAGCTCCCGCTCCGAGAGGGGAACAACCCAGACCGGGGTTAAGGCCCCCAAATGCTGGCTAAGTGCAGAAATCCAAAGGGCGTCTCCACCCTGAGACAGCGGGGAGGTAGGCTCAGAAGCAGCCATCCTTTAAACAACGCGTAAAAGCGGACCCGTCGAGGGTGGGGGCACCGAAGATGGACGGGGCTCAAGCCAGCTGCCGAGACCCCGGGGCAGGCGAAGCTCAGTAGCCTGATCCGGTAGGGGGGCGTCCCGCGTGGGGAGAAGCCCGGCCGTGAGGTCGGGTGGACCGCGTGGGAATGAGGATCCTGGTGGTAGTAACAGCCTAGTGGGGTGAGAATCCCCACCGCCGAAGGGGCCCGGGTTCCTCGGCAATGGTCGTCAGCCGAGGGTTAGTCGGTCCTGAGGCGGCCCTCAACCAGAGGCCGTCGAAAGGGAATCCGGTTAATATTCCGGAACCACCCAGGTACCCGCGGCAACGCAAGCCGGTTTCCCGACGCCTCGGGGCAGACCGAGTGGGGCCGTCGCCCCATCCAACTGTCGAAGTCCGGGGAGTTCCGCAATGGAGAGAACCGGAGGAGGGCAGGATGGGCCTGCCGTTAGGTGGGTTCGGTTCATCTCCGGGGCCCGTGAAAAGGGGAACCGGAAATGGGACCCTGGGTGACCGTACCTAGATCCGACACAGGTGCCCCTAGGTGAGAAGCCTAAGGTGTGACGGGAGACACCAGGTCAGGGAATTCGGCAAGTTGGCCCCGTAACTTCGGGAGAAGGGGTGCCTGCCCTGCGGAGGGCAGGTCGCAGTGACCAGGGGGGGCCGACTGTTTAATAAAAACGTAGGTTCCCGCTAGCCCGAAAGGGTGAGTACGGGAGCTGAATTCTGCCTACAGGCGGTACGTGAAAGCCGGGTACAACCGGCCGAAGCGCCGCCAATGGGCGGGGGTAACTATAACCCTCGAGTGAGGGGGTTGTAAAACCTGGCTGTATGCGGGGAAGATAGGAGGCGCGGGATACCCGCGAGGGTAACAAAGAGGAGGCGCGGGATACCCGCGAGGGTAACAAAGCCCGCGCCGGTGAGCTCGACCCGCAGGAAACCCCCGAGGGCCGGAGGTTAGCTATAAACGGAGACCCTTCCAGAGGACGATGGATCGGGTTGGTTTCGCTGGCATACGTTATCGGGGTGATGCTCGGTGACGGAGGCGTCTACGGGAGGTCGTACACGGTTTTCTGCAGGGACAGGAACAGGAGCTTCGTGCAGGCGGTGGCAGGGATGGCGGGGAAGATCTTTGGGGTGGAGCCGCGCATCCGCCGCGCGTCGCCGAACTGCTGGATGGCGAGCACCAACCACAAAAAGGTACACGGGGTTCTGATCAAGCTCGGGTATCCCAGGGGAAGGAAGCTGACCAACCTCAGCATTCCCCCAAGGTTCGTCGAGGACCCCGAGGACAGGATGGAGATCCTGAGGGGGCTCTTCGACGCGGAGGGATACTGCGGGCTGGACGTTCAGAGGCACGGGGAAAAAACCTACGAGTACCCTTACGTCGGAATCGATATGATCGCGCGGCCGCTCATAAAGCAGGTCCAAGGAATTCTGGAGGACCTGGGAATCGAAAGCTCGGTCTTGGTGAAAAGACCCAGGGCAAGGGGAAGAAACCCTCAGCTCTCGCTGGTGATAAAGGGGGCGGAGAGGGTCAGGAGGTTCGCGGACCTCATAGGTTTCAGGCATCCGGAGAAATCGGAGAAGCTGAGAAGGCTCGTTGAGGGGGGATCCTCAGAGACCATACGCCAGGCGCCCCGCGAAGCGGGGTGATGATATGGTCCACCCCTTTCGCTTTGGAAGGGGAGCTTAAGGTAGCGGAGCTGCCTTAGTAAAATCCGGCTATATGCTGGGAAGCCTGGTGGATCCTGCACTACCCACCGTTTCCGGTTTATGAAAGTCTTTCACCGAAACGGGGGGTGAAAAAGTGTCAGGTGCAGGTGACCAGCAGGAAAGACTAAACGCCGACTGGATGGTAGGGTTCGCCGACGGTCTCGAAAAATGAGAAAATTGGCTTTGGCCATGAACCGTCGGCGAAGGTTGAGATGGGGCGTTTAGAATCCTCAGAGACCATACGCCGGACGGAGGTACCCTACAGCCTCCGAAGATATGGCCCGACCCCCATGGCGACATGGGGAGGTCACCGGCAACGGTGGCCCGCCGTCCCCCACGGGACGGTCACCAAAGTAACAGAGGTGAGCGTAATACCTTGCCGCTTAATTGGCGGCTTGCATGAAGGAATCAACGAGCCCCCCACTGTCCCGACCTGGAACCCGGTGAACCCGCTTGCCGGCGAACATGCCGGGGTCCCCCGAAGGGAAACGAAGACCCCGTGGACCTTTACTGCAGCCTGTCGCTGGAACGCGGTTGCGGGTGCAGAGGGTAGGCGGGAGCCTACGAAGCCGGGTCTTCGGGCCCGGTGGAGGCGACGATGTAACACCGCCCACCCCTAACCGCGCTCCTAACCCCGCTAGGGGAACAACGGCAGGTGGGCAGTTTCGCTGGGGCGGCAGCCCCTCGAAAAGATATCGAGGGGGTCCAAAGATCGGCTTAGGCGGGTCAGAACTCCGCCGCCAAGGACAAGGCCAAAAGCCGGTCTGACTGCGCGCTCACTACCAAGGCGCGCAGGGGCGAAAGCCGGGCCTAGCGAACCCGGATGTCCCTCTTGGTGAGGGCTCCGGATGACAGAAAAGGTACCCCGGGGATAACAGAGTGGTCGCGGGCGAGAGTCCATATCGACCCCGCGGTTTGCTACCTCGATGTCGGCTCTTCCTATCCTGGCCGTGCATAAGCGGCCAAGGGTGGGGTTGTTCGCCCATCAAAAGGGAACGTGAGCTGGGTAAGACTCGCGCTCAAGCCCAGCAATGACAAAAACCCGGCTGATAACGGTGGAGCCCCGGGAGCTCAAAATAAAAGAGTGGGTAATCTAGTGAAGAATGATGTTGACTAAAAGGCAGGAGGAAATCATCATTGGATCTCTCCTAGGCGATGGCTACCTAGAAAAGCGGGGTAACAGTGTGAGGTTCGGATTTTGTCAAAGTGAAAAGAGAAAATTCTATGTTGAATGGAAATACAACGAATTACGCAATCTCGTTGAAGAACCTATAAAACACTACGAGTACCAAGAGACCAGAACTGGCCGAAAATACGGATTCTCCATCTTCAAAACTGTATCCCATCCTCAGTTTAAGGATCTGTACGAGAAATTTTACAAGAACGATAAGAAAGTGGTGCCCGATGACATAAAAAGAATGCTTACACCTCTCGTGCTAGCGGTGTGGTACATGGACGACGGAAGCCTAAGCAAAGGTGCGCCGATACTCAACACCCACACCTATTCTGTGGAAGACCAATTCAAACTTTGTGCCGCTCTCAAAAAATTCTATATCGTTGCTAACCTAAACAGGGACAGGGGCCGTCACAGGATTAGAATTCTCAAGAGGTGCGCCAAGAGGTTTGCGGACCTCATTCGACCTTACATCCTTCCCGAATTCCTGTACAAGCTCCCAGGGTGATACCGTGGGAACCCTGCCGAAAGGGCGGGGGTCCCGTAGAGACTCGGGCCCAAAGCCCGGGTGGCGTGGGAGTCCACGCCACAACACGCCGGCAGGCCCTTAGCGGCCTGAAGATATAGTCCATGCCAAAAGGGCATGTTAGACCGTCGCGAGACAGGTCGGATGCTATCTTTCGGGGGTGCCCGGTGCCTGAGGGGAAGGTGTCCCTAGTACGAGAGGAACGGGACGCCGGCGCCTCTAGTGTACCGGTTGTCCGACAGGGCATAGCCGGGTAGCCACGCGCCAGCCGATAAGGCCTGAAAGCATCTAAGGCCGAAGCGGCCCCCGAAAATAGGCACCGTGTCCTTCCGCTCCGAAAGGTGCGGGAGGCGGAGGGCCGGGGCTAGAAGACCCCGTTGATAGACCGGGGGTGTACGCATCGAGCCCGAAAGGGCGAGATGTTCAGCCCACCGGCACTAATCGCCCGAACCCTTCTCGACCCTCCGGACCTGTGTCCTGTGCCGATTTTCGCTCCCTTTTCTTTTTTTTGAAGCATATGCCGAGGAAGGTTTCCACGCCTGCTCAGTCCATGCTCTCGACTCTCCGGACCTGTGTCCTGTGCCGATTTTCGCTCCCTTTTCTTTTTTTTGAAGCATATGCCGAGGAAGGTTTCCACGCCTGCTCAGTCCATGCTCCCCTGCTTTAGAAGGGAGGTGAGGTAGCCAGCTATCTTGTTCTTGAGGGGTTTGCTCTCCACCTCCAGCAATTCGTCCAGGATCTTCCTGTTCTGGGAGAAGTCCGTGGTGAACCTGTCAGGATAGAGCTCCAGGAGCTGCCTGGCGGCCCTCTTCACGCTCACCGTTCTTACCCTTCCCGTTCTCCCACCTCCTTCAGGATACGCAGGGCCAGCTCCGCCACCTCGGTGGGCGTCCCCCCCAGCAGCCTCACCATGGCCTCCTTACCCCTTCCACCTCTGTCCACGATCACCCTGGGCACCTTCCCCTTTTTCCTCACCAGATATTTAACCGCCCATTCCATGGTCTTCACCCCCGCCGGTTCCTCCTCCCTCCTGAACTCCCCCACCTCCAGCCCCAGCCTCCTGCAGGCCCTCAGCACGGAGGGGGAGAAGCGGAGATTGAGTCCCGCCCGGAGGGAGGGATCGAGGGAGGAGGCGGTGAGGACCAGCCTGGCCACGTGCTCCGATCCACCAAGCCTGGGGAAACCCGTGAGGTGGGGTCTACCCTCAACCTTCACGATTCTCCCCGAAAGCCCCACCACCTGGGACAGCTCCTTGGCCCCCGGGGGAACCATCACCACATTGGTTCCCACCTCGGGAAGGAGGGAGGCGAAGCTTGGCTCGGAGCAGAGGAGCTGCGCCGCCCTCCAGACCTCCTCAACAGCCCTCCCCCTCCCCGCCTCCTCCCTGAGGGGCAGGACGGGGTCCAGCACGGGAAGCCCCCTCCCCACCCTCAGCGCCCTCCCCAGCAGGGACCGGAGAAAACCTATGGCCTCCTCCACCGCTTCCCCCATCGCGGCCTCCTCCACCGCTTCCCCCATCTCCCTTCCTTTGGCCAGCTCCGCGGTGAGGGCGGCGGAAAGAATGCAGCCCGTGCCGTGGAAGGAGGAGGGAAGGCGGGGGGCCTCGAAGACCCTGATCTCCTCCCTCCGGTAGAACACGTCGAAGACCTTCGGACCCCTCAGGTGTCCCCCCTTCAGGAGGACGGCCCTGGCCCCCTTCTCCGCGATCCTCCTTGCAGCTTCCTTCATCTCCTCCAGGGAGCGTATCCTGAGGCCCGAGAGCTCCTCCGCCTCGGGGATGTTGGGGGTGACCACCTCCGCGGCCGCCACCAGCTCCTCCATCCCTCCCCTGGCCAGCTCCGCTCCGGTGGAGGCCCTCCTCACCGGATCCACCACCAGCTTCAGGCCATGCCTTCTGGCCTCCCTCACCACCACCTCCCTTGCCCCCTCCGTGTGGAGCATCCCGGTCTTCGCCCACTCCACCTCCAGGTCCTCCCTCACGGCCTCCAGCTGCTTCTTCACGAACTCAGGGGGGACCTCTAGGATTCCCCTCACCCCCCTGGTGTTCTGGGCGGTGAGGGCGGTGAGGACGCAGGCCCCGTGAACCCCCAGGGCCCTGAAGGTGGCCAGGTCCGCCTGGATCCCCGCCCCTCCCCCGGAGTCCGAACCCGCTATGGTCAGGGCACAGGGGGGTCGCTCCATCATCCCTCCACCTCCTCCGCCACTAAATAGGTGGGTCTGGCCCCCCTTACCCTGATCCTCACGAACTCCCCCAGCCTTCCCTCCCCCAGGATGGCCAGCTTGTAGTTGGGTAGCCTGGCCACCCATCCCCCCTTCCATCCCCCCTCCGTGATCAGGGCCTCCCCCTCCCACCCCAGGTACCTCCGGTTGGCCTCCAGGGAGAGGGAGGAGCAGAGGGAGCTCAGGATCCTGGACCTCCTGGCCACCTCCCTTCCCGGGAGGGGTGGAAGGCGGGAGGCAGGGGTTCCGGGCATGGGGGAGAAGCGGGAGAGGTTGACCCTGTCGGGCCTCAGCTCCCTCAGGACCTCCACCGTCCTCTCGAAGCCCTCCTCCGTCTCGGTGGGGAAGCCGGCTATCACATCCGTCACCAGGCAGAGGTCGGGGAACTCCCTCCTGAAGGTCCGCACCACCTCCAGGAACTCCTCCACCGTGTACCTCCTCCCCATGGCCCTGAGCACCCCGTCGTCCCCGGACTGGAGGGGTAGGTGGAGGAAGCGGTAAATCTTCTCGTTGCGGTAGGCCTCCAGCAGGTCGGGCAGGAGGGTAAGCACGTTCTCGGGGTTCATCATCCCAACCCTCACCCTGAACCTCCCCTCCACCTCCACCACCCTCCTCAGGAGGGAGGGGAGGTCCCAGCCCCTTTCCCTCCCGTAGGCGGCGTTGTCCTGGGAGGTGAGGAGGATTTCCCTGCACCCTTCCTCCACCGCCCTCCTCACCTCCTCCACCACCCCCTCAGGGGAGAAGCTCCTCAGCCTCCCCCTGGCCAGTCGGACGGAGCAGAAGGTGCAGGAGGAGAGACAACCCTCCCCTATCTGCACGATGGCGCTCACGGGGCTGGAGCGGAGCTTGGGGAGGCAGATCTTCTCCGGGGCTTGCCCGTCCAGCAGGAGGACCCCCCTCTCCCCCCTTCCCACCCTCTCCACCGCCTCCGCCACGGAGAGGAGGGAGCGGCAGGAGAGGACCGCCGCCGGCTAGAGGACCGCCGCCGGCTCCCTCTCCCTGACGGAGGGAAGATCCACCAGCGGGAGGCAGCCCGCCACCACCAGGGGCTTACCCGTGCGGGAGAGCTCCTCCATCCGGCGGAGCATCCTCCTCCTGGTCTCCCCCTTCACCACGCAGGTGTTGAGGAGGAGGATTTCGGCCTCCTCGGGCTTCCGGACCACCAGGTGCCCCTCCCGCGACAGGATTCCTGCCAGGATCTCCCCGTCCCCCCTGTTGGCCGTGCAGCCGTGGGTTTCCAGGTAGATCTTCATCGAAAAAAGTGGGTTGACGGGGAAAAAGGCTCTTACCGGGTTCCCCGAAACCCTCCCGAAACCGTAAAAAAGCCCGCGAAAGAGTAAAAGGATGCTCCAGCTTACCCTGATCCAGCTGGACAACTACGGTCCCTGGACGGTAACCCCCAGGCCTCACCCCGAGGCGGAGCTGCAGATCCTGCAGGCGGAACTCTTCTCCTCCTTGGAGAGGGAGTTTAAGAGGAGGAAGGGGCTGGTCTTCCAGGCCAGGCAGGACAACCTGCTGGCCCTTTCCAACGGGATTTCCTTGGCGGAGCACCGCAGGATAACGGAGAGGATCAACCGGAGGTTCCCCGTGACGGTGAGCATGGGGGTAGGGGTGGCCAGGACTCCCTATGAGGCCCAGCGCAGGGCCACCCGGTTCCTCCAGGGGCTGGGGAGCAGCCGCTCGGGGGAGAGGAGGGGTAAGGTGGCGGGGGAGGTCCTCTCCTCCCCGGAGGAAGGGGTGGTGCAGATCGCCCACCTGGACCTCAACCACTCCACCCGCCTCACCGACACCCGACCCATCTACGACACCCATCTACTCATCCAGAGGACCCACCTGGCCCTCATGGAGCTCCTCCTTCCCAAGAAGTGCCTGGTGTTCTACACGGGAGGGGACAACTTCATGGCTCCCTCCAACGGCCTAAGCCCCGAAGAGCTCTACTCCCTCCTCGTCCGCATCAGGAAGAGGCTGGGGGTGGGGCTGAAGGTGGGGGTGGGGGTGGCCAGAACGGCGGAGAGGGCAGCCCTCTTGGCCAGCGAGGGGCTCCACGAGATAAGGCAGGGGAGGGCGGAAGGGCCCATCGTGACCAAGAGCGACCTCTGAGGGAGCAGCCCCATTTTTAAAGCTTCCTTTCAGGGAGGATGTCCGATAGAATTAAACCCCCCTTTCCTTCACTTTTAAGGTGGGTGCACACTCTGAGAACCTCAGGAAGCTGCTTCTTCCATCCGCCTATGAGGACTTCCTAAGGAGGCTGGGGGAGAGGCTGAACACCAGGGAGGAGATAGCCAGCTTCTTCAGGGACCTGAACCCCCCCGGCATGGAGCACCTCCTTCCCGAGGGATGGGTGGTGAACCCCTGGATGGTCAACTGGCTGAGGGAGAGAAAGGCCCTCAGCCTGCAGGACTGCTACAGGATGCAGTACGAGACGCTGGTGGAGTGGTCATACCGGGAGCTGGAGGCCATAAGGATCAGCAAAAAACTGGGGGGAACGCCGCCGGAGGAGCTCTTCAGGAGTGAGTGGCTGTGCTACTCGGGGCAGCCGCCAGCCTATCTGGTGAGACCGGAGCTGGGGTTTTCTTCCACCGTTCTCCTATACGGCAGGCACGTGACCGTGGTCTACGCCCATCCCAACTTCTGGACGGGGGAGTTCGAGGCCCTTCACGGCTATCACGTGGAGGAGGGGGTTCCCGCCCAGTGCTGGCTGGTGGGGGTGACGAAGGAGGTTTACGAACACTTCGACCCTGATGACATGGAGAAGCTGGCCAGGCCGGGGGAGCTGGTGTCAGCCCCCGAGGACCCCACCTACGTCCTAGAGAGGAGGGAGGCTACCACTGGGCTTAGGATGAGGGAGCTTCCTAAGGGGTGCCCCTACCACACGGAGGAATGGCTCAAACCCCTGAGGGATCTCCTCCTGGATCTCAGGTGGGAGAGGTTTCAGAGGTGGGTGCACGCCGACCTTTACGTGGCCATCTCCCCAGGCAACCTGGGCACCAGCACCCAGCAGAACTTCTGGGCCATCTCCCAGTTCTGGGGGGATCCCTGGCTCTCCTTCAACGCCGAGCGCTGGGGCGTACCCTTCGCCCCCTTCACCTACTCCCCCTTTCCCGCCCAGCTGAGGGAGATGAGCGAGCTGCCCAGGGAGGTCTGGCTGAGGAGGATGGCCGAGCTCTTTCTGCCGGGCCCCGGAGGGATGCTGTGCGATGCCGTGACCAAGCTGGTTACTCCCCGGAGGAAGACCCCCTTCCTCCACGGGATAAGGGACCTTCTGCTGAGGGGGAAGATGTATGAAAATTTTGCCTCCCCCTTCGACGACGGGATACCCCCCCCACGGGCTCTCCTGACCGCCCTTCCACCCGGTGTGAACTATAGACCGTCCAGGTTCAACGAACTCTTTGCCGATCCCTCCCAGCTTCCCAAGGAGTACAGGGAGCTCCTGGAGAGCGAGGCGGGGATAGACTTCAAGACCGGGAGGGTGCCCCCCTACGACGAGGTCCCCAGGCTGAAGTGGCTCTTCGACCCCACCATAGAGTGGCTGAAGCCCAAGGACTTCCCGGAGATAGACTGGTCCAAGGGGCAGGTCTGGCCCCTGGACATAACTAGGGAGAAGATGGAGATCATGGTGGAGGAGGGGTACGACGGCTCCGGGAAGGATATCCTGCACTACTCCTGCCTGGCGGACAGGAAGCTGGGGCAGTACGGGAAGACCATCCTGCTGGGGACGATGCCCTACAAGCTGCCGGAGGAGTAGGGGGCAGGGTCTTCCCTCCTAGGCTTCAGATCCTCAGCTCGATTAGAACCTGCCCAGCCGGCCTGTAGATCACGGAGATCCAGGTCCCCCGGCTCAGGTTCTCGAGGGTGAAGGAAACCCTGTCTCCCCCGCTGAACCTGACCGGGCCGGAGGTGCTCTCGCTCCCATTGTAGAGGGCCCCGGCGCCCACCTCCACCCTAACTCCGTTGACCCTCACCTCCAAGTTCTTCCAGCAGATGGCGCCTCCGGAGAGGCTGAAGGCCTCGGGCAGGGAGTCCCCTCCCAGGTGGTTGAGGATGAGGACGTCCTTCCCGTACTTGTCTTTCTCCATCCTCAGCTCCAGCAGGGGCTGGAGGGGACTCCCAACCTCCCAGCTTCTCAGGGAGAGGGAGAGGAAGGAGGCCAGGAGCACGGCCATCCCCATCAGGGTCACCACCCCCACCATCACCGAAACTCCCCGCTCTTCCTTCACGCCAGCCAAACACCCACTCTCCTGTAGCGCTCGAAGTAGTAGAGGTCCTTGTTTCCGGAGGCGGTAACCTTCCCCAGCAGGGTGAGCCTCAGACCGGACACGGAGGCGTTCAGTCCCTTGGCGTTCAGCTCGTCCCCCAGCTCCTGCAGGTACCTCTCCCAGACGCTCCCGTACTCCACCCTGTTTTCCAGATCCACCACCACATTCTCCGCGTTGGGCTCGTTTTCCGCCCAGACGGAGTAGCCCTCCTCCAGGCCCTGCAGGGTGAGGGTGGCGGGGCTGCGCTTGGAAACCCTCACGTTCTCCCCCACCAGGTAGATCCACTCCACCTCCACCCTCACTAGGTTATCCCCCAGGTCCAGGGTCCGGACGAGGAAGGGGGGTATGGTCATGAGGGATCTCCCCTCCTGCTCCAGTACCACCCCTCCCCCTTCCAGAGCCAGGGTGTAGCTGGGGTAGGAGCGCGTGGTCATGGAATACACCACTCTCCCTAGGTCGTTCTCGCTCCACCTCATCCCAAAGGAGAGGGAGGCGGCCCTTCCGGTGGGATAGAGGAAGAAGGAGCCGGAGGACATGGGTAGAACAAAGGTGCGGGATTCTCCCTGGGAAATTCCGTAAAGCTCCTGCTGGATGGTGGAGAATACCTCCCTCACCTCCTCCGCCTGGCTCCTTTCCCCGCTCTTGGTTTGGGACTCCAGAAAGGGAGGGAGGAAGAGGGCCAGGGCCATTACTGCCAGCAGGACCAGAACCGTGGCCGCCACCACCGTGACCACCCCCCTCCCCATCACACCACCTCCACCCTGATCTTGTTGCATCTCTCGTAGTACAGGATGTCTTTAACCCCGGGAGTGCTGTTGAAACCTTGAACGGTCAACCTAAGCAGGTTGGGATCCACGGAGACCGAGTAATAGGGAGGGAAGAGGGAGGCTAGGTACTCCAGATACTCCCTCCAAGCCTCCCTAGTCTGGGTGGAAACCCTGTTTTCCAGGTTCAAAACCACTTCCTCCGCGTTCGGTCTTCCGTCCTCTGGGTACACCGTGTAAAGATCGGAGGTGCAGGTGAAGCGGAGGGAAACGGGAGAGCTGGAAGCCAGCTGGAACTCCCCGTTCTCCAGCACGAAGTGGCGTACCTCCACCCTCAGCCATCTAACCTCCCCCTCCTCCCTCACCTCCCCCACCTTCAGGAGGACGGGGGGAGAGAGCATCTCCGCCCTCCCTCCCGTCAGCCTGATCAGGCCCCCCTCCTCCAGCCTCAGGCTGAGGTCCCCTATTTCCAGGCCCTGGGAGGTGAACTCCATCCAGCCGCTCCAGTCGCCCCAGTTTGGTGCCTGAGGGGAACCGAAGCTCACGGTGGGTTCGGAGGGGGCCCACCTCCGAACGAGGATCCAGTCTACATAAAAATCATTGTTGGTGGGGTCGGTACTTCCATCATGCCAGATCGAAACTCCCACGAATCTTTTGAGGTTGTCCCAGCCTAGGTAGGTCACTTGGCTTTCACCTGAGGCCATCAGCACCCTTCTGTCGGAGTCGAGATAGGAGAACTTGATGTAGAGCCCACTTCTGACCTGTTGCTGATGGATATAGTATGTATTGGGGGAGAGGGTGCTGAGAACGACGGTTGATTGCGAACCCGGACCGGTGGCATACCACATAGCAGCATAAACCGCACCCGAATCATACCCTGCCCCGCTTCCAAATCTTCCCCCCAGATCCACCATGTTATCATCATTGCGTGAAAACTGCGTGCCCTCCCTGTAGGCGGAAGTAAACCTATACCTCTTTTCAACTATGATGTTTTCGGGGAAGGTGTTGGGGCAGGTTATGCCTGCCATGTAGCCATTCACGTAGGAACCTTTGTTAATCGTGTAAATCCTAAACTCACCGTTCGAGAGGGAATAGCCAAAGGCACCCACCGGGTTGTGCCAGGTCCACTTGGAGGTGTCCAGGCCCACGCCCTCGAAATCCTCAAAAAGCAAGAAAGTGGCTTCCCCGTCGCTCGCATCCGGAGCGTTGGGATTTCCATAATAAACATAGATTAGTTGATCCGTTTCATCATTGGGCTTGACTCTGCGAACCCAAACCGTCACGTTGTCCGAAGTCCAATTCTCGATCCAGTATGGTAGGGGAATCCCCCACTCCTCTTCACAGAAACGCAGATCCCCGTAGTCTTCCCTCATCTCTGGTCTCCTGGGAACTACCAGCTTAAGCTGATAATCGGCGGGGTGGGAACCCTGCACGGTGATGACCATCCTGCGCGTCCAGTTGTAGTCCCACCAGGCTGGAGAAATCTTCGTCGAGAGGACCCCCGCCATCCTTCCCCCCACGTTCGGCTTGAACTGCACCAAAAAAGAACCTCCGTCCTCCAGTTTCTCCAGACCCTCTTTGACCCGTAGAAAGCTTTGAAGCATGGAGTTCAGGGTCTCTCCCTCCTCGCTTCTGGAGGCCGCTCGGGAATAGGCGGAGTAGAGGGTCACGATCAAGCCCGTGAAGATTCCTATCACAAGTACCGCCCCCACGATGGGGGAGAGCCCTCTCTGTTCAGGAGAGAACCTCAACATTCACCTCCACCACTCTTTCGTAGTAGTAAAGATCTTTGATGCCGGCTGAGGTGACGGGTCCCAGAACGGTGAGTTTCAGGGGATTGCTTGGGTCCAAGGAAGCGTTCAGACCCAGCGAGTTAAGCCTTAGGTTCTCCTCCGCCAGGTACCTCTCCCAGGCCTTCCGGCGCCTGGGGTCCACCCTGGCGCTCAGATCCACCACCACGTTTTCCCTGTTGGGTCCCCCGGAGGGCACCAACGTGTATCCCTCGTTGATGCACCTCAGGAGCAGCCTCTTCTCCCCCAGGGAGGCGAGGCCGATCCCCGGCCCCTTCAGGAGGAAGTAGGTCACGGTCACGGTGTTGCCCGAGGCGGTGATCAGGGGGGGAGGGGAGAGCATGCGCCACCCCCCGGCGTCCTTCACCAGCACCGCTCCCCCCTCTAGGGCGAACCTGGTGGTGGGGGTGAACCAGCCCCTAGCCTCCACCTCCAGGGAGCCAAGGCCCAGGCCCAAGAAGGGTTTTGCCGGGGCCACCTCCTCGGGCCCTGCTGTGGCGAAAGGCTCGGGATAGGTGTACTTTCTCACCCGGAGGTTCCTGATCCTGTGTATGTTGTTGTACCCTCCCGTCCTCGCCCCCCAGCCGAAGTAGGTGCCCGTTTTGCTACGAGAAACATCCTGATAAGCAAGCACCAGCGAACCGTCGTACCAGATTTCGGTGTTTTCGTTCCCTCCCGCGGCTTTCCTCCAGTGCCTTATCTCCACCTTATGCCAGCTGAGGTTGTCTATGTCTCCCCTCGGCGGCGGGGTTACGAGGTTTCCTCCATTCCACTTCAACTGCACCTGATCGTCATATTCGTCGAAAACGAAATGGTACCCTCCCGCCGCCGCATCCTCCGAAGAAGGGGTGGAAGTACAGTAAGCATAAAGCCAAGTAGCATCCGCTCCTTCACTGCCCGGGGGATTTACGCCCAGTCCGGCCCAGAACTCGAAGCTGGCTAGGAAGCCCTCACCAGGGTTAAGCTGATATTCCAGCTGTCCGCTCTGATTGTTTTTGTTGGGGGTGAGTTCCACGTAACCTCTGGCGCCCACGTAGACAGCACTTCCTTTCAGAGTACCAATGGGTGGAGAATTCATGTCTTCTGAAATCAGCCAGAGAACGGAGGAATCGCTTACCTCCTCCACCCTCCCGGACCCGTAGTACATTTCTATGTTCTCGCTTCCCGAGGGGGGGAGGTAGGGGAGGTTCACCCATATGGTGGCGTTCTTACCGTCGTAGTTCCAGCTCTCCACGTAGTACCTGAGGGGGATGTCGCCCCAGTAGAACCTCAGGTCCCCACCGTCCTGTCGGGCCTTCGAGGGGAAGTTATCGGAGGTAAAAACCAGCCTCACGGGGAAATCGTAGAGGGCATAGTTCACCTGGTTGGTCACGGTGATCCTCCTCAGGTAGAGGGGGTTGGAGGGGGAGAGGGAGAGGTAGCCCGCCCTTCCTTTCCAGGCGGAGAGGAGGGGCTCTTCGGCGCTCAGACGGAGGCTGGTCCTCACCTCCTCCCCTTCCTTCATCCCCCAGAGGGAGGACTGGAGGCCCAGGAAGGAGGCCTGGAGGGAGCTTACCAGCCTTCCCTCCGAGGAACGGGTGGAAAGGCGCCCGTAGAGGACCAGGAGGGCGGAGCCCGCCAGCAAGAGTACCAAGAGGATGAGCACCACGCTCACCATCACGGAGACCCCCCTGGAAACTCCCATCCTTTTAACTTCTCCTCCCCGGTTAAAACCCTCCCCAGGACCTCCCCGTGATCTTTCCCACGCAAACCCGGTTGGAGGACCTTTTGGGGGTCTTCCGTACCTCCTGGGGAGGAGTTGTCTAACCGTGTTACCTTCTCGTGTCTGCGTGAGGAAAACTGCACCAACCTTTTTAAACCCTCCTTCCTACTATTCCTCAGAAAAAAGGAGGTGGTGAAAGAATGGACAGCAGGGGAGTCTCACCCATGATAGCGACCATCGTGCTGATAGCCATAGTGTTCGCCGTGGCAGCCATCCTAGCGCTCTCGCTAGCCTCCGCTCCTCAGCCCAGCGTGATCTTCAGCGGGCAGCTTAGCCTGGAGAACATAGAGAACGGGAGGACCGTGATCGTCATAAAGCACACCTACGGGGAGAGGGCGAATGATGTGGTTGAGAATTCTGGTGGTACCTTCAAATGGAAGAACCTAGAGCTCAGGGTAAACGGATTAATCGTGGAGGCGAGTAATATAGAGACTTTCATCTCTGAGGGAACAAGCGCCATCGGCAAGGGGCCTGGGTATTACTCCATGGTGGTGGGAGACCAGATACGCATC
>Ga0197143_1001250_pt1 | contig 22122 bp, 25 predicted proteins | sample GBS70_MetaG_FD_148603 | JGI IMG/M metagenome (GOLD analysis project Ga0197143, IMG submission 148603) | Sediment microbial communities from Great Boiling Springs, Gerlach, Nevada, United States - GBS 70_MetaG | ecosystem: Environmental > Aquatic > Thermal springs > Hot (42-90C) > Sediment...
ATGCGTTTTGGCGAAGAACCGTTGAAAAAATACTCTCTTTCTTCTTTACGGATTTTAGGTTCAGTCGGTGAACCGATAAATCCTGAGGCTTGGCAATGGTTTTATAAAAATGTCGGACGAGAAAAATTACCTATTATGGATACTTGGTGGCAAACAGAAACTGGAATGCATATGTTAACTCCTCTTCCTTGTGTGCCTCAAAAACCAGGTAGTTGTTTTAAACCTTTTTTTGGAGTGGTGGCTGATGTTGTCAACGAAGAAGGAAAAAGTCTTCCCAAAAACACTCAAGGATATTTGGTGATTAAAACCCCTTGGCCTTCAATGCTTTTGGATTTATGGGGCAATCCCCAAAGGTATAAGGAAACTTACTTTGAAAAAATAAAAAACCAAAACCAAACTGATTTTTGTTATTTTACTGGAGATTCAGCAAAAATTGATGAGGATGGTTATTTTTGGATTGTGGGAAGAAACGATGATGTGATAAAAGTCTCAGGTCATCGCTTAGGATCGGCAGAAATTGAACACGCTATTGTTGAACATCCCGCTGTGGCTGAGGCAGCCGTTATTGGTAAACCTCATGAAGTTAAAGGTGAATCAATCAAAGCCTTTATTATCTTAAAGATTGGCCAAACACCATCTGAAGAATTAAAAAAAGAAATCAATAACTTAGTTAGAAAACAAATTGGCCCAATTGCCTCAATTGACGAGATAGAATTTGTTGATAAATTACCAAAAACACGGTCGGGAAAAATAATGAGAAGAGTTTTAAAGGCAAAAGAATTAAATCTTCCTGTTGGTGATTTATCAACTTTGGAGGAGTAAAGACAACTGGTTAAAAAATCTTCTTGATTTTTTAAAATTTTAAACCATACTTTAATTATGCCAGGTAAAAATAAAGTATTAAATCGTTATCTTGAACCAGTTTTAAAAAAACTAATTAAAAAAACCAATCTTTTTTTATCTTGGGGCCTCGCCAAACTGGAAAAACATTTTTGGTAAAAATATATTGAAAAAATTGAAAAATACCATTGAATATTCGCTACAAAATCCAGCTTTAAGATTAAATCTTGAAAGTAATCCCGGTCGATTAATTAGGGAAATTGAAGCCATAGAAAAACCACCTTATTTTTTTATTGATGAGGGTCAAAAAATTCCTCTTCTTTTTGATGCGGTTCAGTATCTGATTGATGAAAAAAGCTATCTTTTTCATCACTGGCTCATCGGCCCGAAAACTGCGTCGAAAAGGAACCAACCTTCTTCCTTGTCAAGCAAAACGTTTTTTTTAGATCCTTTACTTTGGGGTGAACTGGGTAAAAAATCGTCAATAAAACCGTTGGCGCTTAAAAATATAAATTATGGTCTTAACTATAGTTTTGAAGATCAATTAATTTTTGGCTCAACTGCCTTTGGTGGTTTTAACTAAAAATTGGAACTTGCTGCTTTGGAATCAGGCACCAACCCCAACTTAATCAAACTTTCTTTAGAAAACGGAGTTAGTCTTTCAGCGATAAAAGAATTTTATCAACTTCTTGTTGATACCTTAATTATTCATCGAGTTGAACCTTATTTAAAAAATGCCCGAAAAAGATTGCTTACCTCGCCCCGCTATTATTTTTTTGATTTAGGCGTAAGAAATGCCTTATCTTACTTACCCCTAAATCAAGGATTGGTTAAAGCTCAAAAAGGAGCTCTTTTTGAACATGTGTGATTTTAGAAGTTATAAGAAGAATTAGAGCTTTAAATAAAAATTATCGCCTTTATTATTGGCGAACTACTAATGGAGCTGAGGTCGACTGCGTTGTTGATGGCGGTAAAGCATTAATTCCTATTGAAATAAAATCATCCTCTTATGTCACTCTTTCTGAAATAAAAGGTTTAAAAATATTTTTAGAGGATTATAAAGATAGAACCTTGCTGGGATATGTAATTACTTTAGGAAAAAAGCCAGAAAAGCTTGCCAAAAACATCTTAGCTATTACTTGGGATTATTTATAAGAGAAAATTTTGGAAAACTCCCCAAAAACCCGTCTGGAAAAATTATAAGAAGAGTTTTAAAAGCCAAAGAATTAGATCTTCCGGTTGGGGATCTGTCAATCTTGGAGGGGTAGGAAAATTAAATTTCCCCAACCTTTCCCGACCGCTTCGGTCAAGAGGGGGTTGGTATAAACAAACTAAACCTTTAAGAAAGTGTTTCTAAGTGGTCATAAATTTCTCTTATTTTTTTTTAATTTCTTCTTCTAATTTTTCTTTAGGAATGCTAAGTTCTTTTGCTGATTCTAAGATCATCTTGTATTTTGATCTCTTTCTTCCTGTGCTTTTTTTATCCTTGCTGTTAATGGGCCTTTCTCAAAAGATTTTTTTCTTTCTGTTCTTTTGGTAAATTAAACCTTTGTTCAACCCAATCTTTATAAGCCAAAAGAGCATAATTTAAAACAATAATAAACCGTGAGTCAATTTTTCCTTGCTTTAACAACTCAAAAATCTGACTTTTGTTATTTCTTAAATCATCATAAAAATCTTTATCACTAATTCCTTCCAAAACACCTCTTTTTCCTTGTAAATATTCAAGAAAAATTTCATAAAAAAGCCTTCTTTCTTCGGGTGTTGTGTGTTTTTGAGAATCTCCTAACAGATTATTCAACTTAAAAAATAATTGAGCAAATAAATGGCGATCTTCATCTTTAGTATAACCAATAATTTTTTGATATTCACTATCAGAAAATACTCTTGCAGAAAATACTCTTGACACTAAATCAGACCATCTATCTCTTATAAAACTTGGGTTGTCTTCTGCTACCTCTTCAGACAATAAAGAAACAATTTGAAAAAAACCTCCAAGATTTGATTGCGAATTAATTTCTTTTATGTTGATTCCTTCAAAATTCCGTAATACCTTTTCAAAAATTGGCAATTGTTCAAAAGCAATGTGATTTTTTGCTACTCCAATATTACCGTCTTTATTTATTGTAATTATAGGTGGTATGGAATGTGTTTTTGGTACTTCCGGAGGGTTTGAATCCATAACTAATTGGCATATTAAATAAAATTATAAAAAAATTTTCAATTTTTAATGGTAACCTTAATTTTTAATCTTTAACTTTTAACTTCCTATAACTCTCCTCCATCACTAAAAGAATATTATCAATAATACCTTCTGCTTGGGAAAAAGTCAAGGCTTTAAGATTGTGGGGATAGTAGTGAAAAACTTGATTTCTTCCAATTTTCCACGTCTGCCAAATTTTATCGGCCAACTCTTGCCCGGCTTTATCTTTTATTTTTTTATAAAGCGATCTTTCTTTTAACTTATTAACCAAATTTGGTGAAAGAAGTTTGCCCAATCTTAAATGATCAGAAATATAATCCAAGTGGGAGATAAACTTTACATCTAAAAAAAGTTGTTTTAAAAATCCCTCAAAAGCTTTGGCAAAAGGAAAAACTAAAAAAGAATAGTCTTTAAATTGATAAGCATTATCGCTAATTATATCATTCATAAGATAAAGACCTTCGTTAATTAAATCTTTTTGATTTTGTGATAAGTAAAACCAAAAATCAGAAGTTTTAAAAATTAAAGTCTTGATTTTGTCCATTTTGGTATAATTTTTATTATGCGAAAAATTTTTGAAATAATCAACCAAAATTTGGCCCGGCTTAACTTTATTTTTAAATCCAAAAAAAAGAATCTTTCTTTTTGCCAGTAATTACTATCTCTCGAGAAAAAAGAGCCGGCGGTGTTGTGATTGCTCAAAAATTAGCAAAAAAATTAGAACATCCTTGGAAAGTTTATTATAAAGAAATAATTGATGAAATTGCCAAAAAAGAAAACCTTGAAAAAAACTAATTGAAGAAATCGACGAAAAACGACTTTCTTTAGTTGATAAGTTAATCAACGATGCTTTTGGAAAACGTTATCTTAGTTTAAGTCGTTATTACCAAAGTTTAATTAAAGTTATCTCAGAAATTGCCCAACGGGGTTACGCAATAATTATTGGCCGCGGCGCTGATTACCTATTATCCCCCATGTATTAAAGATAAGAATTTTAGGGAATATGGAGCATCGAATAAAAATAGTTATGAAATATGATCGTCTTCCTTACGAAAAAGCGGTTGAATTTTTAAAAAAATGCGATCAAGAAAGAGATGGGTTTATCAAAACTCGCTATCATCACGACCCAAAAAAAATCACCACTACGATTTAGTAATCAAAACAGACCCTAATCTCTCAGTCGATGATGCTGTCGACTTAATTGTTCGTTTAGCAAAAAAAAGATTTAAATTATAAACTAAGATTAAGTTTGACGGAAGGACTCATCGTTGTTTTTAAAAAAGCCTCTTTAATATGATTAAGACCAACCGCCTTTAAAAAAGATTTAATATTCTCCTCAAGTTCTTCATCTTTTTGAGAAATTTTTCCAATCAGTTGGTGAATTAAAGGAAATTTACTCTCAGTTTTCCAATGTAAAAGACCTTTTTCAAATTTTTTTGCCATCTCGTAAGGATTGGTAGTAATCGTACCATTTTTTGGATTAGGCATCAATCCTTTAGGTCCTAAGATCTTTGCATATTTAACTAACTTTGGCATAAAAGAAGGATGAGCAATTAAAACATCAAAGTCGATTTCGCCGGCCTCTATTTTAGCCAAAATATCCTCATCCACTATCGCCACTCTTACTTTTTTTCCAAAAGAATAAGGAAGTTCAACTTCACCTTTTAAACCAACTTTATCAACATTTAAGTGAATCTCAACCGACTCATCAAATTTGGCATATTTTATTTTTTTCAAAAGAGAAATTGCTTCTTTTATTGAATAAAGTTTGTTCTTATCAATTTGGGTTTTGGCTTTCTGATAATTTTTTCCTCGAATTTTTTTCTTTATTTCTTTTGCTTTTTTTTGGGTTTTTTTTTCGGCTTCTTCGACAATTTTTTTAGCTTTTTCCATCTTCTTAAGTTCCTCTTCTCCCACTTCAACTGCCACCATTCTCTCTCCTCCTTTAAGACCAGGCGCACGAATCTTTTTCTTTTCAGCCGCCTTTTCTTTTTGTTCTTTTTTTTGTTTTTGTTCAATTTCTTCTAAACCCAAAATTCTTGTACGTATTTTTCCCATAAAAATCACCTAAATTCTAACTTCTAACATCTAAAATTAAACGTGTAACGTATAACGTGTAACAGGTAACGTGTAACGGGTAACGTTTAATAATTAAAAAACATTTTAACAACCTTCCCGCTACTTTTTACACAATGTTTACACACTTTTTTTCTACTTTATTTCTCTGTATTTCTATTTTCCTCCCTCCTCAATCTCCACCCCCATACTTTTTGCTGTGCCAATAACAATTTTTTTTGCCGCTTCTAAATCGTTAGTATTTAAATCAGGTAATTTTTCTTTAGCAATTGCCTCAATTTGAGATTGGGTTAGTTTTCCTACTTTTTCTTTATTGGGTTTACCTGACCCTTTTTGAATTTTTAAAGCTTTTTTGATCATTTCAGATACTGGTGGCAGTTTGGTAATAAAAGTAAAAGTTCTATCCTCATAAACAGTAATCACTGCTGGAATAACTTGTCCTTTTAGTTTAGCCGTTCTGGCGTTGTATTCTTTGATAAAGTCCATAATTGGCACCCCATGTTGACCCAAAGCCGGCCCAACTGGTGGTGCTGGTGTTGCCTCACCGGCGGGAAGATTAAGTTTGATAACCGTTTTGACTTTTTTTGCCATAATAATCACCTAACACCTAACACCTAACATCTAACATCTAACATCTAACATCAAATATTTATAAAACGTGTAACGTGTAACGTTTAAAAATTAAAAAAACATTTTAACAACCTTTACACTACTTTTTTACACCACTTTTTACCCAATGTTTACACTATTTTTACCCAAACGTTTACTCTTTATTATTTTTTTAATGTTTAAAGTTTAATGTTTAACGTTTAAAGTTTAACTATTTTTCGATTTATCCGTCTCCACTTTTGTTTTATAATTTTTGTACTTGCAAAAAATCAAGCTCCAAAGGTGTTTCTCGATCAAAAATGGAAACCAAAACCCTAACCTTTCCTCTTTCCTCATCAACCGCCTCAACTGTTCCCAAAAAGTCAGCAAAAGGTCCTTCTTTAATCTTAACCGCCTCGCCGACTGAGAATTTTGCCTTAAATTTAGGTTGTTCTTGTTCAACAAACTTCATAATCGCCTCAACCTCTTTTTCAGAAATTGGCACCGGCTTTAAACCAGCGCCCACAAATCCAGTCACTCCTTGAGTGGTTTGAACAATAAGCCATGAGTTCTCGTCTAAAATCATTTTTACTAAAATGTAACCAGGAAACACTTTTTCTTTTTGTTTTGTTTTTTTGCCTTTTTTTACCGCTACTACTTCTCGGATTGGGATAACAATCTCAAATATTTTATCTTCCGCTCCCAAGGTTTTTATTCGTTGTTCGAGTGCCTGTTTGACTTTTACCTCATGACCGGCTTGGGTGTGAACCACATACCATCTTGGTTCTTTAATCAGAGTAATTTTTCCCAACGCAGTAATCTTTTCTTTGGTAATTTTTTGTTCCGGCATTTTAGCGTTTTAAAGTTAAAAATTCTAATCCTTTTGCCAATAAAACATCTATTATACCGATATAAAGGCCAATTATCAAGGAGATAAAAATAACCACTACTGTTAAGCGAATCGTTTCCTTCCTTGTTGGCCAGCTCACTTTCTTAAGTTCTTCTAAAATCCCAGCTTGCCAGCCACTTTTGATCAAGTTTTTTTTGTCCATAAAAATATTATACAAAAAATATTATAATGTTTCTATGACAAAAGAGATAATTCATTCTTTAATTCTTATTTTTACTGTTGCTTTGGGATTTTTATTTCCAAAAAGCGTCCTTGCTTCTTATGATCTTCAAATCGCTGTCTTTTTGTTTATTTTCTTTTTTTTGGTAAAAAAACTGGCTTTTTCAAACTCCACAAAAACTCGACTCTTGGAATCGGTTATTTTTACTTTAATTGTACTTCTAATTGTTAATACCACTGGCTCAATCCATTCACCGTTTTTCTTTTTAATCTATTTTCTTCTTTTTTCTCTCTCGCTTCTTCTTGAACCAATTATCTCAATGATTACATCGTTAACCTTAATCATTTTTTTTCTTTTGTCTCTTCCCAAAGACCAAAATTTTTCCGTTATTTTGCCTATTTTTTCTTTAGCCTTTATTACCCCGTTTGCTTTGTTTTTAGGAAAAGAGTATGAAGAAAATAAAAAGTTAAAAGTTAAAAGTCAAAAGTCAAAAGAAGAGACATTTTTATTTTTATCACTAATTTTAAAAAACCATCTTAAAAATATTACCGAGGCTGCCGAAAATTTTCTTGGTGATCACCAACTGTCAATCATAAAAAAACAGACGGAAAAAATGAAAAAACTAATTGATAAATTTGAAAAAAGTCTTTATTTATGAGAAAGGCAATTTTTTTTGTCATTTTTTCTTTAAGCTTTCTTTTTTTCTCTTTAAAATTTGTTTTTGCCATAAATATGGAATCGCCTCTTTTTAAAATCCAGTATGGGGAAATTGGGATTGCTGCTGGCAATAAATCATCGGCCAATTATAATCTTTCCGATACGGTTGGCCAAACGGCTGCCGGTCAGTTTAACTCAACGGGTTATATTGTTAAAGCCGGATTTCAGTATCTTCACTCAATTATCCCTTTTCGCTTTTCCATCTCAAACACTAATATTAATTTTGGCACTTTAATCCCCAACTCACCACAAACGGCTACCACTACTCTTACCGTGTCTTTTGGAGCAGCCGGTCAATATCAAGTAACAGCTATCGAAGAAGGAAGATTAAGAACTTTGGATGAGGTAAATAGTATCCCCGACACTCAATGTGATGGTGGCGCAAATAGTTGTAATGAGTCTCTTGCCAAGCCTTGGACTTCAAATACGGCTTATGGTTTTGGTTATAATATGAGTGGCCAGGATATCCCATCGGATTTTATCGACGGTAATTATTTTCGTCCCTTTCCCAATCGTCAGGAAAATGAATCCCCAGCCGTTGTTATGAGTTCAGCAAATGTTGGGAGAAATCGACAAGCGGTTATGACTTTTAAAGTTAATATCTCTCCTGTTCAACCAGCGGGTAAATATCAAACCATTATCAATTTTGTTGCTACTCCCTCGTTTTAATTTAAAATTCAAAAATCAAAATGCAAAATGACAATTTAAAATTCAAAATTAGAAAAATTCTTATTTTATTTTTAATTTTACCTTTAATATTTTTTTTCAAGACAAAAAAAATTTTCAGTCAACAACTTTCTTTATCTATATCCCCTCCCTTAATTGAAACGGTTATCAAACCTGGCAAATCAATCTTAATTGCTTATACCATAGTCAACCATGCTGACCCAGTAATTTTAACCACCAAAGTCTTACCCTTTGAACCAAAAAACAATTTGGGACAGATCAAGGTTAAAGAAGAGTTTGAAGGGCCAATTCGTTTTAGTTTGGACAACAGTAATTTAAAACTTAATCAATCATTTTTTTTAAAAACCAACGAAAGCCAACAACTGCTTCTTCGCCTTCGTGTTCCCGAAGGAGCAAAAGAAGGCGATTACTATTATACTTTAATTGTAGAAAGTCAACCAGTAACCACCCAGTTAGAAAAAAGCGCTTCTTTTGCTAAAGCCTCAATTGGAACAAACATATTAATCACTGTTAGCGAAAGTGGAAGAGTTGAGATAAAGCCTAAAATTGTTCTTTTTGAGGTTTTACCACGCTTTCGTTTTTCTTTTTTTGGGAAAAAAATTAACTTTTTTGACTCAGCCGATCCTATTCCCCTTACTTTAATCATTGAAAACCAAGGAAAAAATCTTATAAAACCCGAAGGAGAAATTATCTTAAAAGGAAACTTTGGTGAAAAAGCAAAATTTAATCTTCTCTCCCAAAACATTCTTTCTCAATCACAACGATTAATTAAAGCCAGCCCTTCGGCTGAAATTGATTGCTCAAATCTTCCAAAATTTAAGGCTTGTCAAAGCCCTGTTTCTTTAATAATTTCGGGATTTTTTTTGGGATTCTATCGTTTGTCAACGGCCGTTATCTTTGGCGAAAACTCCCCTCAAATTTCAGCCTCAACTTCTTTTTTTGCTTTTCCAATAAAGATTTTTATTGGTCTAATTTTAGCTTTGATTATTGGTTTATTTCTTATCAAAAGATTTTCCGAGGAAGAGTAAAAAACAAAATTTTGCCTTATTAAAAAAATCCAAAAACTTTATTTTGTTGACTATTGGCTATAGATTTTTTTCTTTGTCTTTTCTATATTTTTTTTAATGAAAGATTTTCTTCGATCTTTTCTGCCCTTTTTTAAAAAGATTAAAAAGTATAAAATTGAAATTTTTCTTATCGTAACCGCTTTTTTTATTGCTATTTTTTCTTTAATTTTGTATCAGAAAGAAAAAAACGAGGAGAAAACTGAAGTGGTGGAAGAAAAAAGTCTTAATAATCTAATCACTGAGAAAAAAATTTTTGTCGATTTGGCTGGGGCGGTAAAAAATCCCGGTTTGTATGAAGCTACATTTGGTGCAAGATTAAAACATGTCTTAGATTTGGCCGGTGGTCTTTCGGAAGAGGCCGATAAATTTTTTTTCCAAAGAAACTTTAATTTGGCAAAAATTGTTACCGATCAAGAAAAAATTTATGTCCCCGCCACTTGGGAAATTCAAAATGGTATCTTTATTGAAAATCAACGAACGTTAGATTATACTCAAGCAACAAGCATAACCTGGGCGGAAAATAATTTAGAAAATTCAACTAATAAAATAAATATCAATCAAGCAACAATTGAAGAATTAGATACTCTTCCTGGTATTGGTAAAGTAACAGCACAAAAAATTATCAGCAATCGTCCCTATCAAAGCATTGAAGAACTTTTAACAAAAAAAGTTGTCAACAAAAGTACTTTTGAAAAAATTAAAGACTTAATTAGTCTATAAATGACACCAAAAATATTTACTCAAGTTATTAATTCTTATTTACCTGAACCACATGCATCTTTATTAAATGGAATTTTATTTGGCGTTGATCTTAAAACTTCAAAAGAATTTTATCAGCAGTTAAAAATGGTTGGCTTACTTCATTTAGTGGTTCTTTCTGGAATCAATATTACTCTTTTATCATCAATTATCAGTCAAACAACCCAGTTTTTTAGCAAAAAGCTATCTATTTTGATAACAATTATTTCTATTGTATTTTTTGTTCTTTTTGTTGGTATTAAAGCCCCAATTTTAAGAGCCGCTTTTATGGGAATATTAACGCTCGTTGCTAATTATACCAGAAGAAAAAATTATTCTTTATATGCTTTAATTTTATCGTTTGTATTTAGTCTGATTTTTTTTCCTTCTTGGTTAAAGACAGTTTCCTTTCAACTTTCTTATGCTGCCACTTTGGGAATTATTCTTTTTGGCGAAAAAACAATTAAAAAAAGCGAAAATAATTTTATAAACTTCTATCATCAAATAAAAGCCGATTTTAAAACTTCTTTGGCGGCGCAAATTTTTACCGCCCCAATTATTTTTATTTATTTTAAACAAATCTCATTAATTGCCCCCATCAGCAACCTGATGGTTTCTTTTTTTATCCCTTTTTTGATGGTTTTTGGATTTTTAACCGCCATGTTGGGAAAAATTAATTTTTACCTTGGCTTTCCTTTTGCCTGGGTTTGTTATTTAATTTTAAGTTACATTATTTGGGTGGTTGAAACCCTATCAAAAATTCCAGGAATTTTTATTAAGTTTTAGATTATTTGAAGATAAAAATATAAAAGACAAAAATTAAAAAATTTAAAAAATTAATTTATGGATGGGTTAAAAATAAGCAAAAAACAAATTATCTTAATTCTTTTTTTTTCTTTCTTCACCTTTTTTGGTTATTTTTTATTTCAAAATTTAGACTCAAAAACAAAGATTGTTTTTTGTGATGTTGGTCAAGGCGATGCTGCTTATATTCGAGTCAAAAATAAAGTTGATGTTTTGATTGATGCTGGCCCTGATAAAAAAGTTTTAAATTGCTTAGGAAAATATATGCCTTTTTGGGATAAAAAGATAGAACTTGCTTTTTTAAGCCACCCAAATAAAGATCATTACCAAGGTTTTTTCTTTATCAACGAACGTTATAAAATTGAAAGATTTATTACCGTCGAAAGCCCGTTTGTTAGTCCAAATTATAAAAGATTAATTGAAACTCTTAAAAAAAATCAAGTTTTAATTTTAAAAAAATTCCAAGGCGATCAGATTAATATTTTAAACGATCGTTTTTTATTACTCTGGCCGGTTGTCAATTATTTTTCTTCTGAAAATAACGATTACTCCCATCTTCTTCTTTTTCAAGAAAGTGATTTTAAAGCACTTTTTACCGGTGATGCTTCACCAAAAATATTAAATTTAATCACTAAAACAAACTACGTTAATTTTATAAGAAACATAACCTTAATCAAGATCCCCCATCATGGCTCAAAAAACGGTTTAACCAAAAATTTTTTATCCATTAGTAATCCAAAGATTGCGGTGATAAGCGTTGGAAAAAATAACTCTTATGGTCACCCATCAAATGAAGTTTTAGAAATGCTTAAGGCCCAAAAAGTAAAAATTAAACGAACGGATATTGATGGTAGTTTAGAATTTAGAATCAATAATCATTAATCTCTACCAATTTCTCTTAGTTTCTATGATTTAAAAATTTATTGAGAGATGTATAGAAGTAAATCGATATTGAAAGTTTTTAACTAAATAAAATATTTTTAATCTCCTTAAAAATACTCCATCCCTCAAACCCAATCCAACTCTCACCGATCAACTCTTTGGGAAGACCGGGATCGGTTTTTAAAAGATCAACATAAACATCAACAATTTTTTTAAATTTAGTCATTTTTTCTTCTGAAGACGATAAAATATCATGCCAATTTCGAAAAAGTTGACGATAGGAATTATCGAGTTTTGTTTTTTCCCAAACTTTTTCCACCAAAATCTCACGACTGCCAAAAGCATGATCAGCTTCAAATGCCTGAAAGTATTTTTCTTCTTCTTTACCACCAATCAACTGACGTAAATTTTCAATCACCGGATGAGGAGTCACCCAAAAAGACCGATGCCAAGGACCCAATCCCCAACCCTGCATTTGACGACGTAGCCTATCGCGAATCTCTCTTTTTGTTTCGGGAATTTCATACGAAATTATCCGCCACCTTCTATCCCAAGAATACTTCAAAAATCTAAAAAAAGGAAAGTCTAAACAAAAGTTTAAAAAGCCATTTTCAGTAAGAAAATAAATTTGATTTTCACCCTGTTTTGCTATTAAACCATCTTTTATTAAAGAATTAATAACAGATTTTGTTTTTTGATTAAAAGAAAGATCAAAGATTTTTTCAATTTTTTCATCAAAAACTATCGGAGAAAAATTAATATCACCGATCAAAACTAACGAAAGCAAAATTTTTGTCCGTGTATCTTTTACCATATTTTTTTGCGTTTAACATCTTTATAACAAACGAAAAAATTTTTGTCAAGAGGATAAATCAATCAACAACTAACTTCTCACACTTACCATCTTTAAAAATTTTGCTTTATAAATTAAAAAAAATCCCAAGCTGCGGAATATATAACACTTCGGAGGTGTTAGAAATTAGGAAATTAGATAACTATCGTTTTTCAGTTCTTTATAAAAATAAGAAGAATTAACCTTTTCTTATTGACAACTTAAAAATAATTATTTAATAATAAAATAATGAAGAAATATATGAAAAAACAAAAACGCTTTTTATTAAAGGGGGTTCTTTTTATTTTTACTTTTTTTCAAGCTTTATATTTTTTTCTGGTTAAACTACCAACACCGGTAGGATCAGCTAATTTTATCAATATTTCCGATACTCTTTCCAATTCTCGTCTTTCTTATCGCGCTGGAGTTGCCTCGGGTGCGGCCAACGGCTCAGTTATTACTATCGACAGTTCTGGTAATGCAGATAACAACACTAACCATCTTTTTCCAAAAGACACAGTCTGTTTTGCCGGACCTCTTCTTAACGGTTGTTATGAACAAAAAACTTATAACGTGGTTTCTATCATTAACTCAACCAGTTTTAACATTTCTCCACCTTTGGGAACAAACCCTTTAGGAGCAAACGACTACGTAATTGCCACTCAATCTGCTATTCATACCATTCAATTTACTTTAGCCTCCGCCGTTCCTTCCAATGGTGATATTTTAATAACTATCCCCTCAATTGATCATGCCACTCAAGGTAATGATGGTTTTCCCGACACCAGTTCTTCAGTCTCTACCAATGGTTTTGATTTAAATGGCTTAACTACCTCTAATATCACTGTTTCCTCATCTGGATGCTCTAACAACTGGACTGTTGCTGCCGTTACCCCAGGCAATGCCTCAACTGATCACACAATAAGAATCGATCGAACTACCGATGCCTGCGCTGCCAATTCAACTATTACGGTTACTATCGGTGATAGCAATAGAAAGCTTATCAATCCCGCCCCTATCACCTCAGGTCATACTCAAGGAGTGGCTGATATTTATACAATTAATGTAAAAACTCGTGACGGTTCCGATAATACTTTGGACGAATCAAACGTCAAAGTGGCGGTGATTGAAGGTGTTTTGGTGTCAGCTACCATTCAAGAAACTCTTTCGGTAACGGTAGCGGGTGTGGCTTCTGGAACAACTGCTTGTGGACAAACAACTGATGTTGCAACCACAGCTACCTCGGTGCCTTGGGGGACAATTGCCAATTTCGGCTCATTTATGGAAGCAGCTCAAACGGTTACGGTTTCCACCAATGCCGTTTCTGGTTATACTGTTAAAATTGCTGAAAACGATCAAATGGGAAGAAATGGGATTACCTGTACCGGGCCTAATGCGGGTGAATCTCAAAATTGTATCCCAGATACAACCTGCGGCCCAACTGCCTGTTCAGAAACCACCTCTCAAAACTGGACTTCAACTTCATACTATGGCATGGGCTATTCTTTACAAAATATTTCCGGTACCGATGCTGCCTTTACCTATAATGAATCAGGTCGGACTTTTTCTGCGAAACAATTTGCTGATTTAGAAGCAGGAGAAACTCAACAAACAATAATGAGCAAAACTTCACCTGCCGCCTCATCACAAGTCTATGTTTGTTATCGCTTAAATATTTCAGCCACTCAACCAGCTGGTTATTATTTTAACCGAATTGCCTATACGGCAACAGCAACATTCTAAAATGAAACAAAACTCAAAAGTTAAAAGTCAAAACTATTTTTATAAATTCATTTTTTTATTTTTAATTATTGTTTTTAATTTTTATTTTTTATTTTCTACCTCTATCTTTGCTCAAACTACTTTACCTTTAATTGTCTATCCCGCTCGTCAGTTTTTAGAACTAAATCCCGGTGAAAAAACATCGGTTGTTGTCAACTTTGTCAATCAAGCTAACGAACCAATCTCAGGTTATGTGAAAGTAGTTGATTTTATTGTCCGTGATAACCAAGGTACACCTGAGCTAATTGAAAATAGCCAAGCTGCTCCAGAAAAATATGCTGCTTCATCGTGGTTCAAAACCGAATATGACAAAATTACTCTGCCTGCCAACGAAAAAGTAACAATTCAGGCTCAACTAACTGTTCCCAAAAACGCCAATCCCGGAGGAAAATATGTTGCCATCTACTTTCAATCCCAACCAACAAAATTACCTACCTTGACCAATCAACAGTATGAAGCGGGAACAGGTATTTCTCCACGTTTAGCTTCATTAATCTATATTAAAGTCAAAGGCCCAATTAAAGAAAGCGCATTTGTAACCAAATTTACTCCTAAACAATCTTTTTTTGAATATGGGCCGGTAGAAATTGAGACTGAGATCTTAAATCGCGGTGATTATCATATCACTCCCAAAGGTGAAATTACTTTAACTAATTTTTTTGGTAAAGTGGTTGAAAAAAGCGTTTTAAAAGAAGAAAACATTTTTCCAGATACTGTTAGAACTTTTTCCAACACTTTAGGTAAAAAATGGATGATTGGTAGATATCGTGCTTATTTAACAGCGACTTATGGTGAAAAAAATAAGGTTTTAACTGCGTTTTCTGAGTTTTGGGTTTTTCCATGGAAAATAACCACTATCGTTATTTTAACTTTAATCATCATTATTCTTCTCGTTCGTCATTTTTATATCTCAACCCTTGTTAAAGAAAAGTTACTGGAAAAAGAACTTGAAGAAGAAAGAAAGGAGATTGAAGAATTAAAGAAAAAACTCAGAAAGGCTTAAATAGAAAATTAAAAACCAATAATTGTTATGAAAAATTATTTTCGCAATCTTTTATTTTTGTTGACATTAATCCTTTTAATCCACTTAATAAACCACGCTTCTTCAAATAAATATAATATCGCTGGCATAAAAACAAACATCTATGAAACCGATGTTTCTGCCTTTATCGGCGAATATCGGTTTACTCTTTTTGGCTATACTTCTCCTAAGGCTTTAGTTAATTTTACCGGTCTTGGTATTTTTGATCAAACTTATGCCGATGAGAAAGGCTACTTTGAATTTAAAAATAGATTCTCTCCTTTTTCACCCCGCGAGGCTTGCCTTACTGCTCAAGATCAATTTGGCCGACTAACTTCACCAGTTTGTCTGCCGCCTTTTCCTGTTGATTATAATGTTGAAATTGGGCCGGTGATTATGCCGCCTACTCTTTCACTTGATAAAAACGATTATTGGATAGGCGATCAAGTTATTTTATCAGGTCAAACAATACCCAATACAAACGTGAATTTAAAAATGTTTAGTCGAGAAAAAAATTCAAATCTCATATTTTATGCTTTGAATTTAATTTTCCCTCCAATTGAGGCTTTTAGCTTTCCAAATATTAATACAAAAGTCGATGAGAAAGGCAATTTTTCAATCGTTTTTACTTCAACTTCGGCCAAAAAATTTCGCCTTTTTGCACAAACTCAATTTCAAAGCAAAGATTCACCCAAAAGCGTCAGTCTTACTTTTAAAATTTTACCCTGGTGGATGATAATTGTCAAATTTTTTGGTTTTCTTTGGTTTTTGATAAAATCACGTCTGTTAGAAATTATAATTTTAATTGAATTATTAATCCTTTTAATTTATTTATTACGTTCGTATTTTCACCCCAAAAATTTAGCGATTGTAAAAAAACAATCATTGGAAATTGTAAAATATCAAAAACCAGAAAGAGGATTAACAAATTTTAAAAACTCCATCGTTACTAATAAAAACTTAGATGGGCTTTTTGTGGCAGTTTTTGACCATCAACTGAAACTTCCAAATAATACTCCCCCGGTCTTGTTGAAATAACATCAAAAACTGCCTTGCCAAAATTGTCGGTTTGACCTTGGATAATATCAACCGATAAAGAAGGATCGCGGCTTAAAAATACTTCTTTTCCCAAAACTCCCAATCCCTGATTATTTAAAACAAAAACCGTAATTCTAATCTTTTCTTGACCATTGGCTTTGGCTCGAAGCGGAGAAACAAAAAGATAAGAATTCTCAACTGAAAATGAGGCTTTATACACTGATGCCCGACTTTTTAAAAATCTTACCTCATATAAACCAAATAAAAAAGAAAAAATAAATAAAACTAAAAGAAAAGGAATTAAAAAAATTAATTTTTTTTTCATCAAAAAATGATAAAAAAATATTTTAAAAAAATCAATATAGATAAAACTTAGATCTTTAAAATAGGCTAATTTTTTTTTAAAAAAAATTAGCAAAAAAAAAGTTAATTGACAATATATCCTTCTTTAACTCTATTGTAGAAAAAATTCGAGCCAATTATCGTTTCTTACTTCAACTAGAAATATATAAAATCTTAATAAAATTTTGCTCCCTAATTTGATAAGAGTTCTTTAAAATTTAAACTCTTTTAACATAAAAAGACAATGAAATAGATGCTGTTCTTGGAAAAAATAAAAATAACCAAAAAAACGTTTTAAAATATTATAGGATATATGATATATTATGATATATTTGCGTAATTAAAAAATTTTTGCGGTAATTATTTTAAATTTATTTAAATTTTATTATAAGACTATTTCTCTCTCTACTATTTTCTATATCAAAATATATACAAAATACCTCTTGACAAATTTCTTATTATTGTTTTATGATAAAAATGTATGAAAAAATGGTATAATTTTTATAATCTTGAAGCCTCATTTGAAAAATTTCTTCTTGCGGAAAATGTTTCTCCTATTACTTTAAAAAATTATCTTTCTGATCTACGTCATTTTTTAGGTTGGGCCATTTTAAAATTAAAAGCTCAAAATAAAAAAAATTTAGAAACTTTAGACTTTTTAGAATTTTTAAATCAAATCGATAATTCCTTTGTGGAAGAATACAAAAAATATTTAGTGATTAATTATATCCCATCAAAAACTATTAACCGGAGATTGTCGACTTTGCGAAAATTTTTTTCTTTTTGTATTAGCCAAGGGTGGCTCAAGGAAAATCCGGCTAAAAAAATATCAAATATCAAATATCAAATATCAAATATTGATAATACAGGAATTTTAACTAAATTTCAGCAGGATCTGGAAAAAGAAAATCTTGATCAAAAAACCATTAAAAGTTACCTGGAAGTCGTCCGGGAGTTTTTAAGCTTATGAAACAATTTTTTACCTTTAATCTTAAACTTTTAATCTTAATGTTTTTAGCTTATCAAGGGCTAAAAAGCTTATTTGACCCGGCGATTGAAGGCGATCCTTATGTAAAAAGTTAAAGAAATTGAATGATGTCCATCACCAAAAAAACAATTAAAAGATTTTTTCAAAAACTCCAAAAACAAAAAGATACTCCTTCTTTGATTATAAAAAAACTAACGATTGTGGATAAATTCTTAACCTGGGCCTATCAAAAGAATTTAATTGAACAAGATATATTTAGGCAGATAAAAGAGGAAATTGATAACATTAAGTCAAAAGTCACCCTTCAATTTGAAAAACAAAAGTCAAAAGTTGAAGATGAAAAATTAAAACAAGAATATATTTTAACCACTGAAAGCCCAAAATTAACTCCCTCAATTACTGATTTTGAAAAAGCAGCTTATGCCGGTGAGAAAAAAACTGAAGGGATTTTTGGAGAAATCTCTTTACGCTTTAATTTACAGACGTATAAAATAAAATCGTTTCTTTTTGGTTGGTTAAAATCATTAGCTTTACTTGGCGGTAAAAAAACAACCATCAAAAAAAAATCCAAAGAAGAAAGCTCAACTTCTGGTTTTGATTTTGCTAGTTTTGGCATTCATCACTATATTGGTCTTCTTTTTTTTCTTATTTTTTTAGGTTTTTTGGGCGCTGGTCTTTATAACCGATTCTTTCTAAAAGTTGAACGTCCGTTGGCTTATCCAATAAATTTAACCCGCGGTGGTCGGATACTTTCCTTTCAAGGTCGATTAACTGACTCTTTGGGTAATCCAATAACAACAGCAACGAACGTACAATTTAAACTTTATAATGTTTCAACCGGTGGCACGCCTTTGTATACGGCCGGCCCTTGTTCTATCACCCCTGATCAAGATGGTATCTTTTCAACCCTAATTGGTAGCGACTGTGGTTCAGAAATCCCCAATTCAGTTTTTACCGAAAACCCAAATGTTTATTTGGGGGTTACGGTGGGAGCCGATTCGGAAATGACACCTAGGCAGCCAATTGCCAATGTTGGTTATGCTATAAATGCCGAAACTTTACAAGGCTTTCCACCCGGTACAAGCACTAGTAATATTCCATTTATCAATCAAGATGGTGATTTGCTAATTTCTGTGGCAACTCCTGGAATTCGTTCAACTTTTGCATCAGCCGATTTTACTTTATCAAGCGCTAAAACAACTATAATCCAATCAGCCGGAAGCGGCGATGTTATTTTACAAGCAACTGGGTCAGGGGCATTAAAATTTAGAACTGGTGGCTCAACTGACACTTTTAATAGGATAATTGTTGACAACACCGGCAACGTTGGAATCGGGTCAAGTACACCAAGCGAGAAACTAGAGGTAAAAGGAAATATTAGATTGACAGATGCTTGGTCAAATGTCTATGGTGAATCATTAAAAATATGGGGAAGTTCCAATAGCAATCTTATCTTGCAACCTTCTGATAGTACCACCGGCAACGTTGGTATCGGAACGATAACACCTTCTTATAAATTAACAGTTAGCGGAGGAGACATTTATGGTTCTAATAATTTATATGTAGCTGGCAACGTCGGCATCGGGACGACGGCGCCGGGGGCGAAACTGGAAGTGGAACAAAATTTAGCTGGTCAAGCTGTGGTAAGAATTCAAAATATCAATACGAGTGGATTTTCGGGAATTGAGTATTTGGACAGCGCAGGAAATATAGATGCCTATATGGGGTTGGAATCTGGTGGTGGCGGTTTAAGACTGAATAGCCTTGATGGCGGAACACGATTTTATATCAGTGGGAGTGAAAAGGTTAGAATTGATACGAGTGGCAACGTCGGGATTGGGACGACGACACCTTCTCAAAAACTATCGGTTGCTGGGACTTTGGGAATACTAGAAGGTGGAGCATCACCTCAATATTACACCATCTTTCAAGGTGGAGATCAGTCAGGTAATATTACATATACTCTACCAACATCTGTGGTTGCTGGTGGATTCTTAACTACTGACTCATCAGGAGTTTTATCATGGACAACTACGATTCCTGCAACTTCTGTTGCTTGGTCAAGTATTACAAATCCAACAAACAATCTTACCTTAAATCACTCAACATATACCACTACTTTTAACACAGGAGCAACAACACAAACATTCTTTACTATCAATGCCAACTCCTTAACCTCTGGTAAAGGACTATTTCTTTCCTCAACCGCAACAGGATTAACTGGAAACTTGGCGGAGTTTGTTCTTTCTGGTTCAAATGCTTCAAATACTGGTAATGTGGTTAGAATTGCTCAGACTGGAACATCATCGGCAGCTGTCCCCTTAATGGTTACTAACTTAGGCACAGGCTTATCATTTAGAGTCAACGATGAAACAGGAGATAATGATACAACTCCTTTTGTGATTGATGCTTCTGGCAACGTCGGCATCGGGACGACGGGGCCACAAGATAAATTAGACGTAGCCGGATTTTCTAGAACACTGGGGATTGCTGTTAATAATTCGTCAAATACAGGAAACAAACGTGGAGTTTGGTTATGGTCTCCTACAGATTCAAATCACGTGATCTACAGTGCTAATCCGGCGGGTACAAGTCCTGCCGGCAATCCTGCAGTAGCCGGTTTTTGGGATTCTGGTCACAGAATGAGATTTAGGACTTACAGTAGTGGTCAAGGTTTTTTATGGGAAAACAGTGCTGAACAAAGGATGATGGATTTGGATGCGGATAGTGGAAATCTCTGGATAAAGGGTTATCTCTATAGCGAGGGAACGGGAAACAATTATTTCGCTGGCAAAGTCGGCATCGGGACGACGGGGCCGGGGGTGAAGTTGCATATCTGGTCTAATAATGAATCTGGTATTCAAATCGGACAAAACACCGCCGGCTCTTTAACATTATCTACTTTTGGTAATTATGGTGGCGTTCTAGCAGTTAATGCAAGGCATAGTGGTGGCTGGGCACAGATCAACACTAGCTACGCTTCTTGGTTAGTCGATTTAGGAGCCTCCAATGATTTCTTTAGAGTGATTAGGGCTGCTCCGGGAACCAATCCGGGGTCTGGTAACGTTCTTATACACATTGCAAATAATGGCAACGTCGGCATTGGGACGACGGCACCGGGGTATAAATTAGATGTTCAAGGGGGTAATGCTCGAATAAACAATGTATTTCTTGGTGATGTGGGCCACGGTTCAACATGGGCTGGTTTTTCTCATAGTTCGTCTATTGGAACAAATAGTTATGCTCTGCTTCAGAGTAATAATGGTCTATATACTCTGATAAATAAAAAGTCTGGTGGCGGTTACATTGGCTTTAGAGTTGATAATGCAGATAAAATGGTCATAAACGATGCAGGCAACGTCGGCATCGGGACGACGAATCCAACACACAAACTAGAGCGTCTCGGCATAGGTACGACGGCACCAATCGCTCCACTTCATATAGGAAGTTCAGGTCGTTTCAATATGGCAATAGGAGGGGGAACTTATACAGAAGGACATCTTTATATTTTAACCTCTCGTGATGTGAATACCGGAGTTGGATTTGCAGCGAAGGTCATTGGAGTTAATATACAAAATGATGTAGGATCAGGAAATGAGGTTTATTTGAGAAGCAACACGGGAGGCTTAACGACAGCAGGGGCAATTTATCTTGGCGCTGATGATGTAAACCAAGGTATTTTTGGTGTATTAGGAGCTCCGAATGGTAGTACGCCAGGGACTGCGCTTAGCCATTATTTGACAGTTAGAGCAAATGGCAACGTCGGGATTGGGACGACTAATCCGCAGGCAAGGTTGGATATTTACGGTGATGCAAGCACAACGGGCACGTTGTTTAAGGTAGGTGGTGCAACTATGACAGTCCTTGCGAATGGCAACGTCGGCATAGGTACGACTAACCCGCAAGCTCCCCTTACTGTTTTTGACACTGGTGCTGTTGCAGCATATTCAGTTTTTCCAAGTCAGGTAATGTGGCGAAGAAAAAGCACTACGCAATCTATCCCGAGCGGTACTCCCACAGTTGTAACTTTTGATGTAGATGCTGGAACTACCTTGAGGGTGCCGAATTCTATTACATGGAATTCTACTTATAATGCTTTTCAGGTAAACATCACAGGACGATATTTTGTTTACTTTTCATATAGATGGGTGGTGCCACCAGGTTTGGTAGATACTCGGCAATGGTGTGCAATAAAAAGACTGAACTCTGACGGAACTTTTAGCGCCTGGGTACTCGGTTCAGATGACAGCGCCTGTCCGGCTAGAGGTAGATTTTGTTGTGGTTTTGTCTTTTTAGCTGCAGGGCAAATGGTTCAAGCTTATGTTCGCCAGGATAGTGGTGCTGCTGTAGATTTGGACGCTAGCCCTGCTGATAACGTTACGATAAATTGGTTTGGAATCTTCGGACCATTCTAATAATTTTGAGAAGTGAGAATGATGGGGGAGAT